>ERZ838118.2-NODE-2-length-350825-cov-9.690421_pt1 | contig 350825 bp, 335 predicted proteins | sample MGYA00519863_ERZ838118 | MGnify/ENA primary metagenome ERZ838118 (study PRJEB31850, sample SAMEA3708827) | human gut metagenome | biome: human gut; feature: human-associated habitat; material: faeces | place: China | collected 2014 ...
TACCCTAAGTGGCTTGTTTACTGGTGGTTCGGGACTTTTTTTGCCCTAAACATTCCCTAAACATTCCCTGAACTTGCCCTAAAAATTTTTTATAAAAAACACAAATAAATTAATAAATATTAAATTTAACGTAAGATTTGAAATATAATATTGTAAGCCTAATTTTTTTGGGATATAATTACAGAAAAAAGGGGGTTGAAGTATGAAAGTTGCTATGTGTCAGACAAATATTATATGGGAAGATAAAGAGAAAAACATAGAAAAATGTATTGAATATATTGAACAGGCAAAAAAGCACAACATAGAATTAATGCTATTTCCTGAAATGAGTTTTACTGGTTTTTCTATGAATATTAATAATACAAAAGAGAATTATAATTATACAGTACAAAAGATTTCTAAAATAGCAAGGGAAAATAAAATTGCTATAGGCTTTGGCTGGGTTGAAGAAATGGGGCATAAAGCCAGAAATAAATATACAGTAGTCAATTCAGAGGGAAATGTTTTGGCTGACTATGCAAAAATACACCCTTTCAGCTATAGTGGAGAGGATAAGTATTTTGTTTCCGGAGCAAGTCTTTCAAAGTTTAAGTTTGATAATTTTACAATAGGACTACTTATTTGTTATGATTTGAGATTTCCGGAAATTTTTCAGGCACTTTCAAAGGAATGTGATGCAATAGTTGTAGCTGCCAACTGGCCGGCATCTCGAAAAAAGCATTGGAAAACTCTTTTGAAGGCTAGAGCTATTGAAAATCAAGTATACATTTTTGCCATAAATTGTGTAGGCAAAGTGGGGGATTTAAGATACTCAGGAGATAGTTGCATTATAAACCCTAATGGTGATGTGCTTTCAAGCCTTTCAAAAGTAGAAGGTATGGTAATAGGAGATATTACAAATGATGTGAAGCAGTATAGAAGTGATTTCCCTACCAGAAAAGACAGAATACCGGAATTTTATAAAACTCTATTATAGGATGTGATTGTGTGAACAAGGGTTATGGACTTGTATTAAATGGTGGTGGTGCAAAGGGTGCTTACCAAATAGGGGCTTGGGCAGCTTTGCGTCAACTGGAACTATATGACGAAATAACAGCTGTTTCAGGTACTTCTGTAGGTGCTTTAAATGCACTATTAATAAGTCAGGACGATTTTGACAAGGCTATAAATGTGTGGAAAACTATAAAACAGGAGGATATAACACCTTTTGGCTCTAAAAATTCGGGAACGGAAAATATTTTAGATATATCCAGAAAAGCTATGGAAAAAATAGATACCTTAGGTGTAGACCCCAATGGTTTTGCAAATGCAGTTGCCAAAATTTTGCCTTTGGGAAAAGATATAGTAAAAAGCAGAATGACGGATATTTACAAGGTTGTATTTGATACAAAGGGATTTTGTTCTCAAGAGGGCTTGGAAAATATATTGAGAGAAAATATAAATTTGGAAAGTTTAAGAGCTGGCAGAACAGTTTATGCCTGTGCAAGCAAAATTTCAGAAAATGAACTTTTTACACCTTATTACTTTATGTTAAATAAAGAAGAAAAGGAAAAAATAATTGAAATTGCATTGGCGTCCAGTGCTATATATCCTGTGTATGGAACAAAGAAAATAAATGGGGAGCTGTATCTTGACGGTGGTTTTTCTGACAATGTTCCTATACAACCTCTTTACGACATAGGCTATAGAAAATTTATAATAATTTATTTAACAAATAGAAAAATTCCGGACAAAAGCAAGTATAAGGATTGCAAGTTTATAGAAGTTATTCCAGATGAAACTATGAAAGACGATATGTACACAGTTATAAATTTTGAAAGAACTGTATTGGATAAATATATGGAGAAAGGTTACCACGATACAATGGTGGAATTTATTTCAAGAGGTTTTAAAAGAAAATAAAATTGCGAAAAATGTAAACCGTAAAACGACTATGTAAACCGTTGTTTTACGGTATTTTTGTATACAAAATTTGGAAATGTAAAATTGGTGTAATTTTACGGTGGACAAATGTTTTTGAGAAAAATACAAAAAAATGCTTGCTTTTTTGTCGAAAGTGTGGTATAGTTCCACCTATGGAATACAGATGTATATAGAGGGAGTACAAAAAATATGGACAATTCTTCGGAATTAATTATTGTGGATAAAAAGGTGCTGCCTGAGGTATTCACTAAAGTATTGCAGGTAAAAGAACTGCTTAACTCTGGAGGCATTACCTCGGTACAAGAGGCTGTCGACAAAGTTGGAGTAAGTAGAAGTGCTTACTACAAATATAAGGACCACGTTTTTACATTAGGAGAAAGTACACGAGGCAGAACAGCTATAATTTCTATAAATTTGGCTGATGAGGCTGGCATACTTTCAAATGTTCTTAATGCGATTTCTGCCAGTGGTGCTAATGTTCTTACTATTAATCAGACAATACCTATAAACAATGTGGCTAATGTCACAATCAGTATAGAAACAGGAGAGTTAGTCATTGGTTTGACTAAGCTTTTAAATAAAATTGCCAAAATGCAAGGTGTTATGTCCTTGAAGATTATTGCGAGGGAGTGAATTTAATGGCAAATATAGCAGTATTGGGCTACGGTACAGTAGGCTCAGGTGTAGTTGAGGTTCTCAATACAAACAAAGACAGAATTAATTCTAAGTCTTATGAACCTATCAACATCAAATATGTTTTAGATTTAAGAGATTTCCCAGGTGACCCTGTTCAGGAAATTATTACTCACGATTACAACGATATTTTAAATGATAATACTATTGATGTAGTTGTTGAAGTAATGGGTGGTATTAACCCAGCGTACACATTTGTTAAGCAGGCTCTTGAATCTGGAAAGAGTGTTTGTACATCTAACAAGGAGCTTGTTGCTGCTCATGGTGGAGAGCTTATGGCTCTTGCTAAGGAATACAATGTAAACTTCCTCTATGAAGCAAGTGTTGGTGGTGGTATCCCAATTATCAGACCAATTAACAGAAGTATTACTTCTGATGAAATCGTTAAGATTGTTGGTATTTTAAATGGTACTACAAACTATATGCTCACTAAAATGTCTGAAGAAGGTCTTGAATACAATGATGTTTTAAGTGATGCACAGGCTAAGGGTTATGCTGAAAGAAATCCTGATGCTGACGTTGAAGGTTATGATGCTTGTAGAAAAATTGCTATTTTAGCATCACTTGCAACAGAAAAAACTGTTTCTTATGATGATATTTATACAGAAGGTATTACAAATATCTCTAAGACAGATATGGACTATGTGAAGAAGATGGGTTGCTCTATTAAGCTCCTTGCTACAGCTGATTTTGAAGATGGCAAGGTTTGGGCTAGAGTTGCTCCAGCTATTGTAAATAAAGAAAATCCACTTTCTATGGTAAATGACGTATTCAATGCTATTTTACTTCAGGGTAATATGCTTGGCGACGTTATGTTCTATGGTAAGGGTGCAGGTAAGCTCCCTACTGCCAGTGCTGTAGTAAGTGATATTGTAGAAGCTGTAAACCACAAAAACATTAACCTTGGTATTGGCTGGTCTGCTGAAAAGCAGGAACTTATGAACATTGATGAAGTTGAAACTCGCAAGTTCGTAAGAATTGAATATAATGATAAAGAAAAGGCTAAGGCTGATGTTAAGAGTGTATTCGGCGTAGATGAAGTAATCGAATTCTTCGGTCTTGATGGCGAATTTGCTTTCGTTACAGACAAGGCTAAGGAAAAGGAATTAAATGATAAATTAAATGAATTATTGAACTGTGACGGTGTTGTAGGTATCCTCAACACAATCAGAGTTGAAGACTAGGAGGCAAATATTGTGTTAATCGTAAAAAAATTTGGTGGTAGCTCTGTTGCCAATGCAGAAAGAATTAATCATGTTGCACAGACTATTGTAAACAGCTATAAAGAGGGCAATCAGGTTGTAGTTGTTTTAAGTGCTCAGGGTGATACTACTGACGAACTTATTGAAAAGGCTAAGGAAATTAATCCAAACGCATCAAAGAGAGAAATGGATATGCTTTTATCAACTGGTGAACAGCAGTCTGTTGCTTTAATGGCTATGGCTATTAACAAGCTTGGCTATCCAGCAATTTCTTTAAATGCTTTCCAGTGTAATATCTATTCAACTTCAACATACAGCAATGCTAGAATTAAGGATATTGCAACTGAAAGAATTAACAACGAACTTGAAAAGAAGAATATCGTTATTATTACAGGTTTCCAGGGTGTAAATAGACATCTTGATGTAACAACTTTAGGTAGAGGTGGTTCTGATACTTCTGCTGTAGCTCTTGCTGCAAAGTTAGGTGCTGACCTTTGCGAAATCTACACAGACGTAGATGGCGTATATACTTCTGACCCTAGAGTGGTTAAGAATGCTAAGAAGCTTGATGAAATTACTTATGATGAAATGCTTGAGCTCGCTAGTTTAGGTGCTAAGGTACTTCACAACCGTTCAGTAGAACTTGCTAAAAAATATAATGTAAATTTAGTTGTACGCTCAAGTATGACAGATGCAGAAGGTACAATCGTTAAGGAGGAAGTAAAAGTGGAAAAGATGTTAGTTAGTGGTGTAGCTGTAGATAAAGATGTTGCTAGAATAGCTATTGTTGGTTTAAAGGATGAACCAGGTGTTGCATTCAAAATCTTCTCTTTATTAAGCAAGGAAAAGATTAGTGTAGATATTATTATCCAGTCTATTGGTAGAAGCAATACAAAGGATATTTCATTTACAGTTGCAGAAGGTGACTGCGATGAAGCTCTTAGAATTTTAAATGAACACAAGGAAAGACTTGGTTTCGAAGATGTTACAGCTAACAAGGCTGTTGCTAAGGTTTCTGTTGTTGGTGCTGGTATGGCTACTAACTCAGGTGTTGCATCTATGCTTTTCGAAGCTACATTTGATGCAGGTATCAATGTAAAGATGATTTCTACTTCTGAAATTAAGATTTCTATTCTTGTTAAGGATTCTGATGCAGACAGAGCTGCTATTGCTATCCACGACAAGTTTATGAGCGAATCAATCAACGCTAGACAGTAATAAAAATATTTGTAAAATTTTCAAGAAAGGTCTTTACAATTTGAAATAATGGTGCTATACTTGTTTCAATTTCAAAGATGAATGTCGATGACTAAGAGGAGTACCCTTTTACAAATGTTTCAGAGAGTCGGTGGTTGGTGCGAACCGATACAGAGGTTTTAGGGGAATGGACTTACAGACTTGTAGGCGAAAGCACTGTGTTATTAGCTTGCAACGGGTTCTCCCGTTACAGAGATAAGATATGTTGGTATCTGATTGGGTGGCTTAATAGGCGAATTATATGACCTTGTCCAATTTTGGACAAGGTCTTTTTGTATATAAACAGATATTTACATTTCATAATTTGGCATATAATTAATTATTTTATGGAGGTAATGGAAATGAAAATTTTAAAAACTTTTGTTCGTGAGTTTTCTGGTGATACAGAAACACCTATTACTCTTTTTTACAAATATGTAGGAAATGAAAAAGGCTTTTTGCTTGAATCAAGAGGCGAGGGTAAAACAAATTACTCATTTATGGGTAAACACCCTATGGCTATTTTAAGTGGTAATGACAAGTTGACTATTGACGAAAAGGGTAAAAAGACAGTAGTTGAAGGTAAACTCTTAGATAGTGTAAGAGATTATATGAAAGGCTTTAAAATCGAAACTGACCTTGACCTTTGCTACACAGGTGGTGCTGTTGGTGGTGTCGGCTACGATATTATAAGACAGTACGAAAATATACCGGACACAAACAAAGAGGTTGTAGGCACTCCAACAGTTCATTTAATGGTGTTTGATGAATTTATAGCTTATGACCACCTCCACGATAAAATAATACTTGTTGCTCTTGCTGAAAAGGAAGAAGATGCAACACCTGTACTTGACAGAATGGAAAGAGAAATTAAAACTTCTGTTCCGGAAGAACATTATGCACTTCAGCCTACTAAGAAAATTCAGTTTACTTCAAATATGACTGAAGAAAAGTACGAAGAAATAGTTGAAAAGGCTAAAAAATATATTTATGATGGTGATATTTTCCAGGTAGTTCTTTCTCAAAGACTTACAGCAGAAACAGACCAAAAGCCTATTGATTTATACAGAAAATTAAGAGCAATTAACCCATCTCCATATTTACTTTATTTAAACTTTGGCGATTATCAGGTTGCCGGTAGCTCTCCTGAAATGCTTGTTGAAGTTTCTGGTAACAAAGTTAAGACTTGTCCAATAGCCGGTACAAGAAAAAGAGGTAAAAACTTAAAAGAAGATATAGAACTTGCAGAGGGTCTTTTAAATGATGAAAAGGAAATAGCAGAACACACAATGCTTGTTGACCTTGCCAGAAACGATATGGGTAGAGTATCAAAGATTGGTTCAGTAAAAGTAACAGAGCTTAAACAAATTCATTACTACTCACACGTTATGCACATTGTCAGTCTTGTTGAAGGTGAAAAGAGAGAGGATAAGGATTGCTTTGATGTTCTTTCAACTTTCTTACCAGCTGGTACACTTTCAGGTGCTCCTAAAATCAGAGCTATGGAAATCATTGAAGAACTTGAAGAAGAAAAAAGAGGTCTTTACGGTGGCTCAATAGGTTACTTTAGTTTCAATGGCAATATGGATATGTGTATTGCAATCCGTACAATGATTATTAAAGATAAGAAGATTTACATGCAGGCAGGTGCCGGAATTGTTGCTGACTCTATTCCAAAGAATGAATATGAAGAAAGCCACAACAAAGTTAGAGCCCTTGTTAAAACAATAGGAGGAGAAGTATAATGATAGTTTTAGTAGATAATTACGATAGTTTTACTTATAACCTATACCAGTATATGGGCGAATTTGATAGCGATATTAGAGTATTCAGAAATGACGAAATTGACGGTGCCGGCATTTTAGCATTAAATCCGGACAGAGTTGTTATTTCTCCCGGACCTAAAACTCCAGAGGAAGCAGGCAACTGTATTGAAATTATAAAAACAGTAAGTGGCAAAATTCCTCTTATGGGTGTTTGCCTTGGTCATCAGTCAATAGCTGTTGCCTTTGGTGCTACTGTAAGTAATGCAAAGGAACTTTTCCACGGCAAGTCATCAATGGCTGACCACAATGGCAAGGGTATATTCAAAGGTTTACCAAATCCTTTACAGGTAGCCAGATACCACAGTCTTTCTATTGTGCCTAGTACAGTACCTGATTGCCTTGAAGTTACTGCTACTGTAGGCGATGAAATAATGGCAATTAGGCATAAAACAATGCCGGTTGTTGGTTTACAGTTCCACCCTGAGAGCATTAACACTCCAGACGGTATGAAACTTATAGAGAATTTTATAAAAGGGGAGATTTAATATGATATTAGATGATATTGTAGCAAAGAAAAAAATTACCCTTGAAAAAAGTGACTACAAGTTTGATGCCAAAAGACTTTACAAGGCTATGGAAAAGCCAGTTGCATCTTTTTACGATGCTATGGCTAAGGAGGGACTTTCAATAATAGGGGAAGTTAAAAAAGCATCTCCTTCAAGAGGTCTTATTAAACCTGATTTTCATCCAGTAGAAATAGCTAAGGAATATGTAGGTGCTGTTGATGCTATTTCAGTTCTTACAGAAGAAGATTATTTTCAAGGTAGTCCATTATTTTTAGAGGAAATTCACAAAAATGTAGATTTACCACTTTTGAGAAAAGACTTTGTTGTTTCTCCTTTGCAGATTTTTGAAGCAAGAGAATTGGGAGCATCTACAATACTTTTAATTGCTGCTGTTTTAAATGAAAAGAGAGTTTTAGCAGAATATATAAACATTGCAAGAGGTGTAGGATTTGAACCTTTAGTTGAAACCCACAATGAAAAGGAAATTGAACTTGCACTTTCAGCAGACGCCAAAATTATTGGTATAAACAATAGAAATTTACACGATTTTACAGAAGATATTTATACTACTGTAAGACTTAGAGAACTTGTTCCAAAGGACAGAGTTATTATAAGCGAAAGCTCAATTCATACACCAGAGGATATAAAGATATTAAGTAAGGCAAATATAAATGGTATTTTAGTAGGCGAAAGCTTTATGAAAAGTGGAGATATAAAGAAAAAAGCACAGGAGTTCAGAAATGCCTATGGAAATTAAAATTTGTGGCTTAAAGCGTGTTGAAGATGCTTTAATGGTAAATGAATTTGAGAATATTAAATATGTAGGTTTTGTGTTTGCAAATACTTCACGAAAAATTACTATTGAGAAAGCCTTAGAAATAAAAAAGAATTTAAGACCGGATATAAAAACTGTTGGTGTTTTTGCCGGACAGCCTATGGAAGAAATAATTGAAATAATGGAAAAGGCAGATTTAGATGTTTGCCAGTTACATTCGGGAGAAACAAACGAGGATTGTGGTCTTATAAATAAAACTGTATGGAAATCCATATCTGTTAAGGATAAAGAAAGTGCAGAAATTGCAGAAAGCTATACAAATGCTGACGGTTTTGTATTAGATACATTTAAGAAAAATCAATGGGGTGGTACAGGAGAAACCTTTGATTGGTCGGCAGTTGAAGATTTTAGCAAAAATCATTTCACAATTTTGGCAGGGGGAATTAACTCAGCTAATGTAAATGATGCTATTGAAAAAGTTAGTCCAAACATAATTGATTTAAGTTCTTCTGTAGAAGTAGATGGATTTAAGAATTATGATAAGATAAAAGAATTTATGGAAAGTTTAAAATACTAGGAGGATTGTACAATGAAATTAGAAAAAGATTTTGGTCAGTACGGTGGTCAGTATGTACCAGAAACACTTATGACAGTTTTGAAAGTTCTTGAAAAGGAATACGAAGAATATTGCTTTACAGATGAATTTAAAAATGAGTTTATGTATTATATGAAGGAATATGTAGGCAGACCATCTGCTCTTACATATTGCGAAAGACTTACAAAGGAATTAGGTGGTGCTAAAGTTTATTTAAAGAGAGAAGACTTAAACCACACAGGTGCTCACAAAATTAACAATGCTCTTGCACAGGCTTTACTTGCAAAGCATATGGGAAAGACAAAGGTTATAGCTGAAACCGGTGCAGGTCAGCATGGTGTTGCAACAGCTACAGTAGCTGCTCTTTTCGGTATGGAATGTGAAGTTTATATGGGTGTTGAAGATATTGAAAGACAGAAACTCAATGTTTTCAGAATGGAATTATTAGGTGCTAAGGTTATTCCGGTTACTACTGGTACCGGTACATTAAAAGATGCAACAAACGAGGCTATCAGAACTTGGGTTGCAAGAGCAGAAGATACTTTCTATATCATTGGTTCAGCTGTAGGTCCTCATCCATATCCTACAATGGTAAGAGATTTCCAGAGAATTATTGGCGATGAAACTAGAAAACAGGTTCTTGAAAAAGAAGGCAGACTTCCTGACAGAGTATTTGCTTGTGTAGGTGGTGGCTCAAATTCAATAGGTATGTTCTATCCATTTGTTGAAGACAAGAGTGTTGAACTTGTAGGTGTTGAGGCTGCTGGTCATGGTATTGAAACTGGCGAACACGCATCAGTATTTAGTGGTGGTAGAACAGGTGTTCTCCATGGTATGAAAACTTACATTATGCAGGACGATGACGGCTGTGTAATTCCGGTATATTCTATTAGTGCCGGTCTTGACTACCCAGGTGTAGGTCCAGAACACGCATATCTCCACGACATAGGCAGAGTTCGTTATACTTCTGTAACTGATGATGAAGCTATTGACGCATTCCAGATGCTTTGCAGAATAGAGGGTATTATGCCAGCTATTGAAAGTTCACATGCTTTAGCCGGTGCTGTTAAGGAAATTCCTAAAATGGGTAAAGATGAAATTGCTGTTATTTGTCTTTCCGGTAGAGGCGATAAAGACGTTCACACAGTTGCAAAGTATCTTGGAAAGGAGATTTAATTGGATATGAATAGAATAGATGAAAGATTTAAGAAATTAAAGGAAGAAAATAAAAAGGCACTTATACCATATATTTGCTGTGGCGACCCTAGTGTTGAAGATAGCGAAAAATTAGTCTATGCTCTTGAAGAAGCCGGTGCAGATATTATTGAGCTTGGTATTCCATATTCTGACCCACTTGCTGACGGTCCTGTTATTCAGGCTGCAGGTCTTAGAGCTTTTGCCGGTGGTTTCAGACTTGAAGACACATTCAAGATTGTAAAAAATGTAAGAAAGAATAGCCAAATTCCATTAGTAATTATGGTTTACTATAGCTCTATTATTGGTTTTGGTAAGGAAAAATTCGTTGAACTCTGTGTTGATGCAGATATTGACGGTCTTATTGTGCCAGACCTTCCTTATGAAGAATATGACGAATTAAAGCCACTTTTAGATGAAACAAATGTATATATGATTCCTCTTGTAGCACTTACATCAGAAGAAAGAATTCCTATGCTTGTTAAGGAAAGCAAGGGCTTTGTATATTGCGTATCTTCTCTTGGCGTTACAGGTGTCAGAAAAGAATTTGATACAAGAATTGACAGCTTTGTTGCTAAGGTTAAGGAAGCTACAGATACTCCTGCTTGTATTGGTTTCGGTATCTCTACAAAGGCTGATGTTGAAAGATTTGACAAAATTGCAGACGGTTGTATTGTAGGTTCTGCTATTGTTAGAAAAATATTTGATTCTAAAATGAATATTGATGAAATTAAAGCTTTCGTAAGTAGCTTAAAATAATTCAGAACAAATTAAGTCATCGGATTTATCTTTCCGATTTAATATTAAAAATGCCCTATAAGTTAGTAAATCTAATTTATAGGGCTTAATTTTTATAGTTTTGGTAAACTTTCTGCGTATTTTTTACCTGTAGGAGTTGCTGCCAAACCACCTTCACCGGTTTCTCTTAATGAGCAAGGCATAGTGTCGCCAACAGCTTTCATAGCATCTATAACTTCATCAACAGGAATTGCACTTTCTATACCTGCCATAGCCATATCACAGCTTGTTATGGCATTTACAGCACCTATTACATTTCTCTTTACACAAGGTACTTCTACAAGTCCGGCAACAGGGTCACAAACTAGACCTAAAAGACTTTTTAAAGCAAAGGCACAGGCATTGGCACTTTGTTCTATAGTTCCACCTCTTAAATATACCAGTGTTGCACTAGCCATAGCAGATGCTGAACCTATTTCAGCCTGACAGCCACCTTCAGCACCGGCAATAGATGCTCTATGGGCAATAATCTGACCAAAACCGGCACTAAGATACAAGGCTTTTAATACAGTATCTTCATCAATGTTGTACTTTTCAACAAAAGGCACAAGTACAGAGGGGAGAACTCCACAGCTACCGGCAGTTGGGGCGGCAACAATACATTTCATACAGGCATTAGACTCGGCAACACTTATTGCTGTAGCCATAACTTTTCCTATAAATTCTCCACTTACACAGTTTGGAATATATTTTTCCATTTTACCGCCGTTTTTGCCAGATAGACCGGATGGAGAAACCAGATTAGGGTCATAGCTTTCAACAGATTTTTTCATAGAGTGCCACATATAACGCATTTTCTCAAAGGACTCTTTTTGGGATACATTTCTTTCGTTTGCATCGTCCATAAGTATTAGTTCCCAAGCCTCTCGGCGACTTTCTTTGGCAGACTGTATCAGCTCTTTTACACTATAAAACATTCTTTCCACCTCCTGTAATATCCAAATATGTTACCTTGATTACACCCTCTAAATGTTCAAGCCATTTTATACTATCTTCCGGTATAGTTTGGTCTGTTTCAACGACCATTACGGCATAGCCACCTCTTTTATCTCGATATAGATTAAGTGTGGCAATATTTATGGACTTGTGAGAAAGCATTGAAGCCACTTCTGCTACATGACCCGGTTGGTCTAAGTTGTGAACAATTAGAGTAGGATATTCTCCTGTAAAGTGAGTTTCAATATCATCAATTTTTTCTACACTTATTCTGCCACCACCTAATGATGAGGCTACAATTTTTAATTCTCTGCCATTTTCTCCTGTTAATTCTAAAAGGGCAGTGTTAGGGTGAGCCTCTTTTAATTCAATAGTGCTTATTTTATAGTTTAGATTTTCTTTTTTGGCAATTTCAAAACTGTTGGGAATGTTTGTATCGTCTGTATCCATACCCAGAAGTCCGGCAACAATGGCTTTATCTGTACCATGTCCAACGCCTGTAAGAGCAAATGAACCATGGAGATAAATATTGGCATCAGTAGGTTTTTCCCCTAGCAAAAGTCGGCTGATTTTGCCTATTCTAACAGCTCCGGCAGTATGGGAGCTAGAAGGTCCAACCATTACTGGACCTAAAATATCGAATATATTCATATTACAATCTCCTTTTAAATTTATATTAAACAATACTCTCCAAAATATTCTTATAGATATGGTAGCACACAAATTTTAAATTGCAAGAAAAATTTACAAAAATAGTCTTTTTTACAATAACCAAATTTGAATTTATGCTACAGCACAAATATTGTAATATGCCTTGAAATTTCAGCACAAATGATTTATAATATGCACATATTGAAATAGAAATAATGCAAAGAGGCATAGGAGTAGTTTTACTTCTGTGCCTTTTTTGTTTATAAATTTTGGGAAGGGGTGTGGCAAGTATGTATCTTTGGAAGTTGTTAGATAAGTTGAAAGACTATAAACTGACACAGGTGGCAGGCTTTGAAGGGCTTAACAGAAATATACGTTGGTTTCATATTGCCGAAGACGAAACTCTTTCTAATTTTATAATTGGAGATGAACTTGTATTTACAACTGGGGTCAAAATGAATGGCAACAGTGTTGCACTTCTTGGTTTTGTAAAAGCTATGCTGAAATACGGAGCAGGTGGCATAGTAATAAACACAGGTAAATACATTAATGAAATACCTCAGGAATTAAAGGATTTTTGTAATGCAAACAGACTTCCTCTTTTTGAGATGCCATGGGAAATCAGGCTTGTTGATGTTGGAAAGGCATCAAGTACAGCTATTTTAGAAGACGAAAGATTTAGTGTGAATTTTAGAAATGCTGTAAATACGGCTCTGTTTCTTCCTGAATTTTCAAAGGATAGTTTTAGTCTTTTTTCAGAATATGGCTTTAGCGAGGAAATGAACTATGTTGTTTTGGCTATTTCCTCTAAGAATGATGAAATTAAAAATTTGGTAAATGAGTGCATTTCCAGTTTGAATAGTATTGCTTTTGTAACTTCAGTAGGTGGAGATGTTGTTGTAATTTTAGGTAATAAAAACAGTAGTGTTTTATTTGGTGAAGCTACAGCAATGCAAGGCAAAATAAAGACAATGGCTCTTTGTGGTGTTTCAGATGTTTTCAAGGGGATAAGTAATTTAAGTAAGGGCTATCATTCTGCTCAGACTAATAAAATCTCTGGAAAAGCTAATGCCAGAAAAATATTGGAAAACAATAGCCAGTATGAAATACTGCTGGAAATAAAAGATGATGAAAAGGTAAGAGCCTATTGTAATGAAACAATAGGACCAATAATAAAGTACGATAAGGCTCACAACACAAATTTGTATCAGACCTTAAAATGCTATTTTGATAATAATGCCAGTGTAAATAAGGCATCAGCTCAAATGTTTATACACAGAAATACTATAAACTATAAAATAAAGAAAATTGAACATATACTTTCCTGTGATTTATCCAGCTTTGAGGAGAGATTTACTTTAATGCTTGCAATAAAGTTGTTGGAAATGTATGCGTAAAATTTTTTTAGGACTATTCTCTAAGGAGTATAGTCTTTTTTTTGCCAAAAAATCTTTTTTTCTTTTTTATGGATACGAAAAAATATAAAAAATCTGTAAAAAAATAAATTTAGATGTCTAAATATATTTGGGAAATTATAGGTTGTATAGGAGGTTGTATATAGGCTGAACTATTGACTTTTAAGGGTAAAAATGATATACTTTGAATATCAAACTTTTTATAAATAGGAGGCTTTTTTGAGTGGAAAATACTTTAAATACGTTAAACAGACTCATTAGTGGAGCCTTTAATGATATATCAAGAGTGGAGCAAAAAGCCATAAAAGATAGTGGGCTGACAGATGTTTCAGTAAACGAGGCACATACAGTAGATGCAATAGGACTATATGTGCCTAAAACTATGTCTGCAGTAGCTGAAAAGTTGGAAATTACAATGGGTACACTTACTGTTGCTATAAATCACCTTGTTAGAAAAGGGTATGTAAACAAAATACGAGATGAAAAAGATAGGCGAGTGTATTTATTAAGTCTTACAGAAAAGGGTAAACAGCTTTTCAAAGTTCACCAGAGATTTCATTTGGAATTAGTAAAATCTCTTATTGTGGATTTATCTGACTATGAGGCTGATATGTTTATAGAGGCTTTAGGTAGCCTTACAAGTTTTTTGACTAAAAAATATAATAGAGGAGAATGAAATGTTAAGAACAGGAATAAAGGCTGTTGATTATTATGTTCCTGAAAAGGTCGTTACTAATGATGACCTTAGCACTATAGTGGAAACTAATGACGAGTGGATAGCTTCCAGAACGGGTATCAGACGCCGTCATTTGTCAACAGGAGAAAATACATCAGAATTTTGCATTGAAGTGGGCAAAAAATTACTTTCAAAAACAAACACTAATCCAGAAGATATAGACCTTATTATTGTGGCTACTATTACTTCAGATTATTCAACTCCTAGTACGGCTTGTCTTGTTCAGGGGGCTTTAGGTTGTGTAAATGCTTGGGCTTTTGATTTAAGTGCAGCTTGTTCTGGCTTTGTATATGCTTTAAGCGTTGCAGATAAATTTGTAAAAAGTGGTCAGTACAAAAAGGTTCTTGTTTTCGGTTCTGAAACACTTTCAAAGATTGTAGATTGGACAGATAGAGCAACTTGTGTTCTCTTTGGTGACGGTGCCGGTGGTGCTTTAGTAGAACCTAGCGAAGACAGTGGGGTCATTGATGAAGATATGCACAGTAAGGGTGAAGACGGTCTTAAGCTTACTGGTGGCGAAAGAAAAGTCAGAAATATGGTTTCCAATCCGGAAGAAGAAAATAAGAATTATCTTGAAATGGACGGCAGAGCTATATTTAATTTTGCAACTAAGACAGTTCCAAAGAGTGTTAGTATTCTTTTAGAAAGAAATAATTTGACTGTTGATGATATAAAGTATATTGTACCTCATCAGGCAAATTCCAGAATAATTGAAGTTGTAGCAAAGAAACTTAAAACTACAATGGATAAGTTCTTCATTGATGTAGATGAATTTGGTAATACTTCTGCTGCTAGTATTCCTATTGCTCTTGGGCATATGGATAGCAAGGGTCTTATTCAAAAGGGAGACTACATAATTATAACTGGCTTCGGCGGTGGACTTACTTGGGGTAGTACCCTCATTAAATGGTAAATAATTAAAAAGATATAGAAAGGTTAACAGGTGAAAAAATGAAATCAAGAATTTGTGAAATGTTAGGTATTAAATATCCAATTTTCCAGGGTGCTATGGCATGGATTGCTGATGCAAGTCTTGCGTCTGCTGTTTCTAATGCAGGTGGTCTTGGTATTATTGCAGCAGGTAATGCTCCTGCAGATATTGTTAGAGAAGAAATCAGAAAGTGTAAAGAACTTACAGACAAGCCTTTTGGTGTAAACATTATGCTTTTATCTCCATTTGTAGAAGATATTGTTAACCTTGTCTGTGAGGAAGGCGTAAAGGTTGTTACAACTGGTGCAGGTAACCCATCTAAGTATATGGACAAGTTTAAGGAACATGGCATTAGCCTTATTCCTGTAGTACCTAGTGTTGCTCAGGCTAAGAAAATGGAAAAAATCGGTGCGTCTGCTGTTATTGCTGAAGGTATGGAAAGTGGTGGCCACATTGGTAAACTTACTACTATGGCTTTAGTTCCTCAGGTTGTAGATGCTGTTTCTATTCCTGTTCTTGCAGCCGGTGGTATTGCTGATGGTAGAGGTATGGCAGCTGGCTTTATGCTTGGTGCAGAAGGTGTACAGATTGGTACTCGTTTCCTTGTTGCTACTGAATGTACAGTACACGAAAACTACAAGGCTAAGATTTTAAAGGCTAACGACCTTGCAACAGTTATTACTGGTCAGATTACAGGTCACCCAGTAAGAGTTATTAAGAATAAGCTTGCTAATGCTTTCCTTGCTGCTGAAAAAGAAGAAGGTTCAAAGGAAAATCCGGATATGGCAAGATTTGACCAGCTTGGTACTGGTGCATTACAGAAGTCTGTTAAGTTAGGCGATGTAGACAATGGTTCTGTAATGAGTGGTCAGATTGCCGGTATGGTAAACAAGGAAGAATCTTGTGCTGAAATTATAGAAGAAATTATGACAAAGTTTAATGAACTTGTAAAATAACAGGAGGAAGAAATGAAAACTGCGTTTATTTTTAGTGGTCAGGGTGCTCAGAAAGCCGGTATGGGTAAAGAGCTTTATGACAATTTTGAATGTGTAAAGAAGGTTTTTGATGAAGCTGATGAGGCACTTGGTTTAAAGATTAGTGACATCTGCTTTAACGAAGACGAAAGATTAAATGAAACTGAATATACACAGCCTGCTATTCTTACAATGAGCGTTGCTGTACTTAAGTTAATGGAAGAAAAGGGCTTAAAGGCTGACTATGTTGCCGGTCTTAGTCTTGGCGAATATTCTGCTCACGTTGCAAGTGGTACATTTGACTTTGCAGATGCAGTTCAGCTTGTAAGAAAAAGAGGTCGCTTTATGACTGAAGCTGTTCCTGTTGGCGAAGGCGGTATGTGTGCTGTTCTTAACTTAGATGCTGACAAAATTCAGGAGGCTTGTGACGAAGTTAAGTCTATTGGTAGATGTATGATTGCTAACTACAATTGCCCTGGTCAGATTGCTATTGCCGGTGATAAGGCTGCTGTAGAAAAGGCATCTGAAATCGTAATGGAAAAGGGTGCAAGAAAGGCTGTTATGCTTAATGTTAGTGGTCCTTTCCACACTTCACTCCTTGCTCCAGCATCTGAAAAGCTTAATGCTGAATTACAGCATATGACTATTAAGGATATGGAAATTCCGGTTATAACTAACTTAACTGCTGATGTAGTACCATCAAAAGACGAAGTTATTGACATTCTTACAAAGCAGGTTATGAATCCTGTTAAGTGGGAACAGTCTGTAAGAAAAATGATTGAATTAGGTGTAGACACATTTGTAGAAATGGGTCCGGGTAAGACACTTTCTTCTTTTGTAAAGAAGATTAGCAAAGATGTTGCTGTATATAATGTTGAGGACTTAAAGTCCCTTGAAAAGACTTGTGGAGGTTTAGGATGTTAAAGGATAAGACTGTTATTGTAACAGGTGGTGCAAAGGGTATTGGTAAGGCTATTGCTCTTGCATTTGCAAATGAAGGTTGTAACATTGTTTTAAATTATCGTTCAACTTCTCCAGAAGAAGTAAAGGCTGAAATTGAAGCTAAGGGCGTAAAGTGCTTTACTGTTCAGGCAGATGTAAGCAAATTTGATGAAGCTCTTAAATTAGTTGAGGCTGCTAAGGAAGAATTTGGTACTATTGATGTACTTGTAAATAACGCAGGTATCACTCGTGACACTCTTATGATGAGAATGAGCGAAGAAGATTTTGATGCTGTTATTAATACAAATCTTAAGGGTTGTTTCAATATGATGAAGCATGCTAGCAAGATTATGATGAAGCAAAAAAGTGGTGCTATTATCAATATGAGTTCTGTTATTGGTGTAGCTGGTAATATTGGTCAGGTAAACTATGCTGCAAGTAAAGCCGGTGTTATTGGTATGACTTATTCAGTAGCTAAGGAACTTGCTCCAAGAAATATTACTTGTAATGCTATTGCACCAGGTATGATTGCAACAGATATGACAGATGTTTTAGCTGATAAGATGAAGGAAAGTATTTTATCAAATATTCCTTTAAAGAGATTTGGTCAGCCGGAAGAAATTGCAGAAACAGCCGTATTCCTTGCTAAGTCTAAGTATATTACTGGTCAGGTAATCAGAGTTGACGGCGGTATGGTAATAGGTTAAGGAGGATTTATTTAATGGAAAGAAGAGTAGTAATTACAGGTATTGGTGCATTAACACCTATTGGAAATAACACAGCTGAATTTTGGGACGGTCTTAAGAATGGTAAGAATGGTATTGCCCATATTACTAAGTTTGACACAGAAGCTGTTCAGAGTAAGGCAGTTTGTGCCGGTGAATTAAAGAACTTTGACCCAACAACAGTTGTTGAAAAGAAAGAAACTAAAAGACTTGATATGTTCAGTATCTATGGTATGGCTGTTGCTGATGAAGCAGTTAAGATGTCAGGTATTGACCTTGAAAGCATTGACAAGCATAAGTTTGGTGTAGTTTTCGGTTCTGGTATTGGTGGTTTAACTACAATCGAAGAACAGGGTAGAAGACTTGTAGAAAAAGGTATCAACAAGATTGCTCCATTATTTATTCCTATGGCTATAAGTAATATGGCAGCAGGTAATATTGCAATCCGTTTTGGTGCAAGAGGTACTTGTATTGATGTTGTAACAGCTTGTGCATCAAGTACAAACTGTATCGGCGAGGCTTTCAGAAATATTAAGCATGGTTATTCAGATTATATTATTGCCGGTGGTTCTGAAGCATCTATTTGCGAACTTGGTATTGGTGGTTTCGCAGCATTAAAGGCACTTTCTACAAGCACAGACCCAGACAGAGCATCTATTCCTTTCGATAAGGAAAGAGGTGGTTTCGTTATGGGTGAAGGTGCTGGTGCAGTATTTATGGAATCTCTTGAATCTGCTCAGGCTAGAGGTGCTAAGATTTTAGCAGAAGTTGTTGGTTATGGTTCAACTTGTGATGCTAACCATATTACAAGCCCATTACTTGATGGCGACGGTGCTGTTAAGGCTATGGAAGCTGCTATGGACGAAGCTGGTATTGAAAAGACAGAAGTAGGCTACATCAATGCTCATGGTACAAGTACACACATTAATGACGCAGCAGAAACTTTAGCTATTAAGACTTGCTTTGGTGACTATGCAAAGGATATTAACATTAGCTCAACTAAGTCTATGACAGGTCACTTATTAGGTGCTACTGGTGCAGTTGAAGCTGTTGCATCTGTTTTAGCTCTTGAAAATAGCTTTGTTCCACCAACAATCGGTTACAAAGTTCCTGATGAAGAATGTGACTTAAACTACACTCCAAACAAGGGTGTTGAAAGAGATATTAAGTATGCTTTAAGTAATACTTTAGGCTTTGGTGGTCACAATGCTGTATTATGTTTAAAGAAGTGGGAGGACTAATAATATGATGGATATTAAAGAAATTCAGTCAATTATACCTCATCGTTATCCATTCTGCCTTATTGACAGAGTTCTTGAACTTGAAGAAGGTAAAAAGATTACTGCTATTAAGAATGTAACAATGAACGAAAACTTCTTTCAGGGTCACTTCCCAGGGGAACCTGTAATGCCAGGTGTTCTCATTATTGAAGCTATGGCACAGGCTGGTGCTGTTGCAATTCTTTCTATGGAAGAAAATAAGGGCAAGATTGCATACTTTGGTGGTATTGACAAGGCTAAGTTCAGAGGTAAGGTAACTCCTGGCGATACACTTAGATTTGAAGTTGAAATTGTTAAGCTCAAGAAAATGGCTGGTATTGGTAAGGGCATTGCTTATGTAGGCGATAAAAAGGTTGCAGAGGCTGAAATGACATTTATGTTTTAAGGAGATGCAAAATGAAACTATTTGAAAATTTTAAATTGCCTGATGTGGAAGCACTTAAAAATACAGTAGAAGCAATTAAGGATAACCTTACTCCTGCTGAAAAGGCAAAAGAATCTTCTAAGGATAAATCAAAGGAAGCTGTAAAGGAAGAAGTTCCTGCAGGTTGTATTAAATGCCCATCTTGTGGCAATATCTTAGAGAAAAAGGCTTTAGGCAGATTAAAGATTTGTCCAAAGTGTGCTAAGCTCTTTAGACTTAATTCAAAGGATAGAGTAAAGACTATTGCTGATGAAAATTCATTTGTTGAATTTGATATAAATATGGAAGCAAAGGACCCTCTTAACTTCCCTGACTACAAGACAAAGATTAAGTCTGTACAGGAAAAGACAGGTCTTAAGGATGCTATCCGTACCGGTAAGTGTACAATAGGTGGATACGAAACAGTTTTAGCTGTTATGGACTCTACTTTCCTTATGGGTTCAATGGGTTCTGTTGTAGGCGAAAAGCTTACTAGAGCTTTTGAGTATGCTACAGAAAACAGACTTCCTATTATTGTATTCACTTGTTCTGGTGGTGCTAGAATGCAGGAGGGTATTGTTTCTCTTATGCAGATGGCTAAGATTAGTGCTGCTTGTGCAAAACATTCAGAAGCAGGTTTACTTTATATTACAGTTATTACTGACCCAACAACAGGTGGTGTAACAGCTAGTTTTGCTATGCTTGGGGATATTATACTTGCTGAGCCTAAGGCTCTTATTGGTTTTGCCGGTAGACGTGTTATTGAAGGTACAATTAAGCAGAAACTTCCAGATGAATTCCAGACTGCTGAATTCTCTCTTGAACATGGCTTCGTAGATGCTATTGTAGATAGAGAACAGTTACCTCAGACATTAATGACTATTTTGAAATTAGATAATTGCAAGAAAGGCGGTGCTGAAAATGCCTAAGGCTTTTGACAGAGTCAGAATTGCAAGAAAGGTATCCAGACCGACCTCTCTTGATTATATAACTCATATTTTTGAAGATTTTATTGAATTCCATGGTGACAGAAATTTTGCTGACGATAAGGCTATTGTTGGTGGTATTGCATCTTTAAATGGTGTACCTGTTACTGTTATTGGTATTCAGAAGGGTAAGACAATGGAGGAAAACATCGAAAGAAATTTTGGTTCTCCTCATCCAGAGGGCTACAGAAAGGCTCTCCGTCTTATGAAACAGGCTGAAAAGTTCAATAGACCTATTATCTGCTTTATTAACACAAGTGGTGCATACTGTGGCGTAGGTGCAGAGGAAAGAGGTCAGGGTGAAGCTATTGCCAGAAACCTTTTTGAACTTGCTAAAATTAAAGTTCCTACTATTTCTATTGTTATTGGCGAAGGTGGTAGTGGTGGTGCATTAGCCCTTGCTGTAACAGATAGGGTATGGATGCTTGAAAACAGTGTTTACTCAGTTCTTAGTCCTGAAGGCTTTGCAAGTATTCTTTGGAAAGACCCTAAGAGATTTCAGGAGGCTGCAGACGTTATGCGTCTTACAGCACAGGACTTATATGAACTTGGCGTAATCGAAAAGGTTATAAAAGAAGTTAATGGCGGTTGTCAGAATGACTTTGGTTTCACAGCTAATCTCTTAAAATCTAAGTTAGAGATTGAAGTTAATATTTTACAGTCAAAGGATTTAGAAACTCTCTTAAAGGAAAGATATGAGAGATTTAGAAAATATGGCGAATTTAGTGAATAATAAGTAATAATAGAGGGTATTCGTAATATATGTTTACGAATACCCTTTTTGTTTTGAATTATTGTTCTATTATTTCTCCACAAGCTATCTTTTTGCCTGAATTTCCACTAGGCTGTGTTGTAAAATCGTCAGGTTGTGAATGTATTATAACTGTTCTTCCTATTATTTCATTTACAGTAAATTTGTTTATTAAAACTGACATAAAGGCATATCCATTGTTTGAAAAAAGTGGTGGCAAGTCTCCGGCGTGATATGGGTGAGGGCAGTTTGTAGGATTGTAATGACCTCCTGCATTTGCAAAAGGGTCATTTTCATTTCCTGTACAAGCATTACCTTCGTGAATATGGAAACCGAAAACTCCACCGGAACAGTTTTGTTCCACAGGTAGCCCATGAACCTCTGCTGTTATTAAAACACCGTCTTGTATCTGATGAAATGTAATTCTGCCTTGTAGGCGAGGATATTCTGCACTTCCATATACATAAGCTATAGCTTTTTCATTCATTGTATCACCTCAATTTATTTTTATGCTGAGTATTAAGTGAATAAAACAAAATTATATATTACAAAAATAAATATGTAATTGACCTTAAATGATATATCCTATATAATGACTTTTGATTTGGTTATAAAATTTTGCGAGGTAAAAAATGAAAGATGAAAAAATTATAAATGGCATAAACAAGGTCAGAGCTGAATTTTCTTTAATTGTATATTATGGAGTTATACTGTCTATTTTGATAAAAGTATTCTATTTTGGCTGTGGATTTAAGGATATTATTACTGAGTATATTATAGTTGTGGCATTTCCTATTTATCAGCTTATAAGAACTGCTATGCTTAAAATAAATATGTGGAATAGTGAAAAGGGAAGAAAGAAAAGTACACAATGGATTTATACTATAGTTGTAATTGCCTTTGTTAGTTTGGGATATTTGTATGTGTGGCACACTAAGAAAAGTTTTGGTGTTGAAAGTGGTTTAAATTATTTATTGTTTATAGGTTGTTTTGCTATTGTCTATTTTATTACAGGAAAATACAGAAAACATTTAGAGAAAAAGTATGAAAATGAGTTTTCACAAGATGATAAATCGGACAAGGAGTGACAATTAAAAATATTTTTTTACAGGACAGGCAATTTTTTTAGAAATAGTTCATAGAATTAAGTGTACTCAAAATTATGGAGGTATTTAATTTATGAACTTCAATAACAATTCCTGCCTTTGGATTATTTTAATCTTATTATTCTGTGGCTGTGGCGAAAACGGATTTGGTAACTTCGGCAACTGTGGTTGTGGCTGTGAAAACGGTATGGATAATTGCTGGATTATTATCATTATTCTTCTTTTCTGCTGCTGTGGAAATAATTCAAACTGTGGCTGTGGTGGTTGCGACAGCAAGTGCTAAATTGTGCAGGAAATGTTTGACTACCTGTAACTGAAAAGGGTACAAAAAAGGCTCTGTGGTTTTTTCACAGGGCCTTTTATAGTGTCAAAAGTATATATTAGAAATTTTCAGCCATAATTTCAAAGTAAGCCTGAGGGTGCTTACAAGTTGGACATACCTTTGGAGCAGATTCTCCATAGTGAATGTGACCACAGTTACGGCAAATCCATAACTTTTTACCTTCTGATTTGAAAACAGTGCTATTATTGATATTGTCAATTAACTTCTTGTATCTTTCTTCGTGATGAGCCTCAATCTTTGCAACTAAATCAAAGAGTTTTGCAATATCGTCAAAACCTTCTTCTCTTGCTTCCTTTGCAAAAGTTGGGTACATATCTGTATGTTCTTCGTTTTCGCCGGCAGCTGCAGCTTTAAGGTTATCCATAGTATTGCCAATACCGTCTAAGAGCTTGAACCACAATTTAGCATGTTCCTTTTCGTTGTTAGCTGTTTCAAGGAAAATAGCTGAAATCTGTTCGTAACCTTCTTTTTTAGCTGTACTTGCAAAGTATGTATACTTGTTACGAGCCATAGACTCACCAGCAAAAGCTGTCATTAAATTTTTTTCTGTTTTTGAACCCTTTAATTCCATAAATCATACCTCCTAAATAATAATTATTATTGTTTAAGTTAAGTATAGTATATCACTTTAGGTAAAATTTGTCAATAACAAAAAAATATTTTTCTAAAGATTACAAGTGTTGATTTGATTTTTTGTGGCAACAATAAAAATATAAAACAATAGAATGGGGCGTGAATATGGAAAAATATATAGTTACAAAAAGTCAAAATCTTTCAGGGGTTGTTGAAATTGGTGGTGCAAAAAACTCAGTTTTGCCTATAATGGCTGGCTGTTTACTGACGGGAGAAAAATGTGAAATTAAAAATGTTCCAAAATTAACTGATGTGGAAATTATGGTGCAATTGCTTAGAGATTGCGGTGCAGAAGTAAATTTTGATAACAGTCTTAGTATATACTGTAATGAAGTTTTTAATCAAATTGCAAGAGATGAAAAAGCAAGGGATATAAGAGCATCTTTTTTGTTGGCAGGAGCTATGTTAGGTAGATTTGGTAAAGCTGTTATGCCTATGCCGGGAGGTTGTAGTATTGGTTTAAGACCAGTAGATTTGCATTTAAAGGGTTTTACAAGTCTTGGTGCAGAATGTAACATTGAGCAAGGTATGGTAAATATTGAGGCAAAAGAGTTAAAGGGTAATGAGGTATATTTGGATTTTCCCAGTGTAGGTGCAACTGAAAATATAATGCTGGCAGGAGTTTTGGCAAAGGGTGAAACTACAATAAGTAACTGTGCCATAGAGCCTGAAATTGTGGATTTGGCAAAGTTTCTAAATTCCATTGGTGCAAAAATAAGTGGTGCCGGTACTGATACAATTGTAATAAAAGGGGTAAATGAATTAGGTGGTTGCTGTCACAGAGTAATTCCGGACAGAATAGAAGCAGGTACTTTTATGATTGCTGTTGCCGGTGCCGGAGGTAATGTAAAAATACAAGATGTAATACCTGAACAGCTACGACCTGTTATTTCAAAACTAAAAGAGGCTGATGTTGAAGTTAAGGAAGATGAAAATTCTGTCACAGTGTGTTCAGACGGATTTATAGCAAACACAGATATTAAAACTATGCCTTATCCCGGTTTTCCTACAGATATGCAGGCACAATTTATGGGGCTAATGTGTGGTGGACTTGGCACAGGTATAATAAACGAAACGGTTTTTGAAAACAGATTTATGCAAGTACCTGAATTTATAAAAATGGGTGCAGATATTACTATAGAGGGAAGATGTGCCGTTGTAAAAGGTGTAGAAACAATGAAAGGTGCTAAAGTAAGGGCAACAGATTTAAGAGCCGGTGCAGGTCTTGTGATTACAGGATTAAGAGCAGAGGGAGTAACTGAAATTACGGATATTCACTATATTGACAGGGGCTATGAAAATTTTGATGGAAAATTGAGAGGTATAGGGGCAGATATTATTAGAATAAATGAACAGGCTCTGCAATAAATTCTAAAGAGGTGATAATGTGAAAAAAATATTGCTGTCTTTATTAATTGCAATAGGTCTTGGTGTTAGCAATAACAACAAGGTGGAAATACCGGCTTGTTCAATAGTTGAAACCAAAGAAGAAAAGCAAGACAAAGTTACGGAAAATATTCAGACCCAAAGAGATGATAAGTTAGAAAATTACGTAATAGGTGTGGTGGCAGGGGAAATGTCAGTATCTTTTCCCTATGAAGCTTTAAAGGCACAGGCTGTTGCATCGAGAACCTATGCAGTAAGAGGTGCTAATGGCAATAAAAATTTTGACTATACTAAATTAAAGCAAAACTATATTTCTGTTGATAAAATGAAAAAAATGTGGGGAAAATCCTTTGATGAAAATTATAAAAAAATAAGTCAATGTGTAAATGCAACACAGGGAGAAATTTTGGAATACAATAACGAGCCAATATTAGCAGTATTTTGTTCTACTTCCAATGGAGAAACAGAAAATTGCAAAGATGTTTGGGGACAAGATTTGCAATATTTAACCAGTGTTGAGTCAACAGGGGACAAATATTCACCTTATTACAATGGCACTGTAACTGTATCAGCAAAAACTGTAAAAAGTATATTTGGTTCTGAAAATATAGCTATAAAGGAAAGAACAAGTGCAGGATATGTAGCAACTGTTTCTATTGGTGGAAAAGAATTTTCAGGCGAAAAAATAAGAACAACATTTCATTTAAAGTCCTGTGACTTTACTATAACTAGAAATGGAAGTGACATAGTTTTTAAAACAAAGGGCTATGGCCACGGAGTTGGTATGAGTCAGTATGGAGCAGTTTATATGGCTAATAATGGAACAAAATATATAGATATACTTAGTCATTATTATAAGAATACAAATATTAAGAAAATATAAATTTACTTTGGGTAATATTGAATTGTGCTGTCTTTTGTATTAAAATAGTTAGAAATGAAAGGAGTTGTTTTTATGGATGAAAACGCAAAAGATAATAGAATAAATGACAGCAACAATTCCAAAAATAATAGCGATAGTAAAGTCTTTATTCGTATTCTTGTAATATCCTTGCTTATTACATTTGCTTTTAACGTTTTTTCTGTTGTAATGACAGCAAGAAGTCAAAGCGAATTGGAATATAGTAAATTTATAAAGTTAGTACAAGAAGGTAAGGTTGAATCCGTTGAGTTCCAAAGCGATAAACTCATTGTTAAGCCTTATAAGGATAAGTTGGAAGACGGTGACCAAAAGCTAGTAAATGGTGCAACAGTATTCTACACAGGTAGAGTTGGCGATGACGAGCTTGTAAAACTTTTAAAGGAAAAGAATGTTGAGTTTTATGCTCCTATACAGTATAACTCTCCAATCATTTCATTTGCATTGTCTTGGATACTTCCACTTTTGATTATGTATCTTGGTTTCACATTTATTATGCGACTTATGGCTAAGCATATGGGTGGAGGACTTGGTGGATTTGGAAAGTCCAATGCCAAAGTTTATATGGAAAAAACTACAGGTGTAACATTTGCCGATGTAGCAGGACAGGACGAGGCAAAAGAGTCTTTACAGGAAATTATTGACTTTCTTCATAACCCTACAAAGTACAATAAAATTGGTGCTAAACAGCCAAAAGGTGCTTTACTTGTAGGACCTCCCGGTACCGGTAAAACTTTACTTGCAAAGGCTGTTGCCGGAGAAGCAAAAGTAACATTTATGTCACTTTCAGGTTCAGACTTTGAAGAAATGTTTGTTGGTGTTGGTGCATCAAGAGTTAGAGAGCTTTTTAAATCAGCACAGGAAAATGCACCTTGTATTGTATTTATTGATGAATTAGATGCTGTTGGTGCAAAGCGTGACAACAGATTAGGAAATAATGACCAGACACTTAACCAGCTTTTGTCTGAAATGGACGGTTTTGATACTTCTAATGGGGTTGTAATACTTGCAGCAACTAACAGACCTGAGGTACTTGATAAGGCACTTTTAAGACCTGGTAGATTTGACAGAAGAATTATTGTTGAAGCTCCTGACTTAAAGGGTAGAGTTGATGTATTAAAGGTACATGCTGCTAAGGTACAAATGGATAGTGACATTGACTATGAAAAAATTGCCCTTGCTACAAGTGGTGCTACAGGTGCTGACCTTGCAAATATTGTGAACGAGGCAGCATTAAGAGCAGTAAGAATGGGTAGAGAAAAGGTACTTCAAGAGGATTTAATGGAATCAGTTGAAGTTGTAATTGCCGGTAAGGAAAAGAAAGATAGAATACTTAGTGAAAAGGAAAAGAGAGTTGTTGCAGTTCACGAAGTTGGACATGCTCTTGCAGCAGCACTTCAAAATCATTCTCAGCCTGTTCAGAAAATTACAATTATTCCTAGAACAATGGGTGCTTTAGGCTACACAATGCAGATGCCAGAAGAAGAAAGATATTTAATGAGCAAGGAAGAAATACTTGCTAAAATAGTAACTTATCTTGCCGGTAGAAGTGCCGAAGAAATAGAGTTTAATTCTATTACTACCGGTGCAAGTAATGATATTGAAATGGCAACAAAACTTGCTAGAAATATGATTACTCTCTATGGTATGAGTGATGAATTTGATATGATGGCACTTGAAAATGTGGAAAATAGATACCTTGACGGTACAAAGGTTTCTCTTGTGGGAGAACATACAGTTGCAGAAGTTGATAAGGCTGTTTTAGATGTAATAAAAACTTGTCATATAAAGGCTAAGAATATTATTGAAGAACAGAAAACTGCTCTTGAAGAAATAAGTAACTTCCTTTTCGAAAAGGAAACAATTTCCGGCGAGGAATTTATGGATATTCTTAAAAAGTATGTGGATTTTCCTGAAAAAGAGGAAAAGAAAGAAGAAAGTATTTCAGAAGAAAATAATAAATCTGAGGAATAACAATTTTAGGCTGTATCTTATGCAATATTGCATAGGTACAGCCTTTAAATATAATTGCAAAAATAAAATTTTAGTTTTATAATCATATTAGTGTTTTTCAACAGGTATTTTGAAATTTTTAATGATTTCACTGTAACATTCATCGCAAAGGTCAAAGCTATGATTTTCGCCGTCAAAGCAAGAACCGTAACCCCATTCCTTATCAACTGAAAGACAGTCTGCTTTATGGCCGTACTTGTCTTGAGGTATAGGCTTGCCACAACCGTTGCAAACTATATCTGTTACCTTATATTCAGTTGTTGTTATGGTTTCTAGCTTTTTCATTGGGTTTTGACCTCCTTTGTAGTTTAGTTCAAGTATACTACAAAACACATAGCTTTGTATACAAGAAAAATTTGGATAGGAGTAATAAATATGAATAAATACAAAATTGATACACATACTCATACAGTTTCAAGTGGACACGCATATAGCACAGTAACAGAAAATGCAAAATATGCTGCGTCAATAGGTCTTGAAATTATTGGTATGACAGACCACGCACCTAAAATGCCGGGAAGTTGTGGATATTTACATTTTTTGAATTTAAGAATTTTGCCTGAATATATTGAAGGTGTAAGAGTTTTAAAGGGTATTGAGCTTAATATTTTGGACAGCACAGGAAAAGTGGATATGTCAGAGAGAATACTCAAAAATTTGGATATAGCTATTGCAAGTTTACACTTGCCTTGTATTGACCCAAAATCAGAAGAAGATTTTACAGAAACTCTTATAAATGTTATTAAAAATCCTTTGGTAAATATTATTGGACACCCGGGAGACCCACGTTATCCTATTGATGTTAAAAAGTTGGTAACAGCTGCCAGAGATTATAATACACTTTTGGAAATAAATAATTCATCACTTGACCCTAATGGTTCAAGAGCAGGTGGGGATAAGATAGTGAAGGATATTATTTTAGAGTGTAAAAAACAGGATATGCCTGTAATTTTAGGCAGTGATGCTCATTATATGACTTCTGTTGGGGATTTTACTAATGTTCAAAAACTTTTAGACGAGGTTGAAATGCCAGATGAGCTTATTATAAATACTGATACAGAGGCATTCAAGAAGTTTATTAGTCTTAAAAAGAAAAATTAAAGATATACACACCGAAAATAAAATTAATGTGTATAATTCATAAAAAGCATTGGCAAAAGTGATATGCTACCTCTAAATACATAGATGGCATACCACCATAGCCAATGCTTTTACTGTATTACAATATATATTGCCTGTTTATCAATTTCTTTAAAGCCGACAGTTCTGTAAATACTGAGAACGTTTATGACATCATAACATATGGAACAACTGTTGCTTATTTTCAAAAGTTCTTCGCAAATTTTACTTAATAATTTACTGCCATAGCCTTTATTTCTGGCATTTGGAGCAGTAACTAAAACGCTGATATTTGCAATATCTCGACTCATATAATTGCACATTGTAAGGGCAACTATTTTCCCATTTTCTCTAGTGAAATATGTGTAGCCAAAGTTTACAAATTTCTTTGTATCTTCTGGGCTTAAAAGCATTTTGTATTCAATAGTGTTATTGAAGAAACCAAGTATTTCATCAACATTACTAGAGTCAGCTCTTTCAATAACAATGTCACTATAGTCTACAGGTGTAAATTCCTCTCTAAATAGTTTGCAAAGGAGAGTACCGTATTTTGTAACCACTTTAACGTAAGGTGTAAACTGTTGCAATATACTTTCTTCACCTTTCATTATTGAAAAGTTTATATTGTGGTTTTTTAAAAAGTCCAATATCTCCTTTGCCGGAACAATATCAGCATAAGAATAAACCATAAGATTATTGAGTACAACTGAAAAAATACAAGTCAATTTAGTTTTTTCATAGTATCCAAAAATATTACAGTTCTCTATATCTATACCTAAATCTTTTATAAAAATACGAACAAACTGCCCGAACATAGGCTTTTGTTGTAAACAATATTCAATATCTCCAGCATCTCGGCTGTTTAATTTTCTAATCATAGAATCTGCTCCTTTTAGAAAAACACATTCATATTTATATAGTATTATAAAGATTGATAAAAATTTATCTATCTTATTATAACTTGAAAGGATATATAAAGCAAGTAAATAATTGTAAAGATTAAAAAAATTAATTTTCAAAATTATAAAAATGAATTTTTTTAAGTATAAACTTGCAAAAATTACTATTTTTAGGTTGAAAAACTTTATATTTATGGTATAATTATGCTATAACACATGCAAAAAATTCAAAAAGCAATGTTTTACTTACTCTTAAGATTACACAGGAGGATAAAAAAGTATGATAGAATTATTTAATACTGGTGCGTATCTCTTAAACGGCACAGAAATTGTAAAAGATGATGCTGATGCACAGAAAGTGCTTGCTTCTAAGAACATTAATGTTACTAAGGAAGAAGCTGCAAAGAATACTATTGCTTATGGTATTTTAGAAGCTCACAATACAAGTGGAAATATGGACAGTCTTAAAATCAAATTTGACTGTATGGCAAGTCACGATATTACTTACGTTGGTATTATCCAAACAGCTAGAGCATCTGGTATGGAAAAGTTCCCAATTCCTTATGTTCTTACAAACTGCCATAACTCACTTTGTGCAGTTGGTGGTACAATAAACGAAGATGACCATATGTTTGGTCTTAGTGCTGCTAAGAAATACGGTGGTATTTATGTTCCAGCACATCAGGCTGTTATTCACCAGTTTATGCGTGAAATGATGGCAGGTTGTGGCAAGATGATTTTAGGTTCTGACAGCCACACTCGTTACGGTGCTTTAGGTACAATGGCTATTGGTGAAGGTGGTGGCGAACTTGCTAAACAGCTCCTTCAGCAAACTTATGATGTAAAGCGTCCAGAAGTTATTGGTATTTACCTTACAGGTAAGCCACAGCCATTTGTAGGTCCTCAGGACGTTGCTCTTGCTATTATTGGCGAAGTATTTGCAAACGGATATGTTAAGAATAAGGTTATGGAATTTATCGGTGACGGTATTTCTAATCTTAATGCTGAATACAGAAATGGCATTGACGTTATGACAACAGAAACTACTTGTCTTTCTTCTATTTGGAGAACTGATGACGAAATCAAGAATTTCTATGAAGTTCACGATAGAGCAGAAGATTACAAGGAACTTAATCCTGGTTCTGTTGCTTACTATGATGGCATTGTTTATGTTGATTTATCAACTATTAAGCCTATGATTGCTATGCCATTCCACCCAAGCAATACATACACTATTGATGAATTAAATGCTAACCTTGAAGACATTTTAGCTGATGTTGAAAAGAAGGCTGTTAAGACTATTAACAATCCTGATATTCACTTCAAGCTTAGAGATAAGATTAAGAACGGCAGACTTTATGTAGACCAGGGTGTTATTGCCGGTTGTGCCGGTGGTACATATGATAATATTTGTGATGTAGCAGATATTTTAAATGGTCAGAGTATTGGTGCTGATGACTTTGCTTTAAGTGTATACCCATCAAGTCAGCCTGTATTTATGCAGTTAGTTGAAAATGGTTCTATATTTAAGTTAATGAATGCCGGTGCTACTGTACGTTCTGCATTCTGTGGTCCATGTTTTGGTGCAGGTGATGTTCCAAGTAACGAAGGTTTAAGTATTAGACATTCTACAAGAAACTTCCCTAACAGAGAAGGTTCTAAGCCGGGTAATGGTCAGATTGCATCTGTTGCTCTTATGGACGCACGTTCTATTGCAGCTACAGCAGTAAACAAGGGCTTCCTTACTTCTGCTGAAAATATTGATGTTGACTTCACTAAGCCTAAGTATTTCTTCAACAAGTCTGTATATGACAATAGAGTATATCAGGGCTTTGGTAAGGCAGACACAAGTGTTGAATTAAAGTTAGGTCCAAACATTACAGATTGGCCTGAAATGGTAGCTTTACCTGAAAACCTTCTTGTAAAGGTTGTATCACTTATTACTGACCCTGTTACAACAACTGATGAACTTATTCCTTCTGGTGAAACAAGTTCTTACCGTTCAAATCCTTTAGGTCTTGCTGAATTTACACTTTCAAGAAAAGACCCTGCTTATGTTGGCAGAGCTAAGGAAGTACAGGTTGCTGAAAAGGCTATTGAAGCTGGTAACTGCCCATCACAGGCATTCCCAGAAGTTAAGCCTATTATGGATACAATCAAGACTAAGTTTACAATTAGCAGAGATGTAATGGGTATTGGTAGTACAATTTTCGCTGTTAAGCCTGGTGACGGTTCTGCAAGAGAACAGGCTGCATCTTGTCAGAAGGTTCTCGGTGGTTGGGCTAATATTGCCAAAGAATATGCTACTAAGAGATACCGTTCTAACCTTATTAACTGGGGTATGCTTCCATTTATCTTTGATGAAGAAAATCTTCCATTTGAAAATGGCGATTATGTATTCATTCCACAGGTTGCTCAGGGTATTAAGGATAAGAAGTCTGAATTTACAGCTTATGTTGTAAGAAATGGCGAAATGAAGGAATTTACTCTTAAGATGGGTGAATTAACTGACGATGAAAGAGAAATTATTCTTGCTGGTTGCCTTATTAACTACAACAGAAACAAGAATAAATAATATAGGTATAAATAAAAAAGCAGAGGAATTTAAAATCCTCTGCTTTTTGCTATGTTAGAACTTTATTTTTGCCATTTGTGAAATATATTCGGCTGTATTTTCTGTGCCGAAAAGGGAAGTGTTAATTGATAAATCGTAATGCTTTGCAAGTCCCCATTCTCTACCAGTTACAAGGCGACAATGTTCGTGTCTTTCCTTATTTACTCTGTTTATTTTCTTATCAGCATCAGCTTCTGTAATGTTATCACGAGTTGCTACACGTTTAATTCTATCATCTTTATTTGCGTGTAAAAATACGTTAAAAGCTGAATCCTTAAGTATGAAGTTTGAAAGTCTACCTACGATTACACAAGAACTCTTGCTTGCAATTTCTTTTATAATTTCCTGTTCAGTTTTGAAAATACTCTTTATACTGTCTTCGTCTTTTGAAGAATATAAATCAGCTTGACTATAAACATTAAATAATAAATTTCTTGTTATTTTCTGGTCGTTCATTTCAATATAATCCTGAGATTTTCCGGATTTTTGTGCTGTAAGGGAAAGAACCTCAGTATCGTAGTAATCAATGCCAAGTTTTTGTGCTACAAGTTTACCAATTTCTCTACCACCACTACCGTATTCTCTGGCTATAGTAATAACAATATTTCCATTGTTGGAAAAAGTCTGTTCTTCGCTTTCTTCTGGTTTTCCAAGAAGAAGTTCTGTAAGTGCTACAAGTTTTCTGATGAAAAATCTTGCTATAATACCGACAATAAGTGCAGCAACAATTGTACCAATACCAACACCATTTAATTTATTGAAAATAATGAAAGCTGAAACACCGGCGATAATTGTCATAGAGGCATCAAAACAAACTTTTGTAGTACCAAAGTCAGTTTTAAATCTTACAGTTACAGCTTTTACAAAGGCTTCGCCAGGGAGCATAACAACATCGGCTATAACCTCAGCATACACGCCGAAACCAAGTATTATACAACCAAGAATAAGTGCTACACCTCTGTAGGCATAATTTTCAGGATTAAGCCAACTTAAAAGAAACATTGAAAAGTCTATAAAATAACCAAATACTATTGAAACAGGTATCTGTAAAAGACTTTCCTTTTTGAACTTTTTACCAAGTATTAATATCTGTAAGGCAATTAAGAAAAGGCTGAAGAATATTGTGTATTCGCCAAGGGTTGGCTTAGTCGCTAAACTTAAAACGTAGGGAATACTGGAAATAGGGGAAGTACCCAAATTTGCCTTTGTTACAAAACTAACACCAAATGAACTAAAAAATAAACCTATAAAAAATATTATGTATCTCTTTAATTTTTCTCTTTTTGACATATTAATTCTCCTATATAATTTTATTAAATCCGATGGCTTGACGTGTCAAGCTACAAATTAAATGCAGAAAAATCATATAGGAACAAATTCAAAATAGAAAATTTCGGAACGTTTTATATTTCGAAAAAGCATAATGACCTCCTTTTTATGAAATCAATTTATTATAATACAAAAAAACTAAAATTTCCATATTTGTTCTAAAATTTTAAAAGCCTTTTCTATGTTGACAGTATCTATACCACTGTATCCTAAAATTACAGTGGGCTTTCCCTTATGAACACCTTCGTGGAAAAATTGAGACATACCTGTTAATAAAATCCCATTTTCTCTGGCTTTATCCACAAGTTCCTTTTCTGTCATACCGTTATTAACTTCAAGGAGTATATGAAGTCCTGTTTTTTCACCTTTTATAGTTATAAATTCTTTTAAAGAGCAGTTGTTAATAGAATTTATAATTGTATCTAGCCTTTGCTTGTATATAAGACGCATTTTATTAATGTATCGCTCAAAATTTCCCTTTGCCATAAACTTAGAAAGAGTGTATTGCTCAAAACTAGATACAGTATTGGAATAAAAACTAAAATCATTTTGATATTTTTCAGCTAAATTTTCAGGCAAAACCATATAACTAATTCTGAGGGAAGGGGCAATATTTTTTGCAAAAGTATTCAAGTAAATTACCTTACTACCTTTATCTAAAGACTGTAATGCTGGTATAGGTCTACCAGTGTATCTGAATTCACTGTCATAATCGTCCTCTATTATGTAGCTATCTGTGTTATATGCCCAGTTTAATATTTCATTTCGCTTTTTTACTGGAGTAACGATACCTAACGGGAAATGATGAGAGGGCGTAATGTGGAGTACATTTGCTTTTGAATTTATAAGTTCATTCATATTGATACCGTCATCATTTAAAGGTATATATTTTGGTTCAATGCCGTTTGCCTCCATAATTTTAGCTATTTTATGATAGCCGGGATTTTCTACTGCATAAATTCTGTTTTTGCCTAGTAGCTGTAATATTATGTTTATTAGATATTCACTTCCTGCACCAACAATAATTTGGTCTGCACTGACAGAAATATTTCTATAGGCTTTTAGATAAATGGCAATTTCTCGGCGTAAAGTATACAAACCTTTCGGATTGCCTTTTTCAAGTAATTTTTTATCCTGGTCACGAAGAACTTCCCTCATTAAACCAGCCCAAGTCGAAAAGGGGAAACTGTTAATATCAGCTGAATTTGTTCTAAATTCGTAAGGTAAAGTTTTTTCCGGTATTACAGGTTGAAATTCATTATGAACAGGAGCTTTAATAGGAGAGGTATTGTCTATATCTGTAACATAAAATCCCTTTTGAGGTTTGGAGTAAATATAACCCTCTGTAATCAGCTGTTCATAAGCATTTTCAATGGTAATAACACTTATTTTGAGGTGCTGAGATAACTTCCTTTTTGAAGGCAATTTTTCTTCAGCTTTTAATTCTCCGTTGTTAATAGAATTTTGTATATATTCGTAAAGTTGTTGATAAAGAGGAACTTTACTTTTTGGGTCTAAGTTACAGGTAAACATACATAATTCTCCTTTTTTAGTAAATACAATTAAAAACTGACCTTATTAAAAAGTTAAAAACTGGATATTTATTTAATATCAGATTTATGTATAATTATAACCATATTTCAAATAAAAATCAATTTATTTTCGGAGGTTATTGTATTATGTCAAGATATAAATTAAATTGCGAATTAGCTCAGATGTTAAAGGGTGGCGTAATTATGGACGTTACTACACCTGAACAGGCAAAGATTGCTGAAGAAGCCGGTGCTTGTGCTGTTATGGCACTTGAAAGAATTCCTGCTGATATTAGAGCAGCCGGTGGTGTATCAAGAATGAGCGACCCTAAGATGATTAAGGGTATTCAGGAAGCTGTTTCTATTCCTGTAATGGCAAAGGTTAGAATTGGTCACTTTGCAGAAGCTCAGATTTTACAGGCTATTGAAATTGACTACATTGATGAAAGTGAAGTTCTTTCTCCAGCAGACAATGTTTACCACATTGACAAGACTAAGTTTGATGTTCCTTTCGTTTGTGGTGCAAAGGATTTAGGCGAAGCTTTAAGAAGAATTGCTGAAGGTGCATCAATGATTAGAACAAAGGGCGAACCTGGTACAGGCGATATTGTACAGGCTGTAACTCATATGAGAAAGATGAACAGCGAAATTCGCAGAATTGGTTCTCTTAGCGAAGACGAACTCTACAACAACGCAAAGGAATTAGGTGTTCCTTATGACTTATTAAAGTATGTTCACGATAACAAGAGACTTCCTGTTGTAAACTTTGCAGCCGGTGGTGTAGCAACTCCTGCCGATGCAGCTCTTATGATGCAGCTTGGTGCAGAAGGTGTATTCGTTGGTTCTGGTATCTTCAAGTCTGGTAACCCAGCAAAGAGAGCAGCTGCTATTGTAAAGGCTGTTACAAACTACAATGATGCTAAGTTACTTGCTGAACTTTCAGAAGATTTAGGCGAAGCAATGGTTGGTATTAACGAAGATGAAATCGAACTTTTAATGGCAGAAAGAGGCAAATAATATGAAAAAAGTTGGAGTATTGGCAGTTCAAGGTGCTTTTATTGAACACGAAAATATACTTAACAGAATAGGTGTTGAAACTTTTGAAATCCGTCAAAAGAAAGATTTGGAGAGAGATTTTGACGGTCTTATTATCCCAGGTGGCGAAAGTACAGTTATTGGTAAATTGGCAAGAGAACTTGATATGCAAGATACACTTGTTAAGAAAATTAATGACGGTATGCCTGTATTTGGTACTTGTGCCGGTCTTTTGGTTTTAGCTAAAAAGATTGAAAATGACGACAGAGTACATTTTGCTACAATGGATATTGTTGCAAAGAGAAATGCCTATGGTAGACAGCTTGGTTCATTCTCTACAGAAGAAAAATTTGGGGATACTACAATTCCTATGAGATTTATCAGAGCACCTTATATTGAAAAGGCTGGAGATGGCGTTGAGATTTTATCTGTTGTTGATGGTAAGATTGTTGCTGCAAGACAGGGTAATCAGCTTGTAAGTGCATTCCACCCAGAGTTAACAGACTCTACAGAAGTACATAAGTATTTTGCAGAAATGCTTTAAAATTAAATTATAAATAATATAAACATAGAAAAAGCTGGTGTTCATTTGAACACCAGCTTTTTTGCAGTGAATCGGAAAGATAAATCCGATGTCTTGCTTGTCAAGGAATAGATTAACAAAGTTAATTTGTTATGACACTAAGGAAGAAAAATTATAAAAACTCAAGAGAGTATTTATTACATTAATGAATGATAAAGTGCAATAATATCTTCAAGACTTGCGTCTTTTGGATTACCAGGAGCACAAGCATCAGCTACAGCAGATTCAGCAAGGAACTGAACATCTTCTTCTTTTACAATATCCTTTAAGTCAGCAGGAATACCTACATCAATAGAAAGCTGTCTAACAGCATCTACAGCTGCTTTTCTGTATTCTTCCTGAGTCATGTTTTCAGTACCTTCTACACCCATAGCTTTTGCAATATATTTATACTTATCACCAGTAGCATCAGCATTGTAAGCCATTACTGTAGGAAGTAAAATAGCATTTGCTACACCATGAGGAGTATCATAAACAGCACCTAAAGCATGAGCCATAGAGTGAACAATACCAAGACCTACATTAGAGAAGCCCATACCGGCGATATACTGACCTAATGCCATACCTTCTCTACCTTCTGGAGTATTTTCAACAGCACCTCTTAAATTCTTTGAAATAATTTCAATAGCTTTAAGATGGAACATATCTGTCATTTCCCAAGCACCCTTAGTGATATAACCTTCAATAGCATGAGTGAGGGCATCCATACCAGTAGATGCTGTAAGACCCTTAGGCATTGAGCTCATCATATCTGGGTCAACAATAGCAACAACAGGAATATCGTGAGTATCTACGCAAACAAATTTACGTTTCTTTTCAACATCTGTAATAACGTAGTTGATTGTAACTTCAGCAGCTGTACCAGCAGTAGTAGGAACAGCAATAATAGGTACACAAGGCTTTTTAGTAGGTGCAACACCTTCAAGACTTCTAACGTCTTCAAATTCTGGGTTATTGATAATAATACCTATTGCCTTTGATGTATCCATTGAAGAACCACCACCAATAGCAATTATGTAGTCAGCACCACTTTCCTTAAATGCTTTAACACCTGTCTGAACGTTTTCAATAGTAGGGTTAGGCTTAATATTAGAATAAATTTCATAAGCAAAACCTGCATTATCTAATACATCAGTAACCTTTTTAGTAACACCAAATTTAATTAAGTCAGGGTCTGAACATACAAAGGCTTTTTTAAATCCTCTTGTCTTTACTTCTGTTGCAATATCCTGTATTGCACCTTTACCGTGATATGATGTTTCGTTTAAAACTATTCTATTTGACATATAAAAACTCCCTTCGAGTAAAATTAGTTGTGGAAAATACATAAATAATATTTCTTAACTTTAAATTTATTATACCACTTTCACAACGAAAATCAATATGTTAATTTATTAACAATATATTAAGATTTTGGGGATTTGTGACATTTTAACAAAAATCATAATTATGATTGAATAAATATTTCAAATATGATATTATAAAAATATAACTATTTAGTTAAAGAGAGGGAGGGTTATTATGTTAAAGAAAGTTATAGGGGTTATTCTTGCTACAAGTATGTTATTATCTTCTAATGTGTTGGCAGAAGAATTTTCAACAAAACCAATGGTATCTACAAATGAGGATTATACATTGGCATTAAAAAGTGACGGAACAGTATGGGCTTGGGGAGAAAATAAGTACGGTTCATTGGGAATTGGTACATCACAGGACAGCCTTTATCCAGTACAGACAAAAGGACTAAAAGACATAGTCTGTGTCAACGCAAAGGGTGATTACTCCATGGCAGTAGATAGCGAGGGCTATGTATGGTACTGGGGAAAGGAAAGAATAGACTCAGCTGATGAATTTATAAAATTAAGTGCTGATGATGCTACACCTAAGAGAATAAATGCCATTAACAATGTTAAGGAAGTAGACAGTAGTGGTACTTATGCTTTGGCATTGAAAAAAGATGGGACAGTTTGGAAATTTGACAACAGAACTCCGGATTTAGTACAGAAAGTTGACGGACTTTGTGATATTGAACAGATACAAATGGGAAAAGTGTATGGCGATAGCAATAAATATTTTGCTATGGCATTAGATAAAGACGGCAATGTGTGGGGTTGGGGTAATAATAAGGACTATTGCCTTGGTACAACAGAAGAAGGTACTGATTTACAGCCAGAAGAAAATGACTATTTGAAAAATATAACTAAAATTAGTGTAGGGGAAGTACATAGCCTTGCATTAGACAAAGACGGAAATGTATGGACTTGGGGCAATAGTGATTACAGCCGACTTGGCAGAAAAACAGTTCCAGATTGGAAACCTACAAAGTTGAATGATTTAAAAAATATTACTGATATAGTAGCTGGTGGTAAACACTCTTTTGCTTTAAGTAATAGTGGCCAGTTATATGGCTGGGGAGATAGTACAGACGGTCAGCTTGGTAGCAGTAATGTTCCAGTATATTCAACAAGAGATAAAAGTGGAATGGTATATCAAGGCGAAAAACGAGCAGAAACACCTATGTACATAAGTTTAGTAGGTAAAAATGCTTGTATAGATGCAGGTACAAGGCTTTCAGCAGTAGTTACTAATGACGGTGGAGTTTTAACTTGTGGTTTTAATTACAAAAATAATAAATTAGGTAGACCTGCATCAAGAATTGAAAGCTCTTTTGGAAATGTTATAAATAGTGATAGAAGTAAATTTACTGTAGGCACATATGTTCCAAATACGGAAGCAAAAAAGACTACAGCTACGGTTGAAAAGAAGTAAAAGGGGAGATTATTATGTTAAAGAAAATTTTAGGGGCTATTTTAGCAACAAGTATGCTTTTTTCAACAAATGTGCTTGCAGAAGAATTTTCAACACAGCCAATGATTTCATCAGGCAGCACTTGGAATTTGGCGTTAAAAAGTGACGGAACAGTATGGGCTTGGGGATTAAACGAATACGGTTTAATGGCGACTGGTACAGTAAATTATTATTCCAGACCAATGCAAATAAAACAATTAAAAAATATAGTTCAAGTAGATTCTAAAAGTGGTAGAGGTTTGGCACTTGATAACAATGGAAAGGTATGGATATGGGGTGGAGGTTCTGGTGGTAAAGAACTAAAAATTTCAGAGAGCCAACTGAAAAGTAATACTGTTGCAAGATTTACAACAAGAGAAGCTACACCTAAGATGATTAATGATATTAGTGATGTGAAAGAAATTAATTGTTCTGGTGGCAGAGCTATTGCAGTTAAGAATGACGGAACAGTATGGACTTGGTTGAATGAAGAGATAGATAAAAATAAAGAAAACAAAGTATTACCTATCCAAGTAAAGGAACTCTCAGATGTAAAGAGTGCGGATATTATAGGTGTTTATGATGAAGATAGTTATGCTGCTATTGCTTTAAAAAATGACGGAACAGTATGGGATTGGGGAAATAGCAAAAGTTCTTATATTCAGAGAAAATATATAGAAAAAGAGAGTGCTCCACAGCAAATTTCTGCCTTAAAGGATGTTACTAAGATAAGTATTGGAAACGGAGTTTTTCTTGCTTTGGACAAAGACGGAACAGTATGGTCTTGGGGAAATAACTTTCTAGGAAAGCTTGGTAGAGATAAAGCTCCATATCTGATGCCACAGAAAGTAGATGATTTGGGAAAGATGATAGATATTAAAGCTGGATATAGGCATTGTCTTGCTTTGAACAGTGATGGTAAGGTATATGGCTGGGGTAACAATACAAATGGGGAACTTGGTAAAGATGGAATGTATGGCAGAATGGTAAAGGTTTATAAAAATGACTATGCTATGTTCTTTTATAGTGAAAAGCCTATAGTTATACCTAATGTTAACAACGCAACTTTTATTGAAACAGGAAGAGAATTTTCAATGTTTATTACTAAAGATGGAAATATTCTATCTTGTGGAAAAAATGGATGTAACCAGTTGGGAAGAACTAGAACTACAAATATTGTAGGAAATGTGGAAAATAAGGATAATACTTTATTTAATTTAGGAAAAATCGAGTAAAGTCAGAACAAGGCGTCGGATTTATCTTTTCGATTAACAAAAAAGACCTGTGGAGAAAACTCCACAGGTCTTTTTATGTTAATCAAGTATTTTAGCTATTTCTGGGAAAGCTTGTAAGCTTCTCTTTAATATGCCTTGAGTATAGGCTATAAATATTCCGTAGTTTGTAATAGGAACATTTTGCTCTTTAGCAACGGCAATTCTATGTTTCATTTCTTTTTCGTTTAATGTACAGCCACCACAATGTATTACAGCCTTGTATTTGCTTAAATCCCTAGGAAATTCTGTTCCACTAGAAAATTCATAGTTGATTTTTTTGCCACTGTGTTCTTTAAGCCATCTAGGAATTTTGACTGTTCCTATATCGTCACATTGTCTATGGTGTGAGCAACCCTCTGAAATAAGTACATAATCTCCGTCTTTAAGGCTGTCTATAGCTTTCACAGCTTTTATCTGTTCAGCTAAATCTCCCTTATATCTGGCAAAAAGTATTGAAAATGAGGTGAGGAGAATATCTTCAGGTACATCATTTTTTACTTTGCCAAAAGCCTGAGAGTCTGTAACTACAATTTTTGGCTTTTTGCCAAGAGATTTCAATGTTTGAGGAAGTTCAGTATCTCTTGTAACAACTGAAATTGCACCTGCTTCAAGTACATCTCTTATTGTCTGCTGTTGAGGGAGAATAAGTCGGCCCTTTGGTGCTGCTGAATCAATAGGCACTACAAGAACTACAATATCCTCATGGTCAAGTAAGTCACCTACTATTTTAAGTGTCATATTTTCATTAGGAACAAGTTTAGAAATTCGTTCTTTTAATTCCCAAATATTTTCCTTAGTTTCAGCACTTACCCATATAGAATTTTCAATGTTATATCTGTTACAAACCTCATCAGACTTGTTTAATATAATAAGGTAAGGAAGTTTTCTCTTTTTTATTTCCTCTATTAAGTCTTTATCACATTGAGTAAGTCCTTCATTGCCGTCAACTACTAGAAGGGCAATATCAGTTTTATTAAGTACCTGATAGCTTTTTTCAACTCTCATTTTGCCCAATTCGCCTTCATCATCAATACCAGGGGTATCAATAATCATAACAGGACCTAAAGGCAAAAGCTCCATAGCTTTTTGTACTGGGTCAGTTGTTGTACCCTTTACTTTAGAAACTACGGCAAGATTTTGTGATGTAATAGCATTTATAATACTAGACTTACCGGCGTTTCTTCTGCCAAAAATGCCGATGTGTATTCTGTCAGATTTTGGAGTATCATTTAAACCCATAGGAACACCTCCTAAAATCTAAAATCACGTTGACCGTCAGCTATTTCCTTAAGTCTTTCAATAACAATGCCTCTTACTTTTTCGTTAGGAATATGCTCAAGTTCCTTAGCAATAACCTTTTCGCCGGCAATCTTTGTATCTTCAGCTGCATAGTCCATAAGATATTCCTTTAATGTCATAAGGGCATTTGGTAAGCAACAGTTGTGAATTTGTTCGTTTTTGCAAAGGCTCATAAAACGGTCGCCAGTTCTGCCTTCTCTGTAACAAGCAGTACAGAAACTAGGTATAAAGCCTAAATCCATAAGCCAATGAACAACTTCGTCAAGACTTCTCTTGTCTTCTACATCAAACTGTTCAGATGTTAAGTCGTCAGGTTCTTCTGGTTCTACATAGCCACCTACACTTGTTCTTGAACCACCACTAATCTGTGATACACCAAGCTGAAGAACCTTTTCACGACAGGCCTTGCTTTCTCTAGTAGAAATAATCATACCAGTATATGGTACAGCAACTCTTATACAGGCAACAATTTTTGCAAAAATGTCATCACCAATACCGTCAGAGAATGCGTCTGGGTCAATATCGTCAGCTCGTCTAATTCTAGGAACAGAAATTGTATGAGGACCAACACCATGAACGGCTTCTAAATGTTCAGCGTGCATTAAAAGACCTGCAAATTCGTATCTGTATTTTTCAAGACCGAAAAGTACACCACAGCCTACGTCATCAATACCACCTTCCATAGCTCTATCCATAGCCTCTGTGTGGTAAGAATAGTTGTGCTTAGGACCAGTAGGGTGAAGTTTTTCGTAACTTTCCTTGTGGTATGTTTCTTGGAAAAGTATGTATGTACCAATTCCAGCATCTTTTAATTTTCTGTAGTTTTCAACAGTAGTTGCTGCAATATTTACATTTACACGTCTTATAGCACCATTTTTGTGCTTAATAGAGTAAATAGTTTTGATACAGTCTAAAATATAATCAATAGGGTTGTTTACAGGGTCCTCACCGGCTTCAATAGCAAGTCTTTTGTGTCCCATATCCTGTAGAGCAATAACTTCTCTCTTTACTTCTTCTTGAGTAAGTTTCTTTCTTGCAATATGCTTGTTTTTAGCGTGGTAAGGGCAGTATACACAGCCGTTTACACAGTAGTTTGAGAGATAAAGAGGGGCAAACATAACAATTCTGTTGCCATAAAAATCATCTTTTATTTTCTTTGCAAGGGCAAAAACTTCCTCATTTTTTTCTGGAATTTCACAGGCAAGAAGAACAGAGGCTTCTCTATGAGTAAGACCTTTCTTTAATTTAGCTTTTTCAATAATAGAGTCAATAAGCTCTACATTATTTTTGTTTGCATCTGCAAAAGCAAGGGTTTCCTGTATTTCCTCATGAGAAATAAATTCTTCTGCTTTAAGTGATTTTGGGTTGTACATAGTTTTCTCCTTTCTTTCAGGTCAGAATACTCTTTCCTGTCAGACAAAATTTTATTCGTTGTAAATTGTTTTAGTGCTTACACCGTCAAGCTGTCCTAATTTGCCTGCTAAGGCACTTACGATGTCATTAGGAGCATCAACAGCAACACTAATTATAGAAATGTTTTTCTTGCGATAAGGTATACCCATTCTGCCGATGATGTGTTCACTATAAGAGTGAAGAAGTTTGTTTATACTTTCTACAGAATCAGGGTTACTAACGATAATTCCAATCAATGCTACTCGTGTATCCATAACAGCACCTCCTAAAAAATATTTGTTTATACCTATTATAGTATTAGTCAAAAAAAATGTAAAGAATATAGTCAAAAAAATGTAAAGAATAAAAATTATTATTTTTAAATATGCAAAGAAAACTGTATTTCTTATAAAAGCCTAATTTATGGTATAATTATACACAAATAGGGATAATTATTTGTGCAAAAAGTCTAAAAGAGTATACAATAGTAAAAACGACTTGTAAAAAATACATAATTATGGTATTATTGAGGTTAAAGTGAGAGCTTTATAAACAAAAAACAATGTGTTTATTAATTTTAGGAGGAAAATTTATGAAGAAACAAGTAAAGAAATTCATAAGTGCCGTCCTTGCCTCTACAATGGCTGTAACAGGCGTTGCTGTAACAAATTTTGCAGTTACTCCAGTTTCAGTTTTAGCAGCAAGCAATATTGCTGTTTACGAAAGTAGTGGCTGGATGGAAAGTTGTTACGTAGAATGGATTGGGGGAGATTCAAGCTACACTGGTTACAACGTTTATGTAAAGAGTGCAAGCGATTCTGACTGGACAAAACTTGATGACCAGCTTATCAGAAAGTATCCAGACCGTTGGAGAGCTGATGCAGTAGGTCTTGCAGCAGGTACATACAACATGAAGGTTGTTCCGGTTTCTGCTGGTACAGAAGTAACAGCTGATGCTATTACTACTTCAGATTTAACAGTAACTAACTATGACCGTTCAGGTGCAGCATTCTCAACTAAGTCTACTTATAAGGGTGCTGGTGCTTACAACGCAGACGGTACATTAAAGGCTGGTGCTAAGGTTATTTACGTTACACCAGAAAACGCAAAAACTGTAAAAGCAAGCATTATGCAGGATAAGGCAGAACAGGAATTTACAGGTCTTCAGGCTATCGTAAATGCTTTACAGAAGGGTAAGGAAACTGCTCCTGTAGATATTCGTATTGTTGGTATGATTAATGCTGATGATATGGATAGTTTTGCAAGTAAGGCAGAAGGTTTACAGATTAAGGGTAAGAATGCTTATTCAAATCTTAATCTTACAATAGAAGGTATTGGCGAAGATGCCGGTATCCACGGTTTCGGTATGCTTATTAGAAATGCCGGTAACGTAGAATTAAGAAACTTTGCAGTTATGGCTTGTCTTGATGACTCTGTATCTCTTGATACTTCTAACTGTAATGTATGGGTTCATAATATGGACTTATTCTATGGAAAGACTGGTGGCGATGCTGACCAGGCAAAGGGCGATGGTACTGTAGATATTAAGGGTAAGTCAACTTATGTTACAGTTTCTTACAACCATTTCTTCGATAGTGGTAAGTCTTCTCTTTGTGGTATGAAGGGTGAAACAACTGATTGCCAGATTACATATCATCACAACTGGTTCGACCACTCTGATTCAAGACACCCAAGAATTAGAACAATGTCTGTACATATTTACAACAACTACTTTGATGGTAATGCAAAGTATGGTGTAGGTACAACAATGGGTTCTTCAGCATTCGTTGAAGCAAACTACTTCAGAAATTGTAAATATCCAATGTTAAGCTCTAAGCAGGGTACTGATGCAACAGGCGACGGTACATTCTCAGGCGAAACAGGTGGTATGATTAAGGCATACAACAACCACATTGAAGGTGCTAAGGCTTATTTAACTCAGAATAACCCTAATGCAACAACTGGTTATGATGCTTACGAAGTAACTGAAAGAAGTGCACAGGTTCCTTCTTCAGAAGTTACTAAGGCTGGTGGCACAAGCTACAACAACTTTGATACTGATACTTCTAAGTTTGATTTAGGTGTAGAACCAGCAAACATTGATGCTCCAGAAGACGTTCCAGCAAAGGTTATGGCTCAGGCTGGTCGTGTAAATGGTGGTGACTTCAAGTGGACATTTAACAATGCTACAGAAGATACAAACTATGCTGTAATTAGCGAACTTAAGTCAGCAGTTGTAAACTACAAGTCTTCAATCGTTTCATTTGGTGGTAATTCAGACGGTACTGTTGTTACAACTGGTGCAACAACTACTACTGAAGCAACAACAGAAACTACAACTTCTAGTGTAAATCCAACAGAAACTACTACAGAAGCTCAGGTTGAAATCTCTACAGTTGATTTAACTGCAAAAGACGGTTTCTCTCCAAGTTCAGCTAGTCCTGCTGCTGGTTCAATTAGTGTTGAATATCAGTCAGCTACAGATGACTACTTATTAAAGGATACTTCTGGTGTAGCAGCAGCTACATGGACTAACTCTTTCGAACCTATTACTTCTGGTAAGGTTATCGTAAAGGGTTATGCAACTCCTGTAATTGCAAAGGCTGCTGGTAAGTGGGCATTTGTTCAGGTTAAGGGTACAAATAAGGCTGGCGATTCAGCTGATATTGCTGACTTAGCATCTGATTCAAAGAAGTATATTGCACTTCGTACAGGTGCTTCAGAATATACTTCAACAAGCGACACTATTGCATCAACAAAGTACAACTATGAATTTGTATTTGACCTTGATGCACAGACAGTAACTCTTACAGTAAATGGTAAGACTTTAACTCATAGCATTGATGCACAGGCTATTAGCTCTGTAGTTGGTATTACAGCTAATAGTGCAGTAGATAGAAACCTTATTATGTCTAAGCCTACAGTAGGTGTTCCTAGCAATGAGCCTGCAACAGAAACTACAACTTCTAATGTTTCTGAATCAACAACAGAAACTACAACAGCAGTTGTAACAGAAGCAACAACTAAGATAACAGATGCAACAACAGAAACAACTACAGCTAAGGTAACAGAAGCAACAACAGAAGCAACAACTACAACTCCAGTTGTACCATCAGAACCTCACAAGGGTGGTGGCGATATTAACGAACATCAGCTTCCAGCTATCGTTGATGGTACTGATACTTCAAATACAAAGGTAATATTTGACAATGCTGTTTCTGGTAAGGTTACAGTAACAGTAAACTTTGATGCTTCTACAACAGAAGGTACAGGTGCTTTACTTAACCTTGTTCGTAAAGATGAATCAACAGGCACAGTTGCATATAAGGACACAGGTATTGGCCTTAGAGTAACTGCAAAGGACGGTTCAGTAATCTTTGATTTTGGTGATTCAACTGGTGCTAGTGCAGGTAAGTTCGTTGCAGGTAGCAACACAGTAGTATTTACTGTAGATACAGCAACAGGTGAAGCTACTTGTACTCTTAACGGTGGTACAACAGTTACAAAGACTGTAACAGGTATTGATAATATCGCTGGTATTAAGGTAAACAAGAAGAAGGGTAGAACTCTTACAGTAAATAGTATTCCATATTCAGTTGAAGGTGGAGAAACTACTACTGAAACAACTACAGAGACTACTACTGTTACTACAACAGAAACTACTACAGAAACAACAACTGTAACAGAAACTAGTTCAGAAACTACTACAGAAGCTCCTACTCCAGACCCAAGCAAGCCAGTTAAGGGTGATGCTGATAACAATGGTAAGGTAGAAGCTGATGATGCAGCCGCAGTATTACAGAAGGTTCTTACTGGTGCAAAGGTTGCTCTTGAAGATGTAGCTACAAATGCTTTTGAATTACTTGACGCAGATAAAGACGGTCAGTTGACAGCAAAAGATGCAGCTTACATTTTACAGAAAGCATTAGATTCAACATTCACAATGCCAAACGAAAAATAATATAAACTGATTATTTTACAGACCTCAAATTAATTTTTGAGGTCTGTTTTTTTTAATTTTAATGAATCGGAAAGAAATCCGATGGCTTGTTTACAAGCCATAAATTAACGCAGTTAATTTGTTCTGACAGTGAATCGGAAAGATAAATCCGATGACTTGCAAGGCAAGTCACATTTTGCAAGGCAAAATGTTCTGACAGTGAACCGAAAGATAAATCGGACACACGAAGTGTGGCTTTCAACGAAGTTGAAAGTTCTGACCAGTGAATCGGAAAGAAATCCGATGGCTTGTTACAAGCCACAAGTCACATTTTGCAAGGCAAAATGTTCTGACCAATGAATGAATCAAAAAGAAAAATCATATGTTTTGGCATATAAATTTACGTAAATGAGAAAATCCTATTAATATACTATGAAAAGTATTGTTGTTGATTATCTTTCTCAAAAATAGTGATTGACAAAGGATAAATGCTATGGTATTATAAACACAAGTTAGCAAAAGCTAACTATATTTTTAAAGTATATGTTAGCGTAAGCTAACTTTTAATTGACATATGGATTAGCCGAGACTAACTCAAGGAGGTATTTTAATGAGTGTAGTTATAGTAGGCGGAAACGACAAGATGATTCGCCAATACGAAGATTTATGTAAAAATTATAAATGCAAGGCAAAGGTATTCACTCAGCCTAGTAGTAATTTAAGAGAAAAAATAGGTAGACCAGATTTAATGATTTTATTTACAAACACTGTATGTCACAAGATGATTGTGACAGCTACTCAGACTGCTGGTAAAAATAATATCGAAATTGCTCGTTCACATAGTTCTAGTGCAACAGCATTAAAAAAGATTTTAAGCCAGTACTGTGGTTGCTAATTAATTTACTAAATACATAGAATATAGCGAATAAAAATACATTGTTTTTTACCTTCATTCTATCATACAAATAAACATCAAATATGATTGCTGTATAAAATAGCGAAAATTATCTAAAATAAAATTTGTGTTTAGTAAAGAGTGTAATTTACAGAAAGGAGATTTAATATATGCAAGAAGCTTTAATACATTTTGCTGCACCTACCCTTGGAGGAATTAAAAGTGGAAATATTTTTACTTTTAAAGGCAATAATATAGATAAGCAAATAGAGGAAAACAATAAAATGTTTAACCCTATGGGTGTTTATATTGAATCTCTTGCCTGTAATTCAAATGGGGCATTAATTTATGTGTATAGACCTAAATTTCTTGAAAGGGATTTTTCTGACGGCAGAGTTGCCGAATTTATGAGTCAATATGGTTACAATACAGAGGATAGCAAAAAGGCTGTTGAAAGATTAAAAGAGAGAATAAGACAGTTAGAGGATTTTCCTCATGAAATAGGTTTATTTCTTAGTTATCCTATTGAGGATGTATTGGGATTTATTGAAAATCGTGGTAAAAATTATATTTTAAACGGGTATTGGAAGGTTTATGGAAATGAAGAAGAAGCTAGAAAAAGTTTCTTCAAATATAGAAAATGTACTGACATTTATCATAAACTTTTTATGGGAGGAACACCCATTGAAAAGCTCGTCAGAGCAGCAGCTTATTAATAAGGTTGTTTTAATTTAAGGAGGACAATTATGAAAGTAGCAATTATTTACGCATCAACAACAGGTAACACACAGGCAATGGCAGAGGCTATTGCAGCAGGAGCACAGGCTAAGGGTGCAGAAGTTGTAGTTAGTGAGGCAGACAGCTTTGATACAGCTACATTAGGCGACTATGATAGTATCGCATTTGGCTCTCCAGCTATGGGTGCTGAAGAATTAGAAGACTCTGTTGAAAGTCTTTTCACATCTATTGAAGGTGACCTTAGTGGCAAGACAGTTTCCCTCTTTGGTTCATACGACTGGGGTGACGGTCAGTGGATGAGAGATTGGGAACAGAGAACTGTTGACGCAGGTGCAACTGTTAAGCAGACTTTAATTTGCCAGAACACACCAGAAGGCGAACAGCTTGATGAATGCAAGGCTTTTGGTGAAAAGCTCGTTTAATTAATAAAAAATATATAGTACAATTATATGCATTCGAATTAATGAAGGTTCGGGTGCATTTGTGCTGTGTGACAAATTTTATCAACATAAGAAAATTAATTATTTTAGAAAAAACAAGCTAATATATGGTGGTTTTTGTAGCCTTACTTTATTTTTTTAATTTTTCTTGTTAAAATATTGACGAAAAAACAGAAATATGGTATATTATCATTGTAATTAATAATAATTATTATTTACGGAAGGGTATAAATTTTTACAAAGTTTCTAATAATAATTCCAAAAAGTTTATATATTTACATTATTGACTGACTGGAATTGAGAACGTATAATGTATCTAGTAGCCAGGGGAGGCTAACCACACAATATGTGGCAATTTTATTTAGGAGGAAATATGATGATTCAAGAATGGAATGGTTTTAAGAAAGGTGTATGGGAAAATGAAATTAATGTAAGAGATTTCATCCAGAAGAATTATACACCTTATGATGGTGATGATAGCTTTTTAGCAGGACCTACAAAGGCAACATCTGAACTTTGGGAACAGGTTTTAGACCTTTCTAAGAAGGAAAGAGAAGCCGGTGGTGTCCTTGATATGGATACAAAGACTATCTCTACTATTACATCCCATGGTGCAGGTTACCTTGATAAGGACAAGGAAAAGATTGTTGGTTTCCAGACAGACAAGCCTTTTAAGCGTTCTTTACAGCCTTATGGTGGTATCAGAATGGCAAAGAAAGCCTGTGAAGACAATGGATACAAGGTTGACCCAGAAGTAGAAGAATTTTTCACTACTCACAGAAAAACTCACAACGCAGGTGTATTTGATGCTTACACTCCTGAAATGAGAGCTTGTAGAACTGCTCACATTATTACAGGTCTTCCTGATGCTTACGGTAGAGGTCGTATTGTAGGTGACTACAGACGAGTTGCTCTTTACGGTGTAAACAGACTTATTGAAGATAAAGAAGTAGAAAAGGCCTTCTGCCGTCAGACTATGACAGAAGACGTTATTAGAAATAGAGAAGAAATCTCTGAACAGATTAGAGCTTTAAAGGAATTAATCAAGCTTGGTGAAATCTATGGCTTTGATATTTCAAGACCAGCTGCTAACGTTCAGGAAGCTATTCAGTGGACTTACCTTGCTTACCTTGCAGCAGTTAAGGAACAGAATGGTGCAGCTATGTCACTTGGTAGAACTTCTACTTTCATTGACATTTATGCTGAAAGAGATTTAGCAAATGGTACATTTACAGAAGAAGAAATTCAGGAATTTGTTGACCACTTCATTATGAAGTTAAGACTTGTTAAGTTCGCAAGAACTCCTGAATACAATGAACTTTTCTCTGGTGACCCTACTTGGGTAACAGAATCAATCGGTGGTGTAGGTATTGACGGTCGTCATATGGTAACAAAGATGAGCTTCAGATACCTTCATACATTACAGAACTTAGGTACTGCTCCAGAACCAAACCTTACAGTTCTTTGGTCTACAAGACTTCCAATGAACTTCAAGAGATTCTGTGCTAAGACTTCTATTGAGTCTTCATCTATTCAGTACGAAAATGATGACTTAATGAGAGTTTACCACGGTGATGACTACACAATCGCTTGTTGTGTATCTTCTATGAGAATTGGTAAGGAAATGCAGTTCTTCGGTGCTAGAGCTAACCTTGCTAAGTGTCTTCTTTACGCTATCAACGGCGGTATTGATGAAGTTAGCAAGAAGCAGGTTGGTCCTAAGTTTAGACCAATTACTTCTGAATACCTTGATTATGATGAAGTAATGGACAAGTACAAGGATATGATGAAGTGGCTTGCAGGCGTATATGTAAATGCTCTTAACATCATTCACTATATGCACGATAAGTATAGCTACGAAAGATTACAGATGGCTTTACATGATAAGAACATTACTCGTTGGTTCGCAACTGGTATTGCAGGTCTTTCAGTAGTAGCTGACTCACTTTCAGCTATTAAGTATGCTAAGGTTAAGACTGTAAGAGATGAAAACGGTATCGTTGTAGATTACGAAGTAGAAGGTGATTTCCCTAAGTATGGTAACGATGATGACAGAGTTGATAATATTGCAAGAGATTTAGTACACCTCTTCCTTCAGTATATCAAGATGAACCATACTTACAGAGGTGGTATTCCTACAACTTCTGTTCTTACAATTACATCTAATGTAGTTTATGGTAAGAATACAGGTTCTACTCCAGACGGTAGAAAGGCTGGTCAGCCATTTGCCCCAGGTGCTAACCCAATGCACCACAGAGATAGCCACGGTGCAGTAGCTTCACTTGCATCTGTAGCTAAGATTCCATTTAAGGATGCTCAGGACGGTATTTCTGATACATTCTCAATTATTCCTGGTGCATTAGGTAAGGAAGACCAGATTTTCCACGGCGATATTGACATTGATTTAGACTTAAACAAGTAATAAGAAAAGAGTGATTTTATGAATCAGTCTAAAATTGATGAAATTGTAGCAATGATTGACGGATTTATGTCAGAAGATGGTGGTCACCTTAATGTTTCAGTTGATGATACAGGTAAGGTGGATATGGATAGTGTACATGTAGATAAAACAATTTCTCTTGATTGTGCAAAGGGAAATTTGGCTTGTAACATTCCTACACTTTTTGATGGTATGGATAGAGATGAAAAAGATTTATAGGAGGTAATATACAATGGCTAACGAACAGCAGATTGATAATTTAGTATCTTTAATTGATGGTTATGTTGAAAAAGACGGTCATCACTTAAATGTAAATGTATTTAACAGAGAAACTCTTTTGGACGCACAGGCACACCCTGAAAAGTATCCACAGCTTACAGTAAGAGTTTCAGGCTATGCTGTAAACTTTATTAAACTTACAAAGGCTCAGCAGGACGAAGTTATTTCAAGAACTTTCCACCAGTCTTTATAATTAATTAGATTGTCTATACCCTATGGGCATATTTGTCCATAGGGTTTTTAGCTATTTGCAATTGAAAATAGTAAGAATTTTTGATAATATAAATTTTAAGTGTAAAAATAGATTAGTGTATATTAGCATTTATAAGTTTATATAAGTCAAGAGAAAGGTGGAATAGTATGGTTGGTCATATTCATTCTATAGAAAGTTTTGGTACAGTTGACGGCCCTGGTGTAAGAATGGTTGTTTTTACAAAAGGCTGTCCTATGAGATGTTTGTATTGCCATAATCCAGATACTTGGGAAATGTCTGGTGGTACAGATATGACAAGTGAAGAAATATTGGAACAGTTCGAAAAAAACAGAACATTTTATAAAACAGGTGGAATTACTGTAACAGGTGGAGAACCTTTAATGCAAATTGATTTTGTAACTGATTTGTTTGAAAAGGCTAAGGAGAAAAATATCCATACCTGTCTTGATACATCAGGTGTTACATTTAGAAAAGATAATACAGAAAAATTTGATAGACTTGTAAAGGTAACTGACCTTGTAATGCTTGATATTAAGGTTATTGACCCACAGGAACATTTAAAATTATGTAGTCAGCCAATAGATAATATTTTGAATTTTACAAAATATCTTGAAGAAAAAGAAGTTCCCGTTTGGATAAGACATGTTGTTGTGCCTAATATTACAGAAAATGAAAAATACCTTTATGACTTAGGCTATTACATTGGTGGTTTAAAGAATTTAAAAGCCCTTGATGTATTGCCTTATCACGATATGGGTAAAATTAAATACGAAAATTTAGGTATAGATTATCCATTGAAGGACACAAAGCCTTTGCCTAGAGAAAGGGCAATAGAGGCTAAAAAAATAGTTTTACAGGGTATTAAGGATAGAAGATTAGAAGAAAATAAATAGTAAAAAGCCACAAATGAGAGAGTTCCATTTGTGGCTTTTGGTATGCACATATTTATATACTCATATATTCATATACATTTAAAAGTGTGGGCTATTCTTTACTCCATATATCCACCCTTCATAGGTGAAACTGCCTTGTCTGCAAAAAGTTTAAGAACGCCTTTCTTGTACTTGTTTTCCTTTGGCTTCCAAGCCTTTTTTCTTTCGGCAAGAATTTTTTCTACTTCTTCGTCAGTTTTTCTTTCTCCATTTATACCGACTACTTTTATAACTCTATTAGGAATACTGATTTCAATTAAATCATTTTCTTCTACAAGGGCAATAGGACCACCTTCAGCAGCTTCCGGTGAAATGTGTCCAATAGCAGGTCCTTTAGATGCTCCAGAAAATCTACCGTCAGTTAAAAGTGCTATTGATGCACCTAATTCTGCATCAGATGCTATTGCTTCTGTTGTGTAGAACATTTCTGGCATACCACTTCCCTTAGGACCTTCGTATCTTATTATTACAGCATCTCCAGGTTTAATTTCGTGAGTAAGAACTGCGTGAATGGCATCTTCTTCGCAATCATATGGTCTTGCTCTTAAAACAGCATTAAACATTTCCTTTGGAACTACTGTGTGCTTTACTACTGCACCGTCTGGAGCAAGATTGCCTTTTAATATAGCAATACTACCGTCTGTACCAAATGGTTTGTCAAATGGGCGGATAATGTCTTCTCTCTTTAAGTTCCACTTGTCAAGATAAGATTGACATTTATCATAGAAACCGTTCTTTTTAAGGTCTTCAAGGTTTTCGCCTAAAGTTTTACCTGTTACTGTCATAACATCAAGGTGGAGCATATCCTTAATTTCTTCCATAATTGTTGGTACACCACCAGCATAGTAGAAGAACTGAGCAGGCCATTCGCCGGCAGGTCTGATGTTAAGAAGATAGTGAGCACCTCTGTGAAGTCTGTCAAATGTGTCGGCATCTAATTCAATACCAAATTCCTTAGCTATAGCAGGAATGTGTAAAAGTGAATTTGTAGAACCTGAAATAGCTGCGTGAACCATAATAGCATTTTCAAAAGATTTCATTGTTACAATGTCGCTAGGTTTAAGGTCATTCTTTGCAAGCCATACAGCTTGTTCTCCGGCTTTTTTTGCAAATTCCAAAAGGTCAGGACTTGTTGCTGGCATTAATGCACTACCTGGGAGCATTAGACCAAGAGCTTCTGCCATAACCTGCATTGTAGATGCTGTTCCCATAAATGAGCAAGCACCACAGGAAGGGCAGGCATTGTGTTTATAGAAAGTAAGTTTTTCTTCTGTGATTTCTCCTCTTTTGCACATAGCATCATATTTGCCAATCTGTTCAAGAGTAAGAAGGTCTGGACCGGCGTCCATAACACCACCGGTAACTACAATAGATGGAATATTAATTCTACCTATAGCCATAAGGTGTGAAGGCATACCCTTATCACAACTTGCAATAAACACACCACCGTCAAAAGGTGTAGCATTTGCGTGAATTTCAATCATATTTGCAATCATATCTCTTGATGGGAGAGAGTAGTTTATACCGTCGTGACCCTGTGATTCACCGTCACAAATATCTGTACAGAAGTATCTTGCACCAAAACCACCGGCTTTGGCAACACCCTTTTTAGCTTCCTCAACAAGTGTCAAAAGATGTCCACTACCTGGGTGACTATCGCCAAATGTACTTTCTATTATAATTTGTGGTTTAGAAAGGTCTTCAAGTTTCCAACCTGTGCCAAGACGTAATGGGTCAATTTCTGGGGCTAATTCTCTTAATTTCTGACTTCTTAATTCCATAATTCATTTCTCCTTTTTATTTTAATAAGTTAAATTTTGAAAGTTGTATTTTTACGTTTTCTATTTCATCACTGTGAAGAACAAGTTCTACATTGTCAAACTGTGGCAAACTAAATACACCAAGCATTGATTTCGCATCTACAATATATCTGCCACATATGAGTTCAACATCGTAGGGACAGGATTCTGCAATTTGAACAAGATATTTTGCGTCCTGCATTGAATTTAGTTTTACTGGTAACTTTGTCATTATATATTTCCTCCTATGCAAATATTGAAATTATAAGGGCAAGTACAAGTCCTGTAATACCGATTAAAGTTTCCATTACAGTCCAAGATTTTAAAGTTGTTTTTTCATCTATTTCAAGGAAAGTTCCTACAAGCCAGAAACCTGCGTCATTTACGTGGCTTAAAGCTGTAGCACCACCACATATTGCACAGCACATTGCTGCTTTATAGAGCATTGAACAATCAGCAGTAGCTGGCATAGTTGCCATAATACCTGATGCCATTGTCATAGCTACAATAGAGCTACCAACTGAGGCACGAACAAGAAAGGCGATTAGGAAAGCTACTATAATAAGTGGCATTCCAGATTGTTCAAGAGCAGGTCCAATAATATTGCCAAGACCTGAGTCCTGTAACATCCAACGGATTACACCACCACTGGCAATTACAAGAAGTATCATACCTACTGGGCGAAGGGAATGGTCAAGTATTTTTTTAAGCTGACCTTTGTCGTAACCTTGTCTTGTGCCGAGGAAGTACATAGCTACTAAAGTGGCTATTGTAAGAGCTACAAAAGGTTCACCTAAGAAATCTAACACTGATTTAATACCTTCAGCCATTGGGATATAGTCTGATGCTGTGCTTAAAAGTATAAGTACAAGAGGAATAAGTATAATTGTTGCTACAACTCCAAAGGAAGGAAGATTTTTACTTTCTTCTTTGTCGGCAATTTCTTCTACATTGGCAGGAAGCTTTGCAAAAATCTTATTTCCTATTAAGTTGCCCCATACAACACCGGCAACTATTGTTGAAACCAAGGCGATTGGAATGCCTATGGCAATCATTACACCTAAATTTACGCCAAGGGCATTTGCTACTAATACTGAACCGGCTGACGGTGGAACAAAGGCATAACCAGAGGCAAGACCTGCAAGTAAAGGAATGGCATAACAGAGAGTAGATTTCTTTGTCTGTTTTGCTACATTAAATGCAAGGGGAATAAGTATTACAACACCGGCTTCAAAGAAAACAGTTGTACCAATTACAAGTCCTGTAAGTCCTAAAGCTAGGCCTGCTTTTTTCTGACCGAATTTTGAAATAAGTGTTTGTGCCATTTTTTGAGCACCACCACTTACTTCTAAAATTCCACCAAACATAGAGCCTAAACCTATGAGAAGTGCAATACCTTGTAATGTTTTACCTACACCTTTTTGAACAGTTTCAGCAATTAAGTTAAGTGGCATACCGGCACCGATACCAATTACTATAGCTGAAATCATCATTGAAATAACTGGGTGGAGTTTAAATTTAATAATGAGGAATAACAAAAGTACAATTCCCACACCGGCTGAAATAATAAGTCGAGTAGGGTCAGCAGTAAATACAACATCTGTCATACAACTTCACCTCCTAAAGTCATCATACCAATTTTACTGTTTTTAATTATTTTCATAGTGAAAAACCTCCTTTTTGATGTAAAATTGTTTCAAGTCATCTGATGTATTCAATATAAATCATTTTATTTCATTTGTCAATTTGTAATATTTACTGAATAAAAAGGCAAGTTTTTAAGCAATTTTACCTATTGACATTGTATTTTTGAAAATTATATAATTATTTGAATATGAAAATAGAGGTGAAATAGGTATGATGAATTTTGAAAATACTGAAAAAAGTTTACCGGAAAAATTATCTGATGATATTGTGTCATATATATTAGAAAAAGAAATGAAACCAGGGGATAAACTTCCCAATGAAGCTTTCCTTGCAAAGGAAATGGGAGCAGGAAGAAGTTCACTAAGAGAGGCTATGAAACTTCTTGCCTCAAGAAATATTGTAACTATTAAACAAGGCTCCGGTACTTATATAGCCAGTAAACCAGGAGTAGTAGATGACCCTTTGGGCTTTACTTTTATAAATGATAAGGAAAAACTTGTTCGTGACCTTTTGGAAATAAGATTTTTGATTGAGCCTTATATAGCACAAATGGCAGCATTAAATGCTACTGACGAAGATATTTCAAAAATAGAAGGTTTGTGTGATGAAGTTGAAAGATTGTTTATAGGTGGAGAAGACCATACACAGGCTGATATTGAATTTCACAATGCTATAGCATCAAGCAGTAAAAATTTGGTTGTGCCTAGAATTGTGCCTATTATAAATAGTTCAATACCTTTGTTTGTGCAGGTTACAAACAGAACCTTGAAGAATGAAACTATAGAAACTCATAGGGAAATTGCAAATGCTATAAAAAATCACGATGCCATAAAGGCTCACGATGCAATGTATTTGCATTTGGTATACAACAGAAAAGTAATAAATAAATAGAAAAATGTGGCAAAAACTTTAAAGTTTTGCCACATTTTTTTATCCTCGCATATCTTCCGGTAAATCAGCTACAATAATACTTCTAACTTTTTCAGGAAGTTCTGCAATTTCTTCTTTTGTCAATTTATCTGTATATATTGGTTCATGGATAATAAGGTTAATTTCAGCAGGCTTAATTTTGTTTTTATTACCCTCCATTACCTTATAAGTACCGTCAATAGTAACCGGAACAATAGGGGCTTTTGACTTTGTTGCAAGTTTAAAGCTACCAGCCTTAAATTCCCCTACAGGAGCACCCTTACTTCTTGTACCTTCAGGGAAGATTACCATATTAATACCGGCTTTAAGCTGTTTAATACCGTCTATTATTGTTTGAGCAGACTGTTTCATATCATTTCTATCCATAAAAAGACAATGTATACATCTCATCCATCTTGAAAAGAAAGGAATATGGTCAAGTTCTACCTTTGCCACAAAGCCGTGCTGAACAGGAAGTTCGGCTAAAAGCAAGAGAATGTCAAAGTTACTTTGGTGATTACTCATAAAGAGTATACCGTTTTGGTCAGGAATGTTCTCAAGACCTTTAATATTTATTGTAGAACCGGAATCTGCAACTCTATCTTTTGCCCATTCTTTAACGTATTTTGCAGAAAATGGGTCACCTTCTGTTCTATTATCAGTTAAAAGAAACTGTTCTGCTTTTTTCAGAGGTTTTCTGGAAGAAAAAAGAGAAGCAGCAGCTCTTGTGTACCAAAAGAGGGAACGAAACATAAAAAATACCTCCTAATATTTGAAAAAACACTTTTTTTAAGTCTTTATATGTGTTATATTATATATTAGAATGTTTTGATTTTCAAGAAGTTATTTGTGTGGGAGTTTAATTGGATTTTTGATAACACAAGTAAATTATAGTATTTGTAAATCTAGTGGTAACTAGATAGTTTTGATTTTTAGGAGAAAATTATGAACGAAAGAGAAATTGCTCTCTATATTTTAATGGACGTTTTTAAAGACGGTGGTTACAACAATATAGCTTTAAGAAAAGCTCTTAATGCTCATCCGGAAATGACAAATGTACAAAAGGCTTTCGTTACAGAAATTGTAAACGGTACTTTAAGAAATTTAATTAGAATTGATTATATTGTAAATCAGTTTTCTAAAACACCTGTAAAAAAAATGAAGCCTTTTATTCGTACTAATATTAGAATGGGTATATATCAGCTTATTTTTATGGATAAGATTCCTCAAAGTGCTGTTTGTAATGAGGCTGTTAAATTAGCTAAAAAGCATAAGTTTGCATCATTAAGTGGTTTTGTAAATGGTATATTGAGAAATGTTGCAAGAAATATTGATAACATTTCATATCCAAATAAGGATAAAGAGCCGGTGAAACACCTTAGTGTTGTTTATTCATGTCCTGAATGGATAATTGAATACTGGCTTAAATCTTATGATTTTGAAACAGTTAATAAAATATGTATTGCCAACAATAAAGCACCGTCAATCAGTCTTTGTGTAAATACGTTAAAAAATACAAAGGAAGAACTTGCCGATACTTTGAAAAATGAAGGTGTTGAAATTGATATGGATACACTTTTGCCAAACAGTCTTTATGTAAGAAAGACAAGCAATATTGGAGAATTGGAAAGCTACAAAAAAGGTCTTTTCCACATTATGGACGAAAGTTCTATGCTTGCTACAAGGATATTAAATCCAAGTGAAAATTCTGTAGTTATTGATGTTTGTTCTGCCCCAGGTGGCAAAAGTTTTGCAACTGCCGAAATTATGAAAAATACCGGCAAAGTTATATCAAGAGATATTTATGAGCATAAAGCAGAACTTATAAAAGAAGGTGCTGACAGATTAGGGCTTACTAATGTGGAAGTTCAGGTTAAAGATGCTTCAGAAGATAATGAAGATATAAAGGCAGATTTTGTACTTGTTGATGCACCTTGTTCAGGTCTTGGACTTGTAAGAAAAAAGCCTGATATTAAAAACAACAAGACTATGGCTGATGTAGAGGAGCTTGCTTCTTTACAGAGAAAAATATTAGCTGTGGCATCAAAGAAAGTTAAAAAAGACGGTATATTGGTTTATTCAACTTGTACTGTTTCAGAAAAGGAAAATGTTGAAAATGTACGTTGGTTTGTGGATAACTTTGATTTTGAACCTGTAGATTTTTCAGAGCTTTTACCAGAAAAAGTTAAATACGAAACAGCGAAAAAAGGTTATATAGAAATTTTGCCTAGTGATTATGGCACAGATGGTTTCTTTATTTCAAAATTTAGGAGAAAATAAATGGATAAGAAAGATTTAAGGTCATTGACTTTAGAACAATTACAAATTGAATTAGAGAATATGGGCGAAAAGTCTTTTAGAGCAAAACAGATTTTTAGCTGGCTACATTCAAGACAGGTAAGAGATATAGACAGTATGACAAATATTTCAAAGGCTCTTAGAGAAAAATTAAAGGAAAATTTTGAACTAAGAAATATTGAAATAGTTGAAAAACTTGTTGCCCACGAAGATAATACAGTAAAATATCTTTTCGATGTAGGAAATTCTATGGTTATAGAGTCTGTATTGATGAGATATTCCTATGGTAATGCTGTATGTATTTCAACTCAGGTAGGCTGTAGAATGGGTTGTACTTTCTGTGCATCTACAGTAGATGGATTGGAAAGAAACCTTTTAGCCGGCGAAATGGCAGAGCAGATTTATGAAATACAGAGGGACACCGGTGAAAGAGTTTCAAATGTTGTATTAATGGGTAGTGGTGAACCTCTTGATAATTTTGATAATGTAATGGATTTCCTTACGATTATAAATGACAAAAATGGTGCTGAATTAAGCCACAGACATATTACAGTATCAACTTGTGGACTTGTTGATAAGATTTATGATTTAGCAGAAAAGCATTTGCAGATTACCCTTGCTATTTCACTTCACGCACCTAACGATGAAATAAGACAGAGAACAATGCCTGTTGCCAGAAGTTATTCTATAGACAAGGTTATAAAGGCTGCTAAGGATTATGCTAACAAAACTAAAAGACGTGTTACATTTGAATATGCTCTTATAAACGGAGTAAATGATTCTACGGATAATGCAGCAGAGCTTGCAAGCAGATTAAAGGGTATAATGTGTCACGTTAATCTTATACCTGTAAATGATGTAAAAGAAAATGATTACTTAAGAAGTTCTGAAAAAACTATTAAAGAGTTTGCAGAAGTGTTGCAAAGTGGTGGAATTGAAACTACAATAAGGCGTAAACTGGGTAGTAGTATAAATGCCGCTTGTGGGCAGTTGAGAAAAAGATACAAAAACAAAGAGGTGTAGTTATGGTAGGCGTAGGAAAAAGCAATGTTGGTATGTTAAGACCGAGAAATGAAGATTCAATTCTGGTTTCTAATGAGGCTATAGGTGTCTTGCCAAATGTCTTTGTTGTTGCTGACGGTATGGGAGGACATAAAGCTGGGAATGTTGCTAGTGCGTCAGCAATAGAGGGTTTTACAGAGTTTGTTAAAAAGCCTGAAAATGAGAATGAAGAAGTTCTTGACGTTATGATTAGTGCTGTAAGCTATGCTAATGAGCTGGTTCATAAATTAAGTCAGGAACACGAAGAATATTCAAATATGGGTTCTACATTTATTGCTTGCTGTATAGATAATAAATCTGCGTATATTGCTCATGTAGGTGATTCAAGATTATATCTTTATAGAGATGGCGAACTTAATCAGATTACAAATGACCATTCATTAGTAGCTGAAATGGTTAGAGCCGGCAGAATGACAGAAGAAGAAGCCGAAACAGATTGCAGAAGAAATGTTATTACAAGAGCAGTAGGTACAGACTGTTCTGTTAATATTGACGGTATTATTACTCCTATAAAAGAAGGAGATAGTATACTTATGTGCAGTGACGGGCTTTCTAATATGGTTGCCAAAAGTGGCATTAAGCAGATTTTAGATATGAATATTAGTGATGAAGAAAAGGTAGATGCTTTAATATCAGAGGCTAATGATAACGGTGGAGCTGATAACATATCAGTTATTATCATAGGTTTATAGGAGGTGATTTGTTGTGGTGCTTGAAAAGAATATGCTAATAAATAATAGATATAGAATACAAGAGCAGATTGGTGTCGGTGGTATGGCTATAGTTTACAGAGCTATAGACGAAAAACTGGACAGAGAAGTTACCTTTAAGGTTTTAAAGGAAGACTATATAAATGATGAGGAATTTATAAAGAGATTTAGCACAGAGGCAAGAGCAGCAGCTCGTTTATCCAACAGCAATATCGTTAATGTTTATGATGTAGGAAATGACGGAAATATTCACTACATTGTTATGGAATATATAGATGGTTTCACGTTAAAGGAACTTATATCTTCAAAAGCTCCTTTTACTGATGAGGAGGCTGTTGGAATTGGTCTTCAGATTGGTGCGGCTTTGGAACACGCCCATAAAAATGGCATTGTTCACAGAGATATTAAGCCTGAAAATATTCTTATTACAAAAAGTGGAAATATAGGTACAATAAAGGTTACAGACTTTGGTATTGCAAAGGCTACAACTTCAAAGACAAGCCCTATTGATTTTATGGGTTCTGTTCACTATTTTTCTCCTGAACAGGCAAAGGGTGAAAATGTAGATACCAGAAGTGATATTTACTCTCTTGGTATTGTGCTTTTTGAAATGGTTACCGGTCAACTTCCTTTTACAGGGGAAACAGCCGTAGCCCTTGCTATGAAACATTTGAAAGAACCAATACCGGATATTAAGGCTATTAATCCTAATGTATCAGATAAACTTGTGTCGGTTATTAAAAAGGCTACTTGTAAAGAGCCTAAAAACAGATACCAGACTATTGCTGAACTTGTTAAGGATTTAAAATATGTTTTGGCAGAAATTCATATGTCAAAGAAGGAAAAAGAAAATGTCTATACTGATGAAACAGTTATAATGACAAAAGACGATGTAGATACAATAAGAAATAGCCAGAAACATACTGAAAATAACAACAAAAAGAATAAAAACAATAATTCTAACAAAAATAATAAGAAACAGGAACTTTCACAGGAAGATGCCGATTATAAGAAAAAGGAAAAGAAGGTTATACTTGCTGCAATTATAACAGGTATTGTACTTATCCTCGGTATCACAATGGGAAGTAGAATGATAAACAATACCCTTTATGCCGGAACTATAAAAGTACCAAACTTTGTTGGTATGACAAGTGAAAAGGCAGAGGCTTTGGCAGTCAGAAAACACATTACTATTGAAACAAAGGAAATTTATAAAGAAAATGTTGATGAGGGTGTAGTTGCTGACCAAAGTGTTAAGAAGGGCGAAAGAATAAAAGAAAATGAAACTGTTACACTTTATGTAAGCAGTGGTAGTAATTCAGTAACTGTTCCTAAATTTGAAGGATATATGAAGTCCAAGGCTGAAGAAATTGCTGAAGCTAATAATTTAGTTCTTGTTGTTGAGTACGTTACAAGTGATGAACTTGCAGGTACAGTAGTTGAACAGGATATTAAAGAAGGCGAAAAGGTAGCACCTAAGTCAGAAATTAAGATTAAAGTCAGCAGTGGTGGCGTAGATGAAGAAGTTAAAGTTCCTGATTTTTATGGAAAGACAAAGGAAGAAGCTGAGGAACTTTTAAAGGAAATAGGCTTAACTGGTAAATTTATTGATGGCTACAGTGATACAGTTCCGGAAGGTCAGGTTATGGACCAGGGAATTGATGCAAATTCTCTTACAACAAAGGATACTGTTCTTACACTTACTGTAAGTCAAGGTCCTAACAAATCTGTTGCTGAAGCACAGGACGAGGTTACTACATTAACTCCGGTTATTTCACTTCCAAGTAGTGAACCGAAGGAAGAAAAGACAACTGCTCCACAGGGTCAGGCTGTTAGAGAGAATAACGAAACTGTTAAACCGGTACAAAATCCAACAGCTGCTACAAGAAGTGTAAGTGTTTCTGTTTCTCCGGACTTTAATAACAATAGTTATAACACTGACGGTAGTGATGTTTATTCTGTAAAGGTTGTAGCAGAGTCTAAGAACGGGTCTACAAGAACTATACTTAATGACAAGTATAAGGTTTCTGACTTCCCATTCAGTGTAAATGATAAAATTAATTCTGATACAACTTACAAGGTTTACTTAAATAATCAGGTTATTTCAACTGAAAATCATTAAAATTTTTAAAGAGATGCTGTAATTTAACGGCATCTCTTTTGTTGTCTTTACACTTTCTTTTATTTGTGATAAAATTACATTTAAAAGTCGTTTAAAATTGAGGTATATATGAATATAGGTAGAATAATAAAAGGTGTTGGCGGGAATTATTACGTCAGTGCAAAGGGAAAAATTTATAAATGTAGTGCAAGAGGTAAATTCAGAAAGGCAAAAATAACTCCTACAGTAGGAGATTATGTTCAGTTTACTATTCTTGATGAAAATGAATGTGAAGGTGCTTTAGATACTATAGAAAAGAGAAAAAATATTCTTCTCAGACCTAGAGTGGCAAATATAGATTGTGCTATTATTACATTTGCAGCCACTTCTCCAGACATTAACAGAGATTTATTAGATAGATTTCTTATTCTTGCAGAAACTCAAAATATACCAAAGGTAATCATATGTATAAACAAAAGTGACTTGGTTTCACAGGAAGAAAAAGATGCTTTTGCAAGTATTTATGAGCCTTACTACAAAGTTGTATTTACTTCTGCTGAAAAAAATATGGGCATAGACCAGTTAAAAGAAGAAATACACGGTTGTGAGTCGGTTTTTGCCGGTCCTTCAGGTGTAGGTAAGTCTAGTCTTATAAATAGACTTATACCGGAAAGCAACAGACAGACAGGAGAAATAAGTCGTAAAATTGAAAGAGGAAAGCATACTACAAGACAGGTAGAACTTTTGAGAGCCGATGATGAAACATATATTGTAGACTCTCCGGGGTTCACATCTCTCAGTTTAGACTTTCTCCAATCAGAAGAATTGGAAAAATATTTTAGAGAATTTAAACCATACCTAAACAAATGCCGTTTTAACGATTGCAGACATTTACAAGAGCCTGATTGTGCCGTAAAGGAACAAATAGGCAAAGATATAAACAAAGAACGATATGACAGTTTTGTATCATTATATGAAGAACTTAAACAAAGGAGATAATAAAAAATGAATAAACTTTCACCATCTTTACTTTCAGCAGATTTTACACACCTTGCAGAAGCTGTAGAAGTTATGGAAAAAAACAATGTACCTTATTTACACGTTGATGTTATGGACGGTGTATTTGTTCCTAATATTTCAATAGGTGTACCGGTTGTAAAGAGTCTTAGAAAAATAACTGATTTAGTTCTTGATGTGCATCTTATGATTATTGACCCAGAAAGATACATTGAAGCCTTTGCAAATGCCGGTGCTGATATTATAAATATTCACTATGAGGCTTGTCGCAAGTGTAAGGATACACTTATTAAAATCAGACAGCTTGGAAAATCTCCGGCTATTACTATTAAACCTAAAACTGATTGGAAGGAAATTATTGACTTACTTCCATATGTAGATATGGTTTTAGTTATGAGTGTTGAACCGGGTTTTGGTGGTCAGAAGTTTATTGAAAGCACTCTTGAAAATGTAAAGGGTTTAGCTGATTACAAGAAAGAAAACAATATGAATTTTGATATTGAAATTGACGGTGGAGTTAATGCTGACAATCTTCATAGACCTCTTGAAGCAGGTGCAAATATTATTGTTGCCGGTTCAGCTATTTATGGTAAGGAAGATATTCCTGCTGAAATTAAGAAATTCAAGGAAATTATGGACAGATACGAGGATTGATATTTATGAAATACGTTCTTGTTGGAAGTGGACAATTTTCAGAAAAAAGCAATTTTAAGGAATATGCAAAAAAATGCAAAGTGATTGCCTGTGACGGTGGTATTGACCACTGTAGAAAAGATAACATAGTACCGGATATTATGGTTGGAGATTTTGATTCTGCTACTAATGAAAATTATATATATTTTAAAAATATGGGAGTTGAAGAAATAAAGTTTCCAACCCACAAAGATATGACAGATATGGAGATAGGTATGGATTTGGCTTTACAATATGGTGCTGATGAAATATATATTTTCGGTGGTATAGGAAGTAGACTTGACCATTCATTGGGAAATGTACACTTAATGTGCAAATCTTTAAAAGAAGGCGTAAAGGCATTTTTAATAAATGAGGATAATACCGTAACTCTTGTGGATAAGTCTATTGAAATTAATACCCATAGGGGACAAACAGTATCTCTAATTCCTTTAACTACAACAGTGGAGGGTGTAACTACTGTAAATTTGGAATATGCCCTCAATAATGCTACTATGACAATAGGCTCAACATTGGGCATAAGTAATGTAGCAACAGAAGATACTATTTCAATAAGTGTTAAAAATGGCATTTTAATAGTTTTTTTATCACAGGATTAATAAGTTGTATCAAATAGAAGATTGCATTTGCATAGAATAAAACGGGGTGTTTTATATGAGGTGCAATAAATCTTTTAAAAATCAAATGTTGGCTATAGGACTTATTGCTTTTGGGGCAGGGTTGCTAATAGGAAAAATCATAAGTGGAAATATATTTTTCTTTGCAATAATTGTTATAGCAATAGGTGTATTTATAATATGGGACAAATAAAAATGGAGTTCTCGGAAACAATATTCTGAGAACTCTTTTTTAGTGAGTTGAGAAGATAAATCCACAGGTAAATACAGGATTTTTGGATATATTAAGTGAAGAATATGAGCTTTAAAAGTCAACAAGTTTTGATAAGGAATTTATATAAAAATTGTTAAAAAATATTATTAAAAGCTATTGACAATATTTAACGATTGTGGTATCTTATTATCAAAGGTTAGCACTCACACTAATAGAGTGCTAACAACAAAAGAAATGTGGTGAGTAAAATGGCTCTAAGTGATAGAAAGCTTAAAATATTGGAAGCAATTATTACTGATTACATCGAAACAGCAGAGCCTATTGGCTCACGAACGATAGCAAAAAAGTATGATTTGGGTATTTCTCCAGCCACTATCAGAAATGAAATGAGTGACTTGGAGGAAATGGGTCTTATTGAACAGCCTCATACTTCAGCAGGACGTATTCCTTCTGACAAGGGCTACAGACTTTATGTAGACAATATGATGCAGAGTTCTTCAGGACTTAGTGGAAGTCAGGCTGAGTATTTAGCAAAAGCTATTAATTACAATGTTACTAAGATTGAATATCTTATGCAACAGACAGCGAAGGCTATTTCAATGCTTACAAATTATACAGCTGTTGTTTCGGAACCTGTTGACAATCAGGTAAAGGTAAAGCATATACAGCTTGTGCCGGTAGATGAAAGGTCAATAGTTGCCGTTATTGTAACAAGTGATAACACAGTTAAAAATAGTGTTATAAAAATAAAGACTATGCCAGATACAAATACATTGGCTCAGATTTCTAGGTCTATTAATTCCTTAATAAGCAATGTTTCTTTAGAGGAAATAAATAGAGAGTTTGCTGCTGCTGTATTTGATGTATTTCCTGAATATCAGGAAACAATAGCTAAGGTTTTAAAAGTCGTTATTTCAGATTTGAGACACAACAGAGATGTTCACTTATATACAAGTGGCGTAAGAAATATGTTAGGTTTTCCTGAATTTAATGACTTGGATAAAATAAAGAACATCTTCCAGACATTTGAGGAAAAGGAAATGCTTGTTTCCCTTTTGGGTAATGAAGATAATCCGGCTGACAAGGTACAAATTCTTATAGGTAATGAAAACTCTATTGAAGAATTAAAGGATTGTAGTGTTATAAGAGCTAATTATAAATTCGGTAACAATTCAATAGGCAGAATTGGTATTGTTGGTCCAACAAGAATGAATTACAGTCAGACAGTGTCTGTACTTAATGAAATAGTAAAAACTCTTGATAATTTTATGAGCAATGGTTTGTTGGAGGAAGATGACGGAGGTTATGATGGATAAGGAAAAGATGCAGGAGCAGACAGAAGAAACAGTTGAAAACACAGAAGTGAAAGAAGAAAACACTGCTGAAGAAACTGTTGAAACTGTAGAAGAAAACAAAGAGCCTACAATGGAAGAAAAGCTTGAAGAAGCTCAGAAGCAGGCAAAGGATAACTTAGATAAGTACATCCGTCAGCTTGCTGAATTTGAAAACTTCAGAAAGCGTAGTAATTCAGAAAAGACAGCAATGTATTCAAACGGTGTTAGAGATACTGTTGAAAAGTTACTTCCAGTTATTGATAACTTTGAAAGAGCTGTTGAAGCTGCTGACGACAAGGAAGACCCAATGTACAAGGGTGTTGAAATGATATTAAAGCAGTTTATGGAAATATTAGAAAACTTAGGTGTTAAGGAAATTCCTTCAAAAGGCGAACCTTTTGACCCTAATGTTCATTCAGCAGTAATGCACATTGATGACGAAAGTTGCGATGAAAACGTTGTTGTTGAAGTTTTCCAAAAAGGTTATACACTTGGGGACAAGGTCATCAGACCAAGTATGGTTAAGGTGGCAAACTAACCCAGTTGACATATAAAAAAGTCGTATATTTTGAAAGAATTTTAAAAGGAGATATGGTTTATGAGTAAGATTATTGGTATTGACTTAGGTACTACAAACTCTTGTGTAGCTGTAATGGAAGGTGGACAGCCTACTGTTATTGCTAATTCAGAAGGTGCTAGAACAACTCCTTCAGTTGTAGCATTTACAAAGAGTGGCGAAAGATTAGTTGGTGAAACTGCTAAAAGACAGGCAGTTACAAATGTTGACGGTACAGTAATTTCTATTAAGCGTCACATGGGTGAAAATTACAAGTTCAACTACGATGGTAAGGGTTTCTCTCCACAGGAAATTTCAGCTATGATTCTTCAGAAGTTAAAGAAAGATGCTGAAAGCTACATTGGTGAAGAAGTTAAGGAAGCTGTTATTACAGTTCCAGCTTACTTTAGTGATGCTCAGAGACAGGCTACAAAGGATGCAGGTAAGATTGCAGGTCTTGATGTAAAGAGAATTATCAACGAACCTACAGCTGCTGCTCTTGCTTATGGTCTTGATAATGAAAAAGAACAGAAGATTATGGTTTACGACTTAGGTGGTGGTACATTTGATGTATCTATCATTGACATCGGTGATGGCGTAATCGAAGTTCTTGCAACAAGTGGTAACAACCACTTAGGTGGCGATGATTTCGACCAGAGAGTTATGGATTACCTTGTGGCAGAATTTAAGAACGCTAACGGTATTGATTTAAGTGCAGATAAGATGGCTATGCAGAGAATTAAGGAAGCTGCAGAAAAGGCTAAGAAGGAATTATCTTCTTCTACTACAACTAACATCAACCTTCCTTATATTACAGCTGATGCTACAGGTCCAAAGCACCTTGATGTTACACTTACAAGAGCTAAGTTTGATGAATTAACTCACGACTTAGTAAATGCAACTATTGTACCAGTTCAGAATGCTTTAAAGGATGCAGACCTTGACGCAAGTGAAATTGATAAGGTTCTTCTTGTTGGTGGTTCTACAAGAATTCCAGCTGTTCAGGACGAAGTACAGAAGATTATGGGTAAAGAACCATTTAAGGGTATCAACCCAGATGAATGTGTTGCAATCGGTGCATCTATTCAGGGTGGTAAGTTAGCTGGTGATGAAGGTGCTGGCGATATCCTTCTTCTTGATGTAACACCTTTAACATTAGGTATTGAAACTGCTGGTGGTGTAGCTACTCCATTAATTCCTAGAAACACTACTATTCCAACAAACAAGAAGCAGGTATTCTCTACTTATGAAGATAACCAGACAGCTGTTGATATTAATGTAGTTCAGGGTGAAAGACCTCTTGCAAGAGATAACAAGAGCTTAGGTCGTTTCCGCCTTGATGGTATTGCTCCAGCTCCAAGAGGTATCCCTCAGATTGAAGTTACATTTGATATTGATGCAAACGGTATCACAACTGTAACTGCTAAGGATTTAGGTACTGGTAAGGAACAGAATATCAAGATTACTTCAAGTACTAATTTAAGTGATGAAGAAATTGATAAGGCTGTTAAGGAAGCTGAACAGTATGCTGAACAGGATAAGAAACGTAAGGAAGCTGTAGACGTTAAGAACGAAGCAGATAGCCTTATTTTCCAGACTAAGAAACTTATTGACGAATTAGGCGATAAGATTAACGAAGCTGACAAGGCTAAGATTAATGCTCAGGTAGAAAATCTTGAAAAGGTAAACGAAGGTTTACAGGCTGAAACAATGAGCGAAACAGATGTTACTACATTAAAGAACGCTTGCGAAGATTTAAACAAGACTGTTCAGGAATTCTCAACTCAGATGTATCAGCAGGCACAGCAGGCTCAGCAGCAGGCAGGTGCTCAGGGTGGAGCAAATCCTGGTGCAGATGATGTAATTGATAACTAATTAAAGGATAGTTTTTAAATACTGTCAATATAATAATAGCAAAGGAGCCGGTGGCAGCATTGGCTCCCTTTGCTGTAATATAACAAAATGATAAATCCGACAGCTTAACTGTCAGGTCGCATTTTCATAGGATAATGCTTGGTTAATTAAAAGGGAAAGTTGGTGTAATAATGGCATCTAAAAGAGATTATTATGAAGTCCTTGGTATACAGAAGGGTGCAGATGCTAGTGCAATAAAAAAGGCTTATAGAAAAATGGCCAAAAAATATCATCCAGACGCAAACCCTGGGGATAAAGAGGCTGAAGAAAAGTTTAAGGAAGTCAATGAGGCTTATGAAGTACTTAGTGACGACCAAAAGCGTGCCGCTTATGACCAATACGGCCACAGTGCCTTTGAAAATGGTGGTATGGGTGCCGGCGGATTTAGTGGTGGCTTCACAGGTAATTTCTCTGACATGGGCGACATTTTCGGCGATATTTTTGGTGGTGGTTTCAGCGATATTTTCGGTGGTGGCTCATCAAGAAGACGTAGAAACAATGCTCCACAGCAGGGTGCAGATTCAAGAGTAAATATTACTATTACATTTGAAGAATCTATGAAGGGCTGTCAGAAGTCAGTTACTGTACCTGTTTATGAAACTTGTTCAGATTGTCATGGTACAGGTGCAAAGGCTGGTACTTCTCCTGAAACTTGTTCTTATTGTCATGGTAGTGGTATGGAAACTGTTGTACAGCAAACTCCTTTTGGTAGAATGCAGACACAGAGAACTTGTTCACATTGTCATGGCGAAGGCACAATTATAAAAGAAAAGTGTCCTAAGTGTAAGGGTAATGGTTACACTAGACAGAATAAGGAAATTACATTCGATATTCCAAAGGGTATTGCACATGGTCAGAGCCTTAGAAAGAGAGGCTTTGGTGGTCCGGGTAAAAATGGTGGCGGAAATGGCGACTTATACGGACTTATTAGCGTAATGCCAAGTAATGTATTTACTCGTGATGGCGATGATATTTACGTAACTGTTGAAATCAGTATGATTGATGCTGCTTTAGGTGCAGAAATTGTAATTCCAACTATTGACGGCGATGAAAAATATACTGTTAAGGCAGGTACTCAGCCAAACGATATGGTTACATTGAGAGGAAAGGGCTCTTATAATGTAAGAAATGCCAATGTCAGAGGTAACGAATATGTAACTATTAAGGTTACAGTTCCAAAGAGCTTGACAGAAAAACAGAAAGAACTTCTTCACGAATTTAAGGGAGATGCTCCTAAGAAGAAAAAGCTTTTTGGTAAATAAAATAGATAAATGACAATAAGTTGCTATATTTGTAATAAATTTTCAGTTGACTTTTGGCTGTAATATATTATAATAATATAGCAACACTTATGGGGATGCAATGGTTTCGACGGGGATTTTGAAAGTCGGGATAGCCATTAGAAATGGGTAATTCTTTAAGAACCCAAAACTTTTAAAAATAAACGACAAAAATAATTTTGCGTTAGCAGCCTAAGTTGCTGCTCATCAACCCTAGTCCTCTCACCTACTAGGTGTTTGGTGTCGACTCGGTGAGGCACTTTTTCTACGAAGCTTTGAGTAGAGGAAAGATTTTATGAAGATACTGAGGTATAAAGCCTGTTTGTCGGCGTTATAACGAGGGAATGTTAAAAGATAAACTGTAATGGGAGAAGTCCTGACCGACGGATTTTCGGACAGGGGTTCGACTCCCCTCATCTCCACTATATTATAAAGATACCGGCATTGTATATTGATAGATTGATATACAATGCCGGTATTTTTTGTATAGTAAGGATTGATAAATAAAGATTAGTAAATGTAAATGAAAAATTTAAGGAGGTGAATGAAAATGAAATATATAGATGCAAGAACACAAAACTCATTAAAATTAGGAGTTATGAAATTTTTGAATCTTTCGATAAGTGAAATAAGACAAATTTTTATATCCATTTATGAAAATACAGAAAAGGAACCGTGGAAATGGGTTAGAGATTTTCTTTCAGATTGCAATGTAGATGAGACATTGCAATATATTCAAATGTTTCATCTTTCTCGAAGATTGGATGGAACTGACTTAAAAGCAAATAACAATTTGAAACAACTTTTATTAGAAGACTCTCCTTTATCTAATTTCTTTAAAAAGCATAAAGTCACTTTCAGATCGAGTGAAGGTCATATTGATTTATATTATAAGGGAAAACTACAACCTCTTGATAACGAATTTAGATATGATGGAGGGAATATTTATTATTTGAAATCGAGACTTGGATATAATGATAGTAAGGACTATTGTGTAAATGGTTTTGCATTTCGTCCGTATTTAAAAAATAACTGCTATTTTTCATCATTGTTAAAGTGCCCTGAGATAGTATATAACATCGAAGGGTTTCTTGATATTCAAGAAATGAGCAATGATTATTATAATAACAGTAAATATTATTGTATTGAGTATTTAATTCCAATGTCTGATGTGATTTTTGATATGCCATATCCTCCAATAACTGATCGTGAAAAGACTGTAGAATTTTTACAACAAGCGATACTAAGATTATATGATGAATGGAGAGAAAGAAGTTTTATTTATGATGAGAACCTTATCCTAAGACTATCAGATGATGCGTACGTTAATTCGAAATGGTTTATGAGAGCAGAAGAATTATAATAAGTACATATGTTGTATATGAAATACCATCATTTCGGTTTCAGATTAAGCTATGGACTGAAAGAGGGTATTCTCAAATTGTAGAATGTTTGTTAGTTCGAAATTCATAGGTATAATATTAAAAAGAAGTTTATGTGCATGATATAGTACAAAGGGTAAACAGTTATACTGTAAAATGATAGAAAAAATTGGTTTGTATAAATGACAATGCTTACGGTTATTTTCATCTCTACACTACAATAAAAATTACGCACATAAAAATCCATTCACAACACTCTATTTAAAAAGTCCAGTTTATCTGGGCTTTTTTTAATGAACAGGAAAGATAAATTCGATGGTTTGATGTATCAAACCACAAATTAAGGTTGTGATTTGTTCTAAATTTAAAAAAAATTTTAATATTATTTTTTTAATGGACAATTTATGTCTATAGCGTTTTATATAATGTAAAATATAAAATACTTATATATTAATAATAATAGATAAGTAAAAACAAATTGTATTTATACATTTGTAAAAAAATTTATTTTTACATTAAATCTTTTTCTGAAATGTGTGTTAAGCAGAAGATAACATATATTATATAGAAATAAAGAGCAAGCAGGCATATATGTAAGAATGGTACCAGAAGGGTAAATAAAACAGAAAAGAAGGAGGTTAAAATTTTAAGGTATCTAAATGAATGTTTGTGCTATAAAGGGTTTAATGGAAACAAAGAAAAGGAGTGTATTATTATGAAAAAATTTTTATGTGTTGTAATGTCAGTTGTTATGTTTGCTTTAATGTCTTCTGTAAATGCTTTTGCTATACAGGACGATGTATACAAGGCATATGCCAATGAACTTAGATGGTTAAATAAGACAAGCTCAGTTGAAGAATACTGTGTTTATGATATGAATAAGGACGGTATCAAGGAATTAATTGTAAAGACTGGTACTTGTGAAGCTGATTATGTTTACAGATTTTATAGTTGTGAATACGGTAAGATTATTACATTAGGTACATTCAGTGGTGGTAGTGCAGGTCTTTATGAATGTAATGCAAATGGTGTATTCGTTTATTCAGCACATATGGGCTATGAAACTCTCTATCGTGTAAGTAAGAACGGTCATAAACTTTCACCATATAAATTATTCTCTCGTGAAGTATATGACTACCACGAACCTAAACAGCCTATCTACATGACATCAACTTGGGATGGTATGACTTATAGTGGTCTTTATTAATCAAAAAATATGTGAATTTAAAAGGCTATATGTTTTTTAACATATGGTCTTTTAGATTTACTATAAAAAAGCCACCAACTAAGAGCAGGTGGCTTGGAATAAATAAAGAAAATAAAATCATTAATGTAGATTTTTTCTTGCTTTGGCTGATTTTTCGTAGTATTTATCTAAGTTTTCTCTCTGTTTACTTGAGAGATTACCTCTACGTTCGTATTCAGCAGCTTTTCTATCACTTTCATTTAGTTGACGTTCTACATTTTTGTTAAAATCACTATAACTTTTGGCAGCAGCCTTAGAAACAAAATCAAAAAATCCCATATTTAGACCTCCTTTAATTTTATGAAATGTTATTATTAGTATACTGGTAATACTTTTTTACAATGAGGACATATTTTACTATTCTGTGGTATACTCTTATTACAATAAGGGCATTTAAAATTTGAATCAAATCTAAAACCTGTAATAATTACTTTATTTCTCATTTTTATCACCTCCAATTATAATATACATCATTGCTATGACACTTCTTGTCTACTTAAAAAAATTTGTAAAAAATGTAAAAAAAGTTTTTAAGAGGGACAATTCCTGTCTATATGGTATGGTATTATATGCTTAACAAAAAATAAGTAATAGTAAGTAAATAGACAATATTTGTCTAGTTACCTTTATATAATTATAGTATAATGATTATAGAAATGGGGTGCTTACTGTTGGAGATGAGGTGAAATATGGAATCAGAGTATGATTTAAAGGGATTTAGAATTTTAAAAATATATTCTGACCTATTGGAAGGTAAAGTGTTAAAGAAAAAAGAATATGCTGAATATTTTGGCGTTCACGAAAGAAGTATACAAAGAGATATAAAAAGTCTTAAAGATTTTTTTAGTGAAATGAAAGTAAAATATGGTTACATAAATGATATTGAATATAAACGTGCTTTAGGTGGTTATATTTTAAAATATCAGGGTAGGAGAACACTTTCTAAAAACGAAATATTGGCAGTATGTAAAATTCTACTTGAAAGCAAGGCATTTATAAAAGAAGAAATGATACCTATAATAGATACAATACTTGACTGCTGTGTAAACACAGCAGAATCTCAACAGGTTCACAATATTATTGCCAACGAAAAATTTCACTATATTGGACTAAAACATAATAAACCCTTTATAAATAATTTATGGGATTTAAGTCAGGCTATAAGTGAACACAAAAAAATAAAAGTTAATTATACTAGAATAGAAAACAGCAAAGAAATTTTAAGTAGTGTTGTCATAAATCCTCAAGGTATGATGTTTGGTGAGTATTATTTCTATCTAGTTTCTAACGTTGATGGAAAGAAGAAAATAGAACACTTTAGAATTGACCGAATTAAGAACTTTAAGATTTTAAATGAGAAATTCTTTGTACCTTACGGTAATCATTTTGAAGATGGACAGTACAGAAAATACATACAGTTTATGCAAGGGGGAGATTTACAAACAATAGAATTTAAATTTTGGGGAAAATCTGTAGAAGCTATTTTGGACAGAATACCTACAGCACAAATAATAGATGAAAAAGATGGTGTATTTACTATTAAAGCTGAAACCTATGGTAAAGGTGTACTTATGTGGCTTTTAAGTCAAGGTGATAAGGTTGAAGTAACAAAGCCTGAGCAATTTAGAAATGAAGTAAAAGAAATAGTAAATAATCTCTATAATATTTACAATAAATAAAAATAGTTGGCATATTAGTTGCCAACTATTTAAACTGAAAGGTTATGGATTTTCAGGTTCTTTAATTTTTGGTGTGGTCGAAAATGACTACACCTTTTTTATAAAAATGGGAATGTACAATCTCTCATACATTCCCATAAAATTATTATTCGCTTTTTTCTTCAGTGTTCTTTTCTAAAACAATTATTATTTTAAACAAATCACCGTCAGTGACGATTTTCATTTTGCCACCATGAAGTTCTACAATGCTTTTAGCTATTGAAAGTCCAAGGCCTGAACCTTCTGTAGTTCTAGCTTTATCGGCACGTTTAAATCTTTCAAAAAGCTCATCAGCCTCGAAATCCATAGTATAGTTAGCTACATTTTTAAATGTTATAACCACATTATTTTCATTATTTTCAATATCGGCATAAGCTCTCGAATTTGGAGCTGAATACTTAATAATATTATTTATAAGATTATCAAACACTCTCCACATTTTTTGACCATCTATATTTAAAATAATCGGGTCAGTACAACCTGTAATCTTAAATTCAATGTGAGCATCTTCCAACTTGTAGTCAAGTTCTCCCAATGTTTGTTCCAAAAGAGAAACAACATCAGCATTTCTTTTTTCCAATTTCATTTGACCACTTGAAAGTTTTGATGCCTCAAACAAGTCATCAATAAGTATTTTAAGTCTGCGTGATTTATTCTTGATAATGCCAATATATTCATTAGCTTTTTCATTATCCAAATTCATAGCCTGCAATAAATCTACATAGCTTATAATAGATGTAAGAGGTGTCTTTAAATCGTGAGAAACATTTGTTATAAGTTCTGTCTTTAAACGCTCACTTTTAAGCTGTTCCTCCATAACTGCTTTAAGTCCAGTATTAATGTTATTGATATTGTTAATAGAAGTAGTGAAAAATCCTGTTTGATAAGGAATTGTTTCAATTTTTCCGTCGGCCATTTCCTGTATATAATATCTCAGCTTTATTTCTGATATTATTATTCTGTAACAAAAAATGAAGAACATCAATGCCACAAGACAAGCTAAATAAATAGCAACTGACTTTGGCAATAAAGCCATACTTACACTTAAAAGTATTATAATACCGTATATGAAAACTATTGCAATTACACAGAAAATCAAAGGTATTATAAAATATATTTTCTTTGATTTAAGTATAGCTAATTTTAAATTTTCTATAGAAGCTATTACTCCCTTAAATTCATAGGTATTAAATATTCTCTTTGGCTCTTTTATTACCTTCAAAATATATTCAAAAGTCAATATTAAGTAGAGAACCATAGCAGATGAACCAATAATTAATCCAAGTATTGCAACATATTTTCCTTGTGAAAAATTACTTGTAAGCACAGGAAGTGCCTTTGTGTGTGCGTAATGATAAAAAATGAATTTTAAACATATTAAAAAACAAGGAATTGAAATAACTAAAGGAAGTTTTTCAAAATGTCTAAAGAACTTATCATTTATATCGTGTAATATTGCTTCATTTGTTGACTTTATGAAAAGTAACACAGCAAGACCTAAGGCGAAAAGGCAAATAGGTAAAGCCGGAGAAGAAAGTATTTTATTATATGCTACTGTATTTCTCAGTTCAAACATATATCCCTTTATTGTAAGAGATGTAGCATTTGGAATTGAAATAAAGCAACGCATACTATCAGCTGAAAAAGCTGTACTAAGTAATTCCCCATTAAACTTTACATTAAAAATATCATCGCCTGTAGATATAGTTTCGTAATTAGTTTCTTTGTAAAAATCTTCTGAATTAGTAGCAATAACTCTGTTTCTTAAAATATCGAAAACCATAAAATGAAAATCTGAATTAGTTCTTATGTAGTTTTCCACTGTATTATAGTTATTTATAGTATCTACTAATTTACTCTGTCTTGAAAGCACTTCATCAAGAGTGAGACTATCCAAATCAAAGTTATATAATTCTTCCGGCTTATTATTGTATTCATCATCAGGAGTAGGTCCTGTTGTACTGCTGTCATTTTTATTACTAAAAGGAGCAATAACAGTATGACTAGACTTGCCTTCCTCTACATGACCAGTAGAAATATACTTGTCTAGCTCTGTCAGCTTCATTGTAGCTGTACTAATATCAAAATTTTTGTAATAGCAATAATATCTCTGAAGATTTTTAGCATATCTTATTGCCAGTTCCTGTATTTCAGGGCTATCTCTAAAATAGCTCATAGTATCTTTGTCATAGTCCAACTTCTTTTCAAAACTGGTCAAAAGACTACAGCCAAAAAGTATTATACTAAGCAAAAATAAGAAGAATACAGCAACCTTATTTTGAGATTTTGTATCCAATTCCCCACACCACCTTTAAGTACATAGGTTCTTTAGGGTCCACCTCGATTTTTTCTCTTATTCTTCTAATGTGAACCGCAACAGTATTTTCGCTGTTTATAAAAGGCTCATTCCATACCTTTTCGTATATTTCCTGTATAGAGAAAATAACATCAGGATTTTCCATTAAAAGCTGTAAAATCTTAAATTCAATAGGAGTAAGACGAACAGGCTTATCGTCTAACTTAACTTCCTTAGTCTTTTTGTTAAGATATAAACCTCTTATGAAAAGCTCATCATTACTTTGCTGAAAACTTGTAAACTTTGTATATCTTCTAAGCTGTGCCTTTACTCTTGCAATAAGCTCAAGAAAGTTAAATGGCTTTGTAATATAGTCATCAGCACCAATGTTAAGACCAAGAACAACGTCCTTATCCTCTGATTTAGCAGAAAGTACAATAATAGGTATTTCCTTTTCCTTTCTGATTTGAAGTATAGCTTGTATACCGTCCATTTTAGGCATCATTAAATCCATAATAATAAGGTGTATATCAGGATTTGCCTCAAGTACCTTTAAAGCTTCTTGTCCGTCACAAGCTGTAAGGACTTTCATCTGTTCATTTGTTAAATATATTTCTATTGCCTCACGAATTTCCTTATCGTCATCGGCTACAAGAATTTTATATTCCATAAATCATTCCTCCTTTTATTTACCCTTTAATTATAGTTGATATTGCTGAAAAATTATTGTATAGTATTATTAAGGTTCTATTAAAATTGTATCACAAATATTGTGGTTTGTCATTAGGAGATTGATAAGTATGAAAGAACACGAATTACATAATTACAAGTTAGTTTTACAGTACGAAGGAATACGTTATAACGGCTGGCAAAAGCAAAAAAATCAGGAAAACACTATACAGGAAGCAGTCGAAAATGCTGTTTTTGACGGAACTGGAGAAAGAGCCGAAGTAATCGGTTCTGGTAGAACAGATGCCGGTACTCACGCCATGGGTCAGGTTGCAAATGTTAAACTGGGACAGGATTTAGAGCCTGAAAGACTTATGGACAATATTAATAAGCATCTTCCTTCAGACATAAAAATTTTGGAATGTGAAAAAGTCGACAACAGATTTCACGCCAGATTAAATGCCAAAGCAAAGACATATATGTACACTTTATGTGTTGGCAAAAAGCCTGATGTTTTTAACAGAAGAACTGTTTTACACTACTGTGCTGATTTAGATGTGGATGCTATGAAAAAGGCTGCCGAATATTTAAAAGGCGAACACGATTTTATGTCTTTTTGTTCAAATAAGAGAACAAAAAAATCTACTGTAAGAAAAATATACGATATAGAAATAATAAAAGACGGCGACGAAATAAGTTTCATATTTAAGGGAAATGGTTTCCTCTACAATATGGTCAGAATACTTACAGGCACACTTGTTGAAGTTGGTCTTGGAAAAACTAATCCTGAAGATATGCCAAAAATCTTAGAGGCTAAGGATAGAAGTAAGTCAGGTGCTACACTTCCACCTAGAGGATTAATTTTAGTAAATGTAGAATATTAAGTTGAAAAAATGCTTAAAATGTGGTTTAATTAATAGTAATATATTATTTTGAGGTGAAATTATGGATAAAGTAAAAGTAATGAGTATCTTCGGTACTCGTCCAGAAGCTACAAAAATGGCTCCTCTTATTAAGGCTATGGACAAGTGTGATGATATAGAACAGGTTGTTTGCGTTACAGCACAGCACAGACAGATGCTTGACCAGGTTTTAGAAATTTTTGATTTAAAGCCAGATTACGATTTGGATATTATGACTCAGAGGCAGACTCTTACAAGTATTACTGTAAAGGCTCTTACAGGTCTTGAAGAAGTAATGAAGGATTGTAAGCCTGATTTAGTTCTCGTTCACGGCGATACAACAACTACATTTGCAGGTGCTCTTGCAGCATTCTATAATGATAGTAAGTTAGGTCACGTTGAAGCAGGTCTTAGAACATATGACAAGCACCAGCCTTTCCCAGAAGAAATGAACAGAGTTCTTACTGGTCATATGGCTGATTTACACTTTGCTCCTACTAAGCTTGCAAAGGAACATTTATTAAAGGAAAACATCTCTCCTGACAATATCTTTATTACAGGTAACACAGCTGTTGACTGCTTAAAGACTACAATCAGCGATGATTTCAAGTTTGATTTAGAAGAACTTAACAACATTGATTACAAAAACAAGAGAGTTATAACAATGACTGCTCACAGACGTGAAAATCTTGGCGAACCTCTTGAAAACATCTGTAAGGCTGTTCTCAGAATTGTTGAGGATTATCCTGATGTTGAAGTTGTTTATGCTGTTCACTATAACCCAGCTGTAAGAGAGGTTGCATTTAAATATCTTGGTAACCACGATAGAATTCATCTTGTAGACCCACTTGATATTAAAAATATGCACAATCTTATGAACAGAAGTTACTTAGTTCTCACTGATAGTGGTGGACTTCAGGAAGAAGTACCTTCAATGGGTAAGCCTGTTATTGTTTTAAGAAACGTAACAGAAAGACCTGAAGGTGTTGAAGCCGGTACTTTAAAGCTTGCTGGTATTGAAGAAGAAAATATCTACAATACTACAGTTGAATTATTAACAAACGAAGAAGTATACGCAAAAATGTCAGCTGCTAAAAATCCATTTGGTGACGGATATGCAGCAGAAAGAATTGTAGAAGCTATTCGCTATTACTTTGGACTTAGAAAAGACAGACCTGAAGATTATTAAGGAGAGGTAAAAAATGTACCATTACTCCATACTTCAATGGATGTTGTTTTTCTATATTTATTGTTTCTTTGGTTGGATAATTGAAAGTACCTATGTTTCAGTTTGTACTGGAAATTGGGTAAACCGAGGATTTATGAGAGGTCCTGTTATACCTATCTACGGTACTGGTGCTATTATTATACTTTTTGCTGTCATTCCTTTTAGAACAAGTCCGATTCTTGTATTCATTATAGGAACTATTGCAGCCTCTGTATTGGAGTTTGTAACAGGTTTTGTTATGGAAAGAATATATAAGGTCAGATATTGGGATTATAGTGATAAACCATTTAATTTATGTGGTTATATCTGTCTTTTTAACAGCCTTTGTTGGGGTGTATTAAGTATATTACTCATATATCTTGTTCACAGTTGGGTTGAAAAAGGAGTATTGTTCCTAAATGATATGGTATTGCTATCTATTGACTCCGGCATAAGTTCATTGTTTATTGTTGATTTATTTAATTCTTCAACAACAGCTGTTGAATTAAAGAAAATGCTTGCTAATTCACAGAAACTTAAAGATGACCTTATGAATGTTCATAATAAGATGATTGAGTTTAATACTGCTATTGCAAATGGCAAAGAAAAAATGGACGAACTTAAAAAAATGTCCTTACAGGAACTCTATATATCAGCAAGGGATAATATAACAAATATTGCACTTGATGAAGACTCTCCAGAATTACAAAATCTTAAAAAGAAGTTAGACTCATTAAAAGACAAGTATTATAAAAGAATGCTTGCCGAAGATAAGGCTAAGTTTAAACTTTTGAAAAACAATCCAAGAGCTGTTTCTTATAAATATAAGGAAAGTTTTAGAGAAATGATGGATAAAGCTAAAAAATATAAAAAAGAGAAATAAAAATTAAGGCTATGGTTTTGTTCCATAGCCTTTTTGATATACATTATTTTTTAATAAGATCTCTGATTTCATCCTTATTCAACCAAGGTTTTCTCCTATGTATCATACTATGGCAATTAGAGCAAACCATAACAAGATCATTAATATTTGTAGACTCTCCCTCTTTCATTTCCGAAACAGGTTTAATATGATGAGCCTCTATAAAATCTTTTCCAATATCTCCATATTTATCTACAAAAGAAAAGCCACAAATTTCACAAAACAATTTTCCATTATGCCTCTCTTTAAATTGTTTTTTCGCCATAATAATAAGTTTTTTATTCCTTTCGATACATATATGTTTCCTTAAAAATTTTTTGCCTTCAACAAAATCTTCATCATTTGATGTTAATTCTAGTTTATTTTCTTCTATTATGTAATCTGTTAATCCCCACACACCTTTTCTTGCTTTTATTCCATAAACAGAGTAAAAGGTATTATCTTTTCCGTAAGAAGTTTGCAAGCAGTTTTCTTGTAAAATTTTTGACAAAGTTCTGTCAGGTGTTTTGGAACGACTTAAATCTAGTTTTCCTCTTTTTATAATCATATCTAAAATCTGATTAAGATTAGCAATTCCTCCTAATACTTTAAGAGCTTCTATAGTTTCACTTTTCCAACTAACTTCCATTTAATTCCTCCTAATATTTAATGTAATTAAACCTATTTTTTTATAATCTTATTTTATATTATAAAAAAAGTCAACATATATACTAATAATTATATATTACTATAAATAACAATCCGCAAAAAACATCAATTTATGTCGAATTATGTCAATATATCTGAATTGAAATTACCACCTTATTTTGTGTATTATTAATATATAAAATATTAGAAAGGGGTAATTAAAATGAAGTTAAGAAAAATTACAGCTATATTGTTATCAGTTATGATTTCAGCTGGTTCAGTATATGCACATCCAGGAAGAACTGATTCAAACGGAGGTCACCATGATTACAAAAACAAAAGTGGTTTAGGTTCTTACCACTATCATTGTGGAGGATATCCGGCACATTTACATCCCAATGGTGTTTGTCCTTATAAATCAAGTTCTACAAGTACATCAAGTTCATCTTCTTCAAGTAGTAGCAGTTATACAACAACTAAAACTACTACAGTGGCAGAAAATCCAAATAAAAACAATGTTTATTTAATGCACACTATGCCACAGATGACAGTTGGAGAAAGTTTTACAGCAAGTGCTGTGTCAAATAACAGCAGTGCTAGTTTAAGTTGGTCATCAAGTAATCCTTCTGTAGCATCAGTTGATAGCTATACAGGTACAGTTACAGCAAAGTCAGTTGGTACAGCCGTTATTACTGTAACAAATGGATATAAAAGTGCATCATATACTGTAACTTGCAAGGGTTATATAGCCTATACAAATACAGAATGTTTAATAGACGGCAAAGCTATACAGCTTTATACTTACGGTGGAGAATACTATGTAAACTGTAATTCATTAAACAGCTATGGCTTTGATGTAACTTTTACAAAAGGCAGTGAAAGTTCACTTGTAAAAATAATCAGAAATGGCGATAAGATGTTATCTCCTATTGATGTAGTATCTTATCCTGAGGGAAAAGTAGCTTACGAAGCACAGGCTACTTCTATAAACGTTATTTGTGAAAACAATACAGCCTATAGCAAGTCAGTAAATGGCGAAGGTAGAATGTTTGTAGCCTTTGATTCACTTGCTGCATTCGGCAGTATTACAAAAGGCAATGGCAAAATACAGTTAAATACCTATTAGTACAATCAATCAAGGCTATGGTTTTGTTCCATAGCCTTCAGTCTATCGGAAAAGTCCAGTACAATTGGGCTTTTTTGCTTTTTTATAGCATAAACGATTTTTTTCTGCAAAATATTCTATTTATATTAGATTTCATTAAAACATATGACATTATATATTATATAAGTTTTATTGACAATTTGAGGAATGTATGAGAGATTGTACATTCCCTTTTTTAGTCTTGATATTAAAGAATAATGTGATTATAATATATTTCTGGAAAGATGTTGTCAAAGAGGGAGAAATGTAATGGAGAGAGAAAAATCAAAATCAAACCTTATGACAGAGGGAAAAATATGGAAGAATATTTTATTTTTTTCAATACCTTTGATTTTAGGTAATTTACTACAGCAGTTGTACAATACAGCCGACTCTATTATTGTTGGTAACTTTGTGGGAAGTAGAGCTTTAGCAGCTGTTGGTTCAAGTACATCACTTATATATCTGTTAATTGCATTTAGTCAAGGTGCTTCTGTTGGTGCCGGTGTAATAGTGGCACAGTTTTTAGGAGCGAAAGATAATAAGGCTACACAAGATGCTGTTCATACAGCTTTTTTTATTGCAATTATTTTAGGTATTGTTTTGACAATAGGTGGTGTAATATTCACACCGACTATATTAAGGTTAATGGGTACACCTGATGATGTAATAAATGACTCAATTACATATTTAAGATTGTATTCCTGTGGATTAATATTTAATGTAGTTTACAATATGTCAGCAGGTATTTTAAACGCAGCAGGTAATTCTAAGCGTTCATTGATTTACCTTGCCTATGCCTCAGTTACTAACATAATATTGGATATAGTATTAATTAGTTTCCTCAGAATGGGTGTAGCAGGAGCTGCCATAGCAACAGATATTAGTCAGGTTGTTTCTTGCATTTTGGCTTTAATATTCTTAATGAAAATTAATGATAGCTACAGGGTAAATTTAAGAAAGATTAAATGCCATAGAAAAATGGCAATTCGTATTGTAAAAATTGGTTTGCCAACAGGCATACAGAATATGGTTATTTCATTTTCAAACATACTTGTTCAGGCTAGCATAAATAGCTTTGGAGCATTGGCTATGGCTGGTTTTGGTGCATATATGAAGATAGACGGTTTCAATATTTTGCCGGTTATGAGTTTTAGTATGGCCGTAACAACATTTGTTGGTCAAAATTATGGTGCTGGAAAAATTGACAGAGTAAAAAAAGGTATGTGGACAACTATAGGAATGGGAATGATTTACACAATAGTAACCGGTGCTTTAATATTATTGTTCTCAAATGAAATTATGAGATTGTTTACAGAGGATAAAGAGGTAATTACCTACGGTAGAAGGGCAATTATGTTCTTCTGTCCATTTTACTTTATACTTAGTATTCTGCAATCATTGGCAGGAACTGTCAGAGGTACAGGAAAAAGTGTTCCACCTATGGTAGTTTTGTTAGTATCTATGTGTTTATTCAGAATTGTTTGGGTACAATTTATATTGCCAATGTTCAATTCTATAGACGGTATTTACATACTATATCCTGTTTCGTGGACTTTAGGTACAGTATTGATGATTTTATATGCATGGAAAGGTAAATGGTTAGAAGTTTATAAATAAAAGTAAGGCTGTTGAAAAGTATTAGTTTTCAACAGCCTTTTATGTTAGTAAATCGAAAATAATGTGTTCTGAGTTTAGCCTAAAATTTTCTTTAAATCTTCTTCAGGAGTGCTTATTGGGGAAATATTATAATTTTCAACCAAGAAATTAAGCACATTTTTAGATACAAAAGCAGGGAGAGTTGGTCCTAAATAAATATTCTTGATACCTAAGTGGAGTAAAGTTAAAAGAATACAAACAGCTTTCTGTTCATACCAAGAAAGTACCATAGAAAGAGGTAACTCATTTACACCACAGCCAAAGGCTTCAGAAAGTGCAACAGCAACTTTTATTGCACTATAGGCATCATTACATTGTCCCATATCCATAATTCTAGGAAGTTCGTCTATTGTGCCTAAATCTAAATCATTAAATCTGAATTTGCCACAGGCAAGAGTTAAAATAATGCTATCTTTAGGTGTTTGCTTTACAAATTCAGTATAATAATTTCTGCCAACTCTTGCACCGTCACAACCACCAACAAGGAAGAAGTGACTAATATCACCATTCTTAACAGCATCTACAACTTTATCTGCTACAGATAATACTGTATTGTGACCGAAGCCTGTCATAACACTTGAACCACCATTAATACCGGTTCTTATTTGATTTTCAGCATAGCCACCTAATTCAAGAGCTTTTTCTATAACAGGAGTAAAGTCCTTATTATCTCCGATGTGTACCATTTCCGGATAAGAAACCATTTCAGTTGTAAAAACTCTGTCAGCATAGCTAGATTTGACTGGCATAAGACAGTTTGTTGTGTAAAGAATAGGAGCAGGAAGGTTGTCGAATTCTTTTTGCTGATTTTGCCAAGCTGTACCAAAGTTACCCTTTAAATGAGGATATTTTTTAAGCTCTGGATAGCCATGGGCTGGTAACATTTCACCATGAGTATAAATGTTAATTCCCTTATCCTTTGTTTGTTCTAAAAGCTGTTTTAGGTCATAGAGGTCGTGACCTGTAATTACAATAAAAGGTCCTTTTTCTATTTCAAGAGTAACCTTTGTAGGTTCAGGATTGCCAAAAGTTTCAGTATTAGCTTTATCTAATAATGCCATACATTTGAGGTTAATTTCTCCTGTTTTTAATACAAGAGGTAAAAGTTCTTCTTGTGTTAAATCACTACCTATTGCAGAAAGTGAAGTGTAGAAAAATTCATTTACATCGTTATCAGTATAGTTACAGACCATAGCGTGATAGGCATAGGCAGCCATACCCCTTATGCCAAAAAGTATTAGAGATTTTAATGAACGAATATCTTCATTTTCATTCCAAAGGTTAGACATATCGTAGTCTGCTGTGTTACCACTTAGAGAGTGAACTTTGTCTATAAGCTGTATAAGAGTTTCATCATTAAAACTAACGTTTGTAATTGTTGTAAAAAGACATTCAATTATAACTTTTGTGTTGACTTCATTAATTTCGTTCTTTTTTGCAAGAGTAATCAATGCACCTGTTAATTGGTCCTGAAGTTTAGCAGTTAATGCAGATTTTCCACATACACCGGCTTTACCGGTACAGCCTGTACAACCAGCTGTCTGTTCACATTGAAAGCAAAACATTTTATTTTCCATATTTTAAATCTCCTTTTCTTTTCTTGAATTTATGGGTAAAGTATAATATACTTAAAATAATAATTCTGTTGTAATTACAACATTTTTTGAAAAAGGGAGAATATTTTTGGAGAAATATATAGATGTATTAAAAAAATCAATTATATTTAATGGCTTAAATGATGAGGAAATAAAGGAAATATTAGCTGATTTAAGTCCTAAGAAAATAAGCTATGAAAAGGGAAATTTTATAATAAGAAATGGAGATAGTATAAAATCTTTTGGAACAATCATTTCCGGAAAAGCTATAGTTATAAAGGAAGATTTTTGGGGTAACAGAAGTGTTATTTCAGAATTGCTTTCAGGAGAAATTTTTGCTGAAACCTTTGCCTGCCTTAAGAATAGTACAGCTGAAATAAGTGTAGAGGCATTGGAAAAAACAGAAGTTATGTTTTTTAATGTTGAAAAAATACTTGGAAATAGTTTTACTAACGAAGAATGTCAAAGAAAAATAGTAAGAAATATGCTTGTGAATTTGGCGAAAAAGAATTTGAATTTTACAAGAAAAATAGAACATATTAAAAAGAAAACCATACGAGAAAAGCTACTTTCATACTTGTCCGGTGAGTCTATGAAAAATAATTCACTAACTTTTGAAATACCCTTTAATCGTCAGCAACTTGCAGACTATCTTTCAGTTGACAGAAGTGCATTGTCAACTGAAATAGGAAAACTGCAAAAAGAGGGTATAATTAAGTGTAGGAAAAATAAATTTACCTTACTTCAGTAATACCCAAAGCCTTGAAAAATTCAGATACAAAACTATCCCAAACTTGGTCAAGGTCGTGGTTCATTGAAAATTCAATTTGTGCTGTACCTGTACTTACAGTCACAACATCATTTTTGAAAATTATATTTACAAAACAAGCCTTTGCGTTAGGGTGGAATGTAAGAGCTTTTTCGTCAGAATATGCAAAGACATACTTCATATAAAGGGGCTTTTGTTTTCCTTTTATAATTTCAAAAGCAAGAGGGCGAATTTCACTCCAGTTACAGAAAACTTTATTTTCATTTTCGTCCCAATCATTGTTAAATTTGCCGTCTATTGAAAATGTAGCTTTTGTTGCAATAGTACATTCTCTCAGTTCAAAATCATCAAAGCTGTTTTCAATAAGCAATTTGTTCATAAAAAGCTTAATTTGTGAAGGTTCTATATTAAAATTATACACTTTAACATCTCCTAAATTAGAAAAATATTCACAATTAATAATAACATAACTTGCATATTTCAACAAGATATATTATAATAAATAAATTAGTAATGCAAAATGTGGGTGATAATTTGGATTTACTTCAAACACTAAAAAGTTTTCAAGGTGTAAAGGACTTTGAGGAAACAACAAGTTTTTATTACACTTTTCATAATTGCCCTGAAAAAGGAGAGCATACGAAGGTAATGCTTGACTATACACTTTCTGTGGAAACAGGGGATGAGATATTGAAAATAGGGGTTTGTCCCCACTGTGGAAAAGGTTTTTACCACAGAGATTTCCAAACTAAGAATTTTTAGGAGGACAAAATAATGGAAGATAATAACAAAGAAAATGGCTTAGGTGGCACAGGCAATTTTATTCACAGCCTTATTCAGGAAGATTTAGGCGATGATTGCTCAAAAATTATTACACGTTTCCCACCAGAGCCTAATGGCTATCTTCACATAGGTCATGCAAAAAGCGTTTGCCTTAACTTTGGATTAGCAGAATATTATGGTGGTAAGTGCAATTTAAGATTTGATGATACAAACCCTGCTAAAGAGGATACAGAATTCGTTGAATCAATTAAAAATGATATTAAGTGGCTTGGTTTTGATTGGGAAGATAGATTATTTTTTGCATCAAGTTACTTTGAACAGATGTATGATTTTGCTGTAGAGCTTATTAAAAAAGGTCTTGCTTTCGTTTGTGATATGAATGCAGAGGAAATTCGTCAAGCAAGAGGTACACTTACTGAACCTGGTAAGGAAAGTCCTTATAGAAACAGAAGTGTTGAAGAAAACCTTGACCTTTTCCAGAGAATGAGAAATGGTGAATTTGGTGATGGCGAAAAGACTTTAAGAGCTAAGATTGATATGGCATCACCTAACATCAATATGCGTGACCCTGTTATTTACAGAATTGCTCATATTCATCATCATTCTACAGGTGACAAGTGGTGCATCTACCCAATGTACGATTTCGCACATCCTGTTGAAGATGCTATTGAAGGTATCACACATTCTATTTGTACAATGGAATTTGAAGACCACAGACCTTTATACGATTGGGTTGTAAATAATATTACACTTCCAAAGGCTACAAAGCCTAGACAGGTAGAGTTTGCTAAGCTTAATCTTGCAGACACTATTATGGGTAAGAGATATTTAAGAAATCTTGTTGAAACAAATCAGGTTGATGGTTGGGACGACCCTAGACTTGTAACTCTTTCTGGTATCAGAAGACGTGGTTATACTCCAGAGTCAATAAAGAATTTCTGTAATATGGTTGGTGTTTCAAAGGCTAATTCAGTTGTTGATTTGGCACAGCTTGAATACTGTATCAGAGAAGATTTACAGCCAAAAGTTCCTGTAGTTATGGCAGTTTTAGACCCTATTAAGTTAGTTATTACAAATTATCCAGAGGGTCAGACTGAAATGCTTGAAATTGAAAATCACCCTAAGAACGAAGAAATGGGTAAGAGAGAAGTTCCTTTCTCAAGAGAACTTTATATTGAGGCTTCTGACTTTATGGAAGAACCTCCTAAGAAATACTTTAGATTTGCTGTTGGTAATGAAGTAAGATTGAAGGGTGCATACTTTGTTACTTGTACTGATTTTGTTAAAGACGAAAACGGTAAGGTAGTTGAAATTCACGGTACTTATGACCCAGCTACAAAGAGTGGTCTTGATTTTACAGCAAGAAAAGTTAAGGGTACAGTTCATTGGGTGAATGCAGCAACTGCTGTTACTGCTGATGTAAACTTATACGAAAATCTTGTAGTACCGGATGAAAATTCAGAAAACGGCTACAGTATGAATCCTAATTCACTTACTACTGTAAAGGCTTATATTGAACCATCTATAAAGGGTGTTAAGCCTATGGATAGATTCCAGTTTATGAGAAACGGATATTTTGTTGCTGATAGCAAGCATTGTACAGAAGAACATCTTGTGTTTAACCGTATTGTTTCACTTAAGAGTTCTTTTAAGCCAAACAAATAATTTGTAGGCTTATTTAGGAGGAAGAAATGAGTAAAAACAGATATGACGATTACGACGACTACGACTTCGAGGAAACTCCCAGCCGCAGAAGAAGTAGAAACAGCGGGCGAAGAAAAAAGAAGGAAAAAAAGGCAAAAGTTGTAAAGGAAAAGGTTAAGGCTACTAAAGATAAGCCTAACAAACCTAAGAAAAAGAGAACTTTAAAGGCTAAATTCTTTATGATTTTGGCAGCTGTTTTAGGTCTTTATTGTGTTGCCGTTCTCGGCTATTTTGGCTGGACATACATTAATGATAATCCTGATGATGACGGCATTGTGGAAACACCGGTTACAAAGATTTCTGAAATGGTAACACCGAAACTTCCGGAAAGGACAACTTTCCTTATTGTCGGTGTTGATGATGACGGAACAAGAACGGATACAATTATTGTAGGCTGTTATAATTCAGTTTTAGGAGAATTAAATCTTATTTCAGTACCGAGAGATACTCTTGTAAGAGTTGATGATGATACTTTTACCAAGATGAATGAAGAATTCCCTGAACCTGGACAGCATGGTATGAAGATAAATGCTATTCATCACTATGGTGGTGATAAGTATGGTATGGAGCTTTTGGAAAATCAGCTTAATACTATGCTTGATACTAATATTGATTTTTATGTTAAGGTTAGTTTTGAGGCATTTGATTACCTTGTTGATTCCATTGGTGGTATTGAATACAATGTTCCGATTGATATGGATTACGACGACCCTGGTCAGGACCTTGCAATTCACTTAAAGGCTGGTCCTCAGAAGCTTAATGGTAAGCAGGCAGAAGGTCTTGTAAGATTTAGAAAGGGTTACGACAATCAGGATATAGGTCGTGTTGAAACACAGCAGAACTTTATTAAAGAGTTCTTAAAGCAGGTTATGAATGCAGATACTATATTCTCTAATCCATCTGCTTATATTAATACTTTCTTTAAGTACATTACTACAGATTTGAAGATTACTGATGCTATAAAGTATATAAATGTATTAAAGCAGTTTGATAGCAATAAGGTAAATACATATACTTTACCAGGTGAAATCGGCTCAATGTATGGTTTTGTAGGTGGGTATGTTATGGACGAAGAAGAAACAAATAAACTTGCTTATGACATATTCTCAAGACCAAGTAATGAAATAATTGCTGAAAGAGAGTCACAGCAGAATGCAGAAGCCAATGCTGGAAATTACAATGATGCTGAATTAACTATTCAGGTTCTCAATGGTGGTTATGCAAATGGTATGGCTACTAAGGTTAAGCAGGAACTTGAAGGAGAAGGCTACAATGTATCTTCTATTGGAACATATAGTGGTGAAAAGGTAAGTAAAACAAGAATTTATGTAAAAGAAGACGGTATGGGACAACAGCTTAAGAAGTCTTTTGATGGCTGTGAAGTTGTTACAGACCCAACAGTTGCTTCAGAATACGATATTGTTGTTGTTATTGGTACAGGTGAGTAATGAAATTAATTATTATAGGAGGCGGTGCTGCCGGAATGGCTGCGGCTATTGAGGCAGCACACACTGATGAAAAAGTTGAAATTTTAATATTGGAAAGACTGGACAGAGTAGGTAAGAAAATTCTTGCTACAGGCAATGGCAGATGTAATTATAGCAATCTCAATGCCTCTGTTAAAAATTATTATGGAAAAGACAGCAGTTTCACAGCCTATAGTTTAAAGGAGTTTACCGTAAATGATACGGTAAACTTTTTTAATCAAATGGGAGTTTTTCCAAAAGAAGAAAATGAAGGTAAATTATATCCATTTTCTGAACAGGCAAGTGCAGTTTCTGATGCTTTAAGAAATGAAATTGCCAGACTTGGTATAGAAATAAAGACAGGTTTTCACGTTGCTGACATATCAAGAAATAAAAAGTCTTTCAAGATTACTTCAAAAGATGGAGAAGTAGTAAGAGGTGACAGAGTTATAGTCGCTGGTGGAGGTTGTGCACAGCCAGCTCTAGGCTCTGACGGTTCAGCTTTTGATTTACTCAAAAACTTAGGACACAGTATGACCAATACTGCTCCGGCTTTAGTGCAAATTAAAACAGAACCAAAGGAAGTTAAAAGTTTACAGGGTATAAAATTTACCGGTGGAGTGTCACTTATACACAAAGATAGGGAGATTGCCAGTGAATATGGTGAAGTTTTGTTTACAGATTATGGACTTTCCGGTCCACCTATATTCCAGATTTCCACAAAAGTTGCTTTTAAAAAGAACTTAATTATTGCTTTAGATTTTATGGTTGAGTATTCTCCTAAGGAGATATTCGATATATTAGAAAGTAGAAAAGAGGCTTTAGGTCACTTGACTATGGAAAATTATTTTGTGGGTCTTTTAAATAAGAGAATAGGAAACTTAATTGCTAGACGTGCCGGCATAGAAAAGTTGTCATTCCCTGTTAATAAGTTGGATAATCAGCTTTTATGGTCTATGGCATCATATATTAAGGATTATCAAATTCCAGTTACCGGTACAAAAGGCTTTACAAATGCACAGGTTACAGCCGGTGGCATACTTACAGAAGATTTTAATGACAGAACTATGGAATCATATATTGTAGATGGTCTTTATGCCTGTGGAGAAGTTTTGGATATTTACGGCGACTGTGGTGGATATAACTTACAGTGGGCATGGAGTAGTGGCAGACTTGCCGGCAGAAGTGCTGTAGAGAGTTTTAGAAAGGGTTAATATGCTTAAAATTTCAAATGTTAAAATTAAAGCTGATGTAAAAGTTAATAAAGAGATTTTAGCTAAAAAAGTGGCAAAGATATTAAGAGTATCTGCCAATGCTATTAAAGATTTAAGTATTGTAAAAAAATCTATTGATGCCAGAGATAAGGAAAATGTATTTTATTTATTTTCATTAAAGGTTGATATTGAAAATGAGGATAGATATTTGAAATTAAAAGATGTTTCAAAATACAAGGAAATTTCATATGCAATTCCTGAAAACAAGTGTATTAATTCTCCGGTTGTAGTCGGTTTTGGTCCGGCAGGTATGTTTGCATCACTTTTATTAGCGAGAGCTGGAGCAAAGCCTATTGTACTTGAAAGAGGTAAGGCTGTTGAAGACAGACAGGCTGATATTAATAAGTTCTTTGAAACAGGAGTACTTAATACTGAATCCAATGTTCAATTTGGTGAAGGTGGTGCAGGTACTTTTTCAGACGGAAAATTGACTACTAACACAAAAGATTTTCGTCATAGCTTTATATTGAAAACATTTGTAGAATTTGGAGCACCGGAAGAAATACTCTATGAAGCAAAAGCACATATTGGCACAGATTATCTTATAAAGGTTGTAAAAAATATAAGAGAAGAAGTTATAAGATTAGGTGGTATTGTGCTTTTTGACAGTAAAATGACTGAAGTGATTTCTGAAAATGGTACATTGACTGGTGTTAAGTACATTAGTAACGGTGCTGAAAAAGAAATAAAAACTAATTCTCTTATTCTTGCTATAGGACATTCGGCAAGGGATACTTTTTATGCCTTAAAGGAGCAAAATATAAAAATGGAACAAAAGCCTTTTGCTATGGGTGTAAGAATTGAGCATAAACAGGATTTTATTAGCGAAAGCCAGTATGGGAAATTTGCAAAATATTTGCCACCGGCAAGCTATAAGTTAGTAGCTCATTTGCCTAATGGAAGAAATGTTTATACATTTTGTATGTGCCCAGGTGGAGTTGTAGTAGCAGCATCATCAGAAGAAGAAAGATTAGCTGTAAATGGTATGAGTTATTTTGCAAGAGATAAGGAAAATGCAAATTCAGCACTATTGGTATCTATACAGCCTGAGGATTTTGGCACTGATGATGTACTGGGTGGAGTAGAGTTACAGAGAAAAATTGAACACAGTGCATATGTAGAAGGTGGAAAAAATTACAATGCTCCGGTTCAAAAAGTAGGGGATTTCCTTAAATCTCAGAAAACTTTAGAATTAGGAGATATAAAACCTAGCTATAGACCGACTGTTACACCGTCAGATTTTAAAAATGTATTCCCTGATTTTATGTACAAGGCTTTACAAGAAGGAATAAAAGTTTTTGATAAACAGATTAAAGGTTTTGCACAGGATAATGCCGTTATGACAGCTGTGGAAAGTCGTTCATCATCACCTGTTAGAATAGTGAGAAAAGAAGATTATAATTCTGTATCCATAAAGGGGTTATATCCTTGTGGAGAAGGTTGTGGTTATGCCGGAGGAATAATGTCTGCTGCTACAGATGGTTTAAAATGTGGAGAGGCTGTTTTAAAGGGAGAATAGCTTAAAAATATCTTGACAAATTTATGAAAATATATTAAAATAAATCTGTTATGAGCCGGTGTGTCGGAACTGGCAGACGAGGCAGACTCAAAATCTGTTGTAGGTGACTACGTGCGGGTTCGAGTCCCGCCACCGGCATAGCTCAAAGTCCTTAAATTGTTTTCAATTTAGGGGCTTTTTTTAGACTTTGGAGGATTTATGAAAGTAGCAGTTTGTGATGACCAAGAGATATATTTGAGAGCAGTTGATAATGAAATTAAAGATTTATCTTATTTATCCATATCTTTATTTGAAGATAGTACTAAATTGGCTAAGGAAATTGAAAATGGCGAATATTACGATTTGTTTATACTTGATATAGAAATGCCAGATTTAGACGGTATGGAGTTAGCTAAAATTATAAAAAGCTATATTAAAAATCCCATAATTATTTTTTTGACCAGTTATACGGATTATGTTTATAATGCTTTTGAAATAGAGGCTTTCAGGTTTATACCTAAAGAAAGTATGAATGGCAAAATTCTATCAACTATTGAAGAATATGTTGACAAATTAAGTCAAGACAGAGATTTTTATATAATGTCAAATATTAAGAAAGATAAAATTTTATTGACAGATATTATGTATGTTGATTACAGAGCAAAGTATATAAACTACCATATGAAAAATGGTGAAATTAAGAGAGAAAGAAAGCAGTTACATGATTTTATAGATGATGTAAAATCAGAAGATTTTATTTACATAAACAAAGGTATTATTGTAAATATGAAAAATACAAAGTACGTTGAAGGTCATGATTTAATAATGAAAAATATGGAAAGACTGCCTATTAGTTTGAATACAATAAAGAAGGTTAAAAGCCAGTTATTAGAATATTGGAATAGCCGAATTGAATAAAGTAAAAGTCCTTGGAAATAGATTTTCCAAGGACTTTTTTTAAAAATTATTTAGTTCTAGCACCGTAGTTTAAAGATACGTTTTCAAATACATATCTACCACCTGTAGAACCCTGATGATAAATTTCAAAGCCACCAAAGTTAGTAACATTTGTAATTGTACCAGTAAGTGTAATAGGTGTTACACCTTCACCTGTTAAAGCATCAACATACTGACTAGAAACATTAGCAGTAAGTGTAGTGCCAGTTAAATCAAGAGTAATTCTACATCTATCTCTGAAACCAGCCTGAATGTATTGCATATCTCCTATTGGAGTACCAACACCGTCTTTGTATTCCATAAGCTGGAATTCAATAGTGTTTGTCATAGATTTACTTCTCATATAATGAATACCACAGCCTGTCTGAGTATCTGGGTCAAACTTGATTAATAATTCTTCATACTGACCGGCACTACCAAAGCCCTGACCAGCTGTCTTTTCTGGAGTTAAGTCTACAACAGCAGACATATCACCATAATCATTAGTTGGCTGAGCATAAATAGCACGACAGTATCTAGTGCCAGTAATAGCACCCTTTACATTAGATGCGTATGTACCAGAACCATAGTTATAATACCAGTCACCAATAAAGTTCCATTTACCCTTTACAGTGCCAGGAATACTCTTTTCTAAGAGAGTTCTGTAAGGAGTTACACCATCTTCAAGCACAGAATTTAATACATCAGTTGTAATGAAAGGTGGATGAGTAGGAACACTCTGGAAGTTAGTGTCGATATTTGCAGAAGTAACATCATCCGCAGTAATTGGATTTGGATACATTACAGTAACAGCATCTCCAACTTTACTAAGTTCGCTATCTGGAGCAATTACCATCTTAATATACTTGCCAATATCACCTTCGCAAAGAGTGTATGACTTAGTAGGAGTATCCATCTTAGAGTCAGCAATGGCAATAGCACCATTACCTTCTGCATCATCACATCTATACCAAGTAATAAGTGAAGTATCATTACTTGCTACACCTAAATCAAGAGCATAGTCTACATTTATAGCACCGTTGCTGATATTTACAGTAGGTTCTTTAGTAAATGTAGGAGCATCTTCTATTTTTGGTTCAACAGTTACTACAGTTTTGTTCTTAATACCATTAGATGCTGTTGCTGTAACAATAGCTGTAGTTGGATTAAGAGTGTGGTTGTTAGCAGTTACTGTACATTTATTTCCGTTTTGTTCAATAGTAACATCGCCTTCAGCAGTAAATGTTACGTTTTGGTTTGCTCTGGCAGGATAAACAGAGGCTGTAATTGTGCCAGATGCTTCGCCAGTTTTTACTGTAATGGCATCGTTAGTAACTACACGCATAGGTTCGCTACCCTTGTTTTCGTATTGAGTTCTGCAATTTGCAGGGTCCCAATCATCATCGCCACGGAGAACATTCCATAGGTTGTAAGCATCAGCCTGTTCATCTGTAAGTTCAATAGCACAGCTGTCATCAACAATATTTGCTTTTGCTCCAGTAGAGTCAGTTAAATTACGATACTGGAATGTATACTGTCCAGGAAGACTAGGTGTCCACTGGTATGTACCCTTGTCAGTTGGAATTTGACAATTTAAAAGAGTAATGTCAGCCCAACCCTTGCAAAGGTAAGTAGGTAATGTGCCTTCAGGTTTGTTAAGCTGGAATGTACAATCCTTGAAAAGGAACTTTTCACCACCACCAACAACATGGTTGCTGAGAGAGTTAATAGTACAGCCATCTAATACCTGTATGCCACCCCAACCCATAATAAAGTCGTTAGTACCCTGAATATAGCAATTCTTGTAGTAACCACGTTTTACATCATTTTCAAATGTATCAAGGATTGAAATAAATTGACAATTATCATAGAAGTGCTTATCGCCACCACCAAAATAAGCAAAGGCTTGAGTTTCAAGGTCTGAACGCTTTGTAAGAGCCTGAGATGGGTCCTTTGCATATGGTACATCTACGTTACAATAGTTGTAAATAGATATATTCTTTAATGTAAGACCTGTACAGTTAGAAACAACTGTAGCACTGTTGTAATTACCTGATGCACCCTGATTATTACCTCTGTTATCGGCAATAACTACGTCGTTAGGGTCGTCAGAAAGACCTACAAATGTAAGATAATCCTTTGTAATAGAAAGACCGTTCTTGCTTTCATCACCATGGAGTCTATATACACCAGGCATAATTGAAATTACAGTAGGATTTTCAGCAGTACCAGCTGGTGCTGCTTCATAGGCTGCTTCAATAGTAGCATATGTATTATTAGCCGGGTCATCTTGTGAAAGTGAACCATTTACAGTAATAATATTACTTGTTTCACCATTGTTAAATTCGTAGTTATTATCGAGAGCTTTCTGTAAAATATGTGCTGAATCTCTGGAATCAACAATACCATCACCGTTTACATCAGCCATTTCAAATAAACAATTTTCCGGAACAATACCAGTTAAGCAAATTTGAAGTGCTGCAGAAGAATCATCAGCTGTTATCTGTCCATCGTTGTTTATATCGCCCAATGTAGCACCAAAGCTAGGTACAGCCATAGTTGGAACGAGGAGAGAAACTGCAAATGTCATTTTTAATTTCTTTTTCATAATATACAACCTCCTTTTTTAATAAAATTTAAAGATATTTAATATCCTGTAAATAAGTCTAACATATGTCGTAAAAAGTGTCAACAAAAAGGGGTGTAAATAAACAAAATATTGTGTAATATGTACAAAACGTACAATAAAAAGGACATAAACGAGTCAATATTTATTACAAAATTATTAATTGTTAGCACTCACATTAAATGAGTGCTAAAAAATTCTTGACATTTTATAGTACAATAACTATAATATTATTATAGTAGATGATTTTAGAATGATATACTTTTAGGAGATGTTTATAAAATGCAAAAAGGTAATTTATCAATTAACAGCGAAAATATTTTTCCAATAATTAAAAAGTGGCTTTATTCTGATACAGATATTTTTCTTAGAGAACTTGTAAGTAATGGCTGTGATGCTATTGCTAAGTACAAGAAATTAGTTTCTATGGGCGAGGCTGAAGAAAGCAATAGTCCATATAAGGTTACTGTTAGACTTGATGAGAAAAACAGCTTAATTGAAATAGAGGATAATGGTATTGGTATGACTGAAGATGAAGTCAAAGAATATATTACTCAGATTGCCTTTTCAGGGGCAACAGACTTCATAAGCAAGTATCAGGACCAGTTTGAAAATGGTAATGATATTATTGGTCACTTTGGTCTTGGTTTTTATTCAGCATTTATGGTTGCTGACAAAGTTGAAATTGATACTTTAAGCTACAAGAATGATGCTAAGGCTGTTAAATGGGTTTGTGATGGTGGTATCGAATACGAAATAGGTGAAGGCAAAAAGCCAACAAGAGGTACAATTATCACACTTCATGTAGGTGAAGAAGGCAAGGAATTTTTAAATTCTTGGAAGTTAAAAGAAATTTTAGCTAAGTACTGCTACTTTATGCCTACAGAAATTTACTTTGAAGATGTAGAAGAAGTAAAGAAAGCAGAAGAAGAAAGAGCAAAGAAACTTGCAGAAAACCCTGATACTGCTCCGGTAGAAGAAGCTCCAAAGCCTGTAAACGATACTACTCCACTTTGGCTCAAGAAACCTAGTGAATGTACAGATGAAGAATACATTAGCTTCTATCACAAGGTATTTACTGACTTTAATGACCCTCTTTTCTGGATTCATTTAAGTATGGATTATCCATTTAGATTAAAGGGTATTTTATATTTCCCTAAGTTAAAGCACGAACTTGATTCAGTAGAAGGTCAGGTTAAGTTATATAACAATCAGGTATTTATTGCCGACAACCTTAAGGAAGTTATTCCTGAATTCTTACTTTTATTAAAGGGTACTATTGACTGTCCGGACTTACCTCTTAATGTAAGCCGTAGTTTCTTACAGAATGACGGTTATGTTACAAAGATGAGTAAGTATATTACAAAGAAGGTAGCTGACAAGCTTAATTCAATGTTTAAGAAAGACAGAAAACAGTATGAAGGTTTCTGGAATGATATTAGCCCATTTATAAAGTATGGTTGTATGAGAGAACACGATTTCTATGATAAGGTAAAGGATAGTCTCTTATTTGTAAATACTGATGGTGAATATGAAACTCTTGATGAATACAAGGCTAAGGCTAAGGACAGCTCAAAGGTATTCTATGTAAATGATAAACAACAACAGGCACAGTATATTAAGTTGTTTAAGGATAACGGTGTTGAGGCTGTTGTACTTGATACAAGACTTGACGTACCTTATGTAGGTTTCTTAGAAGCTAATTGTGGTGGCACTAAGTTTGCCAGAATAGATTCAGATGTGTCTGAAATTTTAAAGGGCGAGGAAAGTGTAAAACTTGATACAACTGCTCTTGAAGAACTTTTCAAGGCTAATCTTGAAAATGATAATATTAAGATAAAAGTTGAAGCATTAAAGAGTGAAGATGTTTCCGGTATGATTGAGCTTGATGAACAGGCAAGACGTATGCAGGAAATGAGTAAAATGTATGGTATGGAAAACAGCTTTGACAGCACAAAGGATGAAACACTCGTGCTTAATTCAAACAACAAGGTTGTTCAGCTTTTATTGGATTTAAAGAATGATAGTAATAAGGGCGAGGAAACAAAGATGCTTTGTAAGCAGATTTATGACCTTGCAATAATGAGTCACAAGCCATTATCAATGGAGGCAATGACAGCTTTTGTAGCCAGAAGTAATAAAATTATGGAACTTTTGGCAGAAAGCAAATAATTTAGAAATTAGTATATGTTGAAAGACAGCTTTTTTCGTGGTATAATGGCTTGAATATTAAATGAGGTGTTTGTGTATGGATGACAAAAGTAGATTTATGCCAATACTGTTAGTAGACGGTGTTGTGCCATTTCCAAATAGTAAATATACCTTTAGTGTTGAGCAAGAATCCCTCATAGAGGGAGTAAAAGCTGCCTTAGGTATGGATAATAAAATACTTATTGCCAATGCTAAGAAATTTGATGAAGGCATTGTTGAAGGCAATATATATAGAATAGGTGTAGTAGGTAAAATTGAGGGTGCTATGCGTATCCTTGATGGTGTGTTAAAAATAACAGTTTCTACAAGTGAAAGAGGGTTTATAAACAGTATTCAGAAACATTCTGATTTTACATTATGTCAGGTAGATTCTATTACCGAAATCAATAGTGATGTTGAAAGAGCTGATGTATCTAAGGATATATTAATGGATTTATTTAATAACTTTAGAACAGAAATACCGGTTCAGCCTTTAACTGCCAAATTGGTAAAAGAAGCTGAAGACGTTGGTCAGCTTTGTGATGTTTTAGGTGACAAGGTTGTTAGAGCTTTTGATGATAAACGTAAAATATTAGAAGAAACTGATATTTATGAAAGAACAGTAGTTACTATTGCCTTTATGGAAAAGGAAATAGAAAGAGCTAATGTAAAGAATGAAATAATGAACAGAGCTAGAGCCAATATGGAAGAAGCTCAGAAAGAATATTTCCTTAGAGAAGAATTAAAGGCTATTAATGAAGAATTAGGCGATAAAAGTGGTGTAGGCGAAGAAATTAACGGCTACAGAGAAAAAATGAAAAAGCTCAATATGCCACAGTATGCTGTTGATAAACTTGAAAAGGAATTTGAAAGACTTAAGAGAAGTCAGCAGGGTGCACAGGAAGGTTCTATTATCAGGGACTATATTGACAATGTGTTGTCACTTCCTTGGGGCATCTATTCAAAGGAAAGCAAGGATTTAAAGAAGGCTGAAAGAATACTTAACAAGGACCACTATGGTCTTGAAAAGGTTAAGGAAAGAATTGTAGAATTCCTTGCTGTAAAAGCTGCAACAGACAATATTAATGCTCCTATTCTTTGTCTTGTAGGACCTCCTGGTGTAGGTAAGACTTCTATTGCAAAGTCAATGGCTAGAGCATTAGGCAGAGAATATGTAAGAATGAGTTTAGGTGGTATAAGTGATGAGGCCGAAATCAGAGGTCACAGACGTACTTATTTAGGAGCAATGCCTGGTAGAATTATAGCTGCTATGCGTCAGGCTGGAGCATCAAATCCACTTATTCTTTTAGATGAAATAGATAAAATTGGTAAGGACTATAAGGGTGACCCTGCTGCTGCATTCCTTGAAGTATTGGATGCAGAACAGAATGTAAACTTTAGAGATAATTATCTTGAAATGCCTTATGATTTAAGTAAGGTTCTCTTTATTTGTACAGCTAATAGCCTTGATACAATTCCTGGTCCACTTAGAGATAGATTGGAAATTGTTGAACTTTCTAGCTATACAGCAGAAGAAAAACAGCACATTGCAGAGGAATTTCTTATTCCAAAGCAGTTAAAGGCAAATGGTCTTACAAAATCTCAGCTTAGATTTAAGAAAGATGCTGTAGCTGATATGATTGAGAGCTACACTCGTGAAGCCGGTGTAAGAAGTTTAGAGAGATTAGTTGGTGCTGTGTGCCGAAAGGTAGTAAAGGAAAGAATACATTCAACTAAACTTGTAACAGTTACTAAGAAGAATATTACTGACTACCTTGGCAGAAGAAGATTTAAGCCAGAAACTATAAATGCTAAAGATGAAGTTGGTATTTGTAGAGGACTTGCTTGGACAAGTGTAGGTGGTTGCACTCTTAGTGTAGAAGTTAATATTCTTAAGGGTAAGGGTAACTTTAAAATCACTGGTAATGTTGGTAAGGTTATGGAAGAAAGTTATAATGCAGCTTTAAGTTATATTAGAGCAAATGCAGAAGAACTTGGTGTGGATATAGATTTTGAACACACTGATGTCCATATCCATATTCCAGAAGGTGCTACTCCAAAGGATGGTCCATCAGCAGGTATAACTATGGCAACTGCTATGGTTTCTGCAATGAAGAAAGTTCCTGTACGTTCAGATATTGCAATGACAGGTGAAATAAGCATCAGAGGTAAGGTAATGCCTATTGGTGGCTTAAAGGAAAAGGTTCTTGCTGCAAAGAGAGCAGGCGTAAAGAAGATTATTATTCCTGTAGAAAATGCTCCAGACCTTGAAGAAATTCCAGAATATGGTAAGGAAAATATTGAGTTTGTTCTTGCAGAACAGATGAACGATGTTTTAAGTAATAGTTTAGTTTAATATTAAAATATCGGATTTATATTTCCGATGCACTATTAAAAGGTGTGAATTCCTATGTGGGTTCACACCTTTTTTGTACTATAAAATAATTAGGTGCGTTAATTTGACATAATTCGACAAATTATATCAATCTATTATTATGTTTTATAATATTACATATATTGACAATAAATAACAAATAGAGTTATAATAAATTATAGATTATGAAAATCTGTTAACTTTTAATATTGCATAAAACCTATTGGATAGACATAATAATATTGTTTTAAATAAAAGGATATGTTGAACAATAAGATTATATTATATTTGTTAAATAAAGAAGTTTTTCTAAACATAGACAAAATTGTGTAATTTTGTATTGAGTTTATATGGGTTATTATATGTACGGATAATGATTAGTTCAAAGTGAAATGTAAAGGATTGTGTTTCTATTCTTATAGACAACAAGGGCTGGTTATAATGATTAGTTCAGAGTGAAATGTAAATTGTGTATTGCAGGACGACTTATATTTCGATACGCTATAAAGATTAGTTCAGAGTGAAAAATAACTTATAAAAATTTTTATCATAAAAGTATTCTAGTATATCAGTAATAGACCTGATTATTGTACATAAAGAGTGATATATTTAAATTGAATATAAGTTTATAGGATGATTTAAGTTATTTATACAAAAAAATAAGCCGTTGCTCTATATGCAACGACCTATTTTCCCAATATGGACAAATTATTAGTTTGGATATAAATTAGATTTACATTCCATGATGACAAAGTAAGAAAATACTTTATCCTGGACTAATTTAACAAGTGATATGATAACATATTTTAAGATTAAAAGCAAATTTTTTGCTTGAATATACATTAGTGGTTGACAAATTAACATGCTGGTGCTATTATGTATTCATAAAATAAAAAAATGGAGGTGACAAAATGAAATTTCAATTAACTTTTTCATTAGACAAGGCTGAAATTCCAACAAAGGATTACAGAAGAATTTTTGCCAGTATTATTAAAAACGCTTTATCCAGATATATGGATGGTCAGCTTTTTGAAAAGTTTTATAAGGATACAAAGCAAAAAGACTTTACTTGGAGTGTAATATTTAATAAGCCTGATTTTTCAGGAGAAGGTATTAAACTTGGAAAAAATGAAATAAAAATGATTTTTTCTACATATGACAGAGAAAATACAGGCTATTTTATGTATTCAGCTTTTTTAAAATTATTAAACAAGAGTTTGCCATTGGATAATGATAATGCTATACGTCTATTATCAATAAAACAATTTAATCAACGAATTATTGACAAAAACAGTTGTATATTCAAAACTGTTACAGGTGCTCCAATAGTTGTTAGAGAACATAACAGGGGAGATAATACAGATAAATATTATACTTCTTTCAATGATGAATTTGATTTTGAATTGACAGAAGGACTTAAAAGACAAGCTGTATTAGCAGGTTTTAGTCAAAGTGATATTAATGAAATAAGTGCAAAGGCAATCAACTGTAATAAAAATGTTGTATATAATTATGGGGCTTATATTGATGCTAATACTGGTTTCATAGAAATTAGTGCTAAACCTTATATACTTCAATATTTTTATCAAGCAGGTATTTTGGCTCATCGTTCTATTGGTTTTGGAATGATTGATTTAATTGCACAGAAAAATATATAGAAGGGAGAGGAGGTTTTTTATGTATGAAAAAAATGGTGCTGAATATAGTACAAGAACGGAATGTATTGATTGGCGATATTCAGCAGCTATATTAGGTCTTGTTAAATTTTATGAGTATGCTCAAATAAAGGGTTTTGACTTAAAATTCGATTATGATGAAGATTATATTTACTACAATATTGAGGATATAACAGAAGAATTATTTTTAGACTTTGCAGAAAATTCATTTAAAAAGGATATGCACCATGTTTTTGTAGAAAATGCAATAAGAGATAAAAATGAGTTTACAGAAGATGAAATTAAAATCATTAATGAAAGACTTTTGGGAAATACGACATTAAAGAAATATTTTTCAAAAAATAAATTTAATGGTAAAAATAAGTCTGAAATACTAGACCTGATAAATGCAAACAGACAAGAAATAATAAGAGAAACATTTAGAAACAAGACAAATCTCTATAGAAATTATAATAATACAAATTCTCTTTTTAGCGAGAAAAAAGAAAATTGTAGAGTTTTAGGTTATTGTATTGATATGCCTAAAAAAGGTAAATCAGTTGGATACAATTTCAATACTTCTACATTTGTTGCAGAAGACGATGTTATATTTGATTTCATTCCTTTTGGTTTTGTAATGGGTAGTGATGCAGTATTTATAAATAACAATTCAAGTATTAAAAATCTTGAAACTACGAATAATGTACTTGCTATGGAATTAGACAAAAAAGAAAAGGAAAATGATAATAATCGTGCTTTAAGTGCGAAGACAGTATTATTTAATATGATAATTGAAAGTAGCGATTATATTGACTACGATGTTGAAGTAATTACTAAAAAAAGAGAAAATGATTACTTTGAGACACTTTATATAAGAAAAGAAAGTATAGAAGTTTTTCAGTGTATAAAGAAAAAGATACAGGACTATTCTTACTTTGCGAGAAAATATAAAGTAAATGATAATTACTATATAGATATTCAAGATAAGGTTATAGATGCCGTTTTGAATATGACAAATGTTACGGATATTATACAAATATTATTAAAAGATGATAATGCAAGTGACTCTTTAAAGTATAGTTTTTTAATTGATAAATTAATAAAGGTCAATGTGATGATAACAGGAGGGGTGGACATGTACGAAGAAAAGGAAAAGTGTATTAATTCAGCAAAATATTGTGCTTTTCACATTACAAAAAATAGCTTAATGAGTGGTAACAATTCAAATAAGTTAAAATCTTATCGAACAAAACTTACAAGTGCTTTAGTTTTTAAAGACTATAAGAGGTATTGTGATATATTAATGCAGATGGCTAATTACTTAAATATGGAATTGGATTTTGCCTATAATCTTTTTGTGGATTTTGAGGAAAATGAAGATATAGCATATGCTTTTGTAAATGGACTTGCTGCTGGTAAAGATGAGAAAAATAAAGAAATAGAAGGTAAAAATGAGGAGGAATAAATTATGAGTAAAAATTCTTTAACTTTAACTGTTGTAGCTAATATGACATCAAACTATTCTGAAAATTTAGGTAATATTGCAAGTGTTCAAAAAGTGTTTAAAAAGGGTAAAATTTATTCTATGAGAAGTAGAGAGAGCCTTAAAAATGCTATTATGGTTCAGTCTGGTATGTATGATGATTTACAAACACAGGTTGATGGTGCTGCTCAGAAACTTGTTAACGATGAAGTTACAGCAGCAACAACAAGAGCTTTAGAAGGTGGCTATTTAAGTACAAAGGGAACTACATATGTACGAAACAGTTCTTTTTACTTAACAGATGCTATTTCTTGTGATGAATTTGTAAATGAAACTCGTTTTCACAACAATTTATATTTAGCAACTAATAGAGCTAAAGCCCTTGGCATAAGTGTTCAAGAGGGAACAGGTAAGGGTAATGAAGTGGGTCTTATGCCATTTCAATATGAATATGACAAGTCTTTAAAGGCTTATAGTATGACTATTGACCTTACTATGATTGGCAAGGACAGTAATTTTGATACAGAAGAAGCATCAAATGAAGAAAAAGCAAAAAGAGTTATTTCATTAATTGATGCTGTTGAAAATCTTTCACTTGTTGTAAGAGGAAATTTAGACAATGCCGAGCCGCTATTTGTTGTAGGTGGTTTAAGTGAAAGAAAAACTCATTATTTTGAAAATGTAGTTAATGTAAAGGCTAATAAACTTATTATTTCAGATGACTTAAAAGATAAAATTAATAAGGGCTTTAGAGTAGGACTTTTAAAAGGTATGACTTTTGAAAATGAATCTGAAATTGTAGAAAAGTTAAAGCCAATAAGTGTTTCAGAGTTCTTTGATGATTTAAGAAGTGATGTTAAGGCTTACTATGGTTGTTAGTTTTATAATTAACAGGAAGTAGGTGAGAAAATGAAATGCTTAAGAATTAAGTTGACTCAATCAAGTGCCAATTATAGGAGAGAAGAAACTGTTACTAATAAAATGACTTATCCGTTACCTCCTATGTCTACAGTTATAGGTGCTCTACACAACGCTTGTGGCTATACAGAAACACATCCTATGGATGTTAGTATTCAAGGAAAATTTGAGTCAATGGGAAAGAAAGCTTATACAGATTATTGTTTTCTAAACTCTACTATGGATGATAGAGGTATTTTGGTAAAAATGAATGATAGTGAAAAGTTATCAAAGGCCTATACTAGAGTTGCAAGTGCAAAGAAAACACAGGGGAATAGTTTTAGAAAGGGAATAACTATTAATGTTGAAAATGAAGAACTTTTAGAAGAATACAGAAGTTTAAAAAACTTAAATGATGAAATTAGCGATTTTAAGAAAAATAGACTTAAAGCTGTTCTTGATAAGTTGAAAAAAAGTAAAGCTAAATATGCAGATTTGAAGAAAAAGTCAGAAAAAGGTTCTGATGAATATAATTTTGCTTTGCGTCGCGAAAATAGAGTTAAGGGGCTTGAAAAAGAATTAAATAAAAGGATTAAAGATTACGAACTTAATAACTATGCATTACCAGTATCTAAGTTTAGGTCTTTGACTACATCTTTAAAGTTTTATGAAATTTTGTATGGTATTGAGCTTATTATACATATTAGCGCAGATGAAGATACATTGAACGATATTTATAATAATGTATATAATATCAAGTCCATAGGTAGAAGTGAAGATTTTGTAAATGTAACTGATGCAGAGTTTGTTGAATTGTATGATGAACTTCCAGAAGACGAAATAAGAAGTGAATATTCATCATATTTGGGTATAGATACAGTCAGAGATGATATAGTATATACTAAGACAAAAAAAGGACAAGCTATAGTAGGAACTAAATATTCTTTAAATAAACTTTATAAAATTGAAAATGGAAAACGGATTTTTGAAAAGAAAAGAGTTATCTATGCATCAGAATATTATATAGAGGAATGTAGTAAAGAACACAATGTTTTTTATGACGGCGAGTATATTGTTAATTTAATTTGAGGGGTGTAGCTATGGATTTGGATAAATATTTAGCAAAAGGAAATAAAACCATAGCCCAACACATTAATGACCTCCAGCATTGTCTGGAGGTCTTGGTGAATTTGGGTTACGTAGAAACAGAGCATTTGAAAAATCTTATTTATATAGCTTGTAAATATCACGATTATGGAAAAGTAAATCCAGAATTTCAGAAAAGAGTAAGTAGTGTAAAATGGATAAAATTCGATAAAGATGTTGAGATTGCTCACAATGTATTATCTACTTTTTTCATAGATAGTAATGAATTTGATGATTTTAACGATTATTTAAAAGTGTTTTTTACAGTAGCATATCATCATAATTATTGTGATGTTGATAAAATTTTTAGACAGAAAAGAGATTTAATAAATAAATTGCTTGAAAACTTTGAAGTTTATAAAGTTAAAAATTCTGTTTTAAATAAGCTAGTAAAAACCAAAATAATGGAAGAAAGAGAAAGTATTTTGCTTAAAGGATTTCTTCACAAATGTGATTACTGTGCAAGTGCTGAATGTGAAGTTGAATTTAATAATGATTTTTTAGACAATAGTTTGGAGGATTTAAAAAATAGTTGGCGTGTCAATAATCCAAATGCAGACTGGAAAGAAATGCAAAATTATTGCTATGAAAATTCTGATGAAAACATTATAGTTGTAGCACAAACAGGTATGGGAAAAACAGAAGGTGGGCTTAGATGGATTGGAAATCATAAGGGCTTTTTTGTTTTACCTTTAAAGACAGCTATAAATGCTATGTATGACAGAATAAAAGAAGATATTTTAAAAAATGATGTAAAAGAAAAATTGTCTATTTTACATTCTGAAAGTCTTAACTATGTTATAAAGAAACATCCTGAAATTGATGACCCAAAGGAATACAACGACAGAGGTAAAAAATTATCAATGCCATTGACTGTTACTACAATGGACCAGCTTTTTGATTTTGTATTTAAGTATAATGGTTATGAAATGAAATTGACTACATTCTCATATTCAAAAATTGTTATTGATGAAATACAGATGTATGGTCCAGAGTTGTTGGCTTATCTTATTCGTGGTATAGAAATGATAACAGAAATGGGGGGAAAAGTTGCGATAATTACAGCTACACTTCCTCCATTTATAAGAGATTTGTTAGGTGATAAGTTTAAATATAAGGAATTTATAGATGATAGCGTTAAAAGACATAATGTAAAGGTTATAAATAATGAAATAAGTGCTGAGGATATTATAGCTAAACATTATGCAAATATAAATGATAATAAACCTAATAAAATACTTGTAATATGTAACACAATTAGAAAAGCTCAAGCAATGTATGATGAAATTGTAAAAGAAGTTGAAGTGGATAATGTACATATTTTCCATACAAGATTTACTAAAAAAGATAGAGCAGAAAAAGAAAATCACATTATAAGCACAGGTAAAAACGAAGGTGGAGAAAATGAAATTTGGATTACGACTTCAGTAGTTGAAGCAAGTCTTGATATTGACTTTGATTACTTATTTACAGAACTTCAAGACTTAAATTCACTTTTCCAAAGAATGGGTAGATGCAATAGAAAAGGTAAAAAACCTATAGATGAAACTAATTGTTTTGTATATACAAAAATAGACAGTAACTTAATATCAAATGGTAGCAGAGGCTTTATAGATAGAACAATGTACAACTTGTCAAAAGAAGCTATTTCAGAAGTAGATGGGGTTATAAGCGAAAGTGATAAATTAAATTTAATAAATACATATTTCACAACTGATAAAGTTAGAAATAGTGAATTTTTTGAAGAGTATTATAAATACTACAGAAGAATCAAAGATACGCCTGCATATGCGTTGGATATAAGTGAAATTGAGGTTAGACATATAAGGTCCGTAGATATAATTCCAAAGGAGTTATATTATGAAAATGAGGAAAGATACGAATCCATTATAAAACAGATTGAAAATGAAGAGGATAAGGTGGAAAGAATAAAACTCTTAGAAGAATTAAGTGAAAATGTTGTTTCTATACCTTATTATGATTTCGATAGAACAAAGAATTGTAAAGATATAAAAATAAATGGTCGACATTATTATTGGGTTTTAGATTGTGAATACGACTCAAAAATTGGATTTAAGGCTGATAGAAAGATTCAAAATTATGCTACATTCTGGTAAGGAGAGGATGTTATGGAGAAGGATATTACAGGGATTATGGTATACTACTATGAGGTGTGCAAAAGAAAATTGTGGTACTACTACCACAATATAAATATGGAACAGAATAATGAAAATGTTGCAATAGGTAAATTTATTGATGAAAACAGTTATAGTAGAGATGAAAAGCATATCAATATTGACAATGTGATTAATATTGATTTTATAAAGGAAAAGGGGATTTTACATGAAGTAAAAAAGAGCAAGAAGATTGAAGAAGCAAGTATACTTCAGGTTAAGTATTATCTTTATTACTTAAGCAAGCGAGATGTTAATGTTAAGGCTAAAATAGATTATCCTCTTTTAAAGAAAAATATTGATGTTGAATTAAAGGAAGAGGATAAACAAAAAATAGATGAAATATTGATTGATATTGAAAATATAGTAAATAAAGATATTGCACCAAAAGAGGATAATAAAAAAATATGCAAGAATTGTGCGTTTTATGATTTGTGTTATATTTAGGGGGTGTAAATATGAAAAAAAGTTTATTTGTTTATAATGAGGGAACATTACAAAGACACGATAATACTATTAGGTTTATTGATAAAGCAGGAAATAAAAAAGATATACCTATAGAAACTGTTGGTGAAATAAATATTATGACACAGATGGAGTTTAACACCAGTTTTCTTAATATATTATCTCAAAATGGTATTATAGTGCATTGTTATAATTATTATGACTATTACATAGGAAGCTTTTATCCCAAAGAGAGTTTAATTTCAGGAGAATTGTTAGTTAATCAAGTTAATCACTATACAGATTCAGATAAAAGATTGAAGATTGCTCAAAAATTTATAGATGGTGCAGCTGATAATATATATAGAAATGTTAGATATTATAATGCGAGAGGAAAAGATTTACAAAGTACCTTGGATGATATTGATAATATAAGAAAGAATATTTACAAATCAAAAAGTGTTACAGAATTAATGGGATATGAAGGAAATATTAGAAAAATTTATTATAAAAGTTGGAATACAATAGTAAATCAAAACATAAACTTTGAAAAGAGAGTGAAAAATCCTCCTGACAATATGATAAATACATTAATCTCTTTTGTAAACACAATGATTTATACAAGAGTTCTAAGTGAAATTTATAAAACGCAACTAAATCCTACAGTAAGTTTTCTACACGAACCAGGAACTAGAAGATTTTCTTTAGCTTTAGATATATCTGAGATATTTAAACCTTTATTGGGCGATAGATTAATATTTTCGCTGTTGAATAAAAATCAAATAAATGAACGTAGCTTTACAGAATCTTTAAACTTTCTTCACTTAAAAAAAGAGGCATCTCAAATTATAGCAAGGGAATTGGATTCCAGAATGCAAACAACTATTAAACATAAAGAGCTAAATAGAGAAGTGTCTTATCAATATTTAATAAGGCTGGAATGTTATAAACTTATTAAACACTTGATAGGAGAAAAGGAATACGAACCTTTTAAGATTTGGTGGTGATATTGTGTATGTAATTTTGGTTTATGATATATCAGGAGAACAGGGTGGAGAAAAAGTTCTAAATAAAGTATTTAAGATATGCAAAAAATACTTAACACATATTCAAAATTCTGTGTTTGAGGGTGAGTTATCAGAAGTTCAAATATTGAAATTGAATAAAGAATTAAATGAATGGATTAGAAAGGATTTAGATTCCGTAATTTTGTTTAAAAGTCGAAGCAATAGATGGATGAAAAAGGAAATGTGGGGTAAAAATGATGATGCAACAGATAACTTTATTTGACTGTCGACCTATGATAGTGTAAAAAATAGGGGGTATCGACAGTTCAGTAATAAAAGGGCTTACAAGTGTTTTATGAATTTTAAGATGGAATTATATTTATACTATTTAGGTGATTTTAAAAAGATAGACAAAATAAAACTTGCAAAGTGGCTTATTTACTGATATAATGAGAAACAGGTTATAATTAGTTCATAGTGAAATGTAAATGTATCTTGTACAACAACTGCAAATGTCACATACAGTTATAATTAGTTCATAGTGAAATGTAAATTAATTTATAGTATAGTTTTAACACGAAAATACATCGTTATAATTAGTTCATAGTGAAATGTAAATCATATTTATTCTCCTTTCAAAAAACCACCTGACAGGGGTTATAATTAGTTCATAGTGAAATGTAAATCCAAATAAATAATAACATATATTTGCAAAAATACAGTTATAATTAGTTCATAGTGAAATGTAAATGACTTATTGGTGTAAGAGAACAGGTTGACAGAGCTAGTTATAATTAGTTCATAGTGAAATGTAAATTATTGCGTGAAGCAATAAAAAGCTACACACGAGAGTTATAATTAGTTCATAGTGAAATGTAAATTATTTTCGATTTTCCTGTCCACCCCTCTCATAACCGTTATAATTAGTTCATAGTGAAATGTAAATAATATTTGCAGCTGCTCCGTAGCATATCTTAAAGGTTATAATTAGTTCATAGTGAAATGTAAATTTATTAGGAAAAGGTATTGATACAAATATTTATGATGTTATAATTAGTTCATAGTGAAATGTAAATGAGCTTTATTTTGTTGCGGTTGATATGGCAGCAGGTGTTATAATTAGTTCATAGTGAAATGTAAATTAAGTCTATCAAATCCTTCATTCACATATCGTTTATAGTTATAATTAGTTCATAGTGAAATGTAAATGTTGATACTGGTAACCTTAAAAGAGCTTGGACTGTATGTTATAATTAGTTCATAGTGAAATGTAAATTTATTCAATTATTAGAATAATATTGCCACTACTTAAGTTATAATTAGTTCATAGTGAAATGTAAATGATGTTGTTAAAAATGCTATTTTTGAAGCAAGGTTATAATTAGTTCATAGTGAAATGTAAATGTCTATAATAACGATTTAGAGAAGAAGCTCATAAGTGTGTTATAATTAGTTCATAGTGAAATGTAAATTATTATTTGTTTTATTATATTCTGCTGTAAATCCCGTTATAATTAGTTCATAGTGAAATGTAAATTATCAAAGTTTGGAAGTTGCATCACACTGTCTTTTTGTGTTATAATTAGTTCATAGTGAAATGTAAATGATAAAGCGATAGAAATCGTTCAGAAATGGAGCGGTTATAATTAGTTCATAGTGAAATGTAAATCTCTAACTGTGGTTTCCATTCTTCAACCTTGTCTTTGTTATAATTAGTTCATAGTGAAATGTAAATTATGATTTACATATCAACACAATAACTTTTAAAGAGTTATAATTAGTTCATAGTGAAATGTAAATTATGTTAATATAATATTACAGCAAAGGTTTTACACCGTTATAATTAGTTCATAGTGAAATGTAAATTGTTGTCTTTTCTTGAACAAAGTTCTACGCCTAAACTGGTTATAATTAGTTCATAGTGAAATGTAAATATTGGACATAGTGTCACAGTGAATACAGTTAAATGTTATAATTAGTTCATAGTGAAATGTAAATTTTTATTTTTTCCTCCTCGCTTAAACTGGCTTAACGGTTATAATTAGTTCATAGTGAAATGTAAATTGATTTGTTGATGTATTATCATTTGTTTTTCCAAACGTTATAATTAGTTCATAGTGAAATGTAAATAGAAATAATTTGCCCAATAAGATTTGCTACTGCGTCGTTATAATTAGTTCATAGTGAAATGTAAATTAGCCCTTTTTTTCTTTAGTTCATCGAAAATGGCTTTGTTATAATTAGTTCATAGTGAAATGTAAATCTATTTACTCTATAAAAATAGCATTTTTGTGCATTCGTTATAATTAGTTCATAGTGAAATGTAAATAATGGTAAGGCAAAGGACTTTGACTCCTTTAGTGTAGGTTATAATTAGTTCATAGTGAAATGTAAATGCAAGCCTTATAAATATGGTTAAGGCAGCAAAACAATTTAGTTATAATTAGTTCATAGTGAAATGTAAATATGAAATGAAGCAAGAAGAGTTGGAAAAAGATGAATGGTTATAATTAGTTCATAGTGAAATGTAAATGGCAACAAATATATTGTACTGCCTGCCGGAACACTGTGTTATAATTAGTTCATAGTGAAATGTAAATTTCTCTGTCTATAACAGCCTTACACTTCTTAACCAGTTATAATTAGTTCATAGTGAAATGTAAATCCTTTACGCCATAATGTGTCAGCTAAATAAAATTTGTTATAATTAGTTCATAGTGAAATGTAAATGTAGCTGTGAATAATAAAGCTATTTTTGATGAATTGGTTATAATTAGTTCATAGTGAAATGTAAATGTTGAAGCAATGAGGTCGTCGCAGATAACCCTTAAAGTTATAATTAGTTCATAGTGAAATGTAAATTCTGATGATTTACTTTGTGCTTACGCAGAAGAATGTTATAATTAGTTCATAGTGAAATGTAAATCTTGTTGGGGAAGATTACGATGTAAATGTGTTTAGTTATAATTAGTTCATAGTGAAATGTAAATGGGCTTTGGCAATGCCAAGCAATAATATTATCATCGTTATAATTAGTTCATAGTGAAATGTAAATGAAAGAAGACTACAAAGACAGCTAAAGAATCAGCCGTTATAATTAGTTCATAGTGAAATGTAAATAACCTTGCATAAAAGCTAAAACAATTCTTTGTGTAGTTATAATTAGTTCATAGTGAAATGTAAATATAGCTGTTACACTATTAGGGATTTCTACATTTTCCAGTTATAATTAGTTCATAGTGAAATGTAAATACTTTTACACATTCTATAATTGCATTATAATTCTCCGTTATAATTAGTTCATAGTGAAATGTAAATGCATCAGCAAGTAAAAAAATACTAAACAACAGCAGTTATAATTAGTTCATAGTGAAATGTAAATCATCCAGTCAGATTTAGCACTTCTACCTTTTCTGTTATAATTAGTTCATAGTGAAATGTAAATGAACTCACAGTGGTCACGAATGGTTAAAGGTTCAGCCGTTATAATTAGTTCATAGTGAAATGTAAATATTTAAGCCTTCATCAAATTCAGAATAGAATCCGTTGTTATAATTAGTTCATAGTGAAATGTAAATAGAAATCTTCGGTGAAGCTCTGGAGAAGTACAACGGTTATAATTAGTTCATAGTGAAATGTAAATGTAAATAGTGAAAATGTTGGAAAATTATATGTAAGGTTATAATTAGTTCATAGTGAAATGTAAATCGCCTTACGCTGTGCATCAACATCAATTTCGGCAATGTTATAATTAGTTCATAGTGAAATGTAAATTATATCGCATTTTTTCTAACACCAGCTATCTGACAGCGTTATAATTAGTTCATAGTGAAATGTAAATTTGGCTGTATGGAACTCGGTCATCCCTTTCCTTGTCGTTATAATTAGTTCATAGTGAAATGTAAATCGCAAAAAAAAGAAAATAATATCGTTGCTGGAAGCAGTTATAATTAGTTCATAGTGAAATGTAAATTATCTTCACAGGTTTCATCATCAAGCAAATAGTCTGTGTTATAATTAGTTCATAGTGAAATGTAAATGAATTTGTAAGCCAATTTTTAGAAACCGTAAACGGTTATAATTAGTTCATAGTGAAATGTAAATTTGCGTTGTACAAAACAGCTATTGTATATACTCTGTTATAATTAGTTCATAGTGAAATGTAAATGATGCCCTTAAACAAGGAATTGCTAACAAAAAAGGTTATAATTAGTTCATAGTGAAATGTAAATCCAAGAATAAAAAAATTTCGACATAATTCAGCAAAGTTATAATTAGTTCATAGTGAAATGTAAATATAATAGATGTAATTTCACAATCAGAGCTAGCAACCGTTATAATTAGTTCATAGTGAAATGTAAATGCACTAAGAAAATTGTATGTACGGTCAGGATATTTTGTTATAATTAGTTCATAGTGAAATGTAAATTTTTGTATTTAGTCCCAACTAAACTTTTGCATACTGGTTATAATTAGTTCATAGTGAAATGTAAATTTTTGTGACAGTGCTTTAATTGGTGAAAATAATGCGTTATAATTAGTTCATAGTGAAATGTAAATCTCATAAATGCTCATAGGTCTGTATTTATAAGGGGTGTTATAATTAGTTCATAGTGAAATGTAAATGTAGGAGAAATACAGTACACTATTAAACTAAAAAAGTTATAATTAGTTCATAGTGAAATGTAAATCACCGATACTGTTAATGTTTTTACAACTACATTTTGTTATAATTAGTTCATAGTGAAATGTAAATTAGAGGTATGATGCCGGAAGTAGGAAATGCCTTAGGGTTATAATTAGTTCATAGTGAAATGTAAATAAATTAAAGCTAAGGATAAACAAAAAGGGGACTTAAGTTATAATTAGTTCATAGTGAAATGTAAATGTGCAAATGAAATACGACATGGAAGCGATTGCTGGTTATAATTAGTTCATAGTGAAATGTAAATCCTGATGCCTCAGAGGCCCTCAGAATAGGCATTAGTTATAATTAGTTCATAGTGAAATGTAAATTACAGCCAATGGGTAAAGCTAGGTTACATAAATGCCTGTTATAATTAGTTCATAGTGAAATGTAAATGCAAATTTGGTAATTGATTTTGGCTTATTATACAGTTATAATTAGTTCATAGTGAAATGTAAATGTGTATCATATTGTTTACCAACATCTTTAATCGGTATGTTATAATTAGTTCATAGTGAAATGTAAATTTACAGCTCGTGTGGGGGTATGTTTCCCCCAATCCCCGTTATAATTAGTTCATAGTGAAATGTAAAGAGATAACAACATCATACACATAAAAGATAATGTTAGTTATAATTAGTTCATACTGAAATATAAAGTTTAAAATAAACTTATTTGTGTTATTATTAATAAAATGAATTATCGGAGTTATATATTGCAAAAAGAATATAGAATATTTAGAAAATTTTTAGTCATTAAATAAAATTTTATTTAATGAAAAAAATATATAATATATTTGTAAAAATTCTATAAATTATATTGATAATTAAATTTTATATGTTATAATGTACGGAAAGAGTGTGAAAATGTAAATTTAGTTTAATTAGAGGACAAAATATTAGAGGGTCATTGTGTCTTTGTGTGTTATACATACAATGGTTCAATGACTTTTTTGTATCTATGAGAACAAAAGAGGAGTGATGTTATGTTAAAAAAAGGTTTAAATGACCAACAAGTAAGGCAATCCAGAGAAAAATATGGCAACAATGTAATTCCGGATTCTGAGCCTACTACCTTTTGGGCAGAGTTTAAAGAAACTTTTAGCGACCCAATGATTAAGATACTTTTGTTTATTGCTGGGTTAATGGTGGTAATGTTCTTTTTAGGATATGCTGAAATTTATGAGCCCATAGGTACAGTTGTTGCAGTATTAATTGTGGCCTTTGTTACAGCAAAGACAGGTGTTGCAAGTGATACTAAGTATAGAGAGTTAAAAAACAGCACAAAAAAAGATGTCTGTAAGGTATACCGTAATTCTATGGTTACTGTTATTGAAGTAGATGACGTAGTTGTAGGAGATAAGGTTTTACTACAATCAGGGGATAAAATTCCAGCAGACGGTATATTAGTTGAAGGCGATTTAAGAGTTGATAATTCGGCTTTAAATGGTGAAGCAGAGGAATGTAAAAAATTTGCTACTGATATTTCTACTGAAATGGCAGATAATATTACTGGTGATACATTTGTAGATAAACATTCCCTTTTCAGAGGTGCTGTTGTTTTTGATGGTACAGGCATTTTAGATGTTAGAAAAGTCGGCTTAAAAACAATGATGGGCAAAATGGCTGAAGAAATGCAAGAGGATGAGGTAGACTCTCCTTTAAAAGTAAAATTAGGTAAACTTGCTCATCAGATTTCTACTTTTGGTTATATAGGTGCTTTTGTAATAGCAGTATTTTATATGGCATATTTTGTGCTTAATGCTGGTGGCATAGAACAATATCTTTCTATAGGCTGGGCAGAAATTTTGAAAAATGTAATTGATGCTGTTTCATTGGCTATTGTTATTATTGTCTGTGCAGTACCTGAGGGACTTCCTCTTATGATTTCCCTTGTATTAATGCAGAATACAAGTAAAATGCTTGACCATAATGTTTTAGTTAGAAAAGCAGAAGGTATTGAAACTGCTGGTTCATTAAACATTTTATTTAGTGATAAGACAGGTACTATCACTAAGGGTATGCTTGAAGTAGTAGAATTCTTTATGCCTAATGGTGACACTATACCTATAGATAATTTAGGACTTCACAGTAAGGTAAAGGCTTTATTGGATATATCTATAGGTAAGAATACAGCATCCATGTTTGATGCTAATCACAAAGTAATTGGTGGTAATGCAACAGACCAAGCCTTAATGAAGTTTATTGGCGAGGAAACTTATAATGTTTTAACAAATGAAAGTGAATATAGTGTTACAAATTCACAGGGATTTAATTCTTCAAATAAATTTAGTCAAGTTGAAATAAAAGAATTAGGCAAAACATTCTATAAAGGTGCTCCAGAAAAATTCCTTTCTATTGCAACAAAGGCTTTAGATGAAGATGGTAACGAAGTTGAGCTTAACTTTGATGAAATAAATGAAAAGATTAACACCCTTGCTTCAAGGGCTATGAGAGTTCTTGCTTTTGGATATTCAAATAGCTCAATGACAGAAAATGCCATTAATGATGATGTTGTTTTAATAGGTTTTGTAGCTATTAGAGATGATGTAAGACCAGAAGCTAAAATGGCTATAAAGGAAGTTATGGATGCAGGTATTCAGGTTGTAATGATAACAGGAGACAGACTTGAAACTGCTGTATCAATAGCTGAAGATGCTGGACTTATTCAAAATCAATCTGATAAGGCACTTACATCAACAGAGCTTAATAGCCTTTCTGATGATGAAATAAAGTCTATGATTAAAGATATTAGAGTTATTGCCAGAGCTTTGCCTACAGATAAATCAAGAATGGTAAGAATATGTCAGGAAATGAATCTTGTAGTTGGTATGACAGGCGATGGTGTTAATGACTCTCCAGCACTTAAAAGAGCAGATGTTGGTTTTGCCATGGGTAGTGGAACTGAGGCTGCCAAAGAGGCTGGTAAAATTGTTGTATTAGATGACAATTTTAGGTCAATTAAAGATGCTATACTTTATGGTAGAACAATTTATCATAATATATTAAAATTCTGTAAGTTCCAGTTAGTTATTAATGTGGCAGCTGTTGTAGTAAGTGCTATTGCACCATTCTTTGGTGTTGATGAACCACTTAAAGTAACTCATTTGTTGTTTGTAAACTTAGTAATGGACGGTTTGGGAGCTATAATGCTTGGTAATGAACCGGCTAAAGAAAAATATATGGAAGAAGCTCCTAGAAGACGTGATGAAAGTATTGTAAGTAAAAAGATGATGGCACAAATACTTACAATGGGTGCTTGGCTTGTAGTTATTAGTTTTGCTTTTCTTAAACTTCCATTTTTTGACCAGTTCTTTAATACAGAAGAACAGAAATTGACAGCGTACTTTGTTTTATTCATACTTAGTGCCTTGTTCAATGGCTTCAATGTCAGAGATGAAAGATTTGCTATATTTAGTGGCTTAAATGAAAATACTGGATTCTTAAAAGTATTCTTCGTCATCATAGCAGTTCAGGCATGTATTGTAAATGCTGGATTAGTAAATCTTGATATTTTTAAATGGATTGGCGAAATGTTCAGTTGTGTTCCTTTTGGAATAACCGGATGGGTAGTTGTAATTATTTTAGGATTTACAATGATACCTGTTGACATTGTTAGAAAATTGATTTTTAATAAATAATAAAAAATCTCTCTACAAATATTAATTTGTTTGTGGAGAGATTTTTTTATGAAAATATTTAAGGCTTACAAATTTTGCAAGCTTCTCTACCTTGGGCTTTTGCCTCACTAAGTGAAATAGGTGAACCATTTCCTTTTAATGTACGACAACCTTGTCTGTGATATTTAGTTCCTGTTTTACCTATGTAAACTGTATCAGCTGTGTTGTCATCTGAAACATAACTATCATCAGAAGAACTATTGCTATAGGAAGAACTATAGTTGTTTGATGAAGCTACAGCTACAGGAGCAGAAGTAGGAGCTTCAGTAGTGATTTCAACTGTAGTAGTTTCAGTTGTTGTCGTAGTGGTAGTGGTTGTTGTTGTCACTGTAGTAGTTGTTGTTTCTTCAGTGGTAGTTTCAGTAGTAAATTCAGTAGTAGTTTCTAATTCCTCATCATTTTTAGTATTAGGTGTAGCTGCTAAGAACACTATAAAAGCTATTACCAATACTATACTGGAAATTAAATAGGATTTACTTTTTTGTTTCTTCAGTGTTTTTATTATAAAAATTGCAAGAGAAACTGGAAAAGCACAAAGGCAAGCTACGGCTAAACTTACGGATATGCTACCTGACAGGCTACATAGAAAAAATATTACTACAAACACAATAATTATAAGTGCTGTAGATTTACTTACTTTTTTGTTCATAAAAATGACCTCCTTTTTACACATATCAAAAATAAATATTTATTGAAATATGTATATATTTGTTTACATACTTATATTGTAATATAAAACAATGATGAAGTAAATGAATAGTTTAGAAATTTTATAAAAGTAAATTATGTAAACCTATATGGTAAAAGTAGCTAAATAAAGGGTAATAAAATAGTAAATATGTATAGTTTGGTTGTACAATGTTTCTTATAAAGTATGAACAAAGAGTAAATTTGAATAATCATTATTAATTAAATTTGTGAAAATTAACAATTTATTAGAAAATATTTTGTAAAATTTGAATATTGTAATTAATGTGAAATACTTGTATACTAGATACATAAGTTGCGGAGCGAAAATATGTTATAGATTTTATTTTGGAAAAGTGTAGATTTTAGTATGTTGATAAATTAGTTTTCTTGGGGGAGATACAATTTCTGTTGGCCGTTTAAAATTTTTTGGAAATTGCGAAAACTGAAACAAAACATTAATAACACTAATGATTAATGACATAGGGTTGCTGTATTGTTTTGGATTAGAAAAGGACGTGGGTTTGATGAAAAATTTTATTTCAGCTATTATTATTACAGGTGTTGGTTTAGTGGCTATGGCAACAGGCGTTTACGCTAGCCCAGTAAGCGATGCCCTCAGAAATGGCGTTAACAACAAAGCTACAGGAGTAGATGTTTCATCTTGTGGTTTAACAGTAAATCAAGCAAATACTGAATATACAGATTTTGTTTGTAGTGATGACAAGGCTTGGATGTTACAGAATGTTGCTAAGTATGAAGTTTCTGGAGATAAAGTCGTAAAGGTAATATTAGACTACAAGTATGATAAGTCTGAAATTGCAAATAAGCAGAAAGAAATTGATAGCGTTGTTAATTCTATAGTTTCATCTGCTAAGAGCTGTAAAACAGATTATGATAAGGCTAAGTTCGTGTATGATTATTTAATAGATAATTTTAAATATGACAATACTCTTTCAAATCAGACAACTTATGATTTATATACAAAGAAATCAGGAACTTGTAAGACATTTGCTCTTGCGTATAAGGAAATTTTAACAAAGTTAAATGTTTCTTGTGATGTAGTTGTAAGTAAGGCTATGGCTCACGAATGGAATGTTGTTAAAATGGGAAATGCTTGGTACAATATTGATGTATCAGGTGCCAATATATTATCTGGAAATAGAGATGATTTCTTCTTAAAATCTGAAATGTTCTACAATATTTTAGGATATAATGGTGGTACTATTATAAATGGTATTACTGTTTCAAAGACAGATAATTACAATGCTTAATTTAATATGAGAATTAAAAGCCTCAAGTATTTTCCTTGAGGCTTTTTGGTGTCTATCTTATCCCAAAGCAACATCTAAAATCATCATAACTACAAAACCTATGGCAAACATTATTGTACCTATGTCAGAATGAGGCTCGCCAGACATTTCTGGAATAAGTTCTTCAACTACAACGTACATCATAGCTCCGGCAGCAAAACTTAAAAGATATGGCAAAATAGGTACAATTAAAGCCATAGCCAAAATTGTAATAATAGCACCTATAGGTTCAACAATTCCGGAAAGTACACCGTATAAGAAAGACTTTCCTTTGCCCATACCCTCTGATTTTAAAGGCATAGATATGATTGCACCTTCAGGTATATTTTGTATAGCTATACCAATAGAAAGAGCTAAGGCACCACTTAAAGTAATTTGCATTTTGCCTGATAAAATACCGGCATATACAATACCAACGGCCATTCCTTCAGGAATGTTGTGCAGTGTAACAGCTAATACAAGCATAGTTGTTTTCTTTAGTTTGCTTTTTAGCCCCTCAGCTGAACTGCTGTTAAAATGTAAATGAGGTATAATATTATCCAAAATAAGTAAAAACAATATACCAATCATAAAACCTATTGAGGCTGGTAAAAAACTTAATTTTCCCAGATTTGATGAATAATCTATGGACGGAATAATAAGACTCCAAACAGAAGCTGACACCATTATTCCAGATGCAAAACCAGTTAAAGCTCGGCGAAGACCTAAGTCCATTTCTTTTTTCATAAATAATACAAAAGCTGAACCTAGAGAAGTACCGAGGAAAGGTATAAGAATACCAATAAAAGTATTTATGGTCATAAAAACACTCCTTTGTAGTTAGTGTATGCTAACTAATATATATCACATATTTAATTTTATGTCAATAAGGGCATTATAAATATGTAGTATTTTGTGGATACTTGACTTATAAATAGCTATATAGTATAATCAGAACAGATGTTCGATATATAATTGCAAGGAGGTATGGAGTATGGCTCAAGAAGAAAATCACTTTAAAATTGTGTCAAAATTTAAGCCTACAGGTGACCAGCCACAGGCTATAGAGCAGTTGACAAATGGATTTCAAAGTGGCGAAAAATTTCAAACATTACTTGGTGTTACCGGTTCTGGTAAAACCTTTACTATGGCAAATGTTATACAAAATTTGAATAAACCAACACTTGTTATTGCTCACAATAAAACTCTTGCAGCACAGCTTTATAACGAGTTAAAGGAGTTTTTTCCTAATAATGCTGTAGAATATTTTGTGTCATATTACGATTACTATCAGCCGGAGGCTTATGTACCTCAAAGCGATACTTATATTGAAAAAGACTCATCAGTAAATGATGAAATAGATAAACTTAGACATTCGGCTACTTCAGCTCTTTTTGAACGAAAAGATGTTATTATTGTTGCCAGTGTTAGTTGCATATACGGTTTAGGTGCACCTATTGACTATAAGGAAATGACTCTTTCCATAAGACCGGGAATGATAAAGGATAGAGATGAAGTCCTCAAAAGACTTGTGGAAATTCAGTACAACAGAAATGATATGAATTTTACACGAGGTACATTCAGGGTTCACGGTGATGTAGTTGAAGTATATCCGGCAGGCAGTACAGATGTGGCCATAAGAATAGAATTTTTTGGTGATGAAATAGACAGGATTTCGGAAATAGACGTACTTACTGGTGAAGTGTTGGGTACAAGAAACCATATTTCAATATTCCCAGCATCTCATTATGTTACTAATTCTGACAACTTACGCCGAGCATTAAGGGATATTTCGGCAGAACTTGATGAAAGAGTAAAGGAATTAAATAGTGAGGACAAGTTGTTAGAAGCTCAAAGGCTTTCACAAAGAACAAACTACGATATGGAAATGATGATGGAAATGGGCTTCTGTTCAGGTATTGAAAATTATTCAAGACACTTGGATAACAGACCAAAAGGCAGTATGCCTAATACACTTATTGATTATTTCCCAAAAGATTTCCTTATTATAGTAGATGAAAGTCACGTTACAATTCCTCAGATAGGTGCTATGTATAATGGTGACCGTTCGAGAAAAACTACACTTGTGGACTATGGTTTCAGACTTCCTTCGGCTCTTGATAACAGACCTTTAAAGTTTAGCGAATTTGAAGGCAAAATTAATCAGTTGCTTTTCGTTTCTGCCACTCCGGGAAAGTACGAAGCAGAACATAGTCAGGCTGTTGTGGAACAGATTATCAGACCAACTGGACTTCTTGACCCTACCATTGACGTAAGACCAATAACAGGTCAGATTGATGACCTTATAACTGAAATAAATGCCACAGTAAGGAAAAAGCAAAAAGTTCTTGTTACTACTCTTACTAAAAAAATGGCAGAGGATTTGACCAAATATCTTCAAGAAGCAGGGATTAGAGTTAGATATTTACATTCCGATATTGATACTCTTGAAAGATTGGAAATAATAAGAGATTTGCGTCTTAATGTTTTTGATGTCCTTGTAGGTATAAATCTTCTTAGAGAGGGTTTGGATATTCCGGAAGTAAGTCTTGTGGCTATTTTAGATGCTGATAAGGAAGGCTTTTTAAGAAGTGAAACTTCCCTTATACAGACTGTAGGTAGAGCTGCCAGAAACTCCGAAGGTAGAGTAATAATGTATGCCGATACTATTACAGACTCTATGAGAAATGCTATTACTGAAACAAATAGACGTAGATTTATACAGGAAGAATATAATCTTGAACATGGTATAACACCTAAGACTATTACAAAGAAAGTTCACGAAATAATAAAGGCTACAGAGCCTGTAGCTCATAAGAAAACTAAGTTGGAAAGAGCACCGGAGTCAATGACCAGAGATGAACTTTTACAGGAAATTCAGAAGATTGAAAGAAAAATGAGAAAAGCAGCTGATAATCTTGATTTCGAAACAGCAGCACAGTTGAGAGATAAAATGATAGAGTATAAAAAGCTGTCTTTAATGTAAAATAGGTGAATTATGGAAAATAAAGAAATTATTATAAAAGGTGCAAGAGAAAATAATTTAAAAAATGTAGATTTAACTATACCTAGAGATAAATTGGTTGTATTTACAGGTGTAAGTGGTAGTGGTAAGTCATCTTTGGCTTTTGATACAATTTATGCAGAAGGTCAGAGAAGATATGTGGAAAGTCTTTCTTCTTATGCCAGAATGTTTTTAGGACAAATGGAAAAGCCTGACGTAGACAGTATAGAGGGGCTTTCACCTGCCATTTCTATAGACCAAAAAACTACAAATAATAACCCACGTTCTACAGTAGGTACAGTTACTGAAATTTATGACTATATGCGTCTTTTGTTTGCCCGAATTGGTATTCCTCATTGTCCAAAGTGTGGAAAGGAAATTCAAAAGCAGACAGTTGACCAGATTGTTGATAAAATTATGGAAATGGAAACAGGAACAAAAATTCAGATTTTAGCTACTGTTGTCAGAAATAGAAAAGGCGAACACGTTAAAATATTTGAAGATGCCAAAAGAAGTGGCTATGTCAGAGTAAGAGTTGACGGAAATATTTACGATATAAGTGAAAAAATAGAGCTTGATAAAAATAAAAAGCACAATATTGAAATAGTTGTAGATAGAATTGTTATAAAAGAGGGTGCAAACAAGCGTATAAGTGAGGCTGTTGACACTGTTTCTGCCTTGACCGGTGGTATTATTATTGTTGATGTTGTAGGCAAAGAGGAAATAGTGTTTAGTCAAAATTTTGCCTGCCCTGATTGTGGCATAAGTATTGGAGAAATTGAACCACCTAACTTTTCTTTCAATAATCCAAATGGTGCTTGCCCTGACTGTACAGGTTTAGGTGTAAAAATGGTTGTTGACCCTGATATAATTGTGCCTAACAAAGATTTGTCTATTAAGAAAGGTGCAATTTGTGCTATGGGCTGGAACAATATTTCTGACCCTAGTTCAGGATATTATTCAGTAGTTACAGAATTGGGCAAAAAGTATGGTTTTGATATGGATACACCTTTTAAAGATATTCCGGAGGAGGGCAAAAAAGCTATTCTCTACGGTTGTGATGAGCCTATACAGGTGGCATATATGTCCGGTGGAAAAGCTAGGGTGTATGAGTTTAATTTTGACGGTGTTATTCCTACTATAGAAAGAAGATATAAGGAAACTACTTCCGACTCAGCAAAAGAGGAATATATGGACTATATGACTTCTGTTCCTTGTCCTAGCTGTCATGGTCAAAGATTAAAGCCGGAGGTTCTTGCTGTTACATTAGGTGGAAAAAATATATCACAGGTAACAGAAATGTCTATAAAGGATATTCAAAAGTTCTTTGATAATCTTGAATTAAATGAAAAACAGCGTGCTATTGGTGATTTAATATTAAAGGAAATAAAGGCAAGAATAGGCTTTTTAGTAGATGTAGGTCTTGATTATCTTTCTTTAAGTCGTACTGCCGGTACACTTTCAGGTGGCGAGGCACAGAGAATAAGACTTGCTACACAGATTGGTAGTGGGCTTGTAGGCGTGCTTTATATATTAGATGAACCTAGCATTGGTCTTCATCAGAGAGATAATGACAAGTTGTTAGGCACATTAAAGCATTTGAGAGATATAGGCAATTCCCTTATTGTGGTTGAACACGATGAAGATACAATGAGAGAAAGTGACTTTATTGTAGATGTAGGACCATTTGCAGGGGAAAAAGGTGGAAATATTGTTTTTGCCGGAACATATGAGGATATTTTAAAGGATAAAAATTCCTTAACCGGTGCTTTTTTAAGTGGCAGAGAAAAAATAGAAGTGCCACAGGTCAGAAAAACCGGAAATGGTCAAAAGCTGGTTATAAAAGGTGCAGAGGAAAACAATCTTAAAAAAGTAAATGTTGAAATACCTTTAGGTGTGTTTACTTGTGTTACAGGTGTAAGTGGTAGTGGAAAATCATCACTTGTAAATGAAATATTGTACAAAACCCTTGCCAGAGATTTAAACAGAGCAAAACTACGCCCAGGAAAATATAAGGAAATAAAAGGCGAAGAATTTTTGGATAAAATTATAAATATTGACCAAAGTCCAATAGGCAGAACACCTCGTTCTAACCCTGCAACTTACACCGGTCTTTTTGATATTATAAGAGATTTGTATGCTCAATCTCCTGAAGCAAATGTAAGAGGTTTCAAAAAGGGCAGATTTAGTTTCAATACTAAGGGTGGTCGCTGTGAAGCTTGTAGTGGTGACGGTATTTTAAAAATTGAAATGCACTTCCTTCCTGATGTATACGTGCCTTGTGAGGTTTGTCATGGCAAGAGATACAATAGAGAAACTTTGGAGGTTAAATTCAAGGGCAAGTCTATAGCCGATGTTTTGGATATGACAGTTGATGAGGCTTACGAATTTTTCATCAACATAGAAAGATTAAAGGTAAAACTTCAAACTCTTAAAGACGTAGGTCTTGGTTATATTAAACTTGGACAAAGTTCAACAACTCTATCAGGCGGCGAGGCACAGAGAGTAAAACTGGCAACAGAGCTTAGCAAAAGAAGTACAGGAAAAACAATATATGTACTTGACGAACCTACAACAGGACTTCATTCCTATGATGTCAGAAAATTAATTGATATTATTCAGAGATTGACAGAGGGTGGCAATACAGTTGTTGTTATTGAACATAACCTTGACGTTATAAAATGTGCTGACTATATTATTGATTTAGGTCCGGAAGGTGGCGACGGTGGTGGCGCAATAGTTGCTACAGGTACACCGGAGGAAGTTGTAAAAGTAGAAAGGTCATATACAGGAAAATATTTAAAAAATATGCTTTAATTCAGACGGGAATGAGTAAATTCATTCCCGTTTTTATGTTTTAAATTGACTTGTATACATAAAAATGTTAAAATTGAAATTGTAAACAATAAATGAATATGGGGTTTATAGAATATTAATAAATACCAAGAAAATTCAGTTTTTACTTTTTCTCTTGACAAAATGTTTATGTAATGTTATTATATTCCTATAATTCCTATATGAAATACGAAATGGTGGTATAAATGTCAGCTTTAATTGAAATTAAAAATTTAACAAAAAGTTTTACAAGCTCACAAAATACTGTTACAGTTCTTAAAAATGTTAATCTTTCTATTAACAGTGGGGAGATTTATGGCATTATAGGTTTAAGTGGCGCAGGAAAGTCAACTTTAATACGATGTATGAATTTTCTTGAAGTTCCAACTGGTGGACAAGTTATTTTTGACGGTAATGACTTAGGTCAGATGACTGAAAAAGAACTGAGAAAAGCAAGACAGTCTATGGGTATGATTTTTCAGCAATTCCAGCTTTTAGCTCAGCGAAATGTTCTTCAGAATGTATGTTTTCCTTTGGAATTACAGGGAATGGACAAAAAGAAAAGAGAAGAAAAGGCTAGAGAACTTCTGAAGATTGTTGACCTTGCTGATAAGGAAAAGGCTTATCCATCTCAGCTTTCCGGTGGACAAAAACAGAGAGTAGCTATTGCAAGAGCTTTGGCAACTGAACCAAAGGTCATATTGTGTGATGAAGCTACATCGGCTCTTGACCCTAACACAACAAAGTCTATACTTGCACTTTTAAAGGACTTAAACAGAAAAATGGGCATTACTGTAGTTGTAATTACCCACGAAATGGACGTTATTTCTTCTATATGCGATAATGTTGCTATTATTGATAAGGGTGACATCGTTGAAAGAGGTCCTGTAAAGGAAATATTCGAAAGTCCAAAATCTCACATAGGTAAACAGCTTATTATGGGAGATGCCATAAAGGAAACTGATTTTTCCGGTGGCAGATATTTCAGAATTACTTTTGACGGCAGAGAAGCAGGAGAACCTGTTATATCAAATCTTGTGCTGAGAACAAAAGTACCTGTAAATATTATGTATGCTCAGACTAAAGCTATTGGTAACAAGGCTGTTGGTGAAATGGTAATTCAATTTTCTGAAAATGAAGAAAATGTTGATTCAGCTTTGAATTATTTGGAAACTGTCAATATTCCATTTGAGGAGGTGACTGAAAATGATTTTTGACCCACAGACATCATCTATGATTATTAAGGGTATTGGAGAAACATTGTATATGGTTCTCTTGTCATCAGCCATTGCCTATATCATAGGTTTACCTCTCGGAATTATATTGGTGGTTACTAGAAAAGACGGTATTCACCCTATGGCTGGAGTTGAAAAGGTTTTAGGCTTTATTATCAATATTTTTAGGTCAATACCTTTCATTATATTACTTATTATGGTAAGACCTGTAACGGAATTAATTGTAAGAACTACATTAGGTCCAAATGCAGTTGTTGTACCATTGGTAATAGCAGCAGCACCTTATATTGCAAGAGTTGTTGAAGGCTCTCTTTTAGAGGTTGATTATGGTGTAATTGAGGCAGCAAAATCAATGGGAGCATCAACTTGGCAGATAATTTGCAAGGTACTTGTGCCTGAAGCAAAGCCTGCTTTATATATTGGTGGTGCATTGTCAGTAACAACTATACTTGCATATTCAGCTATGGCTGGTTTTGTAGGTGGTGGTGGTCTTGGTGATATTGCTATTCGTTACGGATACTATAGATACCAGACAGATGTTATGCTTTTAACCGTTGCTATTCTTGTAATCATAGTACAGATTATACAAGAGATTGGTAACAAGGTTTCAAAGAAAACAGATAAAAGAATAAGATAAAAATAGGAGGAATGAAAAAATGAAAAGATTTTTAGCAGTTACATTAAGTTTATTAATTACAGCAGCTTTTATTACAGGCTGTGGTTCAACAGGCAATAGTGCAGACGCAAATTCAAATTCTGACGATAAGGTTATTACAGTTGGTGCAAGTCCTTCTCCACACGCAGAAATTCTTGCAGTAGCTAAAGATGTATTAGCAGAACAGGGCTATACATTAGATGTTAAGGAATATTCAGACTATATTCAGCCAAACGTAGCTTTATCTGCTGGGGATTTAGATGCTAACTACTTCCAGCACAAGCCATATCTTGATGATTACAACAAGAACAATAGTACAGACCTTGTTTCAGCAGCTGCTATTCACTATGAACCATTTGGTCTTTACTCAACAACAATTAAGTCATTAGATGAATTAAAGGATGGCGACAAGGTTGCAGTACCTAATGATGCTACAAACGAAGCTAGAGCATTACTTCTTTTACAGGACAATGGTGTAATTAAGCTTAAAGATGATGCCGGTTTATCAGCTACAAAGAATGATATTGTTGAAAATCCAAAGAACCTTGACATTACAGAAATCGAAGCTGCTCAGTTACCACGTTCTATAAACAATGTTGCTATTGCAGCAATCAATGGTAACTATGCCGTAGAAGCTGGTTTAAAGGTAAGCGATGCTATTGCTGTAGAAGCAAAGGATTCACTTGCAGCTGAAACATATGCAAATATCGTTGCTGTAAGACCAGACAATAAGGATGACGAAAAGATTAAGGTTCTTATTTCTGCATTACAGAGTGATAAGGTAAAGTCTTTTATTGACGAAAAGTATCAGGGTGCTGTAGTAGCAGTATTCTAATATATAAACTGAAAGCCACAGAGTTATTACTCTGTGGCTTTTTTTGGTACTTAAAAACCTCCAGCAAAAAACTGGAGGCAAAAATAAATATAAGAAAAGCTCTTAGACAAAGTTTAGAAAGGTAAGGGGCTTCATCCAAGAGCAAGGGGCATGATTGTCTTTCAACAATCAAGTATATTATAGAACATTTTTCTGCATTTGTAAATAGTAAAAGTGTAGAAAAATGAAAAAAAATTTTGTATAAAATCCCTAAAATTGGACAATTAAAATGTCTTTTAAAGTAGAATACAGATAATTCCACCGTGACTGGTATTGAGAATTTTCTCAATAGTGTCTTGTATTTTACTTTGAGTATCTTCGTTTAATCGCAGTATTTTTGTGTTTAAATCGTCATTTATAAGGTCACTAAGACTTCTGCCAAAAATTTCGTATTCTAACACACTTTCTGTAGAATTGTTATACTTTGTGTTAAGGTAGTTTACCAGTTCTTTGGATTGTTCTTCTGTTCCTACTACAGTTGCCACATTTGCATTAATATTGCTTTTAATCATATGTATTGCAGGAGCTTTTGCAGAAATACTTAAGCCATATCGGTTACCCTGTTTAATACAAGTAGGTTTTTCAATAGTCATATCTTCAGGTGACGGACTTACTATGCCGTAGCCTTTTCGCTTTACTTCGTCAATGGCAAATTTCATTTTATCATATTCTTTTTTAGCCTGTGCTAAAAGTTTTATAGTGGATATTAGTTCATATTCTCCACCAATTTCCATGCCTGTTGTTTCAGAAAGTACATTGTAAAAAAGATTGTCATTTAAACTTAATTCAATATTTGCAGAACCTGTACCTAAATCTATAGCCTCTGAATAGCTTTTCTTAATGTTTTCATTTTGTGCAAAAACGGAAAGGGCATCTTTTATACTTGTAAAGCCTGAAATATTTTTTGCAAAATCTTTTATTGTGGATATGAGATTTTCTTTTAACCAGTGATTTGAAGCAAGGGTTTCTATCCATTTTGGAGTATGTATATTAATCTGTATAATAGGAAATTGATATAAAACAGTTTCCAATATAGAATTAATATCGTCCATAGTCATATTTTTGCAGTCTACAGGCAATACAGGAGCAGAATATTTTTTGCTCATTTCATTTGCCATATTTAATGTTTTTTGATTTTCTGGGTCTTTAGTGTTTAAAATAATAACGAAAGGCTTTCCGGTATCCTTTAGTTCTTCGGCAATAGTATTCTCAGCTGAAATATAATTCTCTCTAGGTAAATCTGTAATTGTGCCGTCATTTGTAACCATAAGGCAGAGGGTAGAGTGGTCTTTTATGACCTTTTTTGTTCCCATTTCTGCTGCCTTAGTAAAAGGCATTTTTTCTTCAGACCAAGGTGTAGATACCATTCGTGGTCCGTTTTCTAACTGATGACCTGTAGCACCGTCTACAATGTAACCAACGCAGTCTATTAAACGAACATTTAACTTTACATCGTTTATATTTATTTCTACAGCCTCATTTGGCACAAATTTAGGCTCTGTTGTCATAATAGCTGTGCCATCAGCAGACTGTGGCAGTTCGTCAACAGTTCTTTCTTTTATGTACTGATTTTCAATATTGGGAATTACCAACATTTCCATAAATTTTTTTATGAATGTAGATTTGCCTGTTCTCACAGGACCTACAATGCCAATGTATATATCCCCACCGGTTCTTGTGCCTATATCTTTGTATATATCAAATGCTTCCATTTAGTCAAGCCTCCTTTTGCTTTGTAAATATTATTCAAAATAAAATGAAAATAGTACAAAATTTTGTTAGATATTCATTGACAAAATAGTAAAATACAGTTAAAATTATAAGGAAGTATTTATAGCTTACACTTACATAATAGGAGGTAACAACACTATGAAATCAATTAACATTAAGTTAGACACAATTGATAAGGTAAAGGAATTTGTTAATAAAATTAACACTTTTGATGGCGATTTTGATTTAGTTTCAGCAAGATACGTAATAGATGCTAAGTCTATTATGGGTATTTTCTCTCTTGATATCAGCGCTCCATTACGTCTTGATATTCACGATGATGCTGAATATGAAGCTGTAAAGTCTTCTATGGCTGATTTTGAAATCTAATATCTAGTGATAAATTTTCGCCTGCTTTTTAGCAGGCGTTTTTTGTGCATAAAAATAGCCCCCATAGTTGAGGGCTATTGCTATTTACTGTTGAATATAGCTTTTTGCTACAGTTTTTACCTTTACTCCACTTGGATAAAGAGTTCTGTTACTAGCTACATTTTTGTTATAGCAAGTTACATTTTTAAGACCAGAACCTTCGAAAGATGTACCGTCTAATTCTGTAAGTGTATAAGGGAAAGAAACAGAAGTAAGAGCAGTAGTGTTTGCAAATGCTCTAGGCTTAATGTACTTTATGCCGGCATTAAATATAACATTGTAAAGTTTAGTACAATCTTCAAAAGCTGATTCGCTTATTGTTTCCACATTAGCAGGAATAGTTATGTTAAGAAGTGAAGAACAACCCTTGAAAGCGTTTTTGCCTACAGTTTTAACGCCAGTGTTCAAGCCTATTGTCTTTAATGCTGAACAGCCATTGAAACAGTTTTCAGGAACTTCTGTTAATGCCTTTGGCATTGTTATTGTAGTAAGTGCAGACTGTTCAAAGGCATTAGAACCAATAGAATTAATGTTGTCAGTAAGCACTAGAGAAGTAATAGGGCAGTAAGCAAAAGCACTTTCGCCTATTGTCGTAATTTTTTGTGAAAGAGTAATCTTTTTAAGTCCTGAATAAGCAAATGCTTTTTTACCTATTGTTTTAGGTTCAGTTTTCATAGAAACTTCTTTAAGATTTCTACAGTTGAAAAATGCGTAATCATCAATACCTACTACAAGGACTTTATCAATATAGAGAGGAATATCAACCTTTGTTACAGTATTATCAGCACTTGTAATTAAGCCGGTTGTTTTATTAAAGTAGATATTTCCACCTTCAACTTCATAGCTTACATCTTTATCAGTTTTTTTAGTGTTTTCTGTAAGTTCTTTTGTAAGTTTTTCTGCTACATCTTCGCTATTTAAATATGCTGTAATAATGTCGCACTGTGCATTTGTATCATCAGTTTTTGTATAAGACTTTACAATGTTTCCGTCTTGCTTTGGGTTAATAACAGCACCATAAGAAAGAGAGCATAAAGCCATTGTTAAAGCCATAGATAAAGTAATAAATTTTTTCATATATAAAACCTCCTTAATGTTTTTCTACAATGTTTATATTTTCTTGAAAAATATTTTCTGCATTTTCAATTTCAACACTGCCTTTAGTTTGTATTGAAATGTTCTTCAAATACACGTGGTGTATAGGCATAGCCTTAAGTCCTGAAATAGAAATAGGCTTTTTAGCACCGTTACAAACAATATCTTCTATAAATATATTCTTAAATTCCGGTATTTCTTCGGGAGAAATTTCTTGTCCGGCTTTTGTATCCATATCATAGCCCATATTAAAGGCAATGGCCTCATTTTTGATGTTAAGCATATTTATATTTTTGCAATATATGTTTTCTACTACGCCACCACGTCCAAGACAACTTTTAAATCTAAGACCTATATCAGTTCCAATAAATGTACAATCTTCTACAAAAATATTTTTAAGTCCACCACTCATTTCACTACCGGCTACAAAACCACCATGTCCATGGTAAACAGTACAATCTTTTATAAGTACATTTTCAGTTGAAACACCCAGTTTTCTACCGTCTTCATTTTTGCCGGATTTCATACATATAGCATCATCGCCTACATCGAAAGTAGAATTAAGTATATGTGCGTTTTTACAACAGTCCAAATCAAGACCGTCACCATTTTGTGCATACCATGGATTTTGTATGTGTACATTCTGAATTGTAATATTTTCACATAACCAAGGGTGAACACACCAAGCCGGAGAATTTCTAAATATTACACCGTCTAAAAGTACATTTTTGCATCTTGTTAGGTTAAAGAGTGCAGGGCGAAGGAAAGAATGGTATTTTTCGCAAGTTTCTTTATCTTTATAAAGAAGGTAATTATCCAAAAATGCTTTGTTGGCTTCTTTGTTTGTTTCAGAAGGCCACAGTACTTCTTCTTTTCCACTGTTATCAACAGCACCACCTTGACTTACAAGTTCAGCCCAAACTTTTTCAGTCATTTTAAAATGCTTTACAGGACGCCAGTTATCGCCATTTCCGTCAATTACACCGTAGCCTGTAATAGCAACACTTTCTAAGTCTTTACCATAAATAGGTGATTTGCAACGATACATAAAATATCCTTCAAAATTTGTGTTTATAAGAGGATAATCTTTATAATCATCAGAGAAAAGTAAAACAGCACCTTTTTCTAAGTGTAAATCTATATTACTTTTTAATTCAATAGGTCCAGTGTACCATAAGCCGTTGGGAATAACTACTTGTCCACCACCGTTGGAGTTACAGTGGTTAATTGTATCTTCAATAGCTTTTGAATTGTTTGTATATCCGTCATTTACTGCACCAAAATCAGTAATGTAATATTTGTTGTCTTTAAATATAGGTAATGTTACTTTAAAATCAGTTTTTTCCATAAAAACCTCCGTAAAATATTTTTATGTACATTTAAAATTTACCCTTTAAATGTATTTTACAATAATAGTACCTATATATCCAGTCTTTTTTTTATTTTGTCTGTTCAATTTTGAAAAAATATGTTATACTTTATAATTAGTATTAGTATTCAGAAAAGGAAAGAGTGATTATATGCCTATAAAGGTTAAGGATAATTTACCTGCAAAGGGGATACTGAGAGGGGAAAGTATTTTCGTAATGGGTGAGGATAGAGCATTCCATCAGGATATTCGTCCTCTTAAAATTCTTGTTGTAAATTTGATGCCTAATAAACAGCAGACAGAGGTTCAGATTTTAAGACTTTTAAGTAATACACCATTGCAGTTACAGGTAACATTTATAAGAATGGAAAGCCATATTTCAAAGCATACAAGTGAGGCTTATCTTGATGAGTTTTACAGCGTCTTTGATGATATAAGAGATACACGCTTTGACGGTATGATTATTACAGGTGCACCAGTTGAACAAATGCCGTATGAAGAAGTAAATTACTGGAGCGAATTGTGCGAAATTATGGAATGGAGTAAGACTAATGTTACATCTACTTTCCATATTTGTTGGGGTGCACAGGCTGGTTTATACTATCACTATGGTATACCAAAGTATCAGCTTGATAAAAAGATGTTTGGTGTGTTTGAGCATACAAAGGTGTACAACCACTATGACTTGTTAAGAGGTTTTGACGATGTATTCTACGTACCTCATTCAAGACACACAGAGGTAAGAGCAGAGGATATTGAAAAAAATACGGAATTACAGATTATATCTTCATCTAAGGAAGCTGGAGTTTGCATAGTTTATGCTAAGGAAGGTAGACAAATATTTGTAATGGGACATTTTGAATATGACTCAGACACTCTCAAGAACGAATATTTCAGAGATTATGAAAAGGGTTTAAATCCTGAAATTCCTAAAAACTATTTTAAAGATAATGACCCAACTAAGGAACCTGTTTCTCTTTGGAAAGCACATAGTAGCTTGCTTTACACAAACTGGATAAATTATCTTGTATATCAGCTTACACCATTTGAGTGGTAAATAAATTGTTATTTTAATAAAAATACCTTTCACAAAGGCTAAGTTCCTAAGTGAAAGGTATTTTTTTACGAAAGTCCTAAAAATCCTAAATACTCTTTTGAAAATATATGAGTTATCATTTCCATAGGTTGCATTGGGTCTTGGGAATCTCCCTCTATCCAATGGGAAAGTATGCAAAAGAATGTATTGAAATATATATTGCATATTACATCTATATCAAAAGGTGTTCCCTCTAAGTTTTTTGCAACCTCTTTTTTAGAAATTACAATTTGTGATAATTGTTCCATAAGTTTTTGTTGAAAAGTTCCATCGGAATTTTCTGAAAGCAGAGCAGATAACATATCCTTATTTTTTTTCCAGTTTAATAAGGTCTGATATATAAATTCTTTTTTCTTTTTTTCAGTTTCAACAGTACCAATTTCATTTAGAACATTTGCTGGAGAAAGTACTCTGAGAGCATCTTCTATAACATCGGCATAAAGCTCATCTTTAGTTTCATAATGTGCATAAAATGTTTTTCTGTTTATAAGAGCAGTTTCAGAAATTGCACTTATTGTTATATTGTGATATTTATTTTCCTTTAAAAGATTTAAAAAGGCTGTTTTGATAGCTTTTTTTGTTTTTATAATTCTCAAATCAGTTTTTCTTTCCATAACTGCCTCCCTTACTGTACTTTGAACAATTTTAACATAAAAAATAGAATGTTACAACAAATATTAAGTTTAAAAAAGGTTAATATGTGCAAAAGATTAAAAGTAATATTTCACAAAAATGTGGATTAAAGAAAAAATTTACAAAAATAAGTTCCATATAGTGGATAAATGTGATATAATTACACAGAAAAATTATATAGAAAGGGAGAGCTATATGAAAAAAATATTTAGCTTATTTTTAAGTATTGCTATGCTTGCTACAGTAGGCATTGTTCCTATGACTGCAAATGCAGATGTAGCTACAGCATCAGCAACTGAAGCTTTTTCTGTACAGGGTTGCTATGGCTGGAATGAATATGCCTATGCCAAGTTTACCGGTAGTGTTTCAGAAGTTTCTTACAAGAAAACTACTGAAAATAACTACACTAAGGTAGATAGCGAACTTATCAGAAATTCAGAAGGTAGAGTTGATATTCCTGGCCTTGCAAAAAATACGGAATATACTATTAAGCTTGTTGGTACAGACGGTACAACAGCTTACTACAATGTAACTACAAAGGCAAATGACCGTTCAGGTTATGCATTCTTTAACCATAGTGGTATTGGTGCATACAACGAAGACGGTACACTTAAGTCAAATGCTGATGTAATTTATGTTACAAACGAAACAAAGAATACTGTTACATACAACGGTATTACAGGTATTGGTAATATCTTAAAGAATGCTAGCAGAATTTCAAAGCCACTTGCAGTAAGAATTATTGGTACTATTGATACTCAGACTAGAGATGCAGATGGTACAAAGACTACAGATATTAACAATGGTGTAGTTGCTATTGATGGTCTTACTGATAAGATTATTTCAAATGGTAAAGATTCATACTTTAATATGCTTGATGTAACAGGTTCTAAGGGTGGTCTTACTGTTGAAGGTATTGGCGATGATGCTAATATTTTAAAGTGGGGCTTCACTTTCAAGAGTAACTGTCAGGATGTTGAAGTAAGAAATCTTACTTTCTCAAAGTATCCTGAAGATGCCTGTGCTGCTGAAAATTCAAAATATTTTTGGCTTCACAACTGTGTATTTAACATAGGCGAAAACAAGTATGACATTACAGAAGAACAGGATAAGGGCGATGGCGATGGTGCTACAGATATGAATGGTAACTCTAATGTAACTATTGCTTACTGTAGATATAACCAGACACATAAGACAAGCCTTAATGGTGGTTCTGACTCAGTAAAGAGTTATAACTATACATACCACCACAACTTCTTCAATGGTTGTAAGTCAAGACTTCCACTTACAAGACAGGTAAACCTTCATATGTACAACAACTATTACCTTAACTGTGGTACTTGTATTGATGCAAGAGCAAGTGCTTTAGTATTAAGTGAAAATCAGTATTTTGAAGGTTCTTCAAACTGCTATAAGGTAACTGCAAATAGTTCAGAAGGTAACCCAGCTATAAAGGCTGTTGGCGATATACTTACTTCTTCTAAGTATAGCAAGAGAGATAACATTATGACTGATGCATCAAGAGATGCAGCTCTTACAACAACTGGTAATAAGAATGCAAACCCAAGTTTTGATACAAACTCAAGCGTATTCTATTACAGCAATGGTGCAAGTAATGTAGAAAAGATGGATACAGCTGAACAGGTAAAGGTAGAATGTTCTACTTATGCTGGTGTTCTTGAAGACACAAAGGCTGACGCAGGCTCTATAAATACAAACCCTGATGTAACAGTTTCTACAGTATCTACAGAAACTACAACAGAAGTTACTACTGAAGCACCAACAGAAACAACTACAGTAGATGACAGTTTAAAGCACCTTGATGTTTCTTCATCAAAGACTTTTGAACCAGCTGATGTTACTCCTGATGGTACAGTAGATGTACTTTACTTTGCTGATACAGACGAATATCTCTTACAGGATAATGCAACAAATGCTTCAAGTGCATGGAACAATACATTTGAACCACAAAAGAGTGGCAAGCTTGTTATTACAGGTAAGCTTACAGCTGGTGGTAAGGCAGGTAGTAAGTGGGCGTTCTGTCGTGTAAAGGGTATCAATTCAGCAGGTGAAGCTAATGAAATTGCTGCTTTCACAACTGATGCAAGTAAGAACCTTGCTTTAAGAGCTATCAATAAGGAATATGTTTCATCAACAACTGCTCTTGAATTAGATAAGACTTATAACTATAAGTTCGAATTTGATATTGATAACAAGACAGTTACACTTACTATTGACGATATGGCTCCATTAACAGCAGCTATTGATGTATCTGAAATTAGCAGTGTTTACTTTGTAACAGCTACTTCTGATACAGAAAGAACACTTACAGTAACTAAGCCAGTTGTTGGCGTAGTTTCTGAAGGTGAAACTTATGTTTATGGTGATGCTGATAACGATACAGCAGTTACAGCTGCTGACTCTGCCATGATTATGCAGAAGGTATTAACAGATGCTCCTACTACTCTTGAAACAGTTACAGATAAGTATATGACTTACATTGATGTTGATAAGAGTGGAGTTCTTACAGCTGCTGATGCAACTTATGTATTACAGAAGAGTCTTGATTCAACATTCAAGATGCCTTGTGAAAAATAATTATATTGATTTTTTTGGGAACGCTTTTGCGTTCCCTTTCTTGTATAAATAATAAATTTATTTTAGCAAAAACTAATTGTTTTTTAATCGAAATTTAATATATTTAAGGTTTATTACACACTTTTGTTATAAAATGTATAATAAGTCACTTTAACGGAAATATTGCCCATTGATAAATTTATAATAAAAATATAAAATACTGTTATAAGGCAAATTGCTGTTAATAAATGGCAATAAAACGTTTTAAGGAGGAATATATATGAAGCGAAATGTAGCGATAGTGACTGCATCTTTACTTTGTGTTTCCCTATTGTCAGGTTGTGGAACTAAAAAAGACGAAGATGTCAAAGTTACACCTAAGATTGTAAAAGCTCAATCAGTTCAGGAACAGTCATTGGTAGATGGCTTAACATATATTGGAGTTGTAAAGGCTAAGGATACCAAAAATTATTCATTTTTGATGAGTGGTAAGATTGCTACAATAAATGTAGAAAAAGGTCAGAAGTTCAAAAAGGGCGATGTTTTGGCAACTATGGACACTAAGACTTTGCAATATACAGCAGATATAAGTGGCAATACTTCTGAAACTGCAAAGGCTACCCTTGAAAAGACTATTAGTACCTACGATACAAATATACAGGCTGCAAAAACAAGTATTGAAACACTTAATACTTCTATTGCAGCAGCAGAACAGGGTATTGAAGCTGGTCAGAAATCTATTGACGCAAATCAGGTTGCCCTTGATGCAGCTGAAAATGCTTTAAACAGACTTAAACAGAAATTAAGTGATGCAAAGGCTTTAAATAATGCCGGTGGTGTTTCAGACAGTGATGTAAAGGATTTGGAAACTAATCTTGTTTCTAAGCAGGCAGAATATGACACAAAGGTAGCTGAACTTAATAGTGCAAAGGCTGAATTACAGTCTAAGAAAGCAGAAGTCAGCTCACTTTATGACAAGAAGAAGACAGCTCAGGACACTCTTAATAATCTCTATGTAAGTAAGGATAAAGATGTTAAGGCTGCACAGGCTGCTGTAAGTTCTGCTAACACAAGTGGAGATATTATTCAGAAGAATATTAACGACTCTACAATAACAGCTGATGCTGACGGATATGTTATGGAACTTCCTTACAAAGAGGGTGAAGTAATAGCTGCCGGTTATCCAGTTGTTGTAGCAAAGAGTACAGATATGGTTGTATCTGTAGGGGTGTCTGATGAGGATATTTCTAAAATTAAGTTAGGTGGAAAGGCTATAATTAAAGACGGTGTAACAGGCACAATATCTACTATAGCACAGTACCCTAATGAAGATACAAGAACATATGCTGTAGATATATCTGTTCCGGCAGATAAGTTTACTATTGGCGAAACTGTTAATGTAAAGATTGTAACAGGTAGTGCTACAGGCTGTTATGTTCCTATTAATGCTGTATTTAATATGGACGGTGTTGACTATGTTTATGCAATAAATTCAGAAAACAAGGTTTATAAAAAACAGGTTGTAAGAGGAAGTATTGACGGCGATAAGGTAGAAGTAAAGATTGATGACCCAACTGCCACTATTATTACTGACGGTGTAAGAAGCCTGAGAGAAAATGATACAGTAAAGGTAGAGGGGGAATAATATATGGGTAAAAAGAATTTCGTAGCAGGTATTCTGGATAGAAAACCTATGATTATTCTCATAATGATACTTTTACTTATAGGTGGTTTAGTATCTTATGTTATGATTCCTAAACAGCATTTCCCAAAGGTTATAGTACCAGTTGCTGCAGTTTCTGTTGTATATCCTGGTGCGTCAGCTGAGGAATTGGAAGAATTAGTTGCAAAACCTGTTGAGCAAAAATGTATGGAGCTTAACGGATATGACAACTGTACTACAAATATTTCGGAAAATGTAAGTACAACAAGTGTTGTTCTTAATATGAATTTGTCACAGGACGAAGTAGATGATGCTTGGGACGATTTAAGACTTAAAATGAATGCTCTCCAGTCTGAATTGCCATCAGGTGTTAGCTACATTAGAGTTGATGACGATATAATGGATGTAGCCGGTGTTTTAGTTGCTGTTTCTGGCGACAATATTTCAAATGATGAATTAAATCAGAGAACAAATGTACTTGCTGATGATTTGAGAGATATTGGCGGTGTATCAAAGGTTTCAATTTCTGGTAATGTTGCATCAGAAATTAAGATTGTTGTTGATAGCAGTAAGTTAAATAATCAGTCAGTTTCAATGGCTGAAATTGCAACTCTTATTGGGGCACAGAATAAAGTTGTTCCTACAGGTTCAATAAAAGTAGACGATAATAAAATTAGTGTAGATGCAACTGACAGATTTAAAACTGTTGATGACATTGGTAACTTGGTAATTGGTGCGTCAGATAGTGGTGTTATTACTAGGTTAAAAGACATTGCTACTATTACAACTGATGTTCCGGAAGATGATGCTTATTATCTTTACAATAAGCAAAAAAGTGATGTAATAGCTGTATACTTTGATGATAGTGTAAATGCTGTTTCATTGGCTGATGTGCTTACAAAGACAATAGATGATTACAGCAAAACATTGCCGGAGGGTATAACAGCAAATACTGTATACTTCCAGCCTACAGATGTAAATACTTCAGTAAATGGCTTTATAGTTAATCTTATTGAGTCTATTGTACTTGTAATATTGGTTATTATGGTAGGTATGAATTTAAGAAATGCCTTTGTAATTTCTTTTGCTATGCCTCTTGCCATATTGGGTAACTTTATAGTTATGAAGTTGTTTGGCTTAGATATTCACTTTGTATCTTTAGCCGGTCTTGTAGTTGTACTGGGTATGCTGGTTGATAATGCCGTTGTAGTAAGTGACTCTATACAGACACAGTTAGATGCCGGACTTGATAAGCGAAATGCTGTTATTGAGGGTACATCTAGTGTTATAGTTCCTGTATTTGTTTCAATGCTTACTACTGTAGCAGCTTTTGCTTCCCTTTTAACTTTACCGGGAGCTTATCACCAGTTGGCATTTACATTCCCATCAGTAATTATAACTTGCCTTGTGCTTTCTTTCTTAGTTTCAATAGTTATAACACCTCTTATGTGTTATTTCTTCTTAAAGAAAAAAGAGCCTAAGAAGAATGAAAAGGGCGATGGCAAATTAATAGATACCTATAATAAGGTTTCTGCTTGGACATTTAATCATAAGTTGATTACTTTTGTTTCTTCATTTGCTATTATTGTTGTAGGTCTTCTTTTAGCTACTCAACTTGGCTTTGAAGTAGTTCCAAAGGCTTACAAAGACGTTATTACAATTACAGTAAATGGTACAAACGATTCTTCACTTTCAAAGACTAGAGAAGTTATTGATAATGTTGAAAAGGTTCTTGACGAACAGCCAGAAACAAAGTATTATCTCGCAGGTGTAGGTAAGGCTATTCCTAGATATGATTATTCAATCAGACCTTTAGGTCAGGGTAATGCCCTTGGCGATTTTTCTGTAAAGATTGATTTGAAAAAGGGTGGCAGATTTAAAACTACTAGCGAAATGGTTGACTATTTACAAGATGAGCTTTCTTCAAGAGTAGGTGGAGCGACATTTATGGTTGATGAACTTGGTATTATGTCACTTACTGCAAAGCCTATTGAAGTTAAGTTGTATAGTGATAATCTTGATGATTTGAATTCAGCTGCACAGCAAGTAAACGATATGCTTGCAAGTATTCCGGGTACAAAGGGTATTATAAATGACAATGAAGTAAATACCTATAACTACTATGTAGATATGGATACATTAAAGTTAAATACACTTGGACTTACAAAGGCTGAAGCTCAGAATGAACTTAGTTATGCACTTTTGGGTAGAACAGTTTCACAGTTTAAGAATGGTAATAAAGAATATAACATTGTTTTGGACTCTGATATTGATTCAAGAGAACAAATTCAGGATTTCAAGGTTAAGTCATCTATAAGTGGCAAGAAGTATGCTGTAAATCAGTTTGCTAATGTTGACCTTAATCCTAAGATTACAACAATTACAAGAGCAAATGGTAAGAGAGGTAGAGTTGTAGGCTGTTATAATTCTACTAAGTATTCAGATATTGATATGCAAAATAAACTTACAAAAATGCTTAAAAAGGCAGATTTCCCTGATACAGTAACAATAGAGGAAACTGGTGAAAGAAAAGACTATATGGAACTTATGGGTCACATAGCAACAGCAGCAGGTGTTTCACTTATTGTAATGCTTTTACTTCTTATGTATCAGTTTGGTACAATGAAGAAGGTTGCTATTGTATTTACATCTATTCCTTTTGGTCTTTGTGCCGGCTTTATTGCACTTTATGTTACAGGAGAAAAACTTGCATTGTTCGCACTTCTTGGTGCAGTTAGTTTGCTGGGTTGTGTATTGGCAAATGCAATAGTTCTTGTAGAGTTTATAAATGATGAATTGGCATCAGGACTTCCTTTGGAAGATGCTTGTAAGAGTGCAGGTGGTAAGAGAGTTAGACCTATTATGATGTCTACAATGACTACAGTTTTAGGCTTGTTACCTTTGGCACTTTTCGGCGATGCTATGTTCGTGCCTATGGCTGTTCTTATGATGGCTGGTTTGGCAGTTTCAATGTGTATAAACCTTGTTCTTGTGCCTATGATTTACTATTTGGCATATAAGAAAAAGTATAAAAAGTTAGAACAGCAAAATGCTGAATAAACATTACACCCCACAGAAATTTTTCTGTGGGGATTTTTATGTATAAAAAATTTTTTGAAAAAATTTCAATTTTTTTGCAACGGTTTTTGTTTTTCATTTGTATTATATGTGAAAGACGCAAGAAAATAAACAAAATGACTGGTCAAAAGTTGCGTTGTAACTATACTAAAATTAAAGATATTTTAACGGAGGAATTAATTATGAAAAAAAATATTTGCAAGGCAATGGTACTTATGTCAGTGGCTTTAATGTCAATTAGTCCGGTTATGGCAGAAAATAATGATGATGTTATGGTAATTAGTGAAAATAGTCAGGCTAAAAAAGTTGATGATATTATTATAATTGATGATGGTACTATGTTGGGTATGCCAAATCCAATAAAGGATTTTGATACTATTGAAGAAGCACAGAAATCTCTTAGTTTTGATACTAAAGTGCCTGAAAATGTGCCTGAAAAATACAAGGCTGTAGCTTTTGAAACTATTTCAGATAAAATTTTACAGGTAGTTTATAATGATGGTAAAAATGAAATTACATATAGAACAGCACAGGGTACAGAGGATATAACAGGGGATTACAATAAATATGCTTATACAAAGAAGTTGAAAATCAATGGTGCTGATGTTACAATAAAAGGCAATGGTACAAAGGTTTATAATGTTTTATGCACAAAGAATGATGTAACATACTCAATTTTCGCAAGACAGGGAATAAGTTTAAGTGAAATAAAAACGTTTTTAAATAAATAGGAGGTGAATTGGGTGGATAAGTTGACGGAAGTTGTAGATAAATATGGCAATATGGTATATAGATTGGCAATTTCTTATCTTAAAAACACCCATGATGCCCAAGATGTAGTTCAAGAAGTTTTTATTAAATATTATAACAATGAGGGTAAAATACAAAGTGAAGAACACTTAAAGTCGTGGCTTTTGAGGGTTACAATAAATCTTTGTAAAAACAAATTAATGCTTTTCTGGCACAAAAATGTGTGTTCTATTGATGAAATAAAGGAGCAAGCCTATAGTGATAACTATGAGGATAACACAGTTTTAGAGGCTGTTTTGGCACTACCGGTAAAATACAGAGTGCCTATACATTTGTATTATTACGAAAATTATAAAACTCCAGAAATTGCTAAAATATTGGGAAAAGGGGAAAGTACAGTTCGTTCCCTCTTATCTCGTGGGCGAGAAAAATTAAAAGTTATTTTAAAGGAGGAATATGATTTTGAGTGATAAGTATAAAAAAGCTATGGATAATATTTCTCTTACAGATGAACAAAAACAGGAAATAATCCAAAATGCTAAAAAGAAAAAATTTGATTATAGAATTATTGTAAATATCGCTGCTTGTTTGGTTGTAGTTGCTGTAGTGTACGGTGCTTTACAGAATAAAATTGAACCAGATTCCCCTAATAAATATTCTACAGATAGTGTGGTTGTAGAAACTACAGAAAAAAGTAGTGAAATTACAACTGAAAATCAGGAAAGCACTCAGTCTGTAGAAAGTGCAACTAAAATAACTACAAATAAAAGTGTAGAAAAAAATACTGAAATAACTACGGCAAGAAAAATATATGAAAGAAATGCTGTAGTGGAAAAAAGAGAAAGCAGTACAACTTTAGAAACTAAGAAAGTTAATGCTGAAATAACAACAGAAAAGACTACACAAACAGAAAAACTGTATATGACAAGCATTAATGAAGATAATGAAGTGGCAGAACAAAGTATTGACAGTATAGAGGGCGAACCGATGTTAAAGACGGCATCTAGTCCCTATGTAGATTATAACAGTGTAGATGAGTTAAAAGAGAATGTTAATATTAATGCTAAAATGCCTGATAAAATAAAGAATTATAAGTCCTATAGTTATAGTGTAGCTTTTTCAAATATGGTTGAAATTCAGTATTCAAATGGCTCTGATAATATTCTGTATAGATTAGAAAAAGGAGAAGTTGCTGAAGATATAAGTGGAGATTATAATATCTACGAAAATATAAAAAAATTAACTGTAGATAACACAGAAGTAACCATAAAAGGTAATGAAGATGTTTACAAAGTTGCTATATGGTGTAAAAATGGTGTTAATTATAGCCTTTCAAGTGAACAGGGGTTAAAAATAGAAGATATTCAAAGTTTAATAAATGAGATTATGTAGAAATACCCACTGGTTTAGCCGGTGGGTATTGTTTATAACAATAAACTTTCTAAATAAAAAATATAAAAAGCTCTGTGTGCCTAGTAAATACTAAAGTCATAAGGTGTTTTATAGTAAATAAAATTTTTCTATATTTAGCTGGAATAACTTTTGTTAAAGTGAACAAATTGTAAGCTGTATATTGAATTTATTGCTTATTTTTTAAAATTGTGCTAAAATGAAAATAGCTAAATTGCTTGATTAAAGAGAAACAAAAGTTGTATTTAAATATAAAAATAAGGAGGATTATCTATGTTGTTAGGTGAAAAAATTAAACAAAAGAGAATTGAAAATAACATATCAAGAACTGAGCTCGCAAAACGGGCAGGTGTTTCATTAAGAACGCTGGAAAATTGGGAATATGGCATTAGTCAACCTCGTTCATTAAAAGTTCTAAAAGTGTGTGAAATATTAGACATCAAACTTGATATATAAAAAGGAGATAACAGCTATGAAAATTAAAGAAAAACAAAAGTTGTATTTAAATTTGTTTTCTATTTAATAAGCAAAATCAACAGCCCCTAGTTAAAGAGAAACAATAATTGTATTAAACCACAAAAAATGCACTTCCAAAAATCAAGGGAAGTGCATTTTCTATATTAGAATATTAGCCTAAAGTTTTACCAAAAAATTCAACAGTCTTTTTAATTTTACCCATAAGGTTATCAAAGCTTTCAGGAGTAAGAGACTGTTTACCATCGCAAAGAGCCTTTTCTGGGTTATTATGAACTTCAATCATAAGACCGTCAGCACCGGCAGCAATAGCAGCCATAGAAAGTGGTTCAACCATCCATCTCATACCGGCAGCATGGCTAGGGTCAATAATAACTGGGAGATGAGTCATTTTCTTGAGCATTGGCACAGCTGAAATATCAAGAGTATTTCTCATTGATGTTTCGAAAGTTCTTATACCTCTTTCACAGAGAATAACCTTTTCGTTACCGCCTGCCATAATGTATTCAGCACTCATCAAAAGTTCTTCAAGAGTGTTTGCAAGACCTCTCTTTAAAAGAATTGGCTTATCAAGTTTACCTAATTTTTTGAGAAGTTCGAAGTTCTGCATATTTCTTGCACCAACCTGTATTACATCAACATCTTTAAATAAATCAATATGGCTTGAGTCCATAATTTCTGTTACTACAGGCAATTTAGTTGTCTTACCTGCATTAAGAAGAAGGGCAAGGCCATTTTCGTGAAGTCCCTGGAAAGAGTAAGGGCTAGTTCTTGGCTTAAAAGCACCACCCCTTAAAAGTGTAGCACCACTTGCTTTAACATCAGATGCTACTTCTTCCATCTGTTCTTTGCTTTCAACAGAACAAGGACCGGCAATTACCTGAAAATGTCCACCACCAATTTTTATACCATTTACATCAACAACAGTATCTTCTGGGTGCATTTTTCTGTTTGCTTTTTTGTAAGGTTCCTGAATTCTCTTTACGTCTTCAATAATTTCATTTGCTAAAAGGTCATCTTGGCTTAACTTAGTTGTATCACCTACAAGACCAACGATTTTAGAGCTTTCGCCGTCAGAAATATGAAGGGCAAAACCCATATCCTTTAAGTTGTTTTCAAGTTCATTTACTTTTTTTACATCTGCATTTTTCTTTAATACAATAATCATTTATTTTTCCTCCTCTTTCGTAAACATTTCAAAAGAAATACCACTTTGCTTGAGCATTTCAAGGCTCATTTCGTCTGGGTACATTTCTTCTGCTACAATACGAACAATACCTGCATTTATAATTTGCTTTGTGCACATAATACAAGGTGTTGCTGTAACATAAAGTGTACTACCTTTACAACTTGTGCCGTTTACAGCACATTGAGTAATAGCATTAGCTTCTGCGTGAACAGCACGACAAAGTTCGTGTCTTTCGCCACTGGGAATACCTAATTTTTTTCTTAAACATTCGTTTAAATCACAGCAGTTAGGTAATCCCTTTGGTGCTCCGTTATATCCTGTAGAAAGCACCTGATTGTCACGAACAATGACAGCACCTACATGTCGTCTAAGACAAGTAGAACGTCGGCTTGCTAATTCAGCCATACTCATAAAATATTCGTCCCAACTAATTCTTGCCATATTTATTCCTCAATTCTCTGTCTTACAGCTTCATAAATTAAAATACCACCGGCGATACCTGCATTCATTGATTCAGCTTTACCAGGCATAGGGATTTTAACTAAATCTGATGCAATTTCTGAAATTTCATCACTTAAGCCATTTGCTTCGTTACCTATAATAACAGCACAGGCTGTTGTCATATCAACTTTATAAGGTGTTGAAGTGCCTTTTAAATGAGCTGCAAGGGTCTTTACATTGTTATTTTTAAAATCTTCCATTAAGTCCATAAGATTTAGGTTTCTGTATATTGGTAAATGGAATATTGAACCCATAGTGGCTCTTATAACTTTAGGATTGTAAATATCTACACAGCCTTTTGAAAGAAAAATCCCGTCAGCACCGGCAGCATCAGCTGTACGAATTAAAGTACCCATATTTCCCGGGTCTGTAACATTTTCAAGAACCACGAAGAAAGGCGAATTGCTGTAGTCCACATTAGTTACATCAAATTCCTTTATGTGACAGACAGCAAGTATACCCTGTGGGTTTACAGTTTCGCTTATTTTTTCAAAAAGACTATCTTTCACAGTATAAACATTTTCAAAATTTATATCTTCAGAATAGCTTTCTGCCTTAAGCAAATATTTTATTTCCCAAGAATTTGGTATTTCATCTACAAGTCTTTTGCCCTCGAGTATAAAAAGACCGGTTTTATCTCTTTCTTTTTTAGCTTTAAGGGAATTAACTTCTTTTATAATTTTATTTTGATTGCTTTCTATAATTATATTTTCCATATCTTAACTGAATTTTGCAATATTGGCATTTTCGCCAATAACAACTAAAGTGTCGGTTTCTAAAATTTTAATATCCGGTGGAGGGGTAACAATAACGTCACCACCACGTTTTATAGCAACAACATTTATTCCGTATTTTGCTCTTATGTTAGCATCTTGCAAGGTCTTATCTACCCATTTATCTACAACACCTATTTCTGCAATACCAAATTTATCAGAAACAGTGATGTATTCTAAAACATTTGATGTTACAAGACTTATAGCCAATCTCTGACCACTATCTCTTTCAGGCATAAGTACCTTATCAGCACCAACTTTTTCAAGAAGTTTCTTCTGAGGAGTACCAATAGCCTTAGCAATTACGGTTTTTACACCTTTTTCCTTTGCGTACATAGTTGCCATAATACTGGCTTCAAGAGATTCCCCAATAGCAACAATTACTACATCAAAGTTATTAAGACCTATATATTGCATAGCATCTTCATTCATTACGTCTAACTGCATAACATCTGTTGCAATATGCTCCATTTGTTTTACAGCTTCCATATTTTTGTCACAACCCATAACATCATAGCCACTGGCTACAAGGGTTTCAACTACGGCACGTCCAAAACGTCCAAGACCTATAACTGCAAACTGTTTATTGTTTTTCATATTATCCTCCCTAATCCTTAGTTTATTAACCTACAAGAAGTTTGTCCTCAGGAAAATGAATATTGTTTTTGTTATGTTTTTTGTTCTTTGTCAATGCAATAGCTACAGAAATAGGACCAAGTCGACCCATATACATACATAGTACAAGGACTATTTTTCCTCCGTTTGAAAGGAAGTGGGTAATACCTGTTGTAAGACCTACTGTACATTGTGCAGAAACAACTTCAAATAATATATCTAAATATTCCATATGAATAGGTGTGTGTGCTTCTGTCCAAGTCATTATTACACTAGCACCTATGGTAATAGTAACCATCATCATTACTACGGCAAGTGCCTTCTGAAGTGTATAAAAAGGTATGTTTTTGTGGAAAACATTAATAGATTCTCTACCTCGTATTACAGCCCATACAGCCAAGAAAAGAATGGCTGATGTTACAGTTTTAACACCACCAGCTGTACTGGCAGGAGAACCACCTATATACATAAGCACTATGGAAATTACCTTTGAGGCATATGTCATATTGCCTTGTCCCATAGAATCAAAACCAGCTGTTCTCAATGTTACAGACTGGAATAAGCTTGCCAAAATTTTGTGGAAAAATGAAAAATTTCCTATTGTATATGGATTAAAGTATTCAGCAATGAAAAAGAATAAACCACCAAATACAATAAGAACTGCTGTTGTTATAAGTGCAATTTTAGAATGAAGTCTAAGTTTTTTTACAACATAATTTATATGGAGTTTGTGTTCCTTTGCAAATTTTAGGTGAGTGGTAAAGTCGGAATAAACCGGAAAACCTAAACCACCAACTACTATAAGGCACATTACTGTAATATTTACAATTATATCCCCTGAAAAAGGTATAAGGGAATTATCTCCAAGTATATCAAATCCAGCATTACAAAAGGCTGATACAGAGTGGAATATTCCGTAAAAAATCCCCCTTACAAAACCATATTGAGGTATAAATCTCAATGAAAGGAAAAAAGCACCTATAAGTTCTGCTACAAAAGAAAACTTAAAAATATAAATTGTAAAACTTACAAGACCATGTCTTTGGCTAAGATTAAAGGACTCCTGTATAACAATTCTTTCCTTTAATGTTATTTTTTTGCCTACGGCTATAAAAAGCATTGTAACCATAGACATAAATCCAATACCACCAATTTGTATAAGCATAAGTATAATAAGTTTACCTAAAATATTCCAATGATAGGCTGTAGAAACGGCAGTAAGTCCAGTGATACACACAGCAGAAGTAGCTGTAAAAAGTGAATCTACAAATGGAGTAAAAGTAAAGTCTGCCGAACATATTGGTAAACTCAAAATAACAGCACCAAACAGTATAACAGTTAAAAAGCCCAATGTTATAATCTGAGAGGAGTCAAGCTGTCTTAAAGGGTGTAAAAATTTTGACACAAAATACAACTCCTTAAATTATTTTAAAATATGTTGTAAAATTTCTTGTAAAATTAAAAAATAAATGTTAAAATGTATGAGTACATTTAGATTATTATAATATCTTTTGCGTTATTTTTCAAGCATATTGATAATTTTTATAAGAGGTGATTTTTTGTCAGGTTCAACCATAGGAAATATATTTAAGATTACAACATGGGGAGAATCTCATGGTAAAGGATTGGGAGTAGTTATTGATGGCTGTCCTGCAGGAATTCCTTTATGCGAAGAAGATATTCAAGTCGATATGGACAGAAGAAAGCCCGGCAGTAACAAGTATGGTACAAAGAGAAGCGAAAGCGATACTATACAGATTATGTCCGGTGTTTTTGAAGGTAAAACCACCGGAACACCTATTTCTTTAATGGTAATAAATGCCGACCAAAGGTCTAAGGACTATTCTAATATTATGAATGTTTACAGACCGGGACACGCTGACTTTGGCTTTGAAACTAAGTATGGTTTCAGAGATTACAGAGGTGGTGGACGTTCATCAGGTCGAGAAACACTTGCCAGAGTTGCAGCTGGTGCTGTAGCTAGAAAAATATTAGAAAATATTGGTGTTCAAGTAAATGCCTATGCTAAAGCAATAGGCGATGTAGAAATTGAAACCATTGATATGAATGAGAGATTTAACAATCCACTTTGTATGCCGGATAAAAATGCAGCAGAAAAAGCACAGGCTCTGCTTGATAAGGCAATGAGTGAAAACAATTCAGTCGGTGGTATAGTAGAATGTGTCGTAACTGGTATGCCTGCTGGTGTAGGCGAACCTGTTTTTGATAAACTTGATGCCTCTCTTGCAAAGGCTGTTTTATCAATAGGAGCTACTAAGGGCATAGAATTTGGGCTTGGTTTTAAGGCTGCAAAGGCTATGGGTTCTGAAAATAACGATGAATTCTATATGGATAATGGGAAGGTAGTCAAGTATACAAACAATTCAGGTGGCATTCTTGGAGGTTTTTCTGACGGAAGTGATATTGTTTTCCGTACAGTATTTAAGCCTACACCGTCTATTTCTTTAGAACAGAAAACTGTTAATAACAGTGGAGAAAACACTACCATTTCTATTACAGGTCGTCACGACCCAATTATTGTACCTCGTGCAATAGTGGTAGTGGAGGCTATGACTGCTATTACTTTGGTGGACTTATTGCTTACAAATATGACATCAAGAATTGAAAATATAATTAAATTTTATAAATAGAAAGGAAACTTACAAATGTCTAAGATTAATACTAAGGTAACAGATTCAGTAGATTTTTTTAAGGGTAATAAGCCTAGCGACCTTACAGCTAAGTTTGGTAGCCCACTTTACGTATACAGCGAGGAAATTTTAAGACAGCGTTGTAGAGACGTAAAGAATCTTGTTAAGTATCCAAAGTTCAGTGTAAACTATTCTGCAAAGGCTAACAGCAACCTTGCTTTCCTTGAAATCGTTCATGAAGAAGGCTTAAACGTAGACGCTATGAGCCCAGGTGAAATCTTTGTAGAATTAAAGGCTGGTTTTAAGCCAGAACAGATTTTCTACATCAGTAACAACGTTACAGCAGAAGAAATGAAGTTTGCCATTGACCACGATGTTCTTATTAGTGTTGACTCTGTTTCTCAGCTTGAAACTTACGGTAAGCTTAATCCAGGTGGAAAGATTGCTGCTCGTTTCAATGGTGGTATTGGTGCAGGTCATAGCGAAAAGGTTGTTACAGCCGGTAAGAAGACTAAGTTTGCTGTAAACCCTGAATTTATTCCACAGTTTAAGGAAGTTCTTGCAAAGTATGACTTAAAGCTTGTTGGTATCAACCAGCACATTGGTTCACTCTTTATGGACGGCAAGCCATATGTTGAAGGTGTTAAGGCTATCTTAAATATTGCAAAGCAGTTTGAAGACCTTGAATTTGTTGACCTTGGTGGTGGTTTCGGTATTCCTTACGAAAAGTTAAATGACCAGCCAAGACTTGATATGGTTGAATTAGGTAAACAGCTTGACGAAGTATTCGAACAGTTCGTTAAGGATTATGGTAAGGAAATTACATTTAAGATTGAACCAGGTAGATATGTTTCTGCTGAATGTGGTGTACTTTTAGGTACAGTTACAGCAGTTAAGCACAATGGCGAAGACAAGTACATTGGTACTGATATTGGTTTCAATGTTCTTCAGAGACCTGTTATGTATGATTCTCACCACGATATTGAAGTTTACAACGATAGCGACAATACAGAAGATGTTACAGTTGTGGGTAATATTTGTGAATCTGGCGATATTCTTGCTAAGCACAGAATTTGCCCAGAAATGCATGTTGGTGACACTATGGCTATGCTTGATGCAGGTGCTTATGGTTACTGTATGGCATCTAACTACAACAACAGATTAAGACCAGCAGAAGTTCTTATTCGTGAAAACGGCGAAGCTGTTCTTGTTCGTGAAAGAGATGAATTAGAAGACTTAACTAGACATATGAAGTCTATTAAGTAATAAATATTAAGTAATGATGCCCTGTGGTTTTTTCCACAGGGTATTTTTACAGGAGGGATAATTATGAATCAAAAGGAAGTCTATAAGGAAACTTTAGCTAACACAATAATTAAAAATCTTGAAACAAGAAATATGGAAGGCTATTATGTAAAGACAGCTGAAGAGGCTAGGGAAAAGGTGCTTTCTCTTATGGAAGACGGTAGTTCTGTTTCTTGGGGTGGTTCTGCTACTTTGGTAGATGCAGGTATCATTGATGCTGTTTATGAAAGTGGAAAGTATAAGATTGTTGATAGAGATAAGGCTGATGATAGAATACAGGCTATGCACGAAGCTCTTTCTTGTGATAATTTCTTAATGAGTACAAATGCAATTACTTTTGACGGTCAGCTTGTAAATATTGACGGTATGGGCAATAGATTGGCAGCTCTTATTTTTGGACCAAAGAATGTTATTGTTGTGGCAGGTATGAATAAATGTTCTGCTGATTTAGACTCAGCTATGAAAAGAGCAAGAAATAAGGCTGCTGTTACAAATGCTATAAGATTTGGTACAGCTACACCTTGTACAAAAACAGGTCATTGCCATGATTGTAAAAGTCCGGACACTGTCTGTTGCCAGTTTGTAACAACTAGATATTCTAAAATCAAAAATAGAATAAAGGTTGTTCTCATTGGAGAAGATTTTGGTTATTAATATATGTATTGACAGAGTACCATTAGTGTACTCTGTTTTTATAAATAAGGTCGTTACTTGTTTTGACTAATGAATTGTGATGGTTTGATAGTAATTAACTTTGAAATTTCCAGTATTTTAAAATACTTATAAAGCCTTTCGTATAGAGGTTCTATATCTGAACCAAATTTGTCTTTTATAATTTGTCCAATAGTAAAAACATCGTTTTTTTCGTCTATAGATTGCCAAATACAACTGCCTATTTCTTCTAGTTCAATAGTTGATACAGTTGGTTTTTTGCACAATTTTTGTGTAATGTAGTGGAAAAATCCTTTGTTTTTGATATATAGCTTTACAATTCCATTTTCTGTGGAGTAGCTTATATTTTTGTTGCGAACAGGTATTAAATCTAAATAATTTAGGCTTTTTCTATTCATTTTTATTTCCTTTTTTGTTAAATCCCATATAAAGTATTAGTAAAATAATAAATATTAATAACAATATTGAACCGGTTATGCCTAGGTTCAAATTATTTTGTAAATTTATATTTTTATCAACACCTACAACTGCTAATATTGCTAGTATTATACCTACAAGCCCTTCACCGGCAATTAAACCGGAGCTAAATAAAATTCCTCTTGAACTATGATTATCAGCATTTGAAGTATGATTTATTTTTTTAATTATTAAACTTAATACACCACCCAGCATAATAGGGGCAGACAATTCCAAAGGAAGATATAGACCTATAGCAACCGGCAAAACTGGTATACCTGTAAGCTCAATGGCAATAGCTATAAATACACCTATAAAAACCAATACCCAAGGTAATTGACCATTCATAACACCCTCAGTAATAAGTTTCATAAGCATAGCCTGAGGAGCAGAAAGTTCAGTTGTGCCAAAGCCCCAAGCCTTATCCAAAAGTAATAACACACCACCTATAGTTATGGCTGAAACACTAGCACCAATCATTTCGCCAATCTGCTGTCGCATAGGAGTTGCACCAAGAATATAACCGGTTTTTAAATCCTGTGATGTATCACCAGCCATAGCTGAAATAATACATATTACAGAGCCAATGGCAATAGTAGCAATCATTCCGGAAGGTGTTGCACCAGAAATGGATTTAATTATAAAGGCAGTAACTAAAAGGGTTGCAATAGTCATACCTGAAACTGGATTGTTGCTACTGCCTACAAGTCCTACCATTCTTGAAGAAACTGTGGCAAAAAAGAACCCGAAAATTGCAATTAATATTGCACCTAACAGACCTACAGGAATTACTGGAATAAGCCATATAGCAAGTATTACCAATGCAATTAAAATACCTACAATACGAATATCTAAGTTAATGTTGGTTCTTTTGTTAGTAACAGAATTTTTCTCTTTTAGTCCTCTTACTGTGGAAGAAAAAGTGGATATTATTAAGGGGAGGGATTTAATAAGACTTATTATTCCTCCACAGGCTACAGCACCGGCACCTATATATCTGATATAACTGCTCCATATTTCACTGGCTGATAATTGTGAAATTGCAATATCTTGTGGAGTTATTATACTATTGCCACCGAAAAACACAATAGCAGGAATTAATACAAACCAACCTAGCAAACCTCCGGCAAACATATAGGCTGCAATATTAAAACCACAAATATATCCTACAGCTGTAAGGGCAGGGTATACCTGTACTGAAAATTCAGTTTTTAGAGAATGTATAGTAGCTGTTATTGTACTTGGTATTATTTTTAAACCGTCAACAATGAATTTAATAAGTGCTGAAATGCCAATGCCGGCAAATACAGTGTTTGCACCGGAATTGTTGCTTTCTCCGGCTAATAATACTTCGGCACAGGCTGTACCCTCAGGATAGGGCAAAGTGTAGTGTTCTTTTACTATTAGAGCATTTCTAAGAGGTACCATAAAAAGTATGCCTAAAATTCCACCAAAGAATGCCAGTAATGATATTGTTAAAAGACTTGGAACTTCTGTCAGCCCCTCTTTTGACCATAGAAAAAGTACAGGCATAGTAAATATTGAACCGGCAGCAAGGGATTCGCCGGCAGAACCTATGGTTTGTACCATATTACTTTCCAATATTGAGTTTTTTCTAAGTATAATACGAAGAACACCCATAGAAATAACGGCAGCAGGAATAGAGGCAGAAATTGTTAAACCAACTCTTAGACCTAAATAGGCATTTGCAGCACCAAAAACAACAGAAAGTAATATACCTATTATTATTGATGTAGGTGTAAATTCGGTTTGAACGTGTTCATCTGAAATATATGGCTTAAATTCTTCTTTTTTCATTTCTTTACCTCCTCTCTTTTGTAATATTATAACCTTTTTGTAGAAAAATATTATTTGTAATATGTGGAGGTAAAATAAAAAAGCCACCTTAAATTAGTGGCTTTAATTTATAAGTATTCAGGAGCATCTCTTAATATTGAATAAGGTGTCATCATACCTAATATTTTTTCGTTTATTTTTCCGTTTTCGGTGAAGAAAACTACAGCTAAGTTTTTCATTGAGCGAACATCTATAGTAAAAAGTTTTGAAACTTCATAGAGTGTTGCGTTCTTTTCAACAAAAGCAAAATATTCATTTGTGTGCATATCAAGAGCAAGATATTCTTCTAAAACTTTCAACGTAGAATGAACATTTATGTTTAATTCCTTGTGGGCACATACATAGGCGTATATGGAGTTGTCACTAAATACACCTACAAGTTTTTCCTTATCGAATACCGGAACATGGGTAAAACCATGGGTATCCATATATTCTGCAACTTCTGAAATTTTGGAATCAAGAGTAGCTGAATATAAATTTTCTCGTCTGACAGCGAATTTCATAGCTAATATTGGGTTGCTTATTCTGTCCACACATTTGCGAAGTATATCTAACATTTCTTCTGAAGGTGTAATAGGGTAAGCACCGTTTACTTTTGGATTATGTACAAGAAAATTTCTAACAACTCGGCAATAATCAATTTCTTCCTTAAATTCTTTCAAAATAGGAAGTGCTTGAAGTCTGCCTATTATAGGAGCATTGTTAGAGTTTGGAAAGTATATTTCTCTACCTATGTGTTCAAGCTGTCTGTATAAGTCGAGAAATTCTTCTGTTTTGTTTTTTTCACTCATAGAATATCACTTCCTCTTTCTTAAAAGTAAAAGTACAATTAAAAAGGCGATACCAATTAAAACAATAGTTCCACCTGGTTTAAGGTCATAGACAGCTGTAACAAGTAAGCCGGCTATAGTAAATATAAATGCAAATATAACTGAAAAAATAACATTTTGTTTATAGCTTTTAGAAATAAGCATAGAACAAGCTACAGGAATAACCATTAATGATGAAATAACCAAAGCACCTACAGTTCTTGCAGCAATAGAAACAACTATTGAAGTAAGAATTGTGAAAATAAGGTTTATACTCTTTACAGGTACACCGGAAAGGGCAGCACCTTCTTCATCAAAAGCTATATAAAAAAGCTCTCTATAGAGTAAAAGAAGTATAATAATTACTGCTATACTAAGTACAACAACTACTACAAGTTCAAATGTAGATACTGCCACAATAGAACCGAAAAGGAAACTATTAAATGATGCAGCATTTTTTATAAAGCCTGAAAATACGGCTGCTACACCTACGCCAAAACTAAGTACAATAGCTGTTGCCATTTCTGAATAGTTTGGAAAACCTCGTCTTATGTATTCAATAATAAGTGCTGAAATTACTGAAAATACAATAGCTGAAACAACAGGACTCCAACTAAAACATAACCCAATAGCTACACCGGCAAGACCAGCATGGGAAAGGGCATCACCAATGGAGGAAAGTCTTTTCAATACAATCGTATTACCAATTAATGGTGTAACAATGGAAATGAAAATTGCTATAACTAAGGCTCTTTGCATAAAAGCCATTTGAAATATATCGAACATAATTGCCTCCTATAAATGATGATGCACGTGAGTAAGCATTGACTGTGAATTAAATTCTTCACTTGTCATTACTTCGCCACTTCCGTCTTCTGAAAGAACTAAAATCTTGTTGGAATGATAAATAATTGATGAAATATCGTGAGTTACCATAACTATTGTAATTCCGCTATTTTTGTTTAAATCTCCCAAAAGACAACATATAGAGTCAACGGCTCTAATGTCTATACCGGTTGTTGGTTCGTCTAGGAAAATAATCCTAGGGTCGGAAATGAGAGCTTTTGCAATAAATACTCTCTGTTGCTGACCACCGGATAAATAACCTATTTGACGATGCTTGTAGTCAAGCATACCAACTCTTTCTAATGCTGAGTCTATAAGCTTTTTATCTTCTTTTGTGTTGCGTTTAAAAAGTCCTTTTTTAGAATAAAGACCTAGAGAAACAACTTCTTCCACAGTAGCGGGGAAATCTCTGTTTATGTTTGTAGCTTTTTGTGAAACATAGGCTATAGAGGCAAAATCCTTATATTTTTCAGAATTTGTGCCAAGTAATTTAATTTCCCCCTCTAGTGGAGAAAGTTGGTTTAATATTAGTTTTAGTAATGTACTTTTTCCTGTACCGTTTGTACCGACGATACACATAAAATCACCGGCATCTACATCAAAACTCAATCTGTGTAGTATGCTTTTGTCGGGATAGCTAAAGGATAAATCCTTTACTTCCAAAACTTTATTTTTCAATTATAACACCTCGGTTACTATTTTAATGCTGTTACAAGATTTTTAAGGTTTTCTTCCATAACTGAAATATAGTCAGCTCCGTTGTCAATATCCTCTTGTTCAAGACCTTCAAAAGGATTTAGTGCCAACAACTGTACACCTGTTTCATCAGCAAGAGACTGTGCAATTTTTGGAGAAACAAGTTCTTCAAAGAAAATGTATTTTACATTATTTGCCTTTATATAGTCTGCAATTTCTTTCATCTTTGCCGGAGAAGGCTCACTGTCAGCTGAAATACCGTCAATAGAAGTCTGTTCAAGACCATAGGCAGAGCAAAGATAACTATATGCCTCGTGAGATACTACAATTTTTTTATTGGAAACATTTGAAAGCTGTGTCTTAAATTCATTGTCAAGATTGTTAAGCTGTTCTGTAAATGTTGCAAGATTTTCCTTGTAGTATTCCTTGTTGGAAGGGTCAAGGTCAGAAAGGGTATCACAAATTTCCTGTGACATTGTAATTACATTTTTTGGGTCAAGCCATATATGAGGGTCATTCTTTGTATGCCCAAAAGGAGCAGAAAGCTCAACATATTTTGGCTTTTCACCATTTACAGCACCTTTTACTTTGTCAATCCAACTTTCCATACCCAAACCATTGTAGAAAAGAACATCAGCAGAATTGAGATTTAACATATCTTTTGAAGATGGTTCCCAATCATGAGGTTCAGTACCAGATGGGACAAGATTATGCACATCTACCTTATCTCCACCAATTTTTTCCACAAAGTCATAAATAGCATAGAAACTAGTGTAAATTTGTGGTTTATTAGAAGTTTTAACAGGAGCAGAACCACAGCCTGTTAGTATCAGCATTAGTGCTAAAATGATAATTTTTTTCATAAAATCCTCCTATAAAATATATAGATTAATAATAACATAAAAGTAAGCTTTTTTCAAGATATGGAGGATTGGTATAAATATGTAAGGGCGAATATACGCCCATTTGTTATGGAGTAGTTGTAGTGTTGCCGTTAGTAGTACCATTGTTATTAGTAGTATTGTTGCCGGTCATATCATTTGCCATATTGCCTACAGCATCGCCAACACCTTCAACAGCTCTACCAACACCGTTACCAATATCTTCAACAGCATTACCTGCACCATTTACTACATCGCCGGCAGCATTACCAATATCATTTGCAACACCGTCATTTGATGTAGACTCAGAATTATACTGTGAAGTCATTTCGGTTGTACTTGCGTTGTCTGTAGTTGTTGTGTTATTATTATCATTAGAAGTAGAGTTTCCACAACCTACAAGGCACAGAGTAAGGGCTATTAAGGCTGCGGGATAGATTTTTTTTACCAAAATTATTCCTCCTTGCAGTTTATTAATATTTACTACAACTGTATTGTTTGCAAATAGACTTAAATTTAGTGTGGAAATTTTTTCAAAAAGAGGTGTTTTATATGAGGAAATCTGGTATATTAGCACATCCTACAAGTTTTCCGTCAAAATATGGTATTGGAGATTTAGGAAAAGGTGCTTACGAATTTGTGGATTTTTTAGAAAAATCAGGTCAAAAATTGTGGCAGATATTGCCTTTGGGACAAACAAGTTTTGGTGACTCTCCATATCAAAGTTTTTCTGCTTTTGCAGGAAATATTTATATTATCAGTCCAGATATTTTTGTTAAAAAAGGATATTTAAGTAAAAAAGATATTGAAGTAGTTCCGGAATTTGATGAAAAAAATGTTGAATATGGAAAAGTAATAAATTACAAAATGTCCCTATTCAGAAAGGCATTTAAAAATTTTAAAGAAGATAAAAAATATTTGGGCTTTTGTGAAAAAAATGCTTTTTGGTTAGACGACTACAGCCTTTTTATGTCTTTAAAGAATTATTTCATAGAACAGAGAAAAAATACATATGAAAGTGCTGAATACAAAGCTTACTATAGTGCTAATGAAAAGAAAGTAAAGCTTAATGCCATAAAGGATTGCTTTTATGGTGGTGCTTGGAATTCGTTTCCAGAAGATATAAGAGATAAAAAGCCAAAGGCTGTTGAAAAATATACAAAGTTGTTAAAAACAGAAATAGATTTTTACAAGTTTTTGCAATATGAATTTTTTACACAATGGCAGGAATTAAAGGAATACGCCAACGAAAAAGAAATTGAAATAATAGGGGATATACCTATATTTGTTGCAGAGGATAGTGCAGATGTATGGAGTAACAGAAACTTATTTTCTCTCGATACAAAGGGATTTCCAAAGGTTGTAGCCGGTGTTCCTCCTGACTATTTTAGTGCAGATGGTCAGCTTTGGGGCAATCCTCTCTATGATTGGAAAGAACATAGCAAAAATGGTTATGATTGGTGGACAAAGAGAATTGAAAATGCCTTTAAACTTTGTGACATAGTTAGAATTGACCATTTTAGAGGATTTGAAAGCTATTGGGAAATACCTTTTGGTGAAAAAACAGCAGTAAATGGCAAGTGGAAAAAAGGTCCTAAAGAAGAAATATTCAATGTTATGGAAAATAAACTTGGCAAGCTAAATATTATTGCTGAGGATTTAGGGGATTTAACTGACGAAGTTTTTGACTTAAGAGACGAATTGGGTTTTCCAGGAATGAAAATATTGCAGTTTGCCTTTGATTCAGACGAAGCCAATGCCTATTTGCCTTTTAATTATGAAACTACTAATTGTGTTGTATATACAGGTACTCACGATAACGATACAACTAAAGGTTGGTACAGTAAAGCAGATAAAAAAGCTACAGATTATGTCAGAAGACTTCTCAATGTATCCGGAGAGGATATAGCATGGGATTTAATAAGAATGGCTGAGGGTTCAGTTGCAAAATATGCAGTAATTCCTGTACAAGATGTTATGAATTTAGGTTCTAAGGCAAGAATGAATACACCGGGGAAAGCAGAAGACAACTGGCAGTTTAGATTTACAGAAGATATGTTGACAGATGATATGGCAAAGGGTATGAAGTACCTTGCAAAGATTTATAATAGATAATTATTTGGTGTGCACACTTACTAATAGTGTGCATACTTTTTTGTGCAATTTTTTAGATAGTGTAATAAAATTTTAAAGAATTAAGTATACATATTATGGTATAATTATGTTAGAGGAAAGATGTGGAATTACGGAGGGACTAAATATGAAAAAGAAATTGTTGAGTGTACTTGCTACTACAGTTCTTTGCGTTGTAACAGCCACTTCAAGTTTTGGTGCAAGTGGTGTTATTAGAAACGGTAGTGTGCTTGTACCATTAAGAGGTGTTTTTGAAAATCTTGGCTTTAAGGTTTATTGGAATTCAGATACAGAAACAGCACAGATTTTTAATGAAAACTATTCTATAAGTATACAGAAAAATGCTGATACATTCGTTGTAAATGGCAAAACAATTTCGCCAGATACACCACAGACAATTATTGATGGAACAATGTATTTGCCTTTGAGAGCTTTAGGTGATGCCGTTTCTGCTCAAACAAGCTGGAATGAAGAAAATAAGTCTGCTGTTATAGAATTAAATGGCAAGAAAGTAACTGTATATACTGACAAGAATTATATTGTTGCAGGTACTTCAGAAAACCTTGACTTGAAAGAACCTACAACAAAGGTAACAGAAACTACTACAGAAACAACAACTGAAACTACTACAGAGGCAACAACTGAGGAAACAACTGGCAGTACAACAGCTACTGTTGATGAATATGCCGGTTTTGCTGGTGTTAGATATAGCTTAAGAAAACAGGTAATTGCTGATTTACAGAAAGCACAGAAGCAGTATCACGTGGGTAATGCAGATACTTTAAGTCTTATGCAGAGAGATGCCATTGTTCTTGCATCAAACCAGTGGCTTAGTATGGCAAACAGTAATGAAGAAAGAAGTTACATTGATGTAGCTACTGAATTTTATTTGAGATTTGCCGATGCAGCAAAGGCTATTGATGAATATTCAAACAGAACAAGTGATACTACATCAAAAGCTATGTATAAGGCACAGGCTGATGATTTTAAAGACAGAATGGACGCAATAGTAGATAGTTTTTCAATGTGTAAGAGTATTTCTGACGTAAACAATGTTTACAACAGTATGTATGATTTATCAAGACAGATAAGAAGGTTTAATTGGTAAAACAGGGCGATATATAGATTGTTAAAATCATTATAAAAAGTATATCAATGAAAGGGGGACTATAGAAAGTTCTCCTTTTTGTTTTATTATACTTTTTTTGGTATAGTTTTCATAAATTTTTTAGTATATTTTTAAGGGAGAATTTCTGTTGAAATAAAGAATTTTTTGTTGTATAATACATTGGAATAAAAGTGCTTTATAATAAGTAGACACACATAAAATATAAAGCACCAAGTTGGAAAATAACAGTTTACATAAAAGCCTTGAGATAAGGGCTTTTGTACTGTGTAAGAATTAGAACAGGGGAATATATATGAGTTTTTATAAAGCTGGTATTGATATAGGTTCTACTACAATTAAATTTGTAGTAATGGATGAAAATAACAATATTTGTTTTAAGGATTACAGAAGACATTTATCAAATATACAGGAAACTTTACTTGGTCTTGTAAAAGATGCAAGAGAGCAGTTAGGCGAATTTAAGTTTTCTTGTGTAATTACCGGTAGTGGTGGTCTTTCTATTTCTAATTGGATTGGTATGGAGTTTATACAGGAGGTTGTAGCTGTAAGTACAGCTATTACTCATGTAGCACCTCGTACTGATGTTGCTATTGAAATAGGTGGCGAAGATGCTAAGATTATTTATTTTGACGGTGGTAGCATAGAACAGAGAATGAACGGTGTCTGTGCCGGTGGTACAGGTTCTTTCATTGACCAGATGGCATCACTTTTACAGACTGATGCAGAAGGTCTTAATGAATATGCAAAGACATATAGTGCAATTTATCCAATAGCTGCCAGATGTGGTGTATTTGCTAAAAGTGATATTCAGCCACTTATTAACGAAGGTGCAGCAAAGTCTGACTTGGCAGTATCTATTTTTCAGGCTATAGTTAATCAGACTATTAGTGGACTTGCCTGTGGTAAGCCAATAAGGGGTAATGTAGTTTTCCTCGGTGGTCCATTACACTTCCTTACTGAATTGAAGGCTAGATTTATTGATGTACTTGGTCTTGAAGGTGACGCTGTTGTTGAAGTTGAAGATTCTCACCTTTTTGCTGCTATGGGTTCTGCTCTTTCATCAAAAGATGATAAGATTTTCTCTGCTGATGAAATGATAAAGGAACTTACAAATGGCAAGCACATTGCAATGGAAATAAATAGACTTGACCCATTGTTTAAAGATGAACAGGACTATAATAAATTTAAGGAAAGACACGACAAGGCAAAGGTTATAAAAGGTGACCTTGAGTCATATAAGGGCGATGTTTTCTTAGGTATTGATGCAGGTTCTACTACATCAAAATTAGCTCTTATCAGTGATAAGGGCGAACTTCTTTACTCTTTCTATGCAGGTAATGAAGGTAGTCCTCTTAAAATGGTAATGACTGCTTTAAAACATATTTACAGCATTTTACCGGAAGGAGTAACAATAAAGAAGTCTTGTGTTACAGGCTATGGTGAGGCTCTTATAAAAGAAGCTCTTATGATAGATTTAGGTGAAATTGAAACAGTTGCTCACTATAAGGCAGCAGCTTTCTTTGAACCTGATGTAGACTTCATTCTTGATATTGGTGGTCAGGATATGAAGTGTATCAGAATAAAGAATGGTGTTATTGATTCTGTTCTTTTAAATGAAGCTTGTTCAGCAGGTTGTGGTTCATTTATAGAAACTTTCGCAAAGAGTCTTAAACTCAGTGTGCAGGATTTTGCAAAGGTTGCATTATTTGCAAAAGGTCCTATTGACTTAGGTTCTCGTTGTACAGTATTTATGAACTCAAGAGTAAAACAGGCTCAAAAAGAGGGTGCAGAAGTTGCTGATATTTCAGCAGGTCTTGCATACAGTGTTATTAAAAATGCCCTTCAGAAGGTTATTAAGGTTACTGACCCAACTGATTTAGGTAAGCATATTGTTGTTCAGGGTGGTACATTCTACAATGAGGCTGTTTTAAGAGCTTTTGAAAAGATTTCAACTAGAGAAGCTGTTCGCCCGGACATCAGTGGTATAATGGGTGCTTTTGGTGCAGCCGTTATTTCTCGTGATAAGTATGTAGCAGGTGAAGAATCTACAATCCTTAATGCTGAAGATTTGGAAAACCTTGAAATACAGTCTTCACTTACTCGTTGTAAGGGTTGTAGCAACAACTGTTTACTTACAATAAACAAATTTAGTGGTGGTAGAAGATTTATTTCAGGTAACAGATGTGAAAGAGGTTTAGGTAAGGAAAAATCAGATAGTTGTGTACCTAATCTTTTCCAGTATAAGTATGACAGACTTTTTGATTATGAGCCTATTCCGGAAAATGAAGCTAAACGTGGCGTAGTAGGTATTCCTAGAGTTCTCAATATGTATGAAGATTTCCCACTCTGGTTCACTTTCTTTACAAAATTGGGATACAGTGTAAAACTTAGTCCAAAGAGTAGCAGAAAGGTTTATGAAATGGGTATAGAGTCTATACCTAGTGAGTCAGCCTGTTATCCAGCTAAAATAGTACATGGACATATTATGTCACTTATAAATGACGGCGTTAAGTTTATATTCTATCCTTGTGTAGCTTATGAACATAAGGAAATAAGTGGAGCAGATAACCACTATAACTGTCCTATTGTAACAAGTTATCCGGAAAATATTAAAAATAACGTTGAAGAAATTAGAGATTACAACATAGATTTCAGAAATCCGTTTATAGCTCTTAGCTCAGAAGAAATATTTGCAGACAGAATGGCTGAAATTTTTGGAGATATTCCAAAGAGTGAAGTTAAGGAAGCTGCAAAGGCTGCTTGGAGAGAAGAACAGAGATTTAGAGAAGATATGCGTAAGAAGGGCGAGGAAACAGTAAAGTATATTAAGGAAAATAATATGACTGGTATTGTTGTAGCCGGTCGTCCTTACCATATTGACCCAGAAATAAATCACGGTTTACCAGAACTTATTACAGGCTATGGTGTTGCAGTTCTTACAGAAGATAGTGTTGCACATCTTGGAGATGTTGAAAGACCTTTAAATGTTCGTGACCAATGGGCATACCATTCAAGACTTTATGCAGCAGCAAGTTTTGTTCGTGAACAGGAAGATATTGAACTTATACAGCTTAATAGCTTTGGTTGTGGTCTTGATGCCGTAACTACTGATGAAGTACACGACATACTTAATGCTTATGGCAAAATTTATACAGTTCTTAAAATTGATGAAGTAAGTAACTTAGGTGCTGCCAGAATAAGAATACGTTCACTTTTTGCTGCTCTTGAAGAAAGAAGGAATAAGAAATTCAAGCCTAAGAAACTTGTTGAAAAGGAAAGTAGAGTTGTATTTACAAAGGAAATGAAGAAAACTCATACTCTCCTTATGCCACAGATGTCACCTATACATTTTGATATTGCTCAGGAGGCTTTCAGAGCCAGTGGCTACAATGTAGAGGTTATGCCTGCAATAGATAAGGATTGTATTGATATTGGACTTAAATATGTAAATAACGATGCTTGCTATCCGGCACTTATTGTTGTAGGTCAGATTTTAAGAGCTTTACAGTCTGGAAATTATGACTTAGACAAGGTATCTGTGTTAATAAGTCAGACAGGTGGTGGCTGTCGTGCTACTAACTACATTGGTTTCATAAGACGTGCATTGAAAAATGCCGGTCTTGAACATATTCCGGTAGTATCTGTAAGTGCTAGTGGACTTGAAAAGAACCCTGGATTTAAGATTACTTATAAATTTGCTATGGCACTTCTCCAGTCTGTGCTTTATGGCGATTTATTTATGAGAGTCCTTTATAAGACAAGACCTTATGAAAAGGTAAAGGGTTCAGCTAATGCTCTTTATCACAAGTGGAATGAAGTTTGTAAAAAGGCTGTTCGTTCTCCAAAGAAGAACGAATTTAATAAGATTGTCAGAGGAATAGTAAAGGATTTTGATGAACTTCCTTTAGATGAAACAATAGTTAAGCCGAAGGTTGGTGTAGTAGGTGAAATTCTTGTTAAGTTCCACCCAACTGCCAACAATGATGTAGTAACACTTCTTGAAAAAGAAGGTGCTGAGGCTGTTGTTCCAGACCTTATTAACTTCTTTACATACAGTCTTTACAACAACAAGTATAAAGAAGAATATCTTGGTGCAAAACACTCTATAACAGTCCTTACAAATTGGGCAATTAAGTTCATTGAAGGTTATAGACGAGTAATGAGTGATGCCCTTAAAGACAGTAAGAGATTTGAACCACCAACAGATATTAAGGAACTTGGTGCTATGGCAGAGGATATAGTAAGTCTTGGTAACCAGACAGGTGAAGGTTGGTTCTTAACAGGCGAGCTTGTAGAACTTATACATTCCGGTGTTACAAATAATATTTGTGCTCAGCCTTTTGCTTGTCTTCCTAACCACGTTACAGGTAAGGGTGTTATTAAGGAATTAAAGAGAAGAAATAAAAACAGTAATATTGTTGCTATTGACTATGACCCAGGTGCTAGTGAAGTAAACCAGCTTAACAGAATTAAGCTTATGCTTTCAACTGCTTATAAAAACCTTGAAGAAAGTCAGAAACAGGCAGCAGCAAGCAATAAATAAGTTACAAACATAAAAGAAAAAAGTATTATTCCATATGGAGGTAAAACTATGAAAAGATTTTTAGCCATTACTTTAGGTGCAATGTTAGTATTGTCAAGCCTTACTTATGGTAAAGGTAAGATACAAAATGGCATTGATATCGTAAAGGCAAGTCAGGAAACAAGTACAACAATTAAAACTGAAACTGGTTCAATTACAAAAATTAATAGAGAAACTACAACAACTGAGGCAACAACAGAAACTACTACTTCTGCACCTCGTGCTATAGCTGTTGGCGAAGAAAACAATAGCATTGTTATGAACGGTTCAACTTACGAATATATGGGTAATACAATGGTGCCTTTAAGAGGTATTGCTGAGGCTCTTGGTTATGATGTTGAATGGAATTCTGAATTAAAGGCTGTTGAAATTTCAAATGATGACGTTAAGGTTGATTTTAATACTGGCGTAAATAGTTATGTTATTACTAAGAATAAGGATTTAAAGGCTGGTACGCCAGTTTCACTTGCTACAGCACCAGTAATAAAAGATGGTTCAACATATGTTCCTCTTGAACTTTTCAGAATGCTCAACTCACAGCAGTATGATATTGTTATTAAGAATAACACAGTTGTAATTTCTCCAAAGACAGCAGAAGAAGTTACAGAAGAAACTACAGTTGTGGATAACGCACTTTCACTTAGAGGTGGAGAAATCAACAAAGTTGATAACGGTGGAAAAAAGCAGGCTAATGCTGATGCTAAGGTGGATAGTGACAAGAAGATTGTAAATGAAACTACAACATTCTCTATCAGCAAAGAGGCAACAACAGAATCTACAACTAAGGAGTATGTTGGTGGTAAAAATTCTGTAAACCCTATGGTAGAATATGATACTGCTGCACAGGCTGCTGCAGAACTTAAAATAAACTTAAATACTGTAGATATTGAAGGATATACACTTGAACACGTTTATGTTGTATCAGGCTTAATTTTACAGCTTGATTATACAAACGGTAGTAAGGATTTTTCTGTTCGTATAGCTAAGGGTACAGATGATATTTCCGGTGATTACAAGAAATATTCAACACTTGCAAAGTATACTGTAAATGGTTGTCTTGCTACTCTCGAAGGTGACAAGATTAATTATCCAAAGGCTACTTGGACAGATAAGACTTATACTTATGCAGTTACAAACAATAGCAACTTAAAAGAACACGAAATGGCAAAAATAGCAAATGAAGTTGCTTATTTTGTAGCAAAATAATAAAATAATGTTGACAAAAGTCGGCGTATTTTATATAATTAACTTTGGTTTAACAGCGGGATAAGTAGATTTTAATATCGGTAAAGAGAGAATACGGTTGGTGAAAGTATTTCCGTAAAATAAATTGAAGCTACCCATATATGCTGTGTGCATTAATACTGCACCGTTTAACTTGCGTTAAAAGTTACTTGAGATACGGCAGTTTGTCGTAATCAGGGTGGTACCGTGTTTATTAACGCCCCTGTTCTGTTATGCAGAAGGGGGCTTTTTTTATTATTTTAAAAATTTCACTTTAATTTTTTGGAGGATTTACAAATGCAATTCATGGGAGTAAATGAAATCAGAGAAGCATATCTTTCATTTTTTGAAAGTAAAGGTCATTTGAGAATGGCAAGTGCGTCATTAGTACCTCACAATGACAAGAGTCTTTTACTTATTAATTCTGGTATGGCACCTTTAAAGCCTTTCTTTACAGGTCAGCAGGTTCCACCAAGAAAGAGAGTAACAACTTGCCAGAAGTGTATCAGAACAGGTGATATTGAAAATGTAGGTAAGACTGCACGTCATGGTACATTCTTCGAAATGCTTGGTAACTTCTCTTTTGGTGATTACTTTAAGAGAGAAGCTATTAACTGGGCATGGGAATTCTTTACACAGGTAGTAAAGCTTCCTGAAGACAGACTTTATGTTTCTGTATATCAGGATGATGACGAAGCATTCGATATTTGGAACAAGGAAATTGGTCTTGCTCCAGAAAGAATTTTTAGAATGGGTAAGGAAGACAACTTCTGGGAACATGGTGTAGGTCCATGTGGTCCATGTTCTGAAATCTACTACGATAAGGGTGAAGAATACGGCTGTGGACAGCCTGGTTGTACAGTAGGTTGTGACTGTGACAGATATATGGAAATCTGGAACCTTGTATTCACTCAGTTCTGTAAGGAAGAAGACGGTTCTTATTCTAATCTTGACCACCCTAACATTGATACTGGTATGGGTCTTGAAAGAATTGCAACTGTTATGCAGGGTGTAAACTCTATTTTTGATGTAGATACAGTAAAGGCTATTAGAGATAAGGTATGTGCTCTTGCCGGCGTTGAATATGGTGTAAATGAAAAGACTGATATTTCTATCAGAGTTATTACTGACCATATTCGTTCAGTTGCATTTATGACAGCTGACGGTGTACTTCCTTCTAATGAAGGTAGAGGTTATGTATTAAGAAGACTTTTAAGACGTGCTGCTAGACATGGTAGACTTCTTGGTATTGAAGGCAACTTTATGACAGAAGTATGTAAGGTTGTTATTGAAAATTCCGGTAAGGCTTATCCTGAACTTGTTGATAAGAAGGACCATATCTTCAATATTTTAAATAATGAAGAAAGTAGATTTGCTGCAACTATTGATACAGGTCTTTCACTCTTAAAGCAGAAGATTGAAGAAATCAATGCTCAGGAAGGCGAAGATATTCTCGGTGGTGCAGATTCATTCAAGCTCTACGATACTTATGGTTTCCCAGTTGAATTAATGGAAGAAATTCTTGAAGAACAGGGTATGACAATGGATATGGAAGCCTTCAAGGCTGAAATGCAGAAGCAGAAAGAAAGAGCTAGAAATGCAAGAGCAACAGACACTTATATGGGTGCTGATGAAACTGTATTCAACCAGCTTGACCCTGCTATGTCTACTGAATTTGTTGGTTATACAGATTACAGCTATGCTGGTGCAAAGGTTCTTGCTATTGTAAGCAATGACGCTGTTGTAGATACTGCAAGTGAAGGCGATAAGGTTTCTATCGTTGTTGACAAGACTCCTTTCTATGCTGAAATGGGTGGTCAGGTAGGCGACTGTGGTACAATGCACAACGATAACTGCAACATTAAGATTAATGATTGTGTTAAGTTTGGTGGCAACAAGTTTATCCACACAGGTGTTGTTGAAAATGGTCAGATTAAGGTTGGCGATACTATTGACCTTGATATTGATGTAAAGAATAGAATGGATATTGCTAGAAACCATACAGCAACTCATATTTTACAGGCTGCTTTAAGAGAAGTTTTAGGTTCTCATATTGAACAGGCCGGTTCATATGTTTCAAAGGATAGATTGCGTTTTGACTTTACTCACTTTGAAGCTATTAGCAAGGAAGATTTAGCTAGAGTTGAACACATTGTAAATGAAAAAATTCTTGCAAGTATTCCAGTAAAAATGGAAGAAATGCCTATGGAAGAAGCTAAAAAGCTTGGTGCTATGGCACTCTTTGGTGAAAAGTACGGCGATGTAGTAAGAGTTGTAAGTGTTGGTGATTACTCTGTTGAATTCTGTGGTGGTACTCACATTTCAAATTCTTCTCAGATTGGCTCATTTAAGATTATTTCTGAAACTGGTGTAGCTGCTGGTACAAGAAGAATTGAAGCTCTTACAGGTGCAGGCGTTCTTAATCATTATGAAGATGTTGAATTCCTTTTAAATAATATCTTCGGTGTATTACGTACTAACTCTAAGAATATTATTTCTAAGATTGAACACGTTCTTGAAGAAAATAAACAGCTTTCAAGCGAATTAGAAAGTCTTAAATCTAAGCTTTCTGGTGGTCTTGTAGATGAAATTATTGCTAAGGCTGAAGATGTAAACGGCTTTAAGTATGTTTCTGCTAAGGTAAGTGGCATTGATATGAATGCTCTTAGAAATATGGGTGACCAGATTAAGGAAAAGAGTGGCGAAGGTGTTATTGTTCTTGCATCTGATGTAGACGGTAAGGTTAATTTTGTTGTTATGTGTAGTGATGAGGCTGTTAAGAAGGGTGCTAAAGCCGGCAATATTGTAAAAGCTGCTGCAACTGTTTGTGGTGGTGGCGGTGGTGGCCGTCCAAATATGGCTCAGGCTGGTGGTAAAGACCCATCTAAGATTGATGAAGCCCTTGCAACTGCTAAGACAACTGTTGAGGATATGTTAAAATAATGGAAGCCAGTTTAGCTTATAAAACAAAAAAAATAGTTGAAAAATATGGTTTCAGTTTTAAGAAGAACTTTGGTCAGAACTTTCTCGTTGATGAGAGAGTTCTGGGCAAAATTGTGTCTTCAGCTGAAATTTCAAAAGACGATGTAGTTATAGAGGTAGGTCCCGGTATAGGTACACTTACACAGGCTCTTGCAAAAGAGGCTTATAAGGTTGTAGCCGTAGAAATAGATACTACCCTTGTGCCTATTTTAGGTGAACTTTTGTCTGATTTTGATAATATTGAAATAATAAATGAGGATATTTTGAAAGTAGATGTAAATGCTATTGCTGAAAAATATCCAGACAAGAAAATAAAAATGGTAGCTAATTTACCATACTATATTACTACTCCTATTATTATGAATGTGCTTGAAAATCATATTCCTGTTGAAAGCATTACAGTGATGATACAAAAGGAAGTAGCTTATAGAATGAAAGCACAGCCATCTACTAAGGATTACGGTTCACTTTCTCTTGCTGTACAGTATTATTGTGAGCCTTACCTTGTGGCAAATGTACCACAAAACTGCTTTATGCCTAGACCTAATGTTGATTCAGCTGTAATTAAGTTGACAGTTATGGATAAGCCAAAGGTACAGGTAAATAATGAAAAGTTTATGTTTGAGTTTATAAAGGCTGCTTTTAGTCAGAGAAGAAAAACTTTAGTAAACTGTATTTTTAGTAGTGGATTACTTACTTTGTCAAAAGATGAAATTGGTAAAATGCTTAATGGCCTTGGCTATGATGAAAGAGTGAGAGGAGAAAGTCTTACCCTTGAAGATTATGGTAAAATTACTGACGAGGCTGAAAAATATATAAAGTAAAAAGGAATATCTGTCCTAATTACCTCATACTCTATTGAATAGAAATACTATTTAATAGGAGGATAAATTATGGCGTATTCAAGAACTTTTATTACATTAAAACAGGGCTGTAGTGATTATGTAAAAGATGTCAGAGGTTGCGTTGGCAGAGCTATTGTTGAAATCAGGAATGGCAGAGGTAGACTTCTTTTGCAGGCTCAAGGTTTAAAGAGTGACAATGATTACAGAGTTTGTGTTTTAAGTAAAGATGATAGCGTTGAAGTGGACAGACCTTTATATGTAAATAATAGTGGCAGGGGTGAAGTAAAATGGGAGTTTAAGCCTGATGGTGTACTTTCAGACATCAGAGCCCTTGCTGTTCTTGTTAAAGATAAAGCACCTCTTATTGGTTTTGTAAAAGATGAATATAACTGGCAACAGTGCCTTATGGCAAAGCCGGAAAATCATAAACAGCCGGAAACTATTATGGCTATTAAGCCAGAAATTATAGAGGTTAAAGAACCTGAGAAAATTGTAAGTGCAGTTGTGGAAGATAAGGTTGAAAATATAGAAAAGGAACAACCTGTTACAGAAATTGAAGAAGAACCACAAAATAGTATAGCTGAAAATGCTACTGAAGAAATTAATCAGAAGGACAAAGAAAAAATAGTTCAACTGGTAAATGAATTTAGTGATAGTATTGATGAAATACAGGCAATTACTGTATCAGCAAATACAGATTACATATTTTCTCGCAATGAAGTAAAGCCTTTTGGCGATGACAATATAAAGTGGGTTAAGGTTAATATCAGAGAGATTTGTGCAGTAAAAGATTTGTGGAAATATTGCAATAATCCATTTGTTATAAAAGGCTGTAGGGAATATAAACATTTGCTATTGGGCAGAGATGGCAAAAACTATTGGATGGGCGTACCTTGTAAATATGACCCGTCTTACAAATTAGAAGCTCAGATACAGGGCTTTAAAGAATGTAAACCTATGAATGGTAGAGAATTAAAGGCAGGAGAGTCCTGCTATTGTTTATTAAAGTGTTAGAAAGGATAAATTTATGCGTCACAGAAGAAAACCGTGGTCAGAAACTGAAATGGCTAACAATAAGGCTCTTGTCACTAATCCAACAGAAAATAAGGGTAAGTGGAATGAAGCTTTTGGCAACGATAATCCTATATATGTTGAAATAGGTTGTGGAAAAGGTGGCTTTTTAAGTGAAATGAGCAAGCTTTATCCAAATATCAATTTTATTGGTATGGAAAAGGAAGACCAGATTGTGGCAGCTGCTCTTAAAAAAAGTCGTGAAAGTGGTGTTGGCGAAAATATTAGATTTATGGTTGAAAATGTAGCTAACATTAATGAAATTTTTGAAACTGGCGAAGTTGAAAGACTTTACATTAACTTCTGCGACCCTTGGCGTCAGCGTAAGAAGTGGGCAAAGAGAAGACTTACTCACAGAAATTTCCTTAATTTATACGAAGTTCTTTTCGGTGAAAAGGGTGGAGAAGTCTTTATGAAGACAGATAACCAGCCATTATTTGATTTCAGTCTTAATGAAATTGCAGATAAGGGTTGGAGATTACACAACATTTCTTTGGATTTACACAATAGTGACTATGAAGGAAATGTTATGACAGAATATGAAAAGAAATTTTCTGAAATGGGTCAGCCTATTTTTAGACTTGAAGGTTATTTTAATAAATTACCTGACGATTTAGAGAAAAAAGATGAGTAAACAAGGAAATTGCGAAAGCTGTTTAAATTATGTTTATGACGAAGAATACGAATGTTATACTTGTCTTGTAGATTTGGACGAAGATGAAATGGAAAATTTTATGCGTGAAAATACAGCAGGTTGCCCATTCTTTAGATTTGATAATGAATATAAAACAGTAAATAAGCAGATATAAAAGACAAGGTGGCGTAGATTTCTCTATGCCACTTTTTGTTCTTAACAATAAATAAATGACTTTACTTTTTATAAAATTGTGCTAAACTGTACATAGAAGGGAGTGTTGTATAATGACATCTAATGGCGAAAGAAAAGTTATAACTGTTGAAAATAATGCTGGTGGAAAAGGTCCTATGACTATTGAACATTTGCTTGGAGAAAAGGAACTTGATGGCAAGTGTAAAATGTATGCTAAGGTTACTATTCCAGTAGGAAGTTCTTTAGGCTACCACGAACATCACGGTAATACTGAAACTTATTTCATTCTTTCTGGTACTGGTGAGTACAGTGATAACGGAGAAAAATATACAGTAAAGGCTGGAGATTGTACTTTCTGTGAAGAAGGCAATGGTCATGGTCTTGAAAATATTGGTGACGAAGATTTAGTGTTTATGGCACTTATTATAAATAAATAATTTTAATCAAAAAAGATATTTTGAGTGATTTCAAAATATCTTTTTTGATTTGTTAGTTAATTTTGTAATTTATATTATACAGTAGTTCAAGTATTTTTAATTTTATCTCATCATTATCTGTCAGAACAAATATTCTTATTAATTCTTCAAATATAAATTCTTCTTTTTCTTTTGAACAATATCTGAGAAATAATCTCTTATATTCTTTGTTGTTTAAATAGGGTAGGTTATCTTTTTGTTTAAAATTTTCTATTTCAGCTAATAATTCAGTTTTTGTCATACTAATCACCTGCCGTTACAATGTTATTATTGTATAAAGGTATTTATTCTGAAAAGTCGCCTAATTTGTGAAGAATTAATAAAAAATATCTTAAAAACTATTGAAATTTGTTTAAAATAGTGTTATAATATTAACAATCTAAAAAATAGAAAGCCTTGGTGCTTTCTGAGGGAGGTAGTTTATATGATTAAATATATTGCTGCGGCTATTGTAATTGCTTTTATACTTTATATGTGCTTTAAGATTTTTACAAGTGGTGCAGATATTCAAAGCTCTATTGATGAAAAGAGAAAAGAACTTGAACAGCAAGGCTTGAGATGTTCTGTTTTCCTACGTCATTTAGCTGGTACAGATTTACCTATTGGTGCATTTTGTATGATAAGATGTTTCCCAGAAAATATAGAAGTAAGTTCTAGTAATCTTAAAAGGATTATTGAAAAGAATGATATTGTTGATGCTTTTATGACTACATCAACTGAATTACTTAAAGAAGAAAATAAAGATAAGTATGGTGAATTAAGTGATTATGTTCAGAATAAGTATGTATCAAGAAATCCTCATAGAGAACATACATATCTTGTATTAGAACGTAAAGTAGACGGTGTTAATAAATATTGTGGCTTTGATGTTATAGCTAATAGAAAGACTGATAAGATTGAAGATGTGCACAAACTTATTGAACAGTGTAAGACTATTGAAAAAGCAAAAGTAGAAGAAGCATAAAATTTACCCCTTACCAATTAGGTAAGGGGATTTTTATAGTGAATCGGAAAGATAAATCCGATGACTTAACTTGTTAAGTTGAATAAAAAAATAGGATAGACATTTTGTCTATCCTAAAGGCTGTTCCTGAGGTGATTCGAACACCCGACCTACCGCTTAGGAGGCGGTCGCTCTATCCAGCTGAGCTACAGAAACAAAATAGGTTGAGAAAACTCAACCCACTCATTATACAACAAAAGTTTTTTATTGTCAATTAACACCCTTATCAATGTGTATAACACAGAAATAGGTACTGTCAATTTCTGTAAATTTATCTTTAATCATTTTTCTTAATGTTACGTCATCATAGTAGCAATCAAAAGGCACAAGCAAATCAAAAATAATATTTTTTCTCATTGGTCCGTTTGTAATTCTAAAATCGTGAAAACTAAGTGTAGGGTCAATAGTATTTAAAATTTCCATTAACTTGAGTTTTAATTCATTAGCAAGAGGGTTATTAACTTCTATTGGGTCCATATGAATACTTACTTCGCACTTAAATTTTGATGATACTTCTTCTTCAGCAGAATCTATAATGTCGTGGGCTTTTAAAACGTCCATATCACTAGGAATTTCTGCGTGCATTGATACATAAACTCTACCAGGACCATAATCGTGAACGTGCATATCGTGGATACCTAAAATTTCTTTTCTTTCTAATACACAGTTTTTAACATTTAATACAAATTCAGGGTCAGGGGCAAGGCCAAGAAGTGGTTCAATAGTATCTTTTGCTGTATTGTAACCTGCCCACATAACAAAGAGGGCAACGGCAACACCCATATAACCATCTAAGTTAATATTTGCAAATTTGAATACTAAGAAGCCAATAAGTACAGCTGTTGTAGCAACACAATCGTTGAAACTGTCAGCAGAAGTAGCTATCATAGCAGAGGCATTAAGTTTTTTACCTATTTTTCTATTAAAAAATCCCATCCAAAGCTTAATGCAAACAGAAACAATCAATATTAAAATTGAAATGTTTGAAGATTCAAGAGGTGTTGGATTTAAAATTTTTTCAACGGAGCTTTTTAATAGCTCAAAGCCCATTAATAAAATAAGAGCAGAGACTATAAGACCTGCAATGTATTCTATTCTGCCGTGACCAAATGGGTGGTCGTGGTCTGCTGGCTTTCCAGCCATTCTAAAACCTATAAGAGTTACTATAGAAGAACCGGCATCAGAAAGGTTATTGAAGGCATCAGCCACAATAGAAATAGCTCCGGTTAAAAGTCCGGCAAGTATTTTGATTGTAAACAAAAGTAGATTACAAAATATACCTACAGCTCCGGCCAATGTGCCATAATGTTTACGGACTACAGGATTGTTTATATCATCAGAGTTCCTGATGAAAAGTTTTGTTAATAAGTTAGTCAAAGCCAACCCCCCTTATATTGAAAAACCCCTTGGCTACTAGAGCCAAAGGGGAAAATTACATTAGTTCGTATTATATATTATTAATTGTGTTTTGTCAATATTCAAAAAATAAAATTTTTATAGTCTAGCATTTTTTACAGCAAGGACAATGATGATTATGGTTGTTGTCATCATTTTCGTTAGCTGTATTTGGAATATTATTGCTTATGCCTGCCATAAATTCAGGTTTCTGAGGTGGTGCAAAGAAATCAAGTGGGAAATCAAGTCCGTTGAAAAATTCGCAAGGCTCAGTAGAACCAGTATCTTCACATTCTTCAGGTATGCAGAAACCATTTGACTTAACAGAAAGATTAACTATTCTGTAGAGCTTTATAATTGTGAAAAGTCCAATATGAACTCTTACACCATCAGCTGTATCAGGCTGTTCTTCTGGACAGCAACGGCTGTAGAAAAGCTGTGCTTTAAGTCCAACAGCCTTAGATTCAACATAAACAAATGGGTCAGCATCCATATCAAAGGAATTTGTACCGAAGACACTTAAATCTGTAGAGATTGTAGTGTTAGTTGCCTCTGAACCAAAGAGTGAAACAGACTTAATAAATGTGTTTTGTGCAGGAATTCTGCAAATTTCAGTACCACCAGCACCCTTAAATACAAGTTTGTATTCAATAATATAAGCAAGTTCAATATCCCAGTAACCACGCTTAAACTGACTTTCAGTTTTGCTTAAAACATTAACTTTCTTAACCTTTACATCCTTCATAAAAACCCCTGTAGCCACTGGAGGAGGTACAATTAACTCTCCAGCATCGTAGCTAGTGCCACAGAAAGTTCCACTTTTTGCTGCTCTTGCAAGACCAACCTGAGCTCTGTCAAGGCAATCCTGCTGACGGCAAGAATCATATACTTTGAAGGCAATAATACATTCGTCTTTAATACGATTGTTTCCACCTGCACAGTTAGTTTCAAAATCAAATACTCCCATTTTTAAATCCTCCTTTTTGTCCCTCTCAATGTATAATATTAAAAACTAATAAAATTGTGATTTAAAATATAAAAAAAATATGTTATAATTGACGTAATATGTTTTGGAGGTTTTTTATGAAAAGAATTTTGACACTATTTTTGAGTATAGTAATGTGTATGGGAATTACAGCCTGTGGCTCAAAGCCTAAAAATAAATATGAAGAATATGTTTTATCCTTTGTTCAGGATTTTCAAACACAAAATTTTGATGCTATGTATAAGTTGACAAGTGACCAATACCCATATTTTCAGGGTATGTATAAGCCGGATGAAGAAAACAATGTTAAACTTTTTAAGGCTATGGCTAAAAATTTAAAGTGTGAAATTGTGGAAAGTTCAGAAAATGGTAACGAGGCTACAGTAAAGGCTCATATTACAACCCTTGATTTTGCAAAGATTATGTCTAACATATCCAGCCGTCTTATGGTGGAATATATGACACCGGGTAATAGTGGTAAAGATATGGACAAGGTATTTAGTGGAATAATTGATGATGAAATAAAGCACGCAGATAAAAAAGAGTCTGACACAGTTTTCAATTTTGTAAAGGATAAAAAAGGAAATTGGACTCTTGATAGTAACGTTGCTATATATGATGATATTTGTGGTGGATATTTACAATACTATTTCCAGCAAAATACTTTAGGCAAGTATGCAAATGAAATAAAAGAAAAACAGCAAAGTGAAACAACTACACAAAACTAATAAAAGTCGGTACAGTTATTGAAATTGTACCGACTTTTTCTATTAAATCATATTAATTAATTTTTCAATAAATGAAACTAGCATAAATGAAATAGCTAATGACGCTATTCTAAATCTTGGCTGATTAATTTTACTTGCCTTTACTTCATCAGTAATAAGTAAGCCATAAGCAGCAAGATAAAGGACTAAAAATGTACCTGCCATAACCATACAAAGGACATATCTGTTGAGGCTCTGTCCCCAAACACTTTGGCTAAGACCAATACTGAATTTAACTAATGCCCATATAACCAAATCAACGGTAAAGTAACGTAAAAGGGCGTTTTTATCTTTCATATAATTCTCCTATTTATATTCCTTAATAGCTTTAACAAGTGCTTCCATTTGTTCCTGTGTACCTATTGTAATTCTAAGGTACTGGTTAATTCTTGGCTTGTTAAAGTATCTTACAAAAATCCTACGTTCTTTAAGATATTCAAAAAGGTCTTTAGCATCTATGTTCTTATTTGTTGTAAAAATAAAGTTAGCAGAGCTTGGAAGTGTTTCAAAACCTAATTTGTCTAATTCATCAACAGTCCACTGTCTTGAGCTTTTAATTTTATCTGTACATTCCTTAAGATATTGACTGTCCTTTGCTGAGGCTGTTGCAATATCCTGTGAAAGTGTAGTTATAGTATATGAATTAAAGCTGTTTTTAACTGCCTTCATAGCATCAATCAAATAAGAATTAGCCATTGCATAACCCATTCTGATACCGGCTAAGGCTCTTGATTTAGAGTAAGTCTGAACTACTACTAAGTTTTCATACTTGTGTATAAGGTCAATAGCTGACTTGCCACCAAAATCAATATATGCTTCGTCTACAATTACGATGCTGTCTTGGTTAGCTTTTACTATTTCCTCAACAGAGTCAAGCTCCATATAGATACCTGTTGGAGCATTAGGGTTTGTAATTACGATACCACCATTTTCTCTTTTATAGTCTTCAACATTAAATTCAAACTTTTCATTAAGAGGTATTCTTTCAAAAGGAATTTGGTATAAATTGCACCATACATCATAAAATGAATATGTAATATCAGGGAACAATATTGGCTTTTTAGAATTGAAAAAAGTCATAAAAGCAAGGGCAAGAACTTCGTCTGAGCCATTACCAAAGAAAATTTCGTTTTCTGCAATATTATAAGTTTTGCAAAGAACTTCCTTAAGTGGCTTAAAAGTAAAGCTAGGATAAAGTCTAAGATTAGAATAATCACATTTCTTAAGGACTTTTTCTACCATATGAGATGGTGGATAAGGACATTCGTTTGTGTTTAACTTTATCATATCAGAGAACTGTGGCTGTTCACCTGGAATATATGGTTCTATACTGCGTATATTTTCTTTCCATTTCTGCATTTTTATTCACCTCGTAAGTTTTAATGTAATTATTATACCAAATAATCAGAATAATGCAATATAAACAATAGTTAATAAAAATAATTCAGAATAAAATCCTTGACAATTATCAATAAAGATGATAAAATCAATCCGTTGTGCGGAATTGGTGGAATTGGCAGACACGCAAGATTTAGGTTCTTGTGTCGCAAGGCGTGTGGGTTCAAGTCCCACATTCCGCATAGTAAAAGGCATTTTCGATTTTTCGGAAATGCTTTTTTGTTGTTATACTTTATTTTTAGTGATAAAATATAAATATAAAGTTGAGGGATATGTTTTAAGGAGGGGTTCAATGAGGAAAGCTTTAAAAATATTGCTGTATATTGTGATAATAATAGTGGTGGTATTGTTAGTTTTAATAGGATTAACCTGCTATGAATTAAGCAAGATTAAAACAACAAAAGACTTTATTCCGGTTACCATTGAAAAAGATGAGATTGTAGACTATAGGAATTTTGCATTTTGCGAGGGAAAATATGATATATTCAAGGAAATATCTTCAGAATGTAGAGCTGAAGTAGCAAATTATATGTATGAAAATAATTTAAAGTTACAGTCAGGTGAATATGAATTTTGCAAAACTAATCCAAATTTTGATGAATTGGTAAATGATAATTTTAAATTTGAAAAAATAACAGGTCAAAATGAGAAAGAGGACAATGACAATTTATCCTTAGATATAATTATTGAAAAAGATGTAAATGCTACATATGTAAAAAAGATTATTGACAATAAAGTGTCTAATGAGACAAATTTAAACTGTTTAAATAAGGTTGTATTATGTAATATATATACATATTTAAAAGAAAATAAAAAGGTCATTAAAAGTGGTAGATATACCGTAGGTAATAAATGGTGGTTTTATAATGGCAAATTCTATTATAACAATGATGTGATTGGTTCATTTTCATATAATAAATAGAAAACAGGTAATACAGCAAAATAGCTGTGTTACCTGTTTTTTTTACTCTATTTCAGATGTACAATGTGGACATCTAGTAGCTTCAATATTAATTTCAGATTTGCAATAAGGACAAGTCTTAGTTACTGGTTTTTCAGCTTCTTCAGTTTTACCTATAGACTGTAATTTGTTTATTGCCTTTACTATAATGAAAAGGACAACGGCTGTAATAAGAAAGTCAATTACAGAGCTTATAAGCTGACCAATAGGAAAAGGACCTACTGTAATAGTACCAAAAAGTTGGTTTGTATCAGCCTTACCGGTGAGAAGGATAATTATAAGTGAAATTAGAGGAGTAATAATACAATCAACAATCATAGTTACAATCTTACTGAAAGCACCACCAATAACAACACCTATTGCCAAGTCAATCATATTGCCTTTCATAGCAAAATCCTTAAACTCGTTTAAAAATTTTTTCATAAAGTTTTACCTCCCTCTTTTGTGTTTATATTCACATTTTACATTATAAATTCACATTAGTAAATATATTTGTTCAATAAAAGTTAATAAATGTTAATAAAATATACATTGTATTTTTCGGCTTTGTTAATACTTCCTAAATAATTTTGTTAATATTATACAAAATGTGCATAGATTTTGACTTTTTGAAATGTTACACTTATCGAAGACGTGAAAATTAATATTAGGAGGTATTACAAATGAAACTATTTTCAAGAGTTGTAAGTACTGTTTTAGCTACAGTAATGGTTTTTTCAGGGCTTACAATAACAAATGTTTTTGCTGCTGATACTCTTAGTTGTGGTGGTTGGTTCGAATCAGCCTATGCAACGTGGAACGACAGCAATCCGAAGGGAGCAAGTGTGGCTTATAAGTTAGCAGGTTCAGCAGATTACACCAATGTTGATTCTGAACTTATCAGAGCTTATGGCAGTACAGCAAGAGTTGATATTCCAGGATTAAAAGGAAATACTGATTACAATTTGAAAATTACATCATCTGACGGTAATGTAATTGAAAAGACAGTAAGAACTGACGCTTTCAGACGTGACGGTTTTGCACATTTTAATTATACTGATGGTGTTGGTGCATACAATGATGACGGTACACTAAAGTCAAATGCTATTGTACTTTATGTAACAGATGAAAATAAGGATACAGTTTCAGTTACATCAAAAGACGGTACAACTGTAACAGGTATTGGTAATATTCTTAACTCAGTAGGTGCACAGGGTGCATCAAAGGGTACATACAATACAAATAACTATATTTTAAGAAAATTGTCAATGGACGGTACACCTCTTGATGTTAGATTTATAGGCAAAGTTACAAGTCCAGAAGGTCTTACAGAATATGATAGTGTAAATAATGGTGGTACAGAGGGCGATAACGGTCATATGGCTAGAATGAAAGATGCCTCAAATGTAACTATTGAAGGTATCGGTTATGATGCTACAATAGACGGCTGGGGTTTCCACTATATGTGTTCTAGTGCATATTCTCAGTATGGCTACGGCTTTGAAGCAAGAAATCTTAATTTCCAAAACTATCCTGAAGATGCTTTAGGTATGGAAGGTATTCAGACAGGTTCACAGATTACTGCTCCTGTTAGAAGATGTTGGATTCACCACAATTCTTTTGAGGCTGGTTATTGTGCTAAGCCAGCAGAAAGTGATAAAAAAGAGGGCGATGGTTCTTGCGACTTTAAGCGTGGCGAATACTATACAATGGAATACTGTACTTACAGAAATTGTCACAAGACAAATCTTGTAGGTTCATCTGATTCAAGTATGCAGTTCCACCTTACAATGGCTAACAACCACTACATTGATTGTCAGGCAAGAGGACCATTGGCAAGACAGTCTGATGTCCATATGTACAACAACTATTATGAAGGTCAGACAGACTATGCTGTAAACCCAAGAGCTAATGCTTTTATTTTTGCTGAATACAATGTATTTAACAGAGTAAAAAATGCTTGTCAGGTAAAATCTGGTGGTGTTTGTAAGAGCTACAATAACTTCTTTATTAGCTGTTCTGGCAATCAGCAACAGACAGAAGTGGCAAACAAGAGTGATACAGTATCTAGTTCATCAACATATGCTAACTTTGATACTAATCCATCATTAAGCTATATTCCAAATGGAAATTATAAACTTTTAACTGATTCTAAGGAAATTATGGCAGATGTTAAGGCTTATGCCGGTACAATGAAAGAAAATCCTGTTAAGGCTGAGGAAGTAAATGCTTCTATTATTGATAGTGACTATTTACCAACAGCTCCAGTAACAGTTCCTTATGAAAAAACTTATAACAAGACAACAATTACATCAACTGGTAAGCAGACTGTAGATAATATTGTTATTAACCCTACAAAGGTTGCACCAGATAGTATCACAATTAAAGATTTAGGTCTTGTATTTACATTAAATGAAACTGCTGATGTTACAATGGAAGGTATGCAGGCAACAGCTGTTCCTATCCTTTATTCAGAGGGTGGTAAGGAATATATCAATACTTCAGGTACAGCAGTTCTTCCAGCTGGTACATATGTAATTCAGTCTAGTATTTTTGACCCAGGTAAAAAGGTTTACAAAGAAGCAAAGGTTGTAAGTTTGAAGTTTGCTGTTCATGATTCTTCAAAGGATACAACTACATCAGAAAGTACAACTGAAACTACAACATCAGCAAATGTCGTATCTTCAGGTACATATAATATCGGTACAGCAAATACAGGTGCAAACGACTGTATTGAAAAAGAGGCAAATGTAGCAAATATTGACTATGCCTTAAGTGATATTGCTGAAAATAGTGGTACATTAAAGAATAGTGATGACTCAGCTATTAGCTTTACAGTTAATGGAAAAACTAAATTTACACCAGCATTTACAGGTGATAACCTTACAATTACAAATATAGGTAGTGGTACATCTGTTGAAGTTATTGCAGGTGGTTCAGTTGAAATTGAAAAGGGTACTTATTCTGTAACAAGTAAGGGTACATCAAATATCAGTTCTTTAACTTTTGATGTTAGTTCTGTTACAACTGAAACAACAACAGAGACTACTACACAGACAACAACAACTACTACAACAACAGAAACTACTACTGAAACAACAACAGCTTTCCCTATTGTGACAGTTGATTTAACACAGGAGGCTGGTGTAAATCCTGTAGGAACAGCACCTAATGGCAAAGCAGAAGTTATTTATCAGGAAGCAAGTGATGATTACCTTTTAAATGATACTTCATCAAACTGTGCAGCAACTTGGACAAATTCTTTTGAACCTATTAGTTCTGGTAAAGTTGTTGTAAGAGGTTATGCAATACCAATGAAGGTGTCTGGTAAGTGGGCATTTGTTCAGATAAAAGGTCTTGATGAAAGTGGAAATGTTATAGATATAGCCGATTTGGCATCAGATAGCCAAAAAGCTAAAAATATAGCACTTCGTACAGGTGGAAGCAAGTATATTTCTTCAAGTAATGGCATTGTAGCTAACCACAAGTACGAATATGAATTTATAATTGATTTAGATAATCAGACAGTACAGCTTACAGTAGACGGTACAGTATTAAACGGTACTATTTCTGCTAAGTCTGTAAATGCTGTTTACAATATTACAGCTACAAAGGATACAGACAGAAACTTAGTTGTTTCTAAACCTGTTGTAGGCGTTCCATATAATGGTGGCGAAACAACAACAGAAACAAGTACAGAAAGCACAACTGAAACAACAACAGAAACTAGTACAGAAACAACAACTGTGACAAGTACAGAAACTACTACAGAGAGTACAACTGAAACAACAACAGAAAGTACAACTGAGTCTACAACAGAAACAACAACTGAAAGCACAACTGAGTCTACAACAGAAGTTCCTACACCAGACCCAAGTAAGCCGGTTAAGGGTGATGCTGATGGCAATGGTACAGTAGAAGCTGATGATGCAGCTTTAGTATTGCAGAAGGTTCTTACTGGTGCAAAAGTTGCTATTGAAGATGTAGCTACAAATGCTTTTGAATTACTTGATGCTGACAATGATGGTCAGTTGACAGCAAAAGACGCAGCTTATATTTTACAGAAAGCATTGGATTCAACATTCTTAATGCCAAATGAAAAATAATAACTTTTTACAGACCCCTATATCGGGGGTCTGTTTTTATATTGAAAAGGAAGTTTAAAATTATTTCAAATATTTGCTGTATAAGAAACTGAGCTTTGCAGCATGATTTTGTTCATCGGTATAAATTTCAGTTAAATAATCTCTCATCCACTGTTCCGATAGGGCAAACATAAGAGAACGGTAATTTTCAACAGCATTTAATTCTTCCATAACTCTTTTATCTAAATTTAAAAATATATTGTCAGAAAGTTCCTCGGGGGTAAAATCGGTTACATTTGCTTTTTGACCAGTAATACTTTCATATATTTTTTCTAGCATTTTATAATGCTTTTCTTCGTCCATACTTATACCACGCAAAATTTCTTCTACATCTTTTTCCTTTACTGTTGATGCAAGTCTTTTATAGAAATCGCTGTCAGCTAATTCATCAGACATATAATCCAATATAAGCTTGGGAATATACTGGTTAGGATAAGTATCCATATATTATACCTCCAATATTATACCTTTATTTATATGCAGTTCTTATTTAATTTGTTACAGTTATTAAGTCGAAAAAAAGAGTATTAATTTTCTAGCAATATGGGCTTAAAATGATATAATTATAGATGAATGGGGGTTAGAAAAATGAACAGAGATTATTACTCATCAAATGAAATAATTTATTTGTCGGTAAATAAAATCTTACCTAATCCGTATCAGCCTAGAAAATATTATAGTTCAGCTGATTTGGAGGAATTAGCAAGTTCTATTAAAAGATATGGGGTTTTGCAACCAATATGCGTTAGAATATTGAACAAAAACATATATGAACTTGTAATAGGTGAGAGAAGGTTAAAAGCAAGTCGTATAGCCGGATTTGATGCTGTGCCGGCAATTATTGTTGATGTTGAGGGACGAGAGGCTGCAATGTTAAATATGGTTGAAAATATGCAAAGAGAAGATTTCAACTATATGGAAGAAGCTGAAGGAATAAAAATTATGAGGGACTGTTTTGGTTATTCCTATAGCGACATTAGTCATATTACTGGAAAGTCTGTTGAGTACATAGAAAAAGCAGCCAGATTATTAACATTATCAAACGAAATGAAGAACTTAATGGTGGATATGAAAATAACAAAGGACAATGCTATTGCTGTATCTCAGTTAGAAGATGAAAAAATACAGGAAAAAGTATTGAAAAAAGTTATTAACTTAGATCTTAGTTCTAAACGCACTGAAGAAATTGTGGATTATGAAATGCACAAATTGGCAGTTGGAGAAAATGAAACAGGAAATAGTTTTAAACGCAGAAAAATGAAAGATTTGAGATATTTAACAGCTGCACTTAATGACGCCGTTGCAACTGTAAATAGTACAGGATTAGATGCAAAATGTGAAATTTCAGAAAATAATGAAAATACAGAAATAAATATTCAAATAAAGAAATAAAAGCTATAAAGCTTAATAAAATTATAACTTATAGGCAATATTGTATAAAATAGGAAAAATCAATCTTTATTTTTAGTCTTTATTAATGTAAAAAAAATTTGATTATTCAACAAAAATTTGGTATGATAAATAAGGACCATTATTTATATTAATAAAGTGAGGTAATTATTAATGAAAAAGCTTGATTTACTCTATGTTGGTAAGGCAAAGAAGGTTTACGCTACAGAAGACCCTAATCTTTGTATTTTTGAATATAAAGACGATGCTACAGCTTTCAACGGACTTAAAAAAGGTTCTTTTGAAGGTAAGGGCGTTATTAATAACCAGATGGCTAACTTTATATTCAAGCTTCTTGAAAAGGATGGTATTAAGACTCATTTAGTTGAGGAACTTTCTCCAAGAGAAACTTTGGTTAAGAAAGTTGACATCATTCCTTTGGAAGTAATTGTTCGTAATGTTGCTGCAGGCTCTTTCTCAAAGAGATATGGCGTTGAAGAAGGTACAGCTTTTGTTTCTCCAACTCTTGAATACAGCTACAAGAATGATGAACTTGGTGACCCATTAATCAATGATTACCAGGCTCTTGCTTTAGGTATTGTAACAAAGGAAGAATTACAGGTTATTTCCGATATGGCATTTAAGGTAAATGAATGTTTAAAGAAGATTTTCCTTAATATTGGTATCAAGCTTATTGATTTTAAAATAGAAGTTGGTAAGACTGCTGATGGCGAAATTGTTCTTGCTGATGAAATCAGTCCTGATACTTGCAGACTTTGGGATGCTGAAACAAACAAGAAATTAGACAAGGACAGATTTAGACTTGACCTTGGCGAATTTGGCGATGTTTACAGAGAAGTATGGGGCAGATTAACTGAGTTCTACAAATAATCGGAGGTAACAAAATGGCAAAGCTTCACGAAGAATGTGGTGTGTTTGGTATATTTGACCCAAAGGGCAACCCAGCTAACACTACATATTATGGCCTTGTAGCCTTACAGCACAGAGGTCAGGAAGGCTGTGGTATTGCAGTCAACAGAGATAGAGAAATTTACCACTACAAGGACGTAGGACTTGTAAATGATGTTTTTAACGAAGAAATACTTGGAAAATTAAGTGGTAGGATGGCAATAGGTCACGTAAGATATTCTACAGCTGGTGGTAGTGCAAGAGAAAATGTTCAGCCATTAGTTCTTAGATATATTAAGGGTACACTTGCTATTAGCCACAACGGTAACATTACTAATGTTGATGAAATCCGTGAGGAACTTGAACATAGTGGTGCTATCTTCCAGACTACTGCTGATACAGAAATCATTGCATATTTAATTGCAAGAGAACGTATTACAGCTGGTTCTATTGAAAGTGCTGTTAAAAATGCAATGAAAAAGTTAAAGGGGGCATATTCTCTCTTGGTTATGAGTCCTAACAAACTTATTGCAGCTAGAGATAAGTGGGGATTTAGACCACTTCAGATGGGCAAAAGAGATGACGCTGTTGTTTTTGCAAGCGAAACATGTGCTTTTGATGCCATTGATGCAGAATTTGTAAGAGATATAGCTCCAGGTGAAATCGTTACTATTGAAGCAGCAAGAGATGGTGGCGATGGTTACTTTATGACAGAAGATACAGAACTTTGTGATTCTGTTCCTAGCAGTATGTGTATTTTTGAACACATTTACTTTGCTAGACCTGATAGTACAATACAGAACGAAGTAGTTCACGAGTGTAGAAAACGTGCCGGTGCATTCTTGGCTATGCAGGCTCCAGTGGATGCAGATATAGTTATTGGTGTTCCGGATTCAGGTCTTTCTGCTGCTCAGGGCTATTCTGAATACAGTGGTATTCCTATTGATACTGGTTTTATTAAGAATAAGTATATTGCCAGAACTTTCATCAAGCCTACTCAGGGTGCAAGAGAAGTTGCTGTAAAGATGAAGCTCAATGTTTTAAAGAGTGCAGTTCAGGGCAAGAGAGTAATTATGGTTGATGATAGTATCGTTCGTGGTACTACAAGTGGAAGAATTGTTAAACTTTTAAGAGATGCAGGTGCAAAGGAAGTTCATGTAAGAATTAGTGCTCCAGCATTTAAGTGGCCATGTTTCTTTGGTACAGATATTCCTGATAGAGATTTGCTTATTGCTAACAACCATACTACAGAAGAAACTAGAAAGATTATTAACGCAGATTCTCTTGAATATCTTAGCCTTGAGAACCTTCACAACATTGCTCCAAACAGTAGTTGTGGTTTCTGCGATGCCTGTTTCACAGGTAACTACCCTGTTGAAGTAGACCATTTATTAAAGTAGGAGGATTTTACAAATGAATAACACATATGAAAGTCCCCTTAATTCCAGATATGCAAGTGAGGAAATGAAGTACATTTTCTCACCAGATAAAAAGTTCAAAACTTGGAGAAAGCTTTGGATTGCTTTAGCTGAAACAGAAAAGGAATTAGGACTTGATATTACACAGGAACAGATTGATGAATTAAAGGCTCATCAGGATGAAATTAACTATGAAGTAGCTCGTGAAAGAGAAAAACTCGTTCGTCACGATGTTATGTCACACGTTTATGCTTATGGTCAGCAGTGTCCAAAGGCTAAGGGTATTATTCATCTTGGTGCAACAAGCTGTTATGTAGGCGATAATACAGATGTTATCCTTATGGTTGAAGCTATGAAGCTTGTAAGAGTTAAGCTTTTATCTGTTATCGAAAAGTTGTCTGAATTTGCTCTTAAGTACAAGGATTTACCTACACTTGGTTTTACACATTTTCAGGCTGCTCAGACTACTACTGTAGGTAAGAGAGCTACTCTTTGGATTCAGGATTTAATGATGGATTTAGATGCTGTTGATTTTGCTCTTTCTAGTGCAAAGCTTTTAGGCTCAAAGGGTACAACCGGTACTCAGGCTAGTTTTATGGAACTTTTTAACAATGATACAGACAAGGTTAAGAAGCTCGATAAGATGATTGCTGAAAAGATGGGCTTTAAGGATGTTTTTGCTGTAAGTGGTCAGACTTATACTAGAAAACTTGATTCAGTTTTTGCTAACGTATTAGGTGGCATTGCACAGAGCTGTACTAAGTTCTCTAATGATATGCGTCTTTTACAGCACCTTAAGGAAATGGAAGAACCATTTGAAAAGAACCAGATTGGTTCATCTGCTATGGCTTATAAGAGAAATCCTATGAGAAGTGAAAGAATGGCTTCTCTTGCTAGATATATTATTGTTGATACACTTAATCCTGCTTTCACAGCTGCTAATCAGTGGTTTGAAAGAACTCTTGATGATAGTGCAAACAAGAGATTATCTATTCCAGAAGCTTTCCTTGCTACAGATGCTATTCTTAACATTTACATCAATGTTTCTAATGGTCTTGTAGTTTATCCTAAGGTTATTGAAAAGCACCTTATGGAAGAACTTCCATTTATGGCTACAGAAAACATTATGATGGATGCTGTTAAGGCTGGTGGCGACAGACAGGAACTCCACGAAAGAATCAGAGAACTTTCTATGGAAGCTGGTGCTGTTGTTAAAAACGAAGGTGGTAAGAACGACCTTATTGAAAGAATTGCTAAAGAACCTATGTTTGGTATGAGCCTTGAAGACTTACAGAAGGTACTTGACCCTAAGAAGTATGTTGGTCGTGCTCCTCAACAGACAGAGGAATATATAAATGAAGTTGTTAAGCCTGTTATTGAGGCGAATAAAGACGGATTAATTGATAATGCAGAGTTATCCGTTTAAGGAGGATAAAAAATAATGATACGAGCTATTGTTGGTGCAAACTGGGGTGACGAAGGTAAGGGTAAGATTACCGATATGTGTGCTGACCAGTCAGACATTGTAGTTAGATTTCAGGGTGGTGCAAATGCTGGCCATACTATCATAAATGAGCATGGTCGTTTCGCACTTCATCAGTTACCTAGCGGTGTTTTCCATGAGCATATTACAAATGTTATTGCAAATGGTGTTGCACTTAATGTTGATTCATTAATGAAGGAAATGAAGACTATTGAAGATGCAGGTATTAAGTTTAACTTGCTCATTAGTGAAAGAGCACAGGTTTTAATGCCTCATCACGTTCTTATGGATACTTATGAAGAAGAAAGACTTGGTGATAAGAAGTTTGGCTCTACAAAGAGTGGTATCGCTCCTTTCTATTCTGATAAGTATTCTAAGGTTGGTATTCAGGTTTGGGAGCTTTACAATAAGGAAATGCTTAAAGAAAAGCTTCAGGGATTATATGAAAAGATTAATATTCAGTTTAAGTATCTCTACAATAAGCCTGAAATTGATTATATGGAAGTTTATGAAACTCTTTGCCAGTATGCAGAAGCAATCAAGGACAGAGTTGCAGATACTTCAGCATTTTTAAGAAAAGCTATTAAGGAAGGTAAGAATGTTCTTTTTGAAGGTCAGCTTGGTGCATTAAAGGATACAGACCATGGTATTTATCCTTATGTTACAAGTTCTTCTACTCTTGCCGGTTACGCAAGTGTAGGTGCAGGCGTACCTCCATATGCTATTGATAATATTGTTGCTATTACTAAGGCTTATTCTTCAGCTGTAGGCGAAGGTCCATTTGTTAGTGAACTCTTTGGCGAAGAAGCTGATGAACTTAGAAGAAAAGGCGGAGATAAGGGCGAATTTGGTGCAACAACTGGTAGACCTAGACGTGTAGGCTACTTTGATGCTGTTGCTACTCGTTACGGCTGTGAAGTTCAGGGTGCTACTGAAGTTTGTATGACTTGTCTTGATGTACTTAGCTACATGGATACTCTCCATATTTGTACAGGTTACGAATACGAAGGTAAAGTTTATACAGATTTCCTTACTACTGATAAGATCTATAAGGCTAAGCCTGTGTATGAAACTCTCCCAGGTTGGAAGTGTGACATTAGAGGTATTAAGAACTACGATGAACTCCCTAAGGAAGCTAAGGCTTACGTTGAGTTTATTGAAAAACAGCTTGGTGTAAAGATTTCTATGGTAAGTAACGGTCCAGGCCGTCACGAAATTCTTTACAGATAATATAGTTTGCATTATCTTTGCGTGGTTTTATTCAATTTTAAATCATTTTTTGTAAAAGTTAATATAATCATGCAAGAATGTTTGTTGTAAATTGCAAAATTACATATTATTTTTATTGTTTGTGCTGTATTTTGTGAAAAATTACTAAATTATTACAAATTCTAAAATTTGTGTTGACATTACAATAAAATAATAATATAATGTGCTATAGAACAAGGACGTTCAAATACAGGCATATTGTATGCATTTGTATTTGGATGTCCTTTTGCTATATAAATTAAAAATTATTTTTATTTCAATTATTGGAAGGAGATTAGAGTATGGCAAAGTATACTAAGGACCAAATTATTCAGTTATGTAAAGAACAGGACGTAGAATTTATTCGTCTTCAGTTCATTGATGTTTTAGGTATTCCTAAGAACGTAGCAGTTACATCTTCTCAGTTAGAAAAAGTTTTAACAGACGGTATGATGTTCGATGGTTCTTCAATCGAAGGTTTCGCAAGAATTGAAGAATCTGATATGTATTTAAAGCCAGACCTTGATACATTCGTAATTTACCCATGGAGACCACAGACTGGTAAGGTTGCAAGATTTATTTGTGATGTTTACACTCCAGCTGGCGAACCATTTGATGGTGACCCAAGAGGTATCTTAAAGAAGCAGATGGAAGAAGCTAAGAAGTTAGGCTATGAATTCAACGTAGGTAACGAATGTGAATTCTTCTTATTCCAGACTGACGAAAACGGCAGACCAACAACTAAGACTAATGATGAAGCTGGATACTTCGACCTTGACCCAATAGATATGGGTACTGATGCAAGAAGAGATATTTGTTTAACTCTTGAACAGATGGGCTTTGAAATTGAAGCTTCTCACCACGAAGTTGCTGAAGGTCAGCACGAAATCGACTTCAAGTATGCTGATGCTTTAACTACTGCTGATAACGTAGTTACTTTCAGATTAGCAGTTAAGACTATTGCTAAGAAGTATGGCTTACATGCTACATTTATTCCAAAGCCAATCTTTGGTATTAATGGTTCAGGTATGCACACTAATATGTCTTTATTCAAGGATGGTAAGAACGCATTCTTCGACCCAGCTGGCGAATTACAGCTTTCTGACACAGCTTACAGCTTCATCGCTGGTGTATTAAAGCATGTTGCTGGTATCACAGCTGTTACTAACCCACTTGTAAACTCTTACAAGAGACTTGTACCTGGTTACGAAGCTCCTTGTTACATAGCTTGGTCAGCATCTAACAGAACTGATATTATCAGAATCCCTGCTTCAAGAGGTGCTGGTACAAGAGTTGAATTAAGAAGTCCAGACCCAACAACTAATCCTTACCTTTGCTTAGCTTGCTGTTTAGCAGCTGGTATGGACGGTATCAAGAACAACTTACCTGCTCCTGATAGCGTAGATGTAAACTTATTCAAGTCTACTCAGGAAGAAAGAGATGCTCTTGGTGTTAAGAACCTTCCAGGTAGCTTATACGAAGCTCTTAAGATTATGGAAGAAGACGGTCTTGTTAAGGAAGTTCTTGGCGAACATGCTTACAATGCATTCTATACTTCTAAGATGAAGGAATGGGATAGCTTTAGAATGTTTGTATCTCAGTGGGAATTAGATGAATATATGACAATTTACTAATTAGTAGTTTTACTAGTTATTAGTATTGTTGAGTATCAACGAGTCCTGCCGTTGTGGTGGGGCTCGTTTTTTAGTGAACCGAAAGATAAATCGGACACACGAAGTGTGGCTTTCAACGAAGTTGAAAGTTCTGACCAGTGAATCGGAAAGATGAATCCGATTTCTGAACACTAGGAATTACGTATTTATTATTATTTTAATGCAAAAAACAAGGTATTTAATACGAAAATTACTTTGAAGGGGTTATTTTTCTTATAAAAATAAAGGGTGATTTGTATGAATGATGTAAATGTTTTTATAGCATTTTCCAAAAAGGAAACGGCCTTAGCTATAGCTAAAATGGTAATTTCATCAGGTTATAGAGTTGTATCAGTATCCACCAATATAGTTGACACTATACACAATGTTTCTTACTATAAAGATGGAGTTATTATTTGTGATTGTGGTAAGAATGGAGCTTATCTTAAAGAGGCAATCTATGACTTATCTGATGACTTTAGTGTAGTTGTTATAGGTAATAGAGAACAGCTGGCTGGATATAGTGGGGATAGGATTTTTAAGTTAGCAGTTCCATTAAAGAAAAATGACTTAATGTGTTCTCTGGATATGTTGAGTACAGTAGAGTCTACATATGTACCTACTATTAATTCTAAAAATGATGATGAAAAAAAGATGATAGATAGGGCAAAACGTGTTTTGATTGATGTCTATTCAATGACGGAATCTCAGGCTCACAGATATATGCAGAAAAAAAGTATGGATACAGGAAGGAAAATGGCAGATATTGCTAGAATAATAATAGAGACGTAGGAGTTGTGCGTTTAATCTACTTTGGTAGATTAGACGCATTTTTTAGTAGTGAATCGGAAAGATAAATCCGATGGCTTGCTTGCCAAACCACAAATTAAGGTCGTTAATTTGTTCTGACCAGTGAACCGAAAGATAAATCGGACACACGAAGTGTGGCTTTTAACGAAGTTAAAAGTTCTGACCAGTGAATCGGAAAGATAAATCCGATGGTTTGCAAAGCAAACCACAAATTAACAAAGTTAATTTGTTCTGAATATCGGAAAGTACCGATTAAAAAAACTAAATAAAATAGGAGGTGTTTTAAAAGTGGAAGATAAGTATTTATATCTATTTTCCTTGGCAGTAATACTCTTGTCTACGAAATTTTTGGGGCTTATTTCTAGGCGAGTTCAGTTACCTGCTGTTGTAGGTGCTCTTATTTCGGGCATCATACTTGGTCCGTCTTTTCTTGACTTTATAGAATATACGGACTTTATTCAGAAGGCTTCTGAAATAGGTGTTATTCTTCTTATGTTTATGGCTGGTCTTGATACAGATTTGGACGAGCTTAAAAAGAGTGGTTTAGCATCATTTCTTGTAGCTGTGTTAGGTGTAGTTTTACCGTTGTTAGGTGGTTTTCTATGCTTTAAGTATATGTTTCCAGAAGAATATGCCAATAATAGCTTAGGTTTTTTAAAGGCTGTTTTCGTAGGCATTACACTTACTGCTACATCTGTAAGTATAACAGTTGAAACACTTAGAGAAATGGGCAAACTTAAAGGTAAAATGGGTACTACAATAATGGGTGCAGCAATTATTGATGATATTGTAGGTATCATTGTACTTACTACTATTACAAGTATGCAGGATACATCAGTAAATCCTACTATTGTTCTTGTAAAAATAGTTATGTTCTTCATTTTTGTTGTTCTCACAGGTGGTGTAGTATTCTTCTTAAAGAATAAGTTTATTGGCAGTGTAAAGAGAAGAAGAAGAATTTCTATTTATGCTCTTGCGTTCTGTCTTTTTATGAGCTTTATTGCAGAAGAAGGTTTTGGTGTAGCTGATATTACAGGTGCATATTTTGCAGGTCTTATGTTCTGTGCTTTCTCTGTAAGAGAATACATAGGCAAGAAATTTAATGTACTTAATTACTTGTTCTTTGCACCGGTGTTCTTTGCAAGTATAGGTATGCAAACTAATATGAAAAGCTTAACAGGGGACATAATATGGTTTACAGTTGTATTGACTATTGTGGCTATATTGACAAAGGTAATAGGCTGTGGATTAGGTGCTAAGATTTGTAAATTTAATAATAAAGAGGCACTTGGTATTGGTATTGGTATGATTTCAAGAGGTGAAGTTGCACTTATTGTTGCACAAAAGGGTGCTGATTGTGGACTTCTTTCAGAAACATTGTTCCCAGCTATTGTAGTAGTAGTTATTATTACTACTTTAATAACTCCAATACTTTTAAAGATATTGCTTACAGAAAAAAATAGTAATGGAGCTGTTGAAACAGCTTAGCAAATAAAAAAAATCCCATTTTAATTGGGATTTTTTTGTTTATCTAAATAATATTTATTTATTTTCTTTGTCATAAATGTTATAGAAAGATATTCGCCATTCTTTTTGCCCAATTCGTGAATTGTACACATTGGAGCAAAACCACACCTACTGTGGAGAGTAAGACTTGCTGTGTTATTATCTGTAATTACAGCAATAAGCATATGGAACTTAGCAACTCGTTCCAACTCTGCCAACAAAAGAGAGCCAATACCTTTGTGACGGTGGGAACTAGAAACATATACTGAAACTTCAGCAGTAGAATCATAGCCTGAAAAATTACGAAAATGTGAAAGAGATGCCCAGCCGGCAACTGCATTATCTATCTCTGCTACAATTATAGGATAGCCTTCATTGGTATGAGTCTTAAACCAATCTTCAGCTTCGTTAATAGGGCGAGCCTGTTCCTTTAAATTGTAGGTAGTATTTAAAATAGCATTATTCAAAATATCATTTATTTCTGGAACATCATTTAATGTTGCAGGTCTAATTTTAATTTGGTTCATTATAAACACCTCGAACTATATTGTAATTAAAATTGTAGTATTAGTCAATTGATTTTTGTTGATTTTTCAGAAAAAATAGTATAATATTATTTCATTGAGGTGGAATGAGAATATGAAAATGCAGAGGCTACTTAGCTACGTTAGAAGAGCTGTACAAGATTATGATATGATACAAGATGGCGATAAAATTGCTGTAGGAATTTCAGGTGGTAAGGATAGTCTTACTTTGCTTATGACTTTAAAAGGTTTACAGAGATTTTATCCTAAAAAATTTGAACTAGAGGCTATTACGGTTAGTCTTGGATTTGAAGGTATGGACTTTTCTCCTATACAGAAATTCTGTGATGAATTAGGAGTTCACTATAGTATAGTAGATACCCAGATTGGCGAAATTATATTTGATGCCAGAAAGGAAAAAAATCCTTGTGCCTTATGCTCAAAAATGCGAAAAGGTGCTTTAAATAATAAAGTTGAGGAATTAGGTTGTAATAAAATAGCTTTGGGGCATAACAGAGATGATGTAATTGAAACATTCTTTATGTCTTTGTTTTATGAAGGCAGAATACATTGTTTTAGTCCCTATACTTTTTTAAGTAAAAAGAAAATAGCATCTATAAGACCTTTAATATATGTTCCTGAAAAAGATGTTGTTGGTTTTGCCAGAAAGCAGGGCTTACCTATTGTAAAAAATAAGTGTAAGGCAGATGGCAATACAAAGAGAGAAGAAATAAAGAACTTTATGAAAAATATGGGGAAGGATTTTGATTACTTTGAAGAAACTGTGTTTAGTGCCATAAAAAGGTCTGAATTAGAGGGCTGGGGTGAAATAAATGAATTTTTACGAACAGGAAAATAATAAAACAGTTTTAAAGACAAGAGAAATAATAAGAGAATTACCAGAATTTTGTAACGAATTTTTCTTAGACTTAAACCAAAATACTTTGCCTAAAACTAGAATGGGATATGCCTATGATTTAAGGGTGTTCTTTAATTTCTTGGTTACTGAAAATAAAGAATTTTTGGGTAGAGATATTAAGAGTTTGACTTTAGATGATTTACAAAAAATAAAGGTTGTTGACCTAAATCAGTTTATGGATTACTTGGCTTATTATGTTTCAGAAGAAGATAGTCAGTTGTATTCAAATGGAGAAAACGGTAAGGCAAGAAAATTGGCAGCAGTTAGAAAGTTGTTTAAGTATTTTTATAGAACAGAAAAAATATCTTCAAATCCTGCTGAATTAACAATAACTCCAAAAAGACACGAAAAGGAAATTGTCAGACTTGAGCCTAATGAAGTAGCTGAAATGCTTGATGTTATAGAAAATGGTGCTAATATGACATCAAAGCAAAAGGAGTATTACAACAAGACAAAGACTAGAGATTTAGCTATTGTTACATTGCTTTTAGGTACAGGCTTGCGTGTTTCAGAATGTGTAGGTCTTGATATTGATGATGTAGATTTTGATGTCAATGGTGTCAGAGTTTTAAGAAAAGGCTCAAAGGAAATGATTGTTTACTTTGGGGAAGAAGTTGAAATTGCTTTAAAGGATTACTTGGTGCAGAGAAAAGCTATTGAAACAGCTCCGGAATATGAAAATGCTTTGTTTTTATCAATGCAGAAAAAGAGAATAGGTGTAAGAGCTGTGGAAAAATTGGTTAAAAAATACGCATCACAGGTTACAACCCTTAAAAAGATTTCCCCACATAAATTGAGAAGTACATATGGCACAACATTGTACAGAGAAACAGGGGATATTTACTTGGTTGCCGATGTATTAGGACATAGCGATGTAAATACAACAAAGAAGCATTATGCACAGCAAAGTGATGACAACAGAAGACGTGCAGCAAGAATTGTTAAATTAAGAGAAGAATAAACTTGATTTATAATATAACTTGTGTTATTATTGTTAGGATAATTTAATAGAAGACAGTTCGCGACCCTCCTGTCTATAAATAAAACTAGGCTTAAATTAATTTTTTGATTAATATTCTAGGGACGCATTGCGTCCTTTTTTTATTTTTTAGCAGAGGGTATATACAAAATAGAGGTGGATTATGTATACATTAAAAACAGAACATAGTTTTGATTCAGCTCATTTTTTAAGTGGATATGAGGGAAAGTGTAGTAATATCCATGGGCATAGATGGCGTGTAGTAATGGAAATTATGGACGATAAACTTGAAAAAGAAGGTCAGCTCAGAGGTATGATAGTTGACTTTGGTTTGTTAAAACAGCAGGTAAAGGATAGTGTAGATTTCTTTGACCATAGTCTTATAATAGAAAAAAATACACTTAAACCAAAAACTCTTGAGGCACTCAAGGAAGAAGATTTTAAGGTAATAGAAGTAGATTTTAGACCTACTGCTGAAAATTTCTCAAAATATTTTTATGATGAATTTGTAAAAAAAGGCTATAAGGTAAAGAGTGCAACAGTTTATGAAACACCAAATAACTGTGCAACATATAGCGAGGTATAAAATATGTATAATGTGGTTGAAAAGTTTGTCAGCATAAATGGTGAAAGTAAGTTTGCTGGGCAGTTAGCTGTGTTTATTAGATTCAGAGGTTGTAACCTTAATTGTGTGTATTGTGACACAAAATGGGCAAATACAGCAGATGCACCGGCTGAACAAATGACAAAAGAAGAAATATATGATTATATTAAATCTACAGGTGTCAGAAATGTAACTCTTACAGGTGGAGAACCTCTTTTGCAAAAGGGTATTCAGGAGTTATTGGAATATTTAGCTAAAGATAAAAATATAAGAATAGAAATTGAAACAAATGGTTCAGTAGATATTAAAAATGTAAAGGCTATTGAAAATTGTCCTTCTGTAACATTAGACTATAAAACTCCATATAGTGGAATGGAAAAGTTTATGCTTACAGATAATTATAAATATCTTGATGAAAATGATACAATAAAATTTGTATGTGGTAGCATTGAGGATTTGGAAAAGACTAAAAATATAATTGACACATACAATTTAAAAAATAGATGTCACTTGTATATAAGTCCTGTTTTTGGCACAATAGAATTACCAAAGATAGTTGATTTTATGATTGAAAACAATATGACAGATGTAAATATGCAGTTACAGTTGCACAAGTATATATGGTCACCGGATAAAAAAGGAGTGTAAAATATGATTGATAAAAAGGCAATAGAGGAGCATATTAGAGGAATATTGGTTGCTCTTGGAGATGACCCAAACAGAGAGGGTCTTATTGATACTCCAAAGAGAGTTGCACAGATGTACGAAGAAGTTTTCGAGGGTATGAACTATACAAATGAAGAAATTGCTCATATGTTTGATAAGACTTTTTCAGAGGATTATCGTTCAAGCTCTAGTGATGTGGTTCTTGTAAAGGATATAAATGTTTTTAGTTATTGTGAACATCATATGGCACTTATGTACGATATGAAGGTTTCAGTTGCTTATATTCCAAAGGGTAAAGTTATTGGTTTAAGCAAGATTGCAAGAATTGCTGATATGGCAGCAAAAAGATTACAGCTTCAGGAAAGACTTGGCAATGATATTGCAGAAATTATGGCTATTGTTACAGGTTCAGAAGATGTAGCTGTTATGATAGAAGGTTGCCACAGTTGTATGACAGCAAGAGGGATTAAAAATATTTCTTCAAAGACTTATACAACAACTTTAAGAGGTAAATTTGAAACAGATACAGCTTTACAAATGAGAATTAGGGGGTAATGAAATGAAAGTTTTAGTTCTTTCCAGTGGTGGTATTGATTCTAGCACTTGTCTTGGTCTTGCTGTAAAGGAATATGGTAAGGAAAATGTAGTTGCCTTATCTATTTTCTATGGTCAGAAGCACGATAAGGAATTAAAGGCATCCGATGCAGTTGCAAATTACTATGGCGTAGAACATATTAAGTTAAATTTAAGCACAATTTTTGACTATAGTGACTGTTCACTTCTTTCACACTCTAATCAGGAAATTGCTCACGAAAGCTACGCAGAACAGATTAAAAAGACAGACGGAAAGCCTGTAGCAACATACGTTCCATTTAGAAATGGTTTATTTATTTCTTCTGCTGCAAGTATTGCACTTTCAAAGGGTTGCAGTAAAATTTTATATGGTGCTCATAGTGATGATGCTGCCGGTAATGCTTATCCAGATTGTAGTCAGGTATTTAATGATGCTATGAATAAGGCTATATATGAAGGCAGTGGCAGACAGCTTGTAGTTGAAGCTCCTTTTGTCAATATGAACAAGGCCGGTGTTGTAAAAACTGGTCTTGAAATTGGTGTGCCTTATGAGCTTACTTGGAGTTGTTACGAAGGTAATGACAAGCCTTGTGGCAAGTGTGGTACTTGTATAGACAGACAGGCTGCCTTTGAGGCTAATGGAACAGTTGACCCACTTTTAAAATAGGAGGAATTATGTCAGGTAGAAATAAAGAAGAATTAAATGGTGTAACACTTTTAGGTAATCAGGGTACAAAATATCCTATGGATTATGCACCGGAAATGCTTGAAACTTTCGTAAATAAGCATCAGGATACAGATTACTTTGTAAAGTTTAATTGCCCTGAATTTACAAGCCTTTGCCCACTTACAGGACAACCGGACTTTGCTACAATATATATTAGTTATGTGCCAGATGTAAAAATGGTAGAAAGTAAGTCTTTAAAATTATATTTATTTAGCTTCAGAAATCACGGTGATTTCCACGAAGACTGTATAAATATTATTATGAAGGACTTAGTTAAGCTTATGGACCCTAAATACATAGAAGTATGGGGTAAATTTACTCCTCGTGGAGGTATTTCTATTGACCCATATACAAACTATGGCAGAAAGGGTACAAAGTGGGAACAGGTTGCTTGGGATAGATTAGCAAATCATGATATGTATCCGGAAAAAGTAGATAACAGATAAAATATATAACGATAGGCGTTTGATTACCAAACGTCTATTATTGTGTATTTACAGATAATTACAATTATTTTGTAAATTTTTTTACTGAAAATTTGCTATATATTTTTACCATAGTAAAAATCTTGTAAAAAGTCAGTTAAATAAGGTCTTTGGACTAAAATATCAATGAAATAATATTTTATTATATACAAAAAGAAGTATATTTATGTTAAAATTGACGAAAATAATAAAATTTTGAAACCCACTTGGAGAGCCGATTACGGTTACTTTTGTCAATTTTTAATATAGATTTTATAGAATAGGCATAATTGTTAAACCAAATTTTTGCTGTTGACACACCATAATTAGAGGGTTATAATATTGCCTGTACGAAAAATTAGGGGGTGCGGTTATGAATACTATGTCAGATGTATGTATTATAAAAAAGGACGGTACTTTAGAACCCTTTGACGAACAGAAAATCGTAGCAGCTGTTACTAAGTCAGCAGCTAGAGTTATGTATAAGTTTAAGGCTGAGGAATATGACAGGATTGTAGAATGGGTTAAGTCACATTTACTTGAAAGCGAATTAAAGAATGTTCCTATTCAGACTATGCACAATTTGGTAGAAAGTGCTTTAGAGGATATAAAGCCTGATGTTGCAAAGAGTTATAGAGATTACAGAAATTATAAGATTGATTTCGTAAACATGCTTGATGATGTTTATAGAAAAGCTCAGAATATTATGTATATTGGAGATAAGGAAAATTCTAATACAGATTCAGCACTTGTAGCAACAAAGAGAAGTCTTATCTATAATCAGTTAAATAAAGAACTTTACAAGAAATTCTTTTTGACTAATGATGAAAAGCAGGCAATAAATGACGGATATATATATATTCACGATATGTCTGCCAGACGTGATACAATGAATTGTTGCCTTTTTGATATGGGTAAAGTATTAAAAGGTGGCTTTGAAATGGGTAATCTTTGGTACAATGAGCCAAATTCCCTTGCTGTTGCCTTTGACGTTATTGGTGATGTAGTTTTGTCTACAGCAAGTCAGCAGTATGGTGGCTTTACAGTGCCTGAAATTGACAAGATTTTAGCTCCCTATGCAGAAAAAAGCTATGCTAAGTATTATAATGAGATAAAGACTATTATGGAGGATATGAAGGGGAATGTACTTTCTCTTGATGACCTTAAATATATTGAACAAAAAGCTATGAAAAAAATCAAGAGAGATTTTGAACAGGGCTTCCAGGGAATAGAGTATAAACTTAATTCTGTGGGTTCTTCAAGAGGTGATTATCCTTTCATTACAATTACTTTTGGTCTTTCAAAGGAACGTTTTGGTAGAATGGCATCAATTACTGCCCTTGAGGTTCATTCAGGTGGACAGGGCAAGAATGGTAACAAAAAGCCGGTATTGTTCCCTAAGCTTGTATTCTTATTTGATGAAAACTTACATGGCGACGGAAAGCCTTTGGAAGATGTATATAATGCAGCTATTGACTGTTCTTCAAAGACTATGTATCCGGATTGGCTTAGTCTTACAGGTGATAGTTATGTAGCAGAAGCCTATAAGAAATATGGCGTTGTAATTAGCCCAATGGGTTGCAGAGCCTTCCTCTCTCTTTGGTTTGAAAGAGGTGGAATGGAACCTGCTGACGAAAACGATAAGCCGGTTGTAGTAGGTAGATTTAATATTGGTGCTATAAGTTTACACTTGCCTATGATTTTAGCCAAATCTAGGTCAGAAAGCAGAGATTTTTACGAAGTTCTCGACTATTATCTTGAAATGATTAGAAATCTCCATAAGAGAACACTTGATTATTTAGGTGAAATGAGAGCATCTACAAACCCTGTTGCTTATTGCGAAGGTGGTTTCTATGGTGGAAATTTAAAGCCACACGATAAAATTAAGCCTGTTTTAAGAAGTAGTACAGCATCTTTTGGTATTACAGCTTTAAATGAATTACAGGAATTATACAATCACAAAAGTCTTGTAACAGACGGTGCTTTTGCCCTTGAAGTTATGGAATACATAAACAACAAGGTAAATGAATATAAGCACGAAGATAATATTGCTTATGCTATTTATGGCACACCGGCAGAAAGCCTTTGTGGTTTACAGGTTAAGCAGTTCAGAAAGAAATATGGTATAATAGAGAACGTATCTGACAGAGCATATGTTTCTAACAGTTTCCATTGCCACGTTTCAGAAGATATTACACCTATACAGAAACAGGATTTGGAAAAGAGATTTTGGAATTTATTAAATGGTGGAAAAATACAGTATGTTAAATATCCTATTAGCTATAACAAGAATGCAATAAAGTCACTTGTCAACAGAGCTATGGATTTAGGATTTTACGAAGGTGTAAATTTAAGCCTTGCATATTGTGATGACTGTGGACATCAGGAATTGGATATGGATGTTTGTCCTAAGTGTGGTAGCCACAATTTGACTAAAATAGAGAGAATGAATGGCTATTTAAGTTATTCAAGAGTTGGTGGCGATACAAGACTTAATGCTGCCAAAATGGCTGAAATTGCCGACAGAAAAAGTATGTAAAAATAGAGGATTAAAATGAAATATCATAATATAACCCATGACGATATGTTAAATGGTCAAGGGCTTAGAGTTGTGCTTTGGGTTAGTGGCTGTAATCACAGATGTGATGAATGTCAAAATCCTATTACTTGGGATGTAAATAATGGTGTTGAATTTGATGAAGATGCCGAAAAAGAACTTTTAGACGATTTAAAGAAAAATTATGTAGAGGGTGTTACCTTTAGTGGTGGTGACCCTCTACATACTCAAAATAGAGATGAAATAACTCGTTTAGCAAAGAAAATAAAAGATGAATTTCCGTCTAAAGATATATGGCTTTATACAGGCTATTTATGGGAAGATATAAAGGATTTAGAAATTGTAAAATATATTGATGTATTAGTTGACGGACCATTCAAAAAGGAAGTTAAGGATATTAAACTTCATTGGAAGGGTTCTGCTAATCAGAGAGTTATTGACGTAAAGAAGACCATAGATAGTGGAAAAGTCGTTGTTTTAGAGGATTAGGAGGACTTATGGATAAGATTGTTTTTGCAAAGGTAAAGGATAATGCACAGATACCGGCAAGAGATAGTTGGAATGCCGGTTTTGATATTTACCCTTGTTTTGATGAAGAAAGCTTTATTATTGAACCACATACTACAGCTTTAGTTCCTACAGGTATAGCAAGTGCTGTTCCTGAAAATTACTACATTCAGATTCAAGAAAGAGGCTCTACAGGTAGTAAGGGTATTAAATATAGTGCCGGTGTTATTGATTCAAGCTACAGAGGTGAATGGTTCTTAGCTACTACAAATACAAACAATAAGCCTATTCTTATTACTAAAATGGATATTTCATCACTTCCGGAAAATGTAAAAGAGCTTATTGAAAAGGCTTATATCGTATATCCATACACAAAGGCACTTTTCCAAGGTATAGTTCACTGTGTTCATAATGAACTTTCAGTTGAAGAAATTACATTTGAAGAATTACAGAAGATACCATCACAGAGAGGCGATGGCAAGTTAGGTAGTTCTGGAAAATAGCTTTGCAAAAAATGCTTGCATTTTTTGCAGTTGGTCTAAGGTAGGGACCAGCCGTGAAAAATATGGCACTAAAAACCAGTACCATATTTTTGTCCCTGTCTAGGTTGCATAGGCGAGCAATAAATTACAAAGTAATTTATGACCAGCCCTACGGTCGGGCAAAGCTCTGGTCAGAACTTTCAACTTCGTTGAAAGCCACACTTCGTGTGACCGATTTATCTTTCGGTTCATACCTGTGGAATTAGTTTAAGAAAACCAAGGTTTTCTTAACAACTTTCCTTTGATAATCTGAAAAAATGAAAATATATTGGTCAAAAATTGTAAGTTGTTTGTCGAATTTAACTTTTTTGATGCACAAAAGCAGAGGTTTTATTCCTCTGCTTTTTGATTATAATACTTATTACTTTACAATTTTAATTGAAATAGGGTTGTTAAGAGGTGGAAGGCTATCTGTCATAATGTCACCATATTCAACCTTGATTTCATCATCAACCTTAATATCAGTTAATGCAATTTTGTTACCGTCTTTATCAGTTATTTTAGTATCATCGTTAGGGCATAATCTAACTTCGCCCATTACTTTATCATTGAAAAGAATTTCCTTATCGCCAATTTCAACTACTTTACCTGTAGCCTTAGCGTCAGCTTCTGTAGTTTCTTCACTAGCTGTTTCATCACTTTTAGCAGAAGTAGTAGTTTCTGTGCTATCTTCTGTTACTGTAGTAGTTTCAGTAGATTCTTCAGTAGAGCTTTCTTCTGTTTCATCAAAAATTACAATACCGTTGTCTGTATCATCAACTGTGTAAGCTAAAATGTCGCTGAAAAATTCAACAGGAACATAAGTAACAGAGTCAATGATGATAGGGGCTTGTCCTAAAGGCATTGGAGCAGTTTTTGCAAAAGTGTAGCCGTCAACACCTGTACGGAAAGTTACATAAAGTGGTAAATCCTTAAGAACTACTGACTTCTGTTCTGCATTCCATTCTACATTTAAGCCTAAAGCTGTTGCAACGGCACGAACAGGAAGTAAAGTTTTACCGTCCTGAGTAATTGCAGTTGCTGTAATTTCGTTGCCATTTACTGTAATGTTTTTAGCAACAGTGGCTGTTGTGCCGGCAATAGCAGACATTGAACCAAGCATTGAAATAGCCATACCTAAAGTGATTGATTTCTTTATAGTTTTTTTCATATAAATTCCTCCTTAATGTTTATCAATTCATAATAATATACGAATGAGTCTGTATTTTGTTTTCAACTTTATATTGCAATTATATTACAAAAGTATTATTATAGTTTATAGACAAAACAGAATGAAACAGGAGGTTTTGAAATGATAACAAAAAAGATGAAAGCACTTGTTGAAGGTGGTTCAGCTATAAGAGCAATGTTTGAAGAAGGTAAAAAAATGATTGCTGAAAGAGGAGCAGAAAATGTATTTGACTTTTCTTTAGGTAATCCTTCAATCGTTCCTCCAAAGAGTGTAAAAGAAAGTATCATAGATATTGTAAATACAGAGCCTGAAATGGAACTTCACGGATATATGAATAACTCAGGTTATGAAGATGTAAGAGAGGCTATAGCTGAATTTACAAACAAGAGTTATGGTACAAACTTTACTAAGGCTAATATTGTTATGACAGTAGGGGCAGCAGGTGGTATAAATGTTACATTTAAGACTCTTGTTGATGAAGGCGATGAAATTATTTGTATAGCACCTTATTTTGGGGAATACAATAGCTATATTTCAAATGCCAACGGTGTAAGGATAGTAGTAAGCCCTGATACTGAAACTTTCTCTATTAATTTCAAGGAATTAGAAGAAAAGATTTCACCAAAGACTAAGTTCGTTATTATAAATTCACCTAATAACCCTACAGGTGCTGTTTATTCAGAAGAAGATATTAAGAAACTTGCTAGTATTCTTGAAAAGAAACAGGCTGAATATGGTACAGAAATTTATATTTTCAGTGATGAACCATACAGAGAAATAGCTTTCAATAATACAGAAGTGCCTTATGTAACAAAGTATTATAACAATACTATTGTTGGTTACTCTTATTCAAAGAGCCTTTCACTTCCTGGGGAAAGAATTGGTTATCTTGTTGTGCCAAATGAAATTGCAGACTTTGAAGATGTTATGAGTGGTCTTAATGTTGCTACAAGAATTTTAGGCTTCGTAAATGCACCAAGTCTTATGCAGAAGGTAGTAGCAAGAAATTTAGGCAAAACAGCTGACCTTTCTGTATATGAAGAAAATGAAAAATTACTCTATAATGCACTTGTTGAAATGGGCTATGAAATAGTTGAGCCAAAGGGTACTTTCTATATGTTCCCTAAGTCACCTATTGCCGATGATAAGCAATTTTGTGCTGATGCTAAGGAATTTGGTCTTGTACTTGTTCCAGGCTCAAATTTCGGCTGTCCGGAGCATTTTAGAATAGCTTTCTGCGTAGATAAGGAAAAGATAGAAGCATCACTTCCTAGCTTTAAAAAGGCTATTGAAAAATATAAATAAAAATCAGATAAATAAAAAAATCTGTAGTTGGCTTAATTGCCGGCTACAGATTTTTTTGTATAGAAATTATCTCTGTTAATTGTGGGTTGTCAATCAAGTAATTGGTTCAATTTTTTTAGTTTAATATTAAAAATAAAAAAGGAGGCTAATTTTAGCCTCCTTAAATTTCGATTATTTACTTAATAATTCAATACCTTTTTCAATTCTTGCAATACTTTCTTCCTTGCCAAGAAGTTCAGCTAATTCACTTGCACCACATGGAGAAGTTGGTTCGCCGGAAAGGGCAGTTCTTACAGGCCAGAACATCTGACCATTCTTGATTTCCATTTCCTTTACAAGAGTAAGCATAGCATTGTAAATGCTGTCATTGTTCCATTCCTTTAAGTCCTTGAGAACAGGGAGAACCTTTTTAAGGTTTTCAAGACACATTTCTTCAGTAGTCTTCATTTTCTTGTGAACATAAAGAGCTGTGTCATATTCAGGAAGTGTATCAATAAAGTCAACCTTTTCAGCGATTTCCTTTAATGTACCAATTCTTGTCTGAATATATCCAGCAACCTTTTTAAGGTCAATACCTTCTGTTTTAATAGCAGCCTTTAATTCAGGTTCAGCTAATTCATAGAATTCGTCAAAATCCATTTTCTTAATGTATTCGCCGTTCATCCAAGTAAGCTTTACAATATCGAAAATAGCAGGAGATTTTGAAAGACCTTCAATGCTAAAGTTTTCGATAAGTTCTTCCATAGTGAAGATTTCCTGATTGATAGATGGTGACCAACCGAGAAGGGCAATGTAATTTACAATAGCCTTTGGTAAGTAACCCTTTGCAACTAAATCCTGGAAAGATGCGTCACCGTTTCTCTTAGAGAGCTTGTGGTGCTGGTCTTTCATAACTGCTGGAAGGTGAACATAAGTAGGAATATCCCAACCAAATGCTTCATATAAAAGGTTGTACTTAGGTGTAGAAGAAAGGTATTCAGCACCTCTTACAACGTGTGTAATGTTCATTGCGTGGTCATCAATAACGTTAGCAAAGTTATATGTAGGATAACCGTCAGACTTAATTAAAATCTGGTCTTCCATTTCAGAGTTATCAACAGTGATTGAACCGTATACTTCATCGTGGAAAGTAGTTTTACCTTCCTTAATTTTCTGTCTAATAACGTAAGGTACACCATTTTTAAGGTTTTCTTCAATTTCTTCTTTTGAAAGGTTAAGACAATGTCTGTCATAATGAACAATATCTTCGTGACCAGTGTTAGTCTTAAGGGAATCAAGTCTTTCCTTAGTACAGAAGCAGTAGTAAGCCTCTCCCTTTTCAATTAATTCCTTAGCATATTTGATGTAGTCATTTTTTCTTTCACTCTGAATGTAAGGTCCGTATTCTCCACCTACGTCTGGACCTTCATCGTGTGTAATGCCAGACATTTCTAATGTTTTATAGATAATATCTGTAGCACCTTCAACAAATCTTTCTTGGTCAGTATCTTCAATTCTTAAAATAAAGCTACCACCAGCAGATTTTGCAATTAAAAATTCGTAAAGTGCTGTTCTTAAATTACCAATGTGCATATAGCCTGTTGGGCTTGGGGCAAATCTTGTTCTAACCATTTTTCAATACTCCTTTATATTTTATAATAACTAATTTGTAGTTTCTTCAGCAAAACTAGCTTCTTCAGTAGCATTAACACTGTCTTCGTCTGTATCAGTAGACTGACTGGCTAAAAGCTGTGTCTGAATATCTGTTAAATCCTGTAATGCAAAGTTATGAGCAGGGTCAACAAACTGGTCGTTATCACCTGTTATTGTTTCAAGGGTAGCTGAAGTAATGTGCATAATTGAATAATCAATCATAGACATTGCAATTCCGGCTTTTACTCTTGAATTAGAGGCTTTGGAAATGTTTTCTTCGTAAACCTTTAATTTATCTTTTTCTTCCTGAGTGGCGTGAATATCATCATAAGCCTTGTAGCAAGCATCTATAGACTGCTTAACAAGAGCATCCATATTTTCAGCCTGTTTAGCTATAGCTGCTTTTTCAACATTGAGCTTGTGGTAGCCACTATAAATGTTAAATCCTGACCACAGTACAAGAAGGGCAAGGATACCAACATAAATATATTTTAAATGTATCTTCATAGTAAACCTCGTATATTAAAGTATTTTATCTACGTATTTAAGCTCTAAAAGTTTCTGAGAAAGTCTCTTACCAATGGCTTCATTAGCAGTCTGATTGAAGTGTTCATTATCCAATAAAAATGCTTTTGGTATTTGACCAGCAGCTGCCATTTTCTTATTTTCTTCGTTGAGTTTAAATTTGTTATCTTTTAAAATCTGGTCTCCACATAAGTAAGAGTGTAAGTCAAAATACTTATTGCCAAAGGCAGCAGCAAGGGCTTGGTTGTATTCATTAACCTTTGCAGTATCTCCACTAACAGGACCGACAACAAGGTATTGGTCAGTACCAAGAGCCTTTGCCATCTTCTGATATATTTCAACCATTCTTTCTTTAGTTTCGAGCTTGTCTACACTACCTATAAAGAATATAGAAATATCATTGTTTCTTACACCCATTGCTCTAGTCTGAACAGGTGTAGGCTGATATATAAAAGTTTCATAACCACTTTGTGAACGTGTGAAGTAATATTTGTCATCTATAGAAGATATAACACCTTCAACACCGTTTATAGTAACTGGGTTAAGACCACCATTCTTTGAAAAGTCAGGTGTAAGTTCTGTACCATATTCATTTGTAAGAGTAATTTCAACACTTTGTTTCTTTGCTGGAATATCGCAAGGGCTTATCATCATTGGTACACCACCTTGACGACCGGCAACCATTTCAATATTATCCTTATTACTTGCAACATTGAAAACGTATGTCTGGCACGCAGCAGCAATATAAGCACCAAAAGATGGTGTTTGCTGGTTAGCTGCGATGTTAAAACTATCGCCCCAACAAGAAATACCTACAATGTTTTTATCCTGAAAAACATTGTTTTCCATATTAGGTGTCTGGTCTTCGCCGTATACATTTTTCTTAAAATCATCAACATGAGCATAAGCATTATAAAGTTGGTCATTTATTTTAGCATTATTTTTTGTAATAGGAACAATAACTGAATGGAATACAGCTGCAATAGCAATAATTACTAACAAAAGAATAGAAAGTGCAACTAGAGTCTTTTCCAAGCCAATTCCTTTTAGATTTAAGGAAATTGGAAAAACACTTTTTGATTTTGAATCATTATTTATTTTATTTTTATCGTCTGAATTATTCATTAGTCACCCTCCATAAAAATATCTTCTTTATTTTACACCATTGATATAAAAAAGTCAATTATATAGAGGAAATAAGCCGTAAATTATACAAATATGACAGAGGATAATTGTAAACAAATTTAGTATATTTTAATCAAAAAATGAACTTAAGTATTTAAGTTAAAAAATCAGTCTTTTTTTACAAATTCTCTGATATTAATTTCCTTAATATCCTTTTTGCATATTTCAGAATAAGGGCAATATTTACAAGCTGAAGTATTACTATCATTTTTATTTTGAATAAAAGGGCAAATAGGAATAAGTCCATTAATAATGTCTTCACCTAATTTTTTTAGATTGTTTGCATTAGAGTCTAATACTGCCTGAAATTCATCTTCATCAGATATGGAAACACTATAATTTTTATCACTTTTAATATCTGGGTTTAAATATTTTATGTTGTAAAAATTATTTTTTTCGGTGTCTTTGTTCCTAAGGTCTAAAGCAACTTTCATAGAATCTAAGAATATTCCCTCTGCACCGTAGTAGTATGCTCGTTTATTTGCTAAATTTTTATTTTTAAAGCTGTCAGAGCTTATAGGTTTAAAAATTTCAGAATATAACATAGCAGCTGGTTGCACCTTATGGTGACTGCTCTTTAATTTTTTGTATTTTATAGCAGTATCCTTATCTTCTGTGTTTAATGCTATTTTGTTATTAAAGTATTTATTCAGAAAGTCCACGAAAGCAGATAAATAAGTTGGTAACTGCATTAAAAGCATATTATCTATTTTGTCTGTTGTAAGTTTATGACTATCAGTAGGTTCTATTTTTTCTCTGTCTTTACTTTTATAATCAACAATTTTTACATATGCAGTATCATCATCGTCATATATATCAACTCTGTCTATCTGACCAGTAAAATTAATACTTATGTTATCTTTTATAGGTATTTCAATAGGTGGAAAAGTACCGTCTTTACCAAACTTAACTTCAAAATCAAAAGGCTTAAACAGACTTGTTTCTATTTGTGTAGTTGTTGCAACTATATAGTCAGTTGCAATTTTTTTAACTCTGTTTAATGATTCTAAAGCTGTAAAACTTGTTGTAAAGTTGTCTTTGTCAAGTTCCTGTTTTGTATATTCATCAGTGTACTTTTCAACAAATTTTGAAACAAAGTTTTTGTATTGTGTATAAGTGTTTTTATAGTCTTTTGTGTAATTTTCGTAATCTGTAACCTCTGAATAATCCTTTAATATTGCAGGTAAATTTTCAGAAAGTTCTTTGTAGTTATTTCTCAATACTTTTTCAGTAACAGAATGATAAATATTACCATAATCCATACTGTCTAAGGAGTAAACAGCTCTTTCTTTCAAATCCAGTAAATGTTTCAGGAAATACTTAAAAGGACAACTAGAATAGGTTTCCAATTTTGAAACACTTAAATTTAACTTTTTAACTACGTCTACATCTCCTCTAAGAAGTTTGTCCATAGATTCCTCAGAAAGGTAGTTAGTATCAGTAGCAGATACAGTACTAAGAAGTGTTTTTATTTCCTCTGAGTAAGGCTGGTTATTTAAAGCAAAATATTTATAAAGATTTTTTTCATTGTCATTTAATTCGCCATTACCGGAAATTGTATCAATCAAATATTCAAATGCTGGTCTTTTTGCATTTAAGTCATTTACAAATTTAATATTTTCCAAGGCTTTAGTTGTTTTAATTTCAGGGAAAATATTTTTTATTTTTAGCACTATATCTGATGGAAGTAAATCTCCTTTAGATGGTAAAGCATTTAAACTATAGCTAATATATAAGTAGTCATCAGGTTTTGTAATTGCAAAATAAATGTTTAAAAGCTCTTGATTTATTTTACTTATTATATTTGGTGCAGTTACTATTTTATAGGCAGACACTTCTGCGATTTTTGCACGTTCTTTATCGGTTATAAGGGCAGTATCACTATTTGTTTTTGGTAAATATCCTTCGTTTGCACCTAAAATAAATAATGCTCTTATTTTTGGTAAACGAGTTCGTACCATATCACCAATTACAAGACTATCCTGAGTAGGAGGAACCATACCGGCTGTGGCTGTGGAAAGACCTGCTGTCAAAAGTGCATAAAATTCTTTTAAATTTACTTCTTCGTCACCTAAGTTATCCACCATTTTTTCAAAAACGTTTGTTACGGTATTCCATACCTGGTGATTTAATTCCTGCTGTTCTATAGTCTTATTTCTAGTAGCTGTATTTAGTTTGTTTTGTATGTTTGAAGACTCTAAAAATTCAAAAATCTTTACACTTATTTCTTTGATGGAATATTTTTTGCTAGGTTTTATATCTAATAAAACTTTGAGAGAATTATATACATTCTCTCTGTGAGTATTTATAAGTTTTTTAAATTCATCACTTTTGTTTTTGAAGCCATATTCCCAAGGCTTTTCCCAAGAATAGGTAATACCATGTTCTAATACATAATTTTCCAATGTAGCTGTACTATCAGGGGTAATGAATGTTACAAGACCTGTTTTTAAATAGTCAAATACAGCCTTTGGTGACCAGTTAGTATTTATAATTTCAATAGCAGAAAGTATAAATACAGGTAAAATATGATTAGTAATATTTATTCTACTATCGAGGAAGTTAGGTATATCATATTTTTTTAAACCATAGCAAAGAGGAATGTTATAGCTATCATCACAGGTTATAATGCCTATTTCGCCATATTTATAGCCTTTGTTCATAACCATTTCTCTGATAGAGTAGCATAAATTTTCTATTTCATCGTATTTGTTGTTAGCTTCTACAATTTCAATATTGTTTACGTTATCTCTATAAGGCTCTGGAAAATGGTTAAGGAAATTTTTGCCCAAATATTCTAATTCAGGAGTTTTAGTATTTTCGTCCTGACTAACTACTGACATTTTAACATTTTTTGTACCAGCCATTTCAGTAAGCCTATTGATACATTTTTTTATTTCATAATATGGTTCTAATAAGTCAATTTTTTCGTAATATGTCTTAGGAGTATCAACTGTGAAAGCTATATTGACGTCATTAGTGTATTTATATAATGCTTCAATAATTTTATATTCCTGAGGAGTAAAGCCATTAAAAGCATCTATCCAGACATAGGCGTTGTCTAAGGCTTTTGGGCGTAGTTCATCAGAGGAAAGTATTTCGTATAGTATATCCAAAATGCCGTCAGCAGAAACAAAGCCTTCCAACAGGTTTGAATATTCATTGTATAAAGCAGAAATAGACTTTATTTTTCCGACAAAATCGTCATTAAGACCGCTAATTTCACCTTTTTCGTTTTCAATAGAAATGGCAAAATCTGACAGGTCATCAGATGATATTTGATACTGTGAAAATTCAGTTATTAAAGTACCAAGCTTATCAAGAAAGCCTTGATTTTCCATAACTTTATTGTAGTACAACTTTTCTTTGCCATTTCTTTTTAGGCTATAAGCAGCTTTCTTTAACAGAATGGCTTTATCTATGTTATCTAAGACTACTTTATTCATTGAGCCACATTTTGAGAGTAAGTAGTAGGCAAAATGTTTAAAACCGAATACACGAATATTCATAGATACACAGTTTTTCATTTTAGACAATATATTTTTCTGAGATTGCATTGAAAATTGCTCAGGTACTATATAGAGAATAGTTTTATCTTTATTTTCAGCAGATTGTATTATTTCATTTACACAAGTAAATGTTTTACCACTATTTATTTCACCTAATATATATCGTAATGCCAATGAAGTCACCTCAATCTAATTGTGTTTAAAATTTTAGTATAAATAGATTATAGCATATTGTTGGGATATTTACTAACTGAATTTATACATAATTAAAAAATTGTAAGAATATTATATACCATTAGAAATTTAGGGAGGATAATTTATGCAACCAAAATTTATGGTAGTTAGTTTGGGTAAAATTATTAAAGTGTTAATTGGAGTAATAGTTGGGGCAGGCATTATATTTGCAGTTATTAATTTATTTGGAGGAGAGTCAAAGGCTACATATGCTCCAGGTACATATACGGCAGAAATAATTTTACAGGGAAATCCTATAAATGTGGAAGTAACTGTAAGTAAAAATCAAATAGAAAATGTGGCTTTAAGTAACTTAAATCAAAGTCAAGAGGTGTTTTATCCATCTTTTAGTTCTTGTATTGCAGAAGTATCAAAAGAAGTTGTAGCAAATCAGTCTACAGATTTTCCAAGAAGCAGTGCTTACCCAGTTTCTGAGGATATAATATTGCAGGCTGTTGATAAAGCTTTGGCTCAGGCAAAGAAGTAAATAGAATAATAAAAATTGTTTTTTAGAGGTTTTTTGTCACTTATTTGTCTTTATTCGGCTTTAAAATGTATTTAAGTCGTGTTGAAATATAATTATATGTAAACTATAATTAAAGTATATGTGTAAGTGGGGTGTTAGAGTGGCAAAATCTGAAAAACAAAAGCTGAAACTGCTTTATCTTAAAGATATTCTTTTGGAAAAAACTGATGAAGAACATTATTTAAAAATGGAAGAAATAATTAATCTTTTAGCAGAAAAGGATATTGCAGCAGAGAGAAAAAGTATTTACAATGATATGGAAATGCTTAGAAAATATGGCACAGATGTAGATTCTTCAAGACGTAGTGGATATAGAATTTTAGGCAGAGATTTTGAGACTGCTGAAGTTAAGGCTCTTATTGATGCAGTACAGTATTCTAGGTTTATAAGTAGAAAGAAAACGAGAGAATTAATAGAAAAATTAAAGGGTCTTGTAAGTGAATATGAAGCTAAGTCTATGAGAGTGAACAAGGCACTTACAGAGAAAATAAAAAGTGATAATGAAATGGTTCTTATTGCCATTGATAAAATTATGGAGGCAATAGAGAATAATAAACAAATTTCATTTAGATACTATAGCTGGACACCTGATAAAGAGAAAAAGTATTCAAATGAGGGTAAGCAAAGGGTAGTAAACCCTTGGGATTTGTGTTGGGATAACACTGCTTACTATTGTATGACATCTACACCGGAAAATCCAACAGAGGCCAGAATTTTTAGGGTTGATAAAATGGACAAAGTATCTGTTACAAATAAAGACAGAACTCCTGAAGGTGTTGAAAGGTTTAGGGATTTTAATTCTTTGGAATTTAGTGAAAAGCATTTTTCTATGTTTAATGGAGAAATGAAAAAGGTAACACTTTGCTGTGATAACAATATGGCAAATGTTATTATAGATAGATTTGGTACTGACGTGTCTATGCGAAGATTAGACGATGACCATTTTGTAGTACATATTATGGTAGCTGTAAGTAAACAATTTTTTGGCTGGCTATTTGGATTGGGTTCAGGGGTTAAAATAGTTGAACCGGCAGAAGTAGTACAGCAATATAAAGATATGGCAAAAGAAATATTAGAACAATAGGGATTGAAAAGGCATCTTAGAAATTGAGATGTCTTTTTTGTTCTTATAATGAGCTGAAAGATTAATCCGATTGCTTGCTTGTCAAGCCACAAATAAAAAAAGGTGGACAGAAACTGTCCACCAAATGAATTGTTATGTATATTACTTCTGAACAAGGTGAATAGCGAAACCGCCAATTTCTTCCTTAAGGTAGATAGAAGTAATCTTGCCATCCTTAACAGATGCACTATCCATATCGAATTCGCCACCCATAGCTTCAATGTAACGAATAGCTCTATCCATATAGTTAGTAGCAATAGCGATATGACCGTTCTTACCCTTGAACATCTGCTTTCTAACTTCGATACCCTTAGAAGCGAATACAGCAGAGTTGTGTTCGTCGATAGGGAAGTTGAATAACTGGTTGAACTTGTTAGCTACACCCATAGCAGCCTTGTCATCTTCTGTGTTGATACCAACGTGAAGAACTTCAAGACCAAGCATAGTAGCAACAGCTTCCTTACAAAGAGCAACGATTTCATCGAACTTGCCTTCGTCAATTAACTTACCAGGAACCATCCAGCTACCACCACAGCAGATGATTTTGTTGAATGATAAGTAGCTGTTTACGTTACCAGCATTGATACCACCAGTAGGCATGAACTTAAGGTTAGTGAAAGCAGCAGCCATAGACTTAATCATCTTAAGACCACCAGCAGCTTCAGCAGGGAAGAACTTAACTACTTCAAGACCAAGCTTAACAGCATGGTTAAGGTCAGAAGGGTTAGTTGTACCAGGAGTAAATGGTGGGTAGTTCTTTTCCTGACAGTAAGCAATAAGTTCAGGGTCTAAACCAGGAGATACGAGGAACTTAGAACCAGCAGCAACTGCCTTGTCAGCCTGTTCCTTAGTTAATACTGTACCAGCACCTACGATTAATTCAGGTACTTCTTCAGCCATTCTCTTGATAGCTTCTTCAGCAGCAGCAGTTCTGAATGTTACTTCAGCACATGGAATACCACCTTCAACTAAAGCCTTAGCTAAAGGTACTGCCTTGTCAGCATCGTTGATTACAACAACAGGTACAATACCAATTGCACTTAATTTCTTTAATACATCGTTCATTAGATATATCCACCTTTCATTATTTGTCGCACTTTTTAATGCTTAGGTAAATTGTAGCACTTTTGAAATATAAAGTCAATAAACTTAATTCTTTTTTGCAAAAAATTACATAAATATAACTTAATCAATTCCAAGACCTTGCAATTTCTTCATATGTAGTAGGAATAAGTTTTTTGTTATCAAAACTTATTATTCTGTCGCACATACTTATTGTAGAAGGTTTGTGGGATATAAAAATACAAGTTTTATTATGCAATAATTTAATGTTTTCGATTAACGTCTTTTCTGTGTGTTCATCAAGGGCAGATGTTGCTTCATCAAGGAGAAGAATAGGGGCATCACTTAATAAAGCTCTTGCCACAGCCACTCTCTGAATCTGTCCTTCACTTAAACCTAATCCCCTTTCGCCTACAATGGTTTCCATTTTATCCGGTAAAGAATTTATAAAATCCAGTATAACGGCATTTTTTGCTGCATTTTCGATTTGTTCATCTGTTGCATTTGGTGAAGCAAAGGAAATGTTTTCTTTTATAGTACCTGATAATATAAAATTACCTTGAGGAACATATGAAAACATTCTTCTTGTGCCACTTGTTATATCAATTTTATCAGAGTTGGTTTCGAAAAATATAGAACCACTTTTTGGCTCAATAAGTCCAAGAAAAAGTTTCATCAATGTTGATTTACCTATACCGGAAGGACCGGCAATAGCAACCAACTCACCTTTTTCTATTTTAGCACTGGCATTTGAAAGCACTAAATCATTTTTATATGAAAAAGAAATATTTTCTATATTAATATTCTTCATAGATTCATAAATAGAAGAAACATTTTCAAGCTGATTTAAATCCTTTTCGTCAGGAAGATTTTCAAGTTCCATAAGTCTTTCAGCAGATGCAGTCATAGAGTAAAATTTAGGTATCAGACCACTGATGTTTGCCATTGGTCCTTTTATTTGGTCTAAAATTTGCAAAAAGGCTGTTAAAGTACCAAATGTAATCATACCCATACTTATATTTAAAGCACCCCATATTAAAGCTATGTAGTAACTACCGGTAAACAACATATATACGCCGGTATTTGCTACATTACTTATGGACTGTTTTTTATACATAAGTTTAAGCATATTTTTTTGTTTAAATAAAAGCCTATCTTTTACTATATCGTCATTTGCAAAGGACTTAATTACCATAATGTTTTCAAAACATTCCTGTATAAAAGAACGTACAACACCATGGGCAGACTGAAGTTCCTTATGAAGATACTTAAAATGCTTGCTATATATCTTTCCTGCAATAAATATAACAACACCAAGAGCCATTACAGCAATAGTAAATCGCCAATCAATGGCAAACAGCACCCAAAGTCCGGCTATTAAACGAGTAAGCAATGAAATAGAAGTAGGCAGAATATTGAGAATACCGTCAATAACTGTATCGACATCAGAAGTAAATCGGTTTATGATTTCTCCTGAATGATATTCATTCAAATTCTGCCATTTCTTACCCAGTAATTTTGAAAATAAACCTTGCTTAATTCTAACATCCATTCTACCGTCGGCTCTGATAAATATATTTGCATATATTATGTTGAGGACACATTGTAAAATAATTATTCCAGCAATTTCTAAAATAGAAAGCAATAAAGAGCCGTCAACATCTTTGGTTGCTATATCTAGCACTCGTTTAGAAACAAGTGCCAGATATATATAGCCAAAAGAAATTATACCAGTAATAACAGATAAAAGAACAACCCAAGGAAGATTGGACTTAGAATACTTAAAAATCCAAAGTAGGGCATTTTTTGAGTTCTTTAATCTCATATATTACTTAGTTTCAGTATAGTGTTCTGAATTCTTTAAGTAGTAAAGAGTTTCTATGTAAGCAAGAACAAGAGGAGCAACACCCTTTGCATCGTTAGAAACGATTGGTTCACTCATATAGTATTCGAATGTACCATCACGACGTTTGTTGTCATAAGGTCCAAGACCAGAAACAAGACAGATACCATCAAGCTGGAGTTCGCCGTCCTTTTCTGAAAGATACTTGTCACAAGTACCGTTAAATGCCTTTAAGCCGTGCTTGAAGTAAGACTTATCAAGGATACCCATTCTTACACTCTTCATAATAGAGTAGGCAAAGATAGCACTACCACTTGTTTCAAGGTAGTTACCTTCCTTACCACCCTGGTCTACTACCTGATACCACATACCACTTGGGTCCTGGAACTTAAGCATAGAGTCAATTAATTCCTTGTAGATAGAGCAAAGCTTGTCCTTCTGTTCCTGGAACTGGTCAGGCATAACTGCAACAGTATCAATAAGAGCCATTGAGTACCAACCTAAAGCTCTAATCCAGAAGTTCTTAGAAAGACCTGTTTCCTTATCAGCCCAGAAAATCTGCTTTGTAGAATCATAACCATGGTAGTAAAGACCTGTCTTAGGGTCTCTCATAATTTCATAAACATTCATAAACTGGTTGAAACTGTCCATAATGTTTTCACAGTTATTAAATTCAGCTTCGTACTGAACATAGAATGGCTGACCCATGTAAAGACCGTCAAGCCAAACCTGATATGGGTAGATAAGTTTATGCCAGAAGTTACCTTCCTTAGTTCTAGGCTGGAATTTAACCTGAGAATAAATAGTTTCAATAGCCTTACGATACTTTTCTTTACCTGTAAGTTTGTAAAGTTCGAAAAGTGTCTTACCAGCATTTACGTTATCAATATTGTATTCAAGAGGGTCATATGAATGAATTGAACCATCTTCCTGAACGAAGTAGTCAATAAAACTATCTGCGAATTCAAGGAATTTCTTATCGCCCTTAATAGCATAAAGGTCAAGAATTGCCTTAATCATACAGCCGTCAATATAGTTCCAAGTAGATGGCTTACCGCTCTTTATTTTTTCAATATTCCAAATAGGTGCCTGTGGTGTACTTTTTTCCAATAACTGGTCAATGTACTTATCTAAAATGTTCATTAGGTTTCTTACCTCCTTAATATTATACAACTACATAATACCACATTTTAACTAATCTAGCAATAGATTTATATTACGATTAGTTGAAAATTAAAAAAATTTACAGTTTTACAATCTAATTCTTAAAAAAATTATGAAAATCATATATATTTTTATGTATGCCAGCACAAAAATGCTGTTAATATTATGTTTTGTTAGTTAAAAATATATTTTTATAATTTTAAAATGTAATTTTATTGAAAACAACAAAAAACAGTTGATATAAATTCATTTATGGAGTAAAATAAAATGGATTAGGTCTATTATAGACAGTATTTTGTACAAATGAAAGGAGCTAATTATGAAAGTAGAATTAATAGTTCCTTGCTACAATGAGTCTGCTGTTTTACAAATGTTTTATGATGAAGCAGTAAAAGTAATTGATAGCATAGAGGGTTACGATTTTGGTTTTATATTCATAAATGACGGAAGTAAGGATAACACTCTGGATATTATGAAGTCCCTTGCTGAAAAAGACGAAAGAGTTAAATATATATCTTTTTCAAGAAACTTCGGTAAGGAATCTGCTATGTATGCAGGTCTTAAAAATTCAAGTGGGGATTATGCCGTTTTGCTTGATGCAGATTTACAGCATCCACCGGCACTTATTCCTAAAATGCTTGAAGCAATGGAGGAGGGCTATGACTGCTGTGCCACCAACAGAGCATCTCGTGACGGTGACCCACCTCTCAGAACTTGGTTTACAAGGAAATTCTACAAGCTAATAAACAAAATTTCTGAAGTTGATATGCCTGACGGTGCAGGGGACTTTAGAATGATGAGTAGAAATATGATAAATGCCATACTTGCTATGAGTGAAGTTCAAAGATTTAGCAAAGGTATATTTAGCTGGGTTGGTTTTGACACAAAGTGGATTTCGTTCTACGATGTGGAAAGAGCTGCCGGCGAAACAAAGTGGAGCTTTTGGTCATTATTTAAGTATGCAATAAATGGCATAACAGCCTTTTCTACAGCACCTTTGAAAATAGCAACACTTGTTGGTTCAGTAGTATCAACTTGTTCATTTATTTATTTCATAGGCGTTGTTGTAAAGACTTTAATTTCAGGCAAAAGTGTTCCAGGCTATGCCTCACTTTTGGCAATAATGCTTTTCCTCTGTGGATTTATAATATTGTGCTGTGGTATTTTGGGTGAATACATTGGCAAAATGTATATGGAAGTCAAAAACAGACCTATATATATAATAGGTAAGACTAACATCAAAGACCCAAAGCACGATTATGGGAGGAGATAAATGGTAGAGAAAATAGTGGCTAAGCTGTTAAACAGGGAAACCATAAGTTATTTATTATTTGGTGTCCTTGCTACAGTTGTTAGTATAGGTTCTTATTATATTTCAAGTAGAATACTAATTAATTTCATTGGCTATGATGAAACTGTAATGTGTTCAAATGTTGTGTCTTGGGTATGTGCAGTTGCCTTTGCCTATGTTACTAATAAAATATGGGTTTTCCAGTCAAAAACTAAAGGGCTTAAAGATTTATTGAGAGAGATGTCAGCCTTTGTAGGGGCAAGACTTTTCTCCTTTGGTTTTGAAATGGCTTGGATGTACATAACTGCTATACTTATAGGAATAAATGACACAATATGCAAAATACTTGCACAGTTTGCTATTGTAGTTATGAATTATGTATTTAGTAAATTATTTATATTCAAAAAATAAGGAGAAAGAAAATGGGTTATCAAAGTAAAAAGAAAAAGCAATTTGTTTCTTTTGCTGACGGTGGAAGTATTGAACTACCATCTTACGAAAGAAATAAAAATTGGTTTTTGGAAAACAAATTTGTTATTTTAACATTTTTTGTTGCTGCACTTATTATGTGTGCAACTTATTGGTTCAGAGGAGTATATCCTTTTGGCGACCAGATCGTTTTGAAGGTTGACTTGTATCATCAGTATGGACCTTTCCACGAAGAATTAAGAAGTCGTATTTTAAATCACCAGAGTTTGTTCTATAGCTGGGAAGGTGGTTTAGGTAAAGAGTTTTATACACAGCTTGCTTACTATACAACCAGTCCGTTGAGCTTTTTAATATTGCTTTTCCCTCAGGGAAATATGCCTGAAGCTCTTGCACTTTTCATTCTTTTAAAAATTGCTTTTTGTGGTGCGTTTTTTGCATACTACCTTAAGGAATCTTTTAAGAGAAATGATATGAGTATTGTTGTATTTGGTGTTTTCTATGCCTTTACAGCTTTCGTAACTGGCTACTATTGGAATGTAATGTGGCTTGATTCAGTTGCATTATTCCCACTTATAGCTCTTGGAATAGAAAAACTTGTAAAAGAAGATAAGCATTTATTCTATTCAATTACATTGGCAATAGTTATTATTGTAAACTTCTACATTGCCTTTATTATTTGTATTTTTGCATCACTTTATTTCCTTGTTATGTTGTTCTCTAACTATGATTGGAAACACGATAAGAAGGTAATGATTTCAAGATTTATAAAGTTTGCTATTGTTTCTATAATAGGTGGTGGTATTTCAATGTTCTTGACAATACCTACAGCCCTTGCCTTAGGACAGACAGCAACAAGTAACACAGGTTTTCCTAAGTTTGAAATATATCAGAATGTATATCAGCTTATTACAAACCACTTCATTGGTGCAAGACCGGTTGTACTTGCCAGAAATGAGGACTTACCAAACGTATACAGTGGTGTTCTTGCAGTTATGCTTGCTCCATTATACTTTGCAAATAAGAGAGTTAATAAAAAAGAAAAAATTGGTATGGCAGCACTTTTGATATTTATGCTCTTATGTAGCTGTATCAAGCCTTTGGATTACCTTATCCATGGTGCCCACTTCCCATCTAACTTACCTCATAGATATACATTTATATATAGTTTCATTATGCTTAGACTTGCTTTTGTAGCATTTTGGGATATTAAAAACACTAAGTTAGATATTTTAAATTATGCTTTCATAATTTACACTTGTATAATTCTTTTAACAGAATTTGTACTTGCTCCGAATATTAGTGATATTGATAGAGTTCTTGATAATGGCGATATTGTAATTAATATTGTTGCTATGATTTGCTACATTATACTTCTAAATATTTACAAGGGTACAGAAAGTACAGGTTATGCAACTGTGTTTACAGTATTTTTCGTATTTGCTGTTGCAGAAGCATTGTTCTCAAGCTATGTAGGTCTTGATAGAACAACAAGCAGAGATTCATATGTTAAGTACATTCCTGCAACTGATGAGGCTGTAGCAAAACTTAACGAAAAGGAAAATGGTAATTTCTATAGAACCGAATTTAGAAGATTTACAACTATAAATGATGCAGCATTATATCACTATAGAGGATTTTCACAGTTCTCATCTCTTGCTCCAGGTGGTATTTCAGACTTTATTGGTTCATTAGGTATTGCTGCTACAGGTAACTCTTACAGATACTATGACCCAACAGCTTTAGTTGATGCACTTTTCGATGTTAAATATGTTATGAATAAGGCTGATGATAGTGGTAATGGTGAAATTAAGAATGAACGTTATCATAAGATTGACCAGATTGATAATGTTTGGGTATATCAGAATGATAGAGTTCTTCCTTTAGGATTTATGACTGACTCGAAGATTAAGAATTGGGAAACTAAGGATTCCACTCCTTTCGCAGTTCAAAATCAGTTTATAAATGATGCTGCCGGTGTTAGTGGCGAAATGTTTACAGATGTTCCTATTACAAGCCTTAATAAGACATTTATGAACACAAGAGATGAAGAAGGTAATAATACATTTAAGTATACACTTACTGAACCAGCAAACCTTTCATTAGAACCTACAGTAACTGCTGAAATAGTTTCTGATAAGGACCAGTATTTATTCGTATATGTAGATGCCGGAAATGCTAAGAGAGTTAAGTATGTTACAAACACAGCTAATGAAGATAGAGAACTTAGTGCCGGTAAGAGTTTATTTGATGTAGGTCACGTTTCAAAGGGTGAAAAGATTACTGTTTCATTTGCTCTTACAAACAAGGGTGAATTCGAAAAGACTTACAGAAAAGACGGTACTGTTAAGATTTATGCTGCAAGCTATAACGATTCAGTATTCCAGCAGGCTTATGACAAACTTAATCAGCATACATTCAACATTACAGACTTTAAGGATACAGATATTACAGGTACTATTAATGCAGAGGAAGATGGCGTAATGTTTACTTCAATTCCTTATGTAGATGGTTGGCACGTATTTGTAGACGGTAAGGCTGTTGATAAGGTTGATATTGGTAACAGAGGTGTTATTGGTGTTGATATTACACAGGGCGAGCATACTGTAGAGTTCAAGTTCAAGACTAGAGGTCTTGTACCTGGTCTTGCCATTTCTTGTGTTTCTGTTGTTGCACTTGTAGGCTACACTATTTTCGATAAAAAGAGAAAACAAAAGAATATTCCTGTAACACCAGAAGTTACAGCATAATTCAAGTTTTAGGAGAGAACCTATAAGGTTCTCTCCTTTTTTTGTGTTTATCTACACTTTGGCATACAATCTTTCATATTTTTATCCATATCTCTGTCCATTGGTCTGCTACTAGGTTTGTTGCAGTCTTTTGACCTATTAGGACGCATATAGAAAAAGTCGTTGCTATTTAATTTATCTTGAACAATTCTAAGGGCCTCACCAAATCTCTGATAATGAACAATTTCGCGTTCTCTAAGGAACTTTAATGGCTCTAATACATCAGGGTCGTCTGTCATTTTCATAAGGTATTCATAAGTTGTTCTGGCTTTCTGTTCGGCAGCGAGGTCTTCATTGAGGTCTGTGTTTATATGAGGTCAGCATAATATAAAAAAATAAAAAAAGGCTTATTTACTAGGTAATTTAGAGATAAATTCTAATTCAAAATCGTCAACTTTATCAGGAGCCCATCTATTTCCTCTGGTCTTTTTAGAATATCTGATTTGGTGGAAAATTTTCTTTATCAAAACATTTTTTGATTTTGCATCAGGCAAAGTATCATATACCTCCAACAAATTCTCAAGCTCTGGTATAAGAGTTTTATCGTATTCGGCTCTTGCTTTTGTAGCATTGTCTTCTTCTTCTAACTTTGTTATAGTACTAAGTATATTAGACATTTCGTTTTTTAAGAAAACCTGTCTTTCTAAGAATGTTTCATTATCATATATGCCTTGCTCTAATAATGTGTAAGTTTTTCCTAATTGTTTTTGTATATTCTCAAGTTCTTTTTTACAATTTATAATTCTAGTGGTATTGTACGTATATTCCATATCCGTTGTGTTATTACTACTTTCTTTTAATTTGTAATCTTCTAACCACATTCTCATACCATCAAGAATTCTATTTTCAACGATATTAACAGGAGAACTAATTGTAGGACAGTAAGGCGTAATACAATCAAAAGAAGGGCTATGACCGGGGCGTCTTTTGTCAGGGGGTCTTCTTTTTAAAGGTTTTCCACAAACAGCACAGACTAATACACCAGCAAATGGATTTTTCATAGGTCTTTCAGGTGTATTAGGTGGTTTCTTTCTGCTTTTAACAATCTCTTGCACTCTGTTAAAAATGTCCTCATCGATTATGGCATCATGAAGACCTTCAAAAATAAGAGGGTTGTCATTTATGTATCTTTTTTTTAAAAGTATACCATTTTCAACTATTTTCTTTTCGGGAACTTTTTGCCAGTGTATTTTTCCAATATAAACATCATTTGTTAGTATCTTTTTTACTTGTGTAGAAGTCCAAAACACGCCACTTCGTGTTGGAACTTTACTATCATTTAATCTCCTTGCTATACCACTAAAACCTGTGCCATCTTCATTACTTAAATATAATTTATAGATTAACTTCACAATCTCAACTTCTTCCGGAACAGGAACAAGTTTCCAACCTCTCTCACCTTTTAACTTTTCTTTATAAAATCCATATGGTGGGTTACCACCTGCGTATTTTCCCTCTTTACAAGCAGCAATACGACCGGCATTAAGTCTACGATTAATGGTCTTATATTCTCGCCTACTCATAAATAAGCCAAATTCAAAGTATTCCTCATCAAATTCATTCGCCGGGTTGTATGTTTTTGTAGGGGTAATGATTAATGTATTAGAATATTTAAAGGCTTGAGCAACAATCCCTTGGTCTACAGAGTTACCTCTTGCTAGACGTTCTACTTCCATAACAAGAACACCTTCCCAAAGACCATTCTCAACCTCTGACAATAATTGTTGCATTTGAGGTCTTGCAGCTAATGTTTCTCCCGATACAACTTCCCTAAATATTTTAGTTATGTTATAACTTCTATTTTTAGCTAGCTCCAAAAGTGTTGTTTCGTGCCTTTTTAATACTTCTTCCTCTGAGCAAAGTTCTTTATCTGCTCGAGATTTTCTTAAATAAATACAATATGACATATTATATCACTCCTTATAAAAAATATGTTTTTGGGTATAAAAATAACACCTTGCAAGGCAGGTGTTTTGTGTGATATAATACAGTTGTCTAGGCTGATTATATCTTGGCACTTGCCTTGATAGGTTAGTTTTGGTCCTCTGTTGGTAGCAGGGGACTTTTTTTGTTGCTTTAATTAATTTGTGTATTTTGTTCTAATTGTTCAATAAAACTAATATTTTCAGGTGGAAGATTTTCAATAGTTCTCATCGCTTCAAAGAAACGACTTAATCTATTCAATCTACCTTTTTCGGTTTTTAATTCCCTTATTTTTTCAAGCTCGCTATCAAGGTTTCGTTGTATTGCCATATTAATCAAACCTATTTTATTATCCAGAACTTTATTTATGCTATTTATAACATTATCAAGTTCGCTGTATGGTGTGGCTTTTAGTTTATCACGAAGAGATTCCAAAAACTGTAGTCTTGAAACAACTGTATCTGCATTTTTGGAATTTTGTATTAAAGTGATAGTTTCTTCTAATTGCCTAATATATGCAGGTATATTAAGTATATGGTTAACTTCGTTCATATTTTGAGCTCCGTCTAAAATATTGATATTTTTGGATTGTTTATTTTCTTCTTGCAGATTGTTAAGCCGAAACTTTTTTTATTTATGTTTAGCTTTACTCCCGGAGCTATTTTAAAACTTTTTCTAAATCTAAATCCCATTTAATTACTCCTTTGAAACGAAACGACTACAAGAACTCTTTAATTCATTTTTAAAATTATATAAGTCATCAATATTATTTAAAGTATATTTAATATCACTCTTTACATCTTCAGGGTTAGGGAGAATAAGTAATTTTCGATTATCGCTCAATTTAAGTCTACAAATCCATTTTCTAACATTGTTTGTAAACAAGATACCAAAATAACTTTCTGTATCTTTATAAATAATATTTTGAACAGCAGTTATTTCAGAAAGAATACCTCTTATAATATAGAAAGCCTGTAATTCTTCTTCTGTTGTAACGATTTTTGAGCCCTTTTCTGGAGCTAATTCTGGAGCCATTTCAGTTTCTGATGTAGCAGCAATTTCAACTTTTGGAGCGTTTTCCTCGAAAGCTGTTTTTAATTTATCATTAATTAATTCACTTACAACCAAATTAAATGCTTTTTTAACAATAGGTGTAAATTTTTCGATTACATTCTGATTTTTTTGTCCTGAATATACTTCTTTCAGCACAAATCTTACAAACTCCTCATCAGGTTCATTATAAAGTTTGTTTATATAAGTCGAAATAGAATTTGTATATTTCAATTCCTCTGCTGATGTAAGTATATCATCAACATTAAAAGTGTCTTTTGTGAATTTCTTTAACTGTGCAACTGAGCTTTCTTTTAAATTTTCAAGATTGATAATTAAAAATGGCTGGGTATCCATTTTGTTAGCTTCTTCTAAATCAGTATAAAATCTGTATTCTATACCATTGGTTAAAATTCCAAATTTAGAATTAGTTACACTAAAATATCTATATAACTGATTTGTGTGGTTATCTAAATTCTCTCTCCAATGTTTTGCTTCAATTAGTATAATAGGGCAATTATCTTTAATTATAGCATAATCAACTTTTTCGCCTTGTTTAATCCCAACATCGGCAGTAAACTCTGGAACAAATTCGCAAGGATTGAATACATCATATCCTAAAGTAGAAAAAAACGGGATAATGAAAGACATTTTTGTAGCTTCCTCCGTTTGGGTTTGTTCCTTTAACTTATCAATGCGATGTGACAGTTCGTTTAATTTGTTAAATAAATCTCTGCTCATAATAAGCCCCTCCTTAGTATAATTTTTTGTCGAAAAATGTCGAATTATTGTATATATTTTTTAAGTAACATTTTTTGACAAAATAATACATATTTGTTATAATATTTTTGGAGGATTGTTAGGCTTTATAAAATCTTCCACATAGGCATTAGATAGTTCCGGTATCTAATGCCTATTTTAATTTATCTAATTAAAGCAGTCTTTACAAGCTGTATAGCCTTCACTTTTAGCTTTACCTATGGTAATAGTTTTTATTTCTCTATTTTTTATGTGAAAGCAATCTTTTTTATGGTACTTGTGACCAGAAAGGGTAACAAATACATTACTTTCAACATCTTCTTTGTTATCTTCTACTGTAGAATATACTTTTTGACTAATATTTCTCTTTTGTATATACATGTTATTTACACAGATACCAGATATAAAAATTACAAAAGCTACACAAACGGTTAGTAAAATTCTAATAAACTTGTTTATAGCGAATATATTAGAGTTTTGCCTAATGTAATTTATATGCTCATAAACATATTCGCAAGGAATGTTGTACAATGTAGATATTGTAAATACATCTTTTTTTAGAATTTTATCTGGTAGAAGAATCATACAAGCTAAAGTGTTGGCTTGCTTTTCTTCAAAAGAACCATCAGCATTATGTTTTAATATGTAATGACACAACTCGTGAAGAATGTAGTAGTTCTTATATTTACCTTCTTTATAATATACTACATACTTGTTTCCAATCATAGCCAAAACCGCATCACAACGCAGCAAAGGGTTGTTGCTGTTAGCAAAAGCGTTATTGCAAGTTGTTTCGTCGTATACATTTATTCCAAATTCTCTTGCTAAATCGATAGCCTCCTTTCCTTTATATTTTTTTGAGATTTCTTTTAATTTTCTATAATTAGACATTTTTTGTCACCTCCGTGGTAATGATACCACAGAGGCTATATATAAATGTATGGAAATATATTCCATTAAAGGTTTTCAAAAGCGTTTACTATGTATTTCAATTCTTGTATTTGTCTCATATCAAGATTTGCAGCATAAATAATACCACAAAGCTCTTGCTTTGCTCTCAAAAGCTCATTTGCTCTTTCATCAACATTCGTTAAACCACCTGTTGAAGCTGCTATTATTACAGGAGTTTCTTTATCAGAAGAGTAATCTACTGATAAATGATTTTTTCCATCATTTATCCCATACATTTCATTCATGCTTATATTAAAAATATCGCAAAGTTCTGCAAGAGTTTCTATGTCAGGAGCGTTTGAGCCGTTTTCCCACGCCGATATAGATGAAGGTGCAACATTCAATTTTTTAGCTAAATCTGACTGTTTTATTCCTAAACTCTTACGATAATAGCTTATTGTTTTTGCAATATGCTCTCTATGTTTGCCCATTTTTTCACCTCCTTAGATATATCATAACACATAAATTATAGAAAATCAATATAAAAATTCAGAAAATCTGAAAGTTGAAACAGAAATATTAAATATAAATTCAGAAAATCTGAAATAAATTATTAACAAAACAGAAATTCTGTTGTATTGTATAAGTGTAAACAGAAAATCTGAAAAGGAAGTGAAAAAATATGATAGCTACTAATATCAAAAAATACCTCAAAAGCAAAGGTATAAAACAGAGTTTTATATCTGAAAAAACAGGAATACCACTTGTGACATTAAATGCGACATTAAATGGAAATAGAAAAATACAAGTAGATGAATATTTTTCTATTTGTGATGTACTAAATGTTGATTTGGATTTCTTCAGAAATAAAAAATCAGCGTAGGAGGTGACCCAAGAGAGGTAGACCACATAAAGCCATATTAAGTAAAGGTGGGAGTAACTCTAAACGAAATTTAAGAATTGTATCACGAAAAACTAATAGAAGAAAGGGTGCTAAGTATAATGCTGGCGGCGGTAAATACAAAGGTGGTAAACGCATTAAGTAGTTGCAAGAAAACTTTGCTGAAGAAGTTGCAAAGGCAATGAATTAAATTGAAAAGTAATTTTGCAATTAATAGGAGATGGAAAGATGGAAAAAGAAAAAGCTAATGTAATAGATATTAAAGTTTCAACAACGGAACTAGATACAGCTATAGAAAAGGCAGAACGCCTTATAATACTTTTAACTGAGGCAAACAAATTGGCTGAGAGTTTTTGCAAGTAACTACTAGGACAATCAGCATTTATCATAATATGAAGAGAGGTGATTAATATGAAAACTGCTAAAGTTGGAAATACAACTTTAAAATTTAACGAAAGTAGAGCTGTAAAAACACAAGAAGAAATAGATAGTATTCTTGAAGATGTTGTTGTTGGAGCGAGAAATAGCATTATTGCTGCTGAGGTAAATAAAAGCAGAAAGAGTACAGCCTAAATGGCTGTCTTATGTGGACAAGCAAGGAGGTATATATGACATTTCTAATATTAATCGCAGTTATCTTTATAGCTGCAAACTTGGCATAGAAAGAAGGTGGAACGTTGAAAAATTGGACGAAAGCTGATGACGAAAAGCTAAAGCTATTAGATAGCTATGGCGTTGCAATTGGCGATATAGCAAAGATTATAGGTGTTTCGTATAGGTCAGTACACGCTAGACTTAATAGGATTAGAAATATGGAAGATAATCAAGAGCCTAACGACAATAATGAAGAAAGGTTAGCTACAAAGGAAATACGAGAAAATATTTGCCTTATGTATATTACAAATATGACAGAAAAGAAAGGTGATGCTGTTGCATATGTTGCAAAATCATGTGGCTTCAAGAGAAGTCAAGTAGAGCGATGTCTTGCAGAGTGTCACGCAGACGGAACTTACAGAAAAGTGCTAAAGAGAATTAATACTTATCAAGCGAAAGTGGGGCAAATATGAAAAAAATGTTTGTAAAATTAAAGACTTACCTATTCGGAACACAAGTAGTTGTGCTCAGCAAGGAAGAAGCTAATCGTATGAAAAGGAGATGTGTTAGGTGGGAGTAAAGAAAAAGTCCTCTGCTGCAACAGAGGACCATATATAAACACGTTTGGGAATATATATACAGTTAAATTATAGAACATAGAAAGGAAAATGTCAAATGGAAAATTCGTTAATTGTTGTTGAACAGTTGCCTATTATTACAGAACATTTAGCAGCTGTTAAAGAAAAAATAGCTGAAAGGGTAGATATAGCTTTAAGTCTTGTATGTGCAAATGATACGGCTAAGGAAATAAGGAATGTTAGGGCAGAGCTTAACAAAGAATTTAAAGATTTTGAAGCTAAGCGAAAAGAAGTTAAAAATTCTATTCTTGCACCTTATACAGACTTTGAAAAAGTTTACAAAGAGTGTATTAGCGATGTATATACAAGTGCTGATATTGATTTAAAGAAACGTGTTGAGGAGATAGAAGGGCAGTTGAAGCAAGAAAAAGAAGTAGATTTGATAGATTACTTCGAAGAATATTGCGAAAGCAAAAACATTAATTTTTTAAAATTTGAAGAAGTTGGGATAAATATAACACTTTCAGCTAGTTTAAAATCTTTAAAAAACAAAATTTCAGACTATATAGATAGTGTATCAGATGCTTTAAATACGATTGCAACAATGCCCGAAAGTGAAGTAATACTTGCTGAATACAAACATAATGGCTACAATTTAGCTTCTGCAATAGCAGTTGTGAACGATAGAAATGCAAGAATAGCAGAAGAAAAAAACGCTATTGAGCAGGTAAAGAGAAATAAAGGAATCGAAGAAAAAGCTACACAACAAGTGAAAGAAGCTTTTGAAGAAGCTCTTGAACAACCTGTGGTAGTTGATACTAAAGAACTTGCACTTAAATTTACTGTATATGGAACTAGAGAAAAATTGCGTGAACTTAAAAAATTCTTAGATGATGGAGGATATAGATATGAATAATACAACTCAAGCAACAAAATGCAAAGAATTAGCAGTTACTTATGAAGTAGATGGCAATAAGGTAATACTCACGCCAAGTGTTGTACAGAAGTATATAGTTGGTACAGACAGTCCGATAACAATACAAGAATTTAAGTTTTTTAGTGAATTGTGTAAGGCAAGAGGTTTAAATCCATTTTTAAAAGAAGCGTACTGCATTAAATATGGTAATCAGCCTGCCCAGATTGTTGTTGGTAAAGATGCAATTATTAAAAGGGCTGTTTTAAATCCTGAATTTGATGGAATTGAAAGTGGCGTTATTGTTATTAAAGACGATAACATAACAGAAAGAAAAGGTTGCTTTGTTGCTCCGAATGAAAACCTTGTTGGTGGTTGGGCTAAAGTATACCGTAAAAATTGGACACATCCTACATATTGTTCTGTTGGACTTGAAGAAGTAGCAAGCAGAAAGAAAGACGGTAGTCTTAATAGTATGTGGGCTAGCAAGCCTGCAACTATGGTAGAAAAAGTTGCAAAAGTAAGGGCATTAAGAGAAACATTTATAGAAAATCTTGGTGGATTGTATGATGCTGATGAAGTGGAACAGAATAATGCTGTTGATGTACAAGAACCACAAAATGTGATTGACCAAGATGAGCCACAAGAAGTTGTTGAAATGGCTACCGAACAGCCTCAGCAAATAGGATTTGATGATTTATAATGTATAGAATTATTAAAACAGGGAGCAAAGGTAATGCGATTATAATTGATAATAATATATTAATTGATTGTGGTGTACCTTATAAAGATTTACCTGTTAAGTTATTAAAATTAGTGTTACTTACTCATGAGCATAGTGACCATTTTAATTTTTCTACGATAAGTAGGTTAGCATTAGAAAGACCAACGTTAAGATTTGCGTGTGGTAAATTTTTGCTCAAAAAACTTGTACAAGCAGGAGTAAGTTATACAAAAATAGATATTCTTACTCCTGGGGTATGGTACAGATACAATAAAGATATAGCAGTATCTCCCATAGTGTTGTATCACGATGTACCAAACTATGGATATAGGTTATTAGTAAAGGGTAAAAAGATAATATACGCGACAGATACAACAACATTAGAAGGCATAAAAGCTTATAATTACGATTATTATTTGCTTGAAGCCAATTATGAAGAAAATGAAATACAGCAGAAAATAGAAGAAAAAGAGAAAGCTGGACAGTTCGTGTATGAATATAGAGTTTTAAAAACTCATTTATCTAAAGAAGAGTGTGACAATTTTTTATTGGAAAATATGGGAGAAAAAAGTGTATATCAATATTTGCATTGTCACGAAGATTAGAGGTGTTTTTAATGAACAAAGTTATTTTACTAGGTCGCATGGCTCGTGAGCCAGAAGTTCGTTTCACTCAAGGTAATGAGCCAACGGCAGTTTGCAGGTTTTCTGTAGCTGTCGAAAGACCATACTCGTCTAAACGCAAAGAAGGTGATGCAACAGCTGATTTTATCAACTGTGTATGCTTTGGTAAGCGTGGCGAAAGTATAGGTCAGTATTTCCATAAAGGAAATAGAATTGCTATTACTGGTAGATTACAGGTTAGCAATTGGCAGGATAATAACGGTCAGAAGAGATATTCTACTGATGTTGTTGTTGAAGATTTCGAATTCTGTGAAAACAAAAATGTAAATAGTGTGAGTACGAATAGTTCTCAAACAACTACTTCAAGTCCTGCACAAAGTAACAATAATAGTGATTTTTTCCCTATCGTAGATGACGATGAGGAATTACCATTTTAAAATGATAAAGTGCAAGGCAGGTGTGCTACTTGCCTTGTATAGGAGGTGTTTATTTGTCAAATATAGGAGGTGGCTGGTTAAAACTATACAGGGATTTGATTGACAAGCCTCTGTGGTTAAATAGTACGCTAGAACAAAGAGTTATTTTAGTTACAATTTTATGTATGGCTAACTTTGCACCTAAGAAATGGGAGCATAACGGAGAAATATTTGACTTACAAGCTGGGCAATTTATTACTTCACTTCCTTCACTCGTTAGCAAATGTAACTCAAAAGAGATAACAACACAGAAAGTTAGAACAGCCTTAAAAAGATTTGAAAAGTTAGGTTTTTTAACAGACAAATCAACAAATAAATACAGGCTCATAACTATAGTAAATTGGGCTATGTATCAAGATTTTGATAATGAAGATAACAAGCAAAATAACAGCCAACTAACAGGCAATCAACAGGCAGATAACAGCCAACTAACAGCTAAAGAAGAATGTAATAATAACAATAATGTTAATAATGCTAATAATATACAGTCTTATCCGTCTTATCAGTCTAATAATATATATAATACTCCGACACCGACTCCATTTCCAACACAGACTGACAGACAAGACTATATTGATTTTACATTGTTCGAAAACAGAATTCGTAAAATTGTATGCTACGATGATTTCGGTGAAGATGATAAGGCTGTAATTGACGATTTAATCAACTTGATGATTGATTTGCTTGCTACAAATGACACGCTTGTTGCAATAGGTAACAGACGATACCCTAAGCAATATGTGTATAGCAAACTTCTGACATTAAACGATGACAGTATAAAATATTTAATAAAAAAACAAGCTAGGCTTGGCATAGACGAAGATGTTAAAAATCCAAAGCGATACATGCAAGGGATTATATTTAACACAGCATTAAACTACAAGACTGAAATACAAAAGAGTTTTAATGATAGCTACTATCGTGGAAAGGAATGGTTAGGGTGAAACTAAAGTGCGACATCTGTGGCAAAGAGTACAAAGCGTATGGCTGTTATAGAAGCAAAGAAAGGCATCTGTGTGATACCTGCATTGCTAGACGAAACAAGTTTTTGAAAAGGCTAAATATAAAAATAAATTACGATAAAGAGGAGAAGAAAGATGATAAATTTCTTTATACCAGGGAAGCCGACTGGTAAGGGCAGACCTAGGGTGTGTAGAAATGTTACATACACACCCAAAGAAACTAAAGATTATGAAACGCTTGTTAGAACTTGTTATAAACAAAAGTATAGCAATAGAGAGCCGATACCAGCTAAAACACCAGTAGAAGTAGAAATATATGCCTACTTTAAAATTCCGAAAAGCATGCCGAAAAAACAAGTTAAATTGATTGAAAATAATGAGTTGTTTCCGACCGTCAAACCTGACACCGATAACATAAGCAAGATTATACTAGATGCCCTGAATGGGTTGGCATATTACGATGATAACCAAGTTACTGATTTGACTATATATAAGCAATATGCAACAGCAGATGAAAAGGTTGGAGTAGTTGTTAATATTAGAGAAAAGAGGTTAGTAGAATGAAATTAAGTGAGTTAAGCGATGAAACATTGCTTTATATAGAAATTTTCAATGATTTAAAAAATATAATTCCGGAGGTAAAAGTAGTCACTAAAAAAGAATATGTCAGCAATCAAGACTTGTTTCGCAAAGGGTATTGGTATGAAATCTTTCTCGCTGTTAATACTCCAGTTGCTTTTTACTTAGAAAATTTTTTAGAAGAAGTAAAAAGTGAAAATGGCGTAGACGATGATTGGGTTCAACAGGTAATTGATGAATTAAGAGAAACAATAGATGTTGATGAATTTGAATGCAAAGTAAATAAAGTGTTAGCAAAACACCGTGTTTATACTGCTGGAGAGCTTGTAGAAAATGATATTTGGAGGGAAGAAACAAATGAAAATAGAGATAGATAAATTGCCGAACATAATGCAAATTGTATTTAGAGCAGAGCCAAGCGATAAAATTTATAGTAATTGTATGCGGGGCGTAATTAATCTTGACCTAAAAAATAAGATAATGTCTGCTTGTACAGACTGCGGAGTTTATGCTTATAAATGGAATGGAAAAGGAAAAGAGTTTCTTAAGTTAATGAAAACTGCTGATGAAGATTGTTTGCTAGTAAAAATTTCATCAACAAAATTTGACTATGAGCTAACAGTTTCAGAATTTTTAGAATATTTTGATGAGTACGAAAATGAAAAATATTTAAAAGCAGTAAGTTTTTTTAACAGTTTTGATGATGCACTTGTAAGCAGTTTATGGGATTTTTATAATATAATCGAAAGGTATGACACGGAAGATTTGTTTCTTGACTTAGATATAGACGATTTTGTAGTCTACGACTATCCGCGTAGAGCGAGAACATTTGCAAAGCTGTTTGTCAAGTATGTACAACCTAAAATAGAAGTTTGAAAATGGGAGGTAATGAAAATGAAAGTTGACTGCGGATATACTGAAAACTATTTAAAAGAAAAAAATAGAATGACTAAGAGTTGCGAAATAAACTGTGAAAATTGTCCGATTAGTAGTGACAATAACAAGACCTGTTTGCCCTGTGAAGAATTTGAAAATACATATCCAAATAAAGCAATAGAAATTGTTCAATGGTGGAGTGACGAACATCAGCCGGAAACAAGGTTGGAACACTTTAAAAAAATGTTTCCAAAAGCCCCGATATTGGGAGGACGCCCCAAACTTTGCGTTGGGAGTTTAACTGGGAAATTTTCGTGCAAAGGTAGCTGTCTGGAGTGTTGGAATAAACCTTATACGGGAGGAGAATTTTAGATTGAACCTACACGATGAAATTTAAGCAATAAAAAAGCCCTCCGGCAAGCAAACCAAAGGGCAACCTAGATAAGTACAAAAATATTATAAGTGGGTTGCTTAGGTTTGTCAAGGAGGGCTAAAATGGATAATGAAGCTAAAGTTTATTTACAAAAAGTAGAAAAAATGGATTTGTGTATAGACCAAAAATTACTCCAGTTAGAGGATTTAAAATCTATTAGGTTTAATGTACAAGCAATAGACTATGAAAAAGAAAGAGTTATGTGTAGTGTAGTTAATAATGGTTTTAAAAAATCTGATAGATATATTGATTTAGATAAGGAGATAAACAAAGAAATAGACGATTTTTGTGATTTAAAGCAAGTTATCATAAATCAGATACAACAGCTAGATAACATAATATACATTGATATATTGCATAAGAAATATATTGAGTATAAGAAATATCCTAATTTTGAAACAATAGCAGTTGAATACAAAAAAAGCTATAGACACATTACTAGGCTACACGAAAAAGCTCTTGAAGCTTTTAGAAAAAAATTTTTAAAAATGTCCTAAAATGTCCTTGTAATGTCCTATTATACTGTAGTATAATGCTAGTATGAAATTTGTATAAAATATATGTTTAATTTTTTTTTGACAGCCTTTATTATTCTAGGCTGTCTTTTTATTAGGACGGTGGTTAAGTTGTGGCTAAGGGCAAATATGAAAAGTGGCTAGAGCCTGAAAATTTAATACTTCTTGAGGGTTGGGCAAGAGATGGTTTAACTGATGAACAAATAGCCTATAATATTGGCATCTCTAGGAAAACATTAGCAGAATGGAAGAAAAAGTATAGTGACATAAGTGACACCCTAAAAAAGGGTAAAGAAATTGTTGATATTCAGGTTGAGAATGCTCTTCTTAAAAAGGCACTTGGAATGAAGGAAACTGTTAAGAAAGCTATTAAAGTCCGAGAAGTAAAATATAATGACGGTAAAAGAGTATCGGAAAAGGAACATATTGAATATGTTGATGAGGAGGTTTTTGTGCCTCCCGACACTACAGCTCAGATATTTTGGCTAAAAAACAGGAAGCCTGATAAATGGAGAGATAAGGTTGAAAATGTCAATACTACTGACGATGACAAGGTTATAAATATTAATATATGCAGTACAAAAGGCAAGACCATTTAAGTCCTGCCTTTTATTGCTGAATTATCTACAAAGTTCATCAAGTGTAACGCCTAAAGCATCAGCTAGCTTAATAGCTGTATGAACTTTGCAATTATCATTTTTTTCTATTTCCTGTATTGTACGGCGTGGTACTCCTGATAATTCAACTAATTGTGGTACGGAAAGACCTCTTTCGAGGCGAATTTGTTTTAGTTTCATTTTTTCTGTATCCTTTCACAAATAAAGTAAGTAGCTATTGCTATTATAACACAACACCATTTTATAATATTTAGTGTTGAGGGTGAGGAAAATTCACCATTTAAGCCATCAATAATACATAAAACGAATAAAATTACCAATATAGGTTTGCAAATTTTCATCTTTTATTTTGCAAATGAATGTGCTATAATTAGAGTATAGGTGGGGCTTTCGCCCCAATCCTATCTTTTTCTTTTAGACTTCTTAGATTTTTTCTTATTCTTGTTGTTTTTGATTGTGTAGTAGGTGTTTACAATCATATAAACGCTTGATACAAGAGCAAGAATAATTTCTGAGAGGTCTTTTATTGTATCTATATTCATTTGCTTTCCTCCTTTCTATGGTTTAATTATAGCACAATTAATAGTGCTTGTCAATAGTTTCTTATAAAAAATATAACTCTTTGAGGTGAAAATATGGATATAAATGTTACTATAAATGATACATATATAGATTGGCTAGATAAAAAGCAAGCAACACAAATATTTTTTGGAGGCTCTTCAAGTGGGAAGAGCTTTTTTCTTTGTCAAAAAATCGTTATAGACTGTTTAAAGGGTGTAAATTGGTTGTGCTGTAGAAATGTGGCAAAGACCATAAGAAACAGTACATATAATCAGATTGTTAAGACAATAACTGAAATGGGGCTTAACAGCCTATTTAAAATTAACAAATCCGATATGGTTATTACCTGTCTGAGTAACGGTTGTCAGATACTTTTCAATGGTCTCGATGATGTTGAAAAGGTAAAATCAATTACTCCTGCTAAAGGCGTACTTGAAAGAATATTTATCGAAGAAGCAACAGAAATAAAAGAAGATGCCTATATGCAGTTGACTAAGAGATTGAGAGGTATATCAGACAATGATAAATATATTGTAATGGCTTTTAATCCTATATTAAAAAGTCATTGGATATATAAAAAGTTCTTTGGTAAATGGGAAGATGACAAAAACAGTTATGAAGATGACAATGTTTGTATATTAAAGACCACATACAAAGATAATGATATGCTGACAGATGAGGATAAAGACAGGCTAGAAAATGAAACGGACCCATATTATTACAATGTATATAGCTTAGGTAACTGGGGTGTATTAGGTAATGTAATATTCAAAAATTGGGAATGTGTTGACTTATCAGATATGATACAGCATTTTGATAATATTTATATGGGTTGTGACTTTGGCTATGCCTCTGACCCTAATGCCTTAATCAAGCTACACTATGACAAAGCTAGAAAAATAATATATGTCTTTGATGAAATATATCAGGCAGGTATGAGTGATGATGAGCTTGCAGAGGTGGCAAAAGAATTTGTTGGCAAGGAGTACATAACCTGCGATAGTGCAGAGCCAAAGACTATTGATTATTTAGCCAGCAGAGGTATTAATGCTGTGCCGGCTATGAAAGGTGCTGACAGCATTAATAGAGGCATAAGGTGGTTACAAGGTCACAAAATTATAATTGACCCTAAATGTCAGAATTTCAAAAACGAAATAGAGCAGTACCATTGGCAAGAAGATAAGTATGGCAACGCAATGGCAAAGGCTGTTGATAAGGATAACCATTTACTTGACGCTCTCAGATATGCTACAGAGCAATTACAGCTAGAAAGCAAAGTAACAGCAAGTATAAGATTGTAAGGAAGTGATTTGATGAACAGAAAGAGTATAGAATTATATCCGGATTATACTTCTGAAATTGAAGAATTGAAAGAAAATGGGCTGAGTTTAGAGCTATTATATAGAATAATCAAAAAGCATTATTACAATAGCCGATACAATCGAAAGTTGTATAGAAGATATATGACATTAGATGATGAGTTGCCTATTTTTAAAAGACGACCGGCATTTAAGGAAGGTAATCAGATAAATAATAAAATTAATAATGATTTCTTTAGTGAAATAGTAGATTTTAAGACGGGTTATTTTGCAGGAGAGCCTATAAGCTATGGATACAGTAAAGGTGAGGAAGCAGAAAGTGTTACTGGTGGCGAAATTGCTGTGGATAGGGCAACTAAAGCTATAACAGATTTTGTAACCTTAAATAATATGTTTGGTGTGGATATGGAGACAACGAAGTTTGCTAGCATATATGGATATGCAGGCAGACTTTTTTATATTGACCCAAACGGCGATGTGAGGGTAATGCCAGTACACGGATATGAAACAATCATATTATCAAGTACAGATATATCAGAACCTGAATTTGCAGTTAGATACTATTTAGTACAAGAGCAGAACTCAGTCAAAAAGTGGGTAGTTGAATTTTATGATAATACTGAAGTATATACATTCAAGGGGTATTTAAGTAAACTTGAGCTTATAGAAAAAAGAGAACACTTGTTCGACTACTGTCCTTTGCAAGGGATAGCAAATAACAAAGAACTTATGGGAGATGCCGAAAAGGTTCTTTCTCTTATTGATGATTATGATAAAGTGCTTTCCGATAATTCCAATGAGGTTGAAAGTTTTGTTCACGCATATATAGTATTTAAGAATTTAAATGTAGACGATGACACAATAAGAGAAGCACAAAAAAATGGGGCTATTAAAATACCACCTGTTGGTTCATCAGCTAAAGAAGGCAGCGTTGAGTTTCTTACTAAAAATATTAACGATGGATTTACTGAACATCACCTTGACAGATTAAGAGATAACATTTACAGATTTTCAAAAACTCCTAATCTGAATGATGATAGTTTTGGTAGTGCGAGTGGTATAAGTCTTAAATTCAAGCTCCACGGACTTGAAACAAAATGTGGTATGTTTGAAGCCAAAATGATGGATGCTGCACAGTATATGTGGAAATTGTTATGTGCTATATGGGAGAAGAAGAACATTACCGTTGACCCACTGCAAATAACAATGGAATTTACAAGAAACTTTCCTCTTGACACTCTTACAGAAGCACAAACTGTACAAGCCTTAATTGGTGCAGGAATACCTAAGGAAGTAGCATATAGTCAGCTTAGTTTTGTTGACGATGTGGACTATGTAATGGAAATGATTGAAAAGGAAAAGAATGAAACAGCCTCTTTACTTGATGATGAAACTGTAGAAGAATAAGGTAGGTGTTTAAATGGATTTTGACAATAAAACACTTGCCCAATATCTTGTAGAAGTAAAAAGAATTGAAGAAAGTAGAAGCAAAGGTGCTGATAAGGAGATAAGGTCCTTATACAAGGCACTGCTTAAAAATTTAAATAGCTTTATTGGAGAGTATTATACTAAGTATTCTAATGATGAGGGTATATTGAATGTTGCTATACTTCAACAAAGTGCAAAATATGCCTCTTTCTTAGAAGAAGTTGATAAAAATATTAAAGAAGTTACTCCGGCTATTTCTAAAACTATTAAAAGTACAGTAGAAAAGACCTATAAGGCTTGTTTTGAAGGTATGATTAATGGTTTTAGTAATTCTGCTGGAGATAGTAAGTTTAAAGATAGTTTTAATGGGTTAAGTATCAAGCCAGAGGTGTTAAAAGCAGCAGTTGAAAATCCTATAAGTGGTTTAACATTGCCTGAAAGACTTCAAAAGCACAGACAAGATGTTATATATGATATAAGACAGAGTATATCTAATTCTCTTATGACCGGAGAAAGGTTTGATACTACATCTAAAAAATTAGTGGAAAGACTTGATATAAGTTATGGCAAAGCGAATAGAATAGTGCGTACTGAAAGCCACAGAGTTCAAGAAAAAGGTTTATTAGATGGTGCAGAGGCTATAGGAGATAAGGTCAAAGACGACGGGCTTATATATGCTGCAATATGGCGAAATATGGGCGATGAAAAGGTAAGACCAAATGTAAGGGTGCATACCTCAAAAGGCTGGAAAACTTACAAAAGTAAGACGAAAGCTAACCACATAAAAATGGAAGGTCAAGTAGTTGAGGTAGGTGGACATTTTGACCTAGGCAATGGAGTAAAAGCCAAGTCCCCTGGAGAGAGTGGCACACCTGAAAATGACTGTAACTGCAGATGTTATCTTGACTACGAGATGATGACTGTTGAGGAGTTTAAAGAACGAGGGGGTAGGTGGAAGAATGAGGGTAAGGTTCAGCAGAAGCTAGAAACCGAAAAGGCTGTTGGGGAAAAGTTTGCTAGTGCCGGGAATGATATTGGAAATATAAGCGAAAAGGCTGATAAATCGTTTACAAATGATGATGAAAGTGGTATAATCGAACTAGAACAACAGAGATACGGTAGGAATAAGAATACAATTATAAATAATACATATATAGATGGTGGTGAGTACAAACGAAAGTTTGATAATATTACAGATAACCCAAAAGTAAATAAAAATTTATATGATTGTGCAAAAAAAGCTCTTAAGCATAGGAGTGGCACTGAACTCGAAGATATGTATTGGTTCGATGGGATTACAGGAAAGGTTGTTGCACAAGAGATTAATTCAACGAAACAGCGAAAAATTGTGTATTCAAAAAATACAAGAAAAGCTGTTAAGAATAACAGTAATTTAATTACTCTACATACACATCCAAGCAGTATGCCACCGAGTATAGCAGATTTTAATTCCAGTTATAGAAATCAATATAAATTGGGTATAATTGCGTGTCATAACGGGAAAATATTTGCATACAAATCTTATGAAGAAGTTAATGAGCGTGTATATGGTATGTATATTGGTTATGCGATTTCAGGGGGTAAGTCTGAATACGATGCTCAAATAGAAGCTTTAAATAAACTTAAAGAGAATTTTGAGATTGATTTTTGGGAGGTAAATTAGATGGGAAAGATGGAAGATTTTCTTGATGATAATGTTATAATTCCTGATGACATAAAAAATATGACGAAGGAACAACTTGAAGAAGAAATTATAAAGCTTGAAAAAGAATTGCAAAAAGATAAGTAATGATTAAAGCACCTGAATAGTTAGGTGCTTTTTTGATGTAAAGGAGAGAAAAATTATGCAGACATTTTTAATTTATTTATACATTCTTAAAGAAGTTAGTGCTATGATTTTATTTTTAGTAGCTGCTTGTTCGATTGCATGTTCAGGCTACAGAGTATATAAAAATCTTAAAGAGGACAAAAATAAAGACAAATAAAAGTTACAGGCAAGTTAGCAAACACAATAAATAAGCAGATTAGGACAGTTTAAAGCTGTCCTTTTTTGTTGCTTGGCAAATTAAAAAGGGAGGATAAAAATGAAAATAGGCTTTTTTGAAATTTTAACTTTAATCTTAGTCATTGCTAAATTACTTGGTTTTTTTGAAGCAGATTGGTGGTTAGTGCTCTTACCAGCAACATTAGACTACATGATTACAGGGGTTATATTAATTTTTGCAGGTAAATAAGCTTTTAAAGGAAATGCGTGCAAGAAATGATGAGTATATAGACAGGCACGAGGGTACGGGGTGGGTAATAAAATAGCTCTTTCTATACGGAAGGGCTTATTTTTATGCTTTCTATATGGAGGCGAACTATATTTCTAAATGGAATAAGGAGGAGTTAAAAATGTTTTTTTTAAAGAATTTTAGACCTATGTACGATGCGGATGGTGTTGGTGGTGCAAGTGGTAGTGAGGCTGTAACTGAGGCCGGGGCTGATAACAATAATACGGATGCTGACACTTCTAAGGAAAAAGAGGTAAAAGAAGAAAAGCCTAGTGATATTGATAGGCTTTTACAGGCAAGACTTGACAAGGCTATGGAAGAAGAACGCAAGAAAAATAAAAATCTTGAAAAAGAGATTGAAAAAATGAAGCGTGACAAGATGACTGCCGATGAGCTTAAAAAGTATGACGATGAAAAGCGTGACAGAGAACTTGCAGAAAGAGAACAAGCTATAGTAGATAAGGAAAATCGCTACTATGCAATAAGCGCTATTAAGAAAGCTGGTCTTGATGATGGTGGCGATACAGCTCTTAAAATCGTTGACCTTGTACTTGGCAAAGATTCTAATGAAATTGATAGCAAGGTAACAGCTCTTAATGAGCTAGTGAACAAACTTGTTGATAGCAAAGTAGACGAAAAGTTTAGGTCTGCCGGAAGAATCCCGAATACAGGTAGTGCCAATGCTAATACCAATACAGAAGATAAGAAATGCAATGAACTTGCTAAGGGGTTAGGTAAGGAAAGGGCAGAACTCAAGAAAAAGAGTGACAGTATCTTGAAGCATTACATTTAAATAAGGAGGTTTTGAAAAATGAAGTTTGAAAGTAAGACTATTACAACAGAAAATAACATTCTTGCAAATGACCATTTTGTGGCAATTAGTTATGATTGTTCGGAAGTAACAGCAACTGACGGAGTAGTTAAGGCTGGTACTTTAGTTGAGAGTGTTGGTGGGGTTGTGCTTGACGATGTTGAAATTAAGAAAAACCCTAACGGTGCAGTAGTGGTACACGGTTTTGTAGTGAAAAGCAAGTTACCATCAGCACCATTAGATGAAAGTAAGTATCCAATGATTAAATTTTTATAGGAGGTAGCATATGAAATTAAGTGATGTTTATAATGCAGAAACTATTAGCTTGAATTATTCAGAAGCTGGTAGTAATACAATTCCATATTTAGGCGAAGGTTTATTTCCGTCTAAGAAAAAGGCTGGCTTAGACTTAAAGTGGGTAAAGGGACACAAGGGTTTACCTATTTCTCTTGCACCATCTAACTTTGATAGTGCATCACGCTTTAGAGATAGGGTTGGTGTTACAGTAAATGAAAGCGAAATGCCTTTCTTTAGAGAAAGTATGTTAATTAAAGAAAAAGATGAGCAGGAAATGTTAAGAGTTGAAGATAGTAATGACCCTTACGCCATTGAAGTGTTAAATAATATTTTCAATGATTCACAGACATTAATTGATGGTGCTAAAGTTGTGCCTGAGCGTATGAGAATGCAGTTATTAGCTCCTCTTAACGGTAAGGTTGGAATTGAAATTTCAGCTAATGGGGTTGACTATACATACAATTATGACCCTAATGGTGACTGGAAATCTAAGCACTACGCAAAGATTGAAACCGAAACAGATAAGTGGGACGCACCTGAAACCTGTGATCCTATTAAAAATCTTGAAGATGCTATGGACGCACAGGAAGAAGAAAGTGGTGACAGACCAGCACTTATTTTAATGTCAAAGGCTACTTTCAATAAGCTTAAAGCTAGTAAGAAAGTACAGAGTGGCGTACTTGCACAGAACACAACAGCTAATGTAAATTATACATCTGCGAGAGTTAAGAGCTATATTGAAGAAGAACTTAATGTGTCCGTTGCTGTATACAATAAGAAATTTAAGGATGAAAGTGGCAAGGCGAAGAATTTTTATCCAGATAACATCGTAATGTTAATGCCCGCTTCTGATTTGGGTTCAACTTGGTTTGGTACAACACCGGAGGAACGAACTTTAAAGTCTAAGGCAGATGCAAATGTAAGTATTGTTGAAACTGGTATTGCTGTTTCAGTAACAATTAAAGATGACCCTGTTCAGACAAAAACAACAGCTTCTGAAATTGTTCTTCCTTCGTTTGAAAGAATGGATGAATGCTATGGCTTAGAAGTTTGCTAAGGAGGTTCTAGCATGAAATTTGAAAATGCAATTATATACAATGGTAAATTTTACAGAGCCGGCGAGGAAGTACCTGTTGAAAAAATAGAAAAAGTAACTGATGAAAGCACAAATACTGAAAAGGCTAAAAGGAGAGTTAAGCCCAAAACAGAGGTGGTTTAAATGATTACACCTGATTTTGTAAAGAACCTTAGACTTGGTATTGAACCGATAACGGATAAGACTTGTATATTAGTAGAGAGTGCTTTGTGTTGGGTATTAAAAAACACCACAATTACTTTTAAAATTGATGACCTAGAGAAAATACCAGCTAATGTAAGACTTTTTGTTACAAAGTATATTGATATAATGGGGCTTAGACCTGGAATCGCAAGCGAAAGCATTGGTTCTTTGTCCCAATCATTTAATACTGATACAAGTGGTCTTATATATGATGCAGCTAATGATATTTTTGGTGATTCGATGAAAACAGCTGTTTCTTTTGTTAGTGCTGGAGATAGGTGGCGATAATATGTCAAAAGGTATAAAAATAAAAACTGTCAAGGACAAAATTCCAGATATGAAAAAGACTTTTGAGGCATTAAACGGAAAAAAAGTTCAAGTAGGTGTATTTGATGGTGAAAATGCTTGGCTTGCTAGAATACACGAATACGGCTGCGACATAAGAGCTAAAAAAGCACAGTATTTAACAATACCGATAAGTCCTAAGTCTATAGGAAAAAAAGCAGGTGAATTTGACAACCTATTTTTTGTACAGGCTAAAAGTGGAGAAAAATTCCTTGCAAGAGATGTTCGAAAAGATGAAATTGAACTATTATATTGGCTTACTAAGTCAGTTAAGATACCAGAGCGAAGTTTTTTGAGAGCCGGATTTGACGAAAATATCGACAAGCTCAATAAGACTATTGACAGAATGATTAATTCACTTCTAAACGGTAATATAACAGAAGATGAATTTTGTAATATTATAGGACAAACATTGTCTAGCAAAATTAAAACTTTCGCTAGAAATTTAAACAGTCCAGCAAATACAAGAGTAACTAAAGAAAATAAAGGTAGTAGCAATCCGTTAGTTGATACAGGGCAGATGATAAAAGGAATTACTTGGAAGGTGGGCGATTAATGTACTTTGATTTTGTTTCTTTGATTAATAAATATATAACTTCTTTTAAGGTGGTTTTTGGCTCAAATATTAAGTATAACAATATGGGCGAAGAAATACACACGGAAGAAGAAAAAGAGCTTACAGGGGCTATTATTAGTATAAGTGACAGTAAAATATATCAATCTGCCGGGACTTTAACATCTGCTGACAAGTATTTATTTACATTTGAACCATTACCAATTATAAATACAAAAGTAATATACAAGAACAAGGCGTATAAGGTTGAAAATCAAGTTGAAAATGCCGAGTTTACAGGAGTATACCAATACACTTTAAAATATATTAGTGCTTTTGCTAAGGAGGGCTAATAATGTACGATAAATTAAGGGAAACGGTTGTAAAAGGATTAAAAGATTATCTTAATGTACCTGTTATAAGAGGTAATCAAAATGCAGAACCGCCGGATTACCCATATGTATCATACAATATAACTACTCTTGAAAGTGCTAATAACGGTACTTGGGGAGAGTATTTAGACGATATAGACAGAATACCAATAAATCAGACTTGGAGCATAACAGTACAATCAGATAACTATAGTGAGAGTATAGCCCTTGCAAGTAAGGCAAGGGAATTTTTATGTCACACAGGGACTTGCTATCTAAATGACAATGACGTAATTGTTAAACGGGTAGGAGAAATAACCAATAGAGATAATTTGATAAGTATCGAATATGAATACAAAAACGGTTTCGATGTGGTATTTTGGATTATGATGGAAGTTAATAACCCTATTGAAAGGATAGGGGAAATTGAAAATTTACAAATAAAAGGAGGACCAGAAAATGGCAAATAGTATTAGTGATGTAACGGTTGATATATCTGTCGAAGATGTAGTAAATCCTGCAGCTTTTGGTGGAATTTGCTTGTATGCTAGACCAGATAGCTCCAGTGGTGAATGGGGTAAGCCGTTGCCTTATGCAGAGGCATATAGCTATGATGAAGCTAAGAAAATAATTTCAAAAACTGATAACGAAGGTGGACTGATGAAGGCTAGAGCGTCTCTAACATTTAAAACTTTAACACCTAATAAAACAACACCAAAGGCTACTTTAAATGCTCTTAATACCAATTACACTTTCACAGCTAACACATACGATATTGAAAGCAATAATAAGACAATTAATGGGGTTTCTTATCCCTTGAGAGTAAAGGCAATTACTGATAACAACGGTATAAATATAAAGCTGGAGAGTGGACATGCTAACATTGGTGTAGCTTGTGTAGGCTCTACAAAGGGCAAAGAAGTAACGGTAATGCTTAAAGACAGTAGTGGCAATGTCATAGATAGCTACATTGTAACAGGCGATGAGGCTGAATATGTTATTCTTAACGCCGAAAGTGTTTCTTCTAGCGAAATACTTACACTTTGTAGCACAAGTGATGTAGGTGGAGCATTGCATATCTATGCAATAGAGCAGTTATACATATCCGACAAGGGTTATATTATGCTTGAGTCCGTAGAAAAGGTATTTATGCAGGATAATCCACCGGAGAAGATAGGCTTGCTATCTTGTGCAATTGATAAAATAACTGACTATTTATCTTGTGATTGGAGATATTTAATCGAAATTGGCGAGGACGATAAGATTTCGGAACTTGCAAAGAAGATTGAAAATTGTGGGGCTAAGAAGGTATTGGGCATTATAACTGCTATTGATAGTGTAGGGAGCTCTGGTTTAGATTATTCTCGATACAAGAGAGAGGTTTACCCAGCGATTAAGGACTTAGAACGCACATTTGTATTTGCTGTAAGAAAAAATGATGATACCTACAACAATGTAGCAGCAGCTTTAGTAGCAAAGACAAACAATAAGGCAGTAGGTAGCTTTACATATAAAAATCAGACATTAAAAGGTATGCTTGCTGACACAGAGGTTACAAAAGCACAGTTAGCAGAATACCATAGCTATGGCTGTAATGCTTATGTTCATAAAGCAGGCTATGATGTAACATCAGAAGGTAAACTCGTAAATGGAGAATACATCGATATTCTTGACGCTAAGGATTGGATTGTTACGCAGATTGAATACCAGTTACAGCAAGCATTAATTATTAACGATAAGATACCTTATGACAATAATGGTATTGCGTTGTTAGAAAGTATTGTGGCTAATGTTTTACAGGATGCTTTTAATAACGGAATAATTGCCGAAGATGATAACGGCAAGGCTTCATATACTGTTAATTTTGCAAGAAGAACTGATACTAAAGCTAGTGATAGAGAAAAAAGACAGTATATGGAAGGTAAATTTACATTTGATTTAGCCGGAGCTATACATTCAGTAACAGTAAACGGTACAATTAATATCTAGGAGGTGCAAAGTTATGTTATTTGCAAAATATAATGCTAAAGACACAACAGTAACAGTAAATGGCGTTAATATTACAGGCTTTGGTGAAGATATGTTGTCTATTGAAAAAGATGAGGAATTCTTTTCTACTTCAGTAGGAGCACAGGGTGATGTTGTAAAAAGTGAAATAAATAATTCTTTAGGTAGTGCAACATTAACTGTGCAGGTGACAAGTCCACAGTTTTCAATGTTGATGTCTTTAGCAAAGCAGTCTGACCCATTTCCGTTTTGGTACACAAATAAATCATTGGGAGAAAGGTCCGGTGGTACTATGGCTAATATTAAAAACTACCCTGAAATATCTAGGGGTAATGAAGCCGAAGATGTTGAATTTGAATTTCAAATTTTTGATTTAACAACAGAAAGAACATTATAAGTATTTGATAAGAGGGGACATTTAGTGTTCCCTTTTTTAATATAAGAATTTAGGAGGATTTATATTATGAAGAAATTTACACAGGTAACTAAGAAGATTAATGGCACAGAATACACAGCACAGTTTAATGGCTTTGGCAGTAGATATGATGCTGTAGATAGAACTTACATTGACGGCACACAGACAACGAGTATGCGTAAGATTGCAGAGTATTTATTAGAAAATGTACTTGTTACACCTAAGAAAACATTAGATGACTTTGAAGATGCAAAGGAATTAGATGAAGTTATTGCTTTCTTAGGAGAAGTTAATAACGGTACTTTTCAAGAAGAATCTGACGAAGGCTCAACTGACACAAAGAGTAAGAGATGATTGGCCACTTTATAGATTAGTGTTTTCTGGACTTGATTACGATACTGTTTTTTATAAGATGTCACCGATTGAAATTGAAATGGCAAATGTGGCACTTGATATTAAGATTAAGCAAGATAACCAGAAATTTAAGAAATAAAAGAAGGTGAGAGTTTGGCAAAAGAAGTAATAAGACAAGATGTTGTTGAAATAAGTATCGACAGTAAAGACATATTATCATCTCTCACAAAAATAACACAAGACATCGAAAAAATGAAAAAGAGATTCGGTGAAGCAACATCAGATGTAGATGATTTAAAAAAGCAGTTTGAAGGGTTAGGCAACGATGATGGTCTAGCCAAAACTAGAAAGCAGACTGAACAAGTTAAAAAAAGTGTAGGCGACACAACAGATGAAGCAGATAAACTGAAAAATTCATTTAAAGATATAAGCAACACAAGTTTTAACAAAGTAACAGCCGGACTTAAAAAGGTAGGGTCAGTTGCAGGTACTGTAGCAAAAACGGCAGTAAAGACAACTGCCGCCGGTGTGGGTGCTGCTGCAACAGGCGTTGCTACATTAGTTGGGTTATCAGTTAGAGCTTATTCAGATACTGAACAGCTTGTTGGTGGTGTAGAAACTTTGTTTGGTGCAGGTGGTCGTTCAATAGAGGATTACGCAAAAAGTACAGGGAAGAGTACAACTGCTGTTAAAAAGAAGTATGAAAGTTTAATGTCTGCTCAAAAAGAAGTTTTAAACAATTCTAATAAGGCTTTTAAAACAGCTGGACTTTCTGCCAATGACTATATGGAAACAGTAACTGGATTTTCAGCCAGTTTGATTGCGAGTTTAGGTGGCGATACTAAAAAAGCTGCATCTTATGCTGATAAGGCAATAGTAGATATGTCAGATAATGCAAACAAAATGGGTACTGACATGGAGAGTATTCAAAATGCTTATCAGGGTTTTGCAAAACAGAACTATACAATGCTTGATAACTTAAAACTGGGTTATGGTGGTACACAAGAGGAAATGAAACGCCTTATAAAAGATGCCTCTAAAATAGATAAAACTGTAAAAGCCAATGATATGAGTTTTGGCAATATTATATTGGCAATACATGCTATTCAAGATAGCTTAGATATTACAGGTACAACATCAAAAGAAGCAAGTACAACTATACAAGGTTCTTTTGCTTCTATGCAGTCTGCATGGGGCAACCTCATGACAAGCCTTGTTGTCGGTGGTGATAGTTTTGACCAATGTTTGGGCTATCTTGTAGAAAGTGCTAAAACTTTCGGTGATAATGTAATGCCGGCTATAGAAAAGGGATTGAAAGGCGTGGGCAGTCTGATAACTGGACTTGCTCCTTATGTAGAAGCTGAATTGCCTGGCTTAGTAAGTACTTTATTACCTCCGTTATTAGATACTGCAACATCTTTAATTACTGGGTTAATAAAGTCAACGCCAGTAATTATCGGAGTTTTGAAAAGAGAATTACCTGGCGTAGTAAAACAGATAGGAAAAGCAGTTGTAGAAACATTCGGTACACAAATACCATCACTTAGTAAATTTGGAGAAAAATTTATTAAAAACGCCAATGTAATAGCAAAAGTAATACCTTATTTACTGGGTGGCTTAGTCGCCTTTAAAGCTGTAAAGCCTTTTATTGTGGGACTGAAAAGTGTTGCTGGTCTTTTCTCAAAATCAGATGAAGAAGTAAGTAACATTACAGGCCCACTAAAAAATATAGCTAAAGCAAATGTCAAAACTGTCTTGAAAGGTATGGCCAATATAGCAATTATCGTTGGTGGATTTACACTTATAACAACAGCTGTAATAGCTGTATCCCCATATATTGCGAATTTATCTGATATGAGGTCTTTAATTAAGGTTGCAAGTGCTATAACAATTCTTGGTGTAGTAGGAACGGCTTTAGCAGGCTTATCAGGTATAGTTGGGAACATTCCCGTATTAACAGTTGTCAAAGGATTGGCTAATATGGCAATAATGATAGCTGGTATGTCTGCTTTGTATTTAGTTGTAGGAACAATTTCTTCATCTACTGACTTTGGTATAAAAAAGATGTTAGAATTTACAGCTATGATTGGTGTGCTAGGAACTGTTGGCTCTGTCTTATCAGTATTTGCAGGTATTGTTGGAACTATACCTATTCCTGTTGTATTATTAGGACTTGCTAATATAGCTCTAGTGCTTACTGGAGTAACTGGTATTATTACTGCTTTTGGGGCATTATCCAAAATCCCTGGCTTTGATGATTTTATGTCATCAGGAGGAGACACTTTAGCAAATATATTTAAGCAAGTGGGCAAAATGATTGGCTCTTTAGCTGGTGGAGTTGGCGAAGGCGTTACAAACTCGTTACCAGCTATAGGGATAAACCTTACAGCTTTTGTACTTTCATTGAAACCAGCTTTATCTATGTTTAAGGGTGTAGATGTTAAGAGTATAGGCAGTTTCTTTACGGCAATAGGCGGCTTTGTATTGGAACTAGCTGGAAATAGTCTTGTTAGTAAATTTACAGGTGGTATACATCTCAGTGAATTAGGCACAGCATTGACGGATTTTGCATACAATTCCGTTGGCTTTTTTGCCATTGTTTCAGGATTACCAGCTAATGGATTTAGTAATGCTAAATTATTATTTCAGTCTTTAAAAGATATTGGAAATGTTCCGAATACAGGTGGAGTTTTTCAGTGGTTCGCTGGAGAAAAGGATTTTGATGGACTAAGCAATAATTTACCTAAGTTCGGTAATGCTATGTCCCTATTTTATAAATCTATTTCCGTAATATCAGATACAACCAAAATAGAAAATTTATTCAGTGCATTAGGCAGTATGGGTAAGGCTATCCCGAATACCGGTGGTGTGTTCCAGTGGTTTACAGGTGAAAATGATTTAAGTGGGCTTTCAAGAAACTTACCTACATTTGGTGAAGCTGTAGTAAAGCTATATAGTAGTATTTCTAGTATCAGTGATTTTGGTAGAATTGAAAGTTTGTTCAATTCTCTTAAAAGTGCAAGTGGTATAGAGTCTATAACAACTTTAGTAAATAAAAATATAGACGAGATAGTACAAAAAGTATCTGAATTGCCTAGAAAAATGGGAGATGCTTTAAGAAGTTCAGGGGAAAGTTTATCAACTGCTTTAGTTGAAATATGGAAAAAAGCAGTTATAGCCTCTGCTGTTCCAGTAAACAAATTACTTAGTGGTGCAAATTGGATTTTACAGGAATTAGGTTCTTCAAAGAGATTAACAAGTTGGACTCCGTACGCAAAAGGTACAGATGGCCATAAAGGCGGTAATGCTCTTGTAAACGACGGCAGGGGTGCTGAATTAGTGCAAATGCCTAATGGTAATACATTTATTCCAAAAGGTAAAAATGTATTTATACCTAACGCCCCTGTTGGTATGAAAGTTTTATCTGCTGAAAACACTGCACAGGTAATGGGTAGAAAAAATCCGACATTTAGATATGCCAAAGGCAACATTGATATATGGGATTATATGGATAATGCTGGTGGCTTGGTTAGTGCAGTGACACAAAAGTATGTTAATTATAACGGCTTAAAAGGTACTGTATTAAACATAGGAAAAGGACTTGTATCTACTGTAGGTGGAGAAATGACAAACTGGGTCAAGAAGATGTTTGATGAATTTGGAGCTTTGAGTTTAGCAAATTATAATCCGGCGGCAGGCGTAGAACAGTGGAGGTCAACAGTAATAAAGGCTTTAAAAATGGAAGGTCAGTATAGCGATGCAAATGTTAAAAGAACATTGTATCAAATGCAAACTGAAAGTGGTGGTAATCCAAAAGCTATAAATCTGTGGGATAGTAACGCAAAAAAAGGTACTCCTTCTAAGGGTTTAATGCAGGTTATTGACCCTACATTCGCTGCCTATGCAAGAGCTCCGTTTAATAAAAATATATACGACCCTTTGAGCAATATTTTAGCTTCTGTTCGATATGCTGTGTCAAGATATGGTTCCTTAGCAAAGGCCTATCAAGGTCATGGATATGCTAACGGTGGTATAGCTACAAAGCCTAGCATTTTTGGTGAAGCAGGAGCAGAAATGGCAATACCTCTTACACAAAACAAGCGTGGCAGAGCTTTAGGTTTATGGCAAAAAACAGGCAGTATATTAGGTGCGTATACTCCCGAAAACTCTCCTACTTTAGGAAGCACAAACAACTCTGACAACACATATGTTTGTAATTTTAACATAACCGTAAATGGCGGAGATAATAGTAGACAAACAGCTAGAAGTACAAAGAGAGCTGTAAAAGAGGCTTTCGAAGAATTTATGAATGATTTTGGTAATAGAAACAAGCCTATAAGGGAGTGGTAATATGGCACTTTTAAATAATATATGGATACATGTTATAGACGAAAAGGTTGGTAGAAATATTAAATCTACGGACCATCCTTGTGAAAAAGGTATAGATATAACCGATAATGTTAAAAGAGAACCTGTTACTTTATCCGTATCAGGTAAGATAGTTGATACAGATACATTAAAATCTCATGAGGCTTTAGCTAAAATCTACGAACTAGAAAATAAAGGTTCGCTTATAACCTATAGTGGCAGAAATATCCTTAAAAACATGCAAATACAGACATTCAACTCAACCCACCCAAATACTAATGCGGGTGGGTTAGATTTTGATATGGAGTTAAAAGAAGTAAGAATTGCACAAAATTCTTATAGCACAAACAAGGAAAGTGGAAAAACAAAAGCTAGTGAAAAAGCTGGGACACAGCAGGTCAGTAAAGGAACTGGAAATGCTGTATATCACACAGTAAAAAAGGGTGATAATGTTTGGACACTTGTAAATAAAAACTATAAAGAGCTTGGAAGTACAGTAAAATGGGTTATAGATAATAACCCTACTGCATTTACGAGAAAAGGTGACGCAAAGACTTTAAAAATTGGTGCAAAATTACTTATGGGCTACAAGGAAAAGGATAAAAACAACATTACACAATATGGTGTTGAAGCCACATGGTTATATGGCAGTAAGGAGGAAAAGAAGTAGCTGTGAAAAAAGACAGAATTGAAATCAACAAAAATTTGATACCTTACAGTTTTGACATAACACTTGGTGGAGAAATATTCGAAATAGGTGTTAATTACAATGAATTTGCTGATATGTTTACTTTAAGCCTTACAAAAGATAGAGAGCTAATATGTTCAGGTGAACCTATTGTCTATGGAGTGCCATTATTTAAGGATATTTATGTAAGTGGTAAATACCCTGTTATTAGAATTGTACCCTATGATGAGAGTAACGAAAATTGTACAGTAACAAGTGAAAATTTTAATGAAACGGTTTTTCTTTTGATTGATAACGGAAGTGATAGTATTGAATAGAAGTAGGTTAGTAAAAAGTGAAAATATTACAGATAGACGCTCACATCTTGTTAAGGCCATAGAAGTTGGTTTAAACAATTTGAAAAGCTATGAAGATATTCCAAATGGAATGTTTGGGTCAAAAGCTGTAATAAAAAGTGGAAATGTAACTTTAAAATCTGATGAAATAGATTTTGAATTTACGGTACCTTTTGACGATAATTTAGAAGCAAAAGAGGTTGATATTACAGTATATAATCTTTCAAGTAACACTATAAATAACCTAAAAAGAAATGCTGCAATCACTATTGAAGCAGGGTACAAAGGTGATACAGGTGTTATTTTTAGTGGTTTTATAGACAATGTTAAAACGGGATATGAAGATGTTGACAAAGTAACAACTATAACCTGTTGGGATTGCGTTGGTACAGAAACCATTACAAATGTAACATATAAGGAAAATACAAAGGCAAGTACAATATTAAAAGACCTAATTTCAAAGTTAAAAATTCCTATAGCTGTATTTAATATGAGGAGAGATTGGACCTATACAAGCAGTGTTACTGTTGACGGTTGTTTGAGAGAAGAAATTAAAAAATATGCTGAGGTATGTGGCGTATCTGTATATACCAATAAAGGTCGTATATATGCCAGATATATTAAAGATGGTGATAATATAAATTTTACTGTTAATGAAGATACTGGCTTAATAGGAAGTCCTGAATATTACACAGAAGAAATTAATGCAGAAGATTATGTGGATGCAATAGACGGCTATAAGGTTAAAATGCTTTTACAACACAGAATCACTACTGCTGCAATAGTAAATTTAAGTAGCAGAGAAACAAAAGGTGCTTTTCGAGTACGAAAAGGAGAACATAACTACTCTGACGGAGAAGCTACTACTTCTTTTGAAGCTATTGGAAACATTACATCTTACAAAGAAGAAAAAGAGAAAAATAACAAAACAGCAAAAACTACAGAAGATAAAGCCAAAAAAGTAATTTCTACTGGAAAGAAATATAAAGGTACTCCTTACAAAGAAGGAGGAAATTCTTCAAAAGGTTTGGATTGCTCGCATTTTGTTGTAAAAGCCTTTACAGAAAGTGGTGTACAAAGCAAGGTTACTGGATATGCAACTGCACAAGAGCTTTACAATATGAGCACGAAAGTTGCAGCTGAAAACAGACAAAAAGGAGATATTATATTCTTCAATAATGGTACTAAGGGAAATCACATTGGCATTTATACAAGTGGTAACAAAATGCTACATTGTTATAAAGACGGCGGAGTAAAAGAAACAGATATAAGTTATGGTGGTCACCTTGTTGGCTACGGTAGACTTTGGTAGGAGGTGTTTACTATAGATACAAGCAGTTTTCAAAGAACAATAAATAGTATGATAGACCAAAGAATTATGGATAATCACACAAGCTTTATTGGTAAAATTGTTGGAATAAACTTTAACATAGCAACTATACAACCTCTTATTATGTATAAAGTATACGGAGAAAAGGCACAGCGTACAGCAGTGTTAACAGATGTACCTATTTTATGTCCTTATAAATATGTTTACAAAGTTGATAAAGCAACGCAAAAAGTTACAATTTCTCAAAGTGAATTAAAAGCCGGAGATACTGTTTATTGTGGTGTATGTGAAAGAGATATTACAGAGGCCAGAAATGGTAATATGGCTTTATCGAATACGGGTAGACATCACAGCCTAAGTGATAGCGTTGTTATTATGGGTGTTTCAGCTGTAGAGTATGTGTGAGGTGATTATATATGAAAGGTTTTGCTTTAGATAATAACGGCGATGTAATTATCGAAAAAAATAAAATCAAAATGATTGATGGTGTGGACCTTATAAATCAGACCGTTAAAACTGTCTTGGGTACTAATAAGACAGAATGGTTTTTAAATATTGATGAAGGTATTGATTTTAATAACCTTTTAGGCAAAAAGAAAGACGAAAATATAATAAGAAACGAGATAATTCAAGGGCTGCAACAAGTTGACAGCTCTTTTGTTTTAGAAATGTTTACTTGTGATTTTGATAGTAAAAACAGAAAACTTACGATAAGCTTTACTGCAAAAAATTCTAGTGACAATGTAGTATCTGGAAGTAATGAATACTAGGAGGTGGTTATTATGCCTTTAACATCAAAAGGTTTTGAAAGACTAACTTATGATGAAATTGTGAATAAAAAAATTCAAAAAGCTAAGGAATTGTTTGGAGAAGATATAGACACCTCTGAATTAACTCCTTTGGGTAAATTTATAAGGATAAATGCTTTTGACTTAGCTGAAGCTGAGGAGGAAGCAGAGTATATTTACTACTCAATTTTTCCAAATACAGCAAGTGGTGTAAGTCTTGATAGATTATGTACTTTTGTAGGAATATCACGAAATCCTGCTACATCAGCTATCTACAATGTAAAGGTAAATGGCACAGACGGTTACATAGTACCTGTCGGCTTTCTTGTAGGTACTACATCAGGTATAAACTTCTACAATACTGCCGATGTAGAGATTGTTAATGGTGAATGTACAATAAATGTATGGTGCACTCAAACTGGTACATCAGGCAATGTAGAGATAGAAACAATTAACAAAGTAGTTAATCCAGTCGCTGATATAATCGGGGTACAAGGAATAGAGCTTGTAAGTTTAGGCACAGATGATGAAACAGATTACGAACTAAGGAAAAGATTTGAATTGGCACGAGAAGGAGCTGGAGCTTGTACGGAATCTGCAATAAAGTCAGCACTAATGAGAGTGCCAACAGTAACAAGCGCTGGTGTAATCATTAATGATACAACAGAAACTGACAATGATGGTAGACCAGCCTTTTCATTTGAGTGTTTTGTAAATGGTGGAGAAAATTATCATGCTGAAATTGCAGAAACAATCTACAATAAAAAGCCTATAGGAATAAAAACTTTTGGAGATACAACAGAAACTGTTATTGATGACGGTGGATATAAGCACATTATAAATTTTAGTCACACAAAAAAGATTGCAGTTAATGTATTAGTTAAAATAAGAGTAGACCCGTCGTATGAAGGGAGTATTGGAACAGAAGATATAGAAAATAATTTAACAACATACATAAACGGATTAGGTGTAGGTGAAAGTGTAATTTTAACATCTCTATACGGTAAGATACACGCTGTAGCAGGTGTTGATGAAGTAACAGAATTGAAATTGGCAAAAGCCGGAGAAAGTTTTGATTCTAAAAATATTACAGTAAAAGAATGGGAAGTTGTAAGTTGTAACAGTGTAACAGTCGAGGTGGTAGATTAATGATTGACTTTAATAATGATAACTTAGTTAAAAATCTACCTGACGGCTTTGACAAAAGCGAAAGTAGTAATAATTTTAAAATTCTTGAAATTCATAGGCTTTCTGTTGAAAAACATCTGGAAGATTTATACGAAGTCTATGAAATATTAGATTTAGATAATGCTAAAGGAAAAACTTTAGATAGCTACGGTGACAGAATAGGTCAGGCACGAGGTTTAGCTACCGATGAGCAATACTTACTTATGATAAAAGCTAAATTAATGCGTGTATTAGGCAATGGCTCATACCCCAGTATATTAAAAAGCCTGTGCTTGACTTTTGGTTGTTCTGCTGAAAAAGTACATATTGAAGAAACAGATAACCCATGTGAAATAAAAATGATTACATTACCTTTGGATATTTTAAATATTTCAGGAATGACAGTTAAGCAAGTTACGCAGATTGTTAAAACGCTTCTTCCAATATGTATAAGAATGGATTCATTAAACTTAGAAGGTACATTTGAATTTTCTGATAATGAAAACGAATATGATTCTGCTAAAGGTTTTTGTAATGCTGAAGGTGGAGATAATGGAGGCTATTTGGGTTATTTAAGTAGTGATGAGAATGAACCAATTTTACCAATTTAGGAGGTGCAAAAATGGCATTAGACTTTAATAATAAAATTCCGGAATGGAAAAATGAAGGTATAGAGCCGACAGATGAATTAAAAGAGAAAGGGTTTACAGGTGGATATAAGCCACCAGCGACAGTTTTTAACTGGTTTTGGAACAAGGTACAAAAGTGTATAACGGAATTACAGACAAAATTAAAATCTCACGTTGATAGCACAAGTAATCCCCATAAAGTTACTAAATCACAGATTGGTTTAGGAAATGTAAACAATACAAGTGACTTAAATAAGCCTATTTCAAACGCTGTAAAAAATGAATTAGACATTATAAACAAGAGCTTAGGCAAGGTTACAACGCCTAGTTATACAGACAACACAGGCAAGAAATATGCTGATATAGACGGCATGCACATTAGGACCGACAATTCTATAATTGTTAAGGGCGGTATTAACTTTGTGGAGACTGACCCCTGCCAAAGTGGTAGCAACTTAACAGAAGATGATATATCTGCAGACACTACTATAGCTAGAGTGTTAGCTAATGGTAGAGCTGAATTTCCTGATTTGCACGCAGACAAACTAACAGGAGGTACTATATATGTTGTAGACAGCTTAAAAACTAAAGCTGGGGACATTGAACTTAGTGGGTATGATAAAGCACTGCATTTTAATGAAGCAACAGGTGCTATAACAATAGATGGTAGTGCCGGCACAGATGATAACAGCAGAAAGTTAATCGTAGGTGCGTACAGCAACAATGTTACAGGAAAGCCAGTTCCTGTAGAGCCTGATGCAGGCATTGTTGCTAGAATAGATAAGAACGGCAGTAACTATGTTGATTTATACGGGGAACAAGTAGTATGCAGAGGGGAAAATGCAAGAATTAAGGTGCCTAAATTAACAGCTACTACAATTAATGCAAGCACTATAAAAGCCGATGCAGAACTTAAAATCGGTAGCGATTCTGTTGTTGACTTGTTGAATAACAAAGCTGATGTGGGACATACCCACAGCACAATAACAGGCACGCTTTCTATTGCCAGCGGCGGAACAGGAGCTACAACAGCAAGACAAGCTAGGATTAATTTAGGGCTAGGGGGTGCTGCTGTTAAAGATGTGACAACTTCTGTAACAGCAGGCATTACTGACCTTGTAACAAGCGAGGCAGTATATACAGCATTAAGTCACAAGTCTGACAATAGCCATACCCATAATGTTAGCGACATAATCAATCTTGGTACAGCAGCAACAAAGGGTGTTGTGACTTCTCCAAAAAGTGGAGATACAAATCTTGTTACAAGTGGTGGAGTCTTTTCTGCTCTTTCCACTAAAGCAGAGAAAACTGATGTTGAAGAATTAAAGAATACTGTTGCTGACTTTAATAAGTTCTGTTATGTAGTAGGCGTGAAAGGCAGTAGCAAGACACAATATCTTGATGTGGAATGCGACGGCATCAACGACGCAACGAAAATTCAAAATCTTATTAACCGTGCGCAGGAGGGCAGTATAATTCGCTTAATGCCAGGTATTTACAAGATTAACAATCGTTTGCTGTTGAACAAAGCTATTACCTTGCAAGGCACAGGGGGAGCTACACAGATTATTAATACTGCCGGAGGGTACATTGTATCAATAACTTCTAATTATGTGCGTATTAAAGATATACAGCTAACAAGAAATTCTAGTGTAATGAATGTAACAAGTAATCTTCCTTTGATTGAATTCTATTCTACTAGTAATGCAATAATATCAGATGTTGAAATTTCAGGGTGTTTATTTAATTTAAACGATATGATAACTTGCGTAGGTGTTTATGGAGGTACAGCCGGTATTATAGTTGCGGACAATCCTAATAAGCTTACTAATTTAACACAAATTAGAATTATGAATAACACTTTTTGGGGGGCTACATACGAGGGTAGACATATAGACTTTACTAAGATTGCAGATAGTGTGAGCCTTGTGACAGGGGGGAATATAGCACCAATTAAAATTAATATTACAGTGAACAAGAAGCATTCTGTCTATGAATATGGGCAGGATAGCAATATTACTGATGGTACTGATAACACAACTTCAGTAACAAATAGTGCAAATACTGACAGTATAGTAAGTAACGAAGTGACAAGTGGGGAGGCAGAGTAAAATGGAAAAGATTTTTAATGACTTTTCTGTTGTAGGTGCATTTATAGGGGGAATTTTATCTTTTATATTTGGTAAGCCTGATGTACTTATTTATGCACTTTTAGGATTGACAATTATTGATTTTATAACTGGACTAATAAAGGCTGTTTATACAAAAACTCTTTCAAGCGAAATATGTTTCAAAGGTGTACTAAAGAAAATAACAATTTATTTGGTAGTCGCAACAGCAGTTATTGTAAACAATGTAATAGGTGGAAATATTCCACTACGAGAAGTGGTAATTACTTTCTTCATATGTAATGAGGGCTTGAGTTTATTGGAAAATGTTGCTGTTATGACACCAGTACCAGAACAGTTAAAAAATGTGTTATTACAGTTAAGAGATAGGAATGGAAGTGATACAGATGGTACAGGTAAGTAAACTTAGTGCATTGCGATGCAATTATGGCGATGCAAGGAAGACAAGCAATATAAAGTACATAGTAATACACTATACTGCAAACGACGGTGATACTGCTGCAAGCAATGCAAGGTATTATGCTAGAGGTAACAGAGGAGCTTCTGCACACTACTTCGTAGACAGTAGCTATATAGTGCAATCTGTTGCCGATAATTATGTCGCTTGGAGCGTAGGAGGGAACAAGTATTCAGACTGCAATAAGACTGGAGGAGGTACACTTTATGGCAAGTGTACCAATGCCAACAGTATAAGCGTAGAAATATGCGACGACAACAAGAACGGAAATATTTATCCTAGCGAAAAGACAATAAGCAATGCAATAGAATTAACACAGTTGTTAATGAAAAAGTACAATATTAGCATAAATAATGTTATACGACATTTTGATGTAACTGGCAAAAAATGTCCTATGTACTGGTGTGGAGATAGTCAAAAAAATGCAAAGTGGCAGGAGTTTAAGAGTAGATTGGAGGAACAGGTTGTGAAACAGAATATAAAAATCAATGGAAAAATTAAGACAGTTGATGCTATCAACAAAGACGGTTACACTTATGTGAAGATTAGAGATTTATCAGATGCCTTAATTGTTGAATACGATAAAGAAACAAAATTAATTACAGTTAAGACAAAGTAGTTATCTTCATATTTTCCGAATTATGAAGATAACGTAAATGATTATGCGTTTTAAATTCCTTATTTATAACGGCTGTTGACTAAATTTATACTAAAGTGATAATATAAATTCATAAGTAATTCTTGTGTTTAAAGTCAAAAAATAGAACTCTTTTATAAAGTATATGAAAATGCTGACCTCTCATAAATGCTCATAGGTCTGTTATAGGGTCTCCTTTTGATGCAAGGCAAGCTGCATTGAAAGGCACGCCAGAAGCACTACAAGGATATACACCAGTTCCATGGTCTACAAAATAAGAATCAAAACCGGCAGCCTTAATTTCCTCAGGGTCGGCATTTTCACTAAGCTGTAAGCACATAGCACCTACAATTTCGATATGAGCCAATTCCTAGGTACACTACAGTTGCAAAATTACTTTATAGGGAGTTTGCTGTATATTGTTATTTTAATATTGTTGTCAATCTTGGAATAGTATATTTTACTAAAGATGTTTTTAAGTAATTGATTTTTGTTTTTTATATCGTCTAGTTTATTATACAGTTCTAAAATTGTAACAGGCGTATTAATGGGATTTATTTGGCTGGCATTATTTTCAAATTTTTCTTTTTGTAATGTTAATATCTCTATATTTTTTTCCAACATTTGTTTTCGCTCTAAAAAAGTTTCTTTACTGTAGATTTTTTGTTCAAGTAAATCAAAAATGTTACTAAATTGAAGTTTTAGTTTCTTAATTTCCTTATTTATATAGAATAATTCATTGGTGTTGTCTTCTTTTTCGAAAACATTAGGCGAAGTAGTATAGTTAAAATGATTTTCTATAATATTTAGAATACAGTTTTCAATGGTTTTTAGTTCTATAGTCGTGTTTTGGCAATTAGGATTGTTACACATAAGGTATTGGTATTTATTATTTACAAATCTTCTGACAATGGCTTTTCCACACAAGTTGCAGTATAGAATACCTGCAAATGGATTTTTTAATGAAGTGTTATTTACCGGTGTATGAGAGTTTTGCAATAGTATATTTTGTGCTTTTTGAAATGTATCTTCTGATATTAGTGGACTATGTATTCCATTGAATGTGTAAAAATCCTCTTTATTTTTGTATCTTTTGGATTTTACGAAGCCATCTTTTGTAGTTTTGGTAGAATAGGTTTTTTGCCACAGTATTTTGCCTATGTATACGGGATTTTTTAAAATATCTCGTATTGTTGAGGTACTCCAATTTTCAGAATTTCTTGGCTTTATACCTAAACTGTCAAGGTGTTTACAAATATTTCTTATACCCATAGAATTTGTGTATAAATCAAATATTAATTTTAAAACTTTACTTTCTTCAAGGTCTGGTACAAGCTTGTAACCTTTTTGATTTTTTAGTTTTTCCTTTGTATATCCATAGGGAGTTACAGAACCTACAAATTTTCCCTCCTTACAAGAGGCTATACGGCCGGCATTTAGTCTACGGTTAATTGTTTTGTATTCTCGCCTGCTCATAAATAGTCCAAATTCGAAATATTCCTCGTCAAATTCATTTTGTGGGTCATAAGTTTTTGTAGGTGTTATTATTAATGTATTTGAGTATTTAAAGGCTTGGGCGATAATACCCTGGTCGACAGAATTTCCTCTTGCAAGTCTTTCAACCTCCATTACCAGTACACCATCATACATATTGTTTTCAACTTCATTTAACAATATTTGCATCTGAGGTCTTTGGCTTAAAGTTTCACCAGAAACAACTTCCCTAAATATTTTTGATATGTCATAATTGTGCTTTTGAGCAAGTTCCATTAATGTTTTTTCGTGTCTGTTAAGTATAGTTTCTGTTGATAAATTTTCATAATCTTTGTCAGCTCTGGATTTTCTTAAATACATACAGTATGCCATAATATCACCTGAAATACTTTGAGAAAATTATATTTTTTATAATTGAGAATATGAATAAAAAGAGGTGGTTTAATATGAAAAAGACAGAACAAATTGGAAATATAAAAATAATTACAGATGACAGCTATTGCCATAATGAAAATATAGATGATATTTTAAAAGAATGTGGAAAATTGGTAAATACAGTTAATTTAAGGAAAAAAGAAGAAAAATAAAGGGCTTTTGGCTTTTGTAGTTTGACTTTGAACATAGGTTATAGTATAATAAATAGATAATATTTATTGAGAAAGGAGTAAGACATGAAAAGACTTATATTAGAAATTTTGGAAAACAACAGCAGAATAAGTGTAGAAGACCTAGCGGCGATGTTGGGCAAAACACCGGAGGATATTATGGAAGCCATGGCGGAGATGGAAGAAGAAAATATCATCTGTGGATACAGTACACTTATTAACTGGGATAAGACAGATAGAGAATATGTTACAGCCATGATTGAAGTCAAAGTTACTCCACAAAGAGACAGAGGTTTTGATAAAATAGCTGAAAGAATATATGGCTTTGACGAGGTAAAGTCAGTTTACCTTATGTCAGGTGGTTTTGATTTACTTGTAATGATGGAAGGTAAAAATATTAGAGAAATTTCTTTCTTTATCTCTAATAAGCTTTCTACACTTGATTCAGTTCTTAGTACAGCAACTCACTTTGTACTTAAAAAATACAAGGACCATGGTGTAGTTCTTGAAAAGAAAGATTCGGAAGATGAAAGGATGATTGTTTCACCATGATGAAACCAGAGGATTTTGTGTCATCAAAGGTTAAGGATATGCCTTTTTCCGGCATAAGAAAATTTTTTGATGTAGCAAACGAAATAGAGGGTGTAATATCTTTAGGTGTAGGTGAGCCTGATTTTGATACACCTTGGTCAGTAAGAGAAAGAGCTATTTATACTCTTGAAAAAGGTAAGACTGTTTATACTTCAAATGCAGGTCTTATGGAATTAAGAACAGGCGTAAGTGATTACCTTTTTGATAGACTTGGCGTAAGATATATACCAAAAACAGAATTAATTATTACAGTAGGTGCAAGTGAAGCTATCGACCTTGCTTTTAGAGCAACTCTTAATCCTGGAGATGAAGTTATTGTTCCAGAACCAAGTTTTGTATGCTACAAGAATATTGTAGAATTGGCTGACGGTGTGCCGGTAGTTCTCGATACTAAGGCTGAAAATAATTTTAAAATCACACCTGAAGAACTTATCGAAAAAATTACAGATAAAACAAAGGCTATTATACTTCCTTATCCTAATAACCCTACAGGGGCTTTAATGGAAAAAGAAGATTTGGCAAAAATAGTTGAAGTTTTAAAGGATAAAGACATTTTAGTTATTAGTGATGAAATTTATTCTGAGCTTACATATGGTGGCAAGAAACATATTTCCATTGCTTCCTTTGAGGGTATGAGAGATAAGACTATTGTTATTAATGGTTTTTCAAAGTCTTATGCCATGACAGGTTGGAGATTAGGTTATGCTGCCGGTCCGGCACCTATTATTTCAGCTATGACAAAGGTTCATCAGTATGCCATTATGTGTGCACCAACTACTAGCCAGTGGGCAGCAGTTGAGGCAATAAGAAATTGTGAAGACTCTATTGACAATATGCGTAAGGAATACGATATGCGTAGACGTGTTATGCGTAAAGGATTTTTGGATATGGGTCTTGATTGCTTTGATGCAGAAGGTGCTTTCTATTTATTCCCAAGTATTGAGTCTACAGGTTTAAGTTCTGATGAATTTTGCGAACGTCTTCTTTTTGAAGAAAAGGTTGCTGTAGTTCCAGGTACTGCTTTTGGTAAGTGTGGAGAGGGTCATATAAGATGCTCTTATGCTTACTCTATTGATGAAATTAAAAAGGCATTGAAGAAAATAGCTCATTTTGTTGAAAAAGTAAGGAATGAGAAAAATGTATGATGAATTGGTAAAGTTGATTAAAGAAAGCAATAACATAGTTTTCTTTGGTGGTGCAGGTGTTTCTACTGAAAGTCATATTCCGGATTTTAGAAGTGAAGATGGTCTTTACAAGGCTAAAACTAAGTATGGTTATTCTCCGGAAACACTTATAAGCCATTCATTCTTTCAAAGACATACAGATAAATTTTACGAATATTACAAAGAAAATCTTATTTATCTTGATGCAAAGCCAAATGATGCCCATTATGCTTTAGCAAAACTTGAGGAAATGGGAAAATTAAAGGTTGTTGTTACGCAGAATATTGATAATTTGCACCAAATGGCCGGTAGCAAAAATGTATATGAACTTCACGGAAGTGTGTTCAGAAACTACTGTACAAAATGTCATAAGTTCTATGATGTAAATGAAATTATGGCTATGGACGGTGTGCCGTATTGTGAATGTGGTGGAGTAATAAAGCCAGATGTTGTTCTTTACGAAGAACCTCTTGATGATGAAGTTTGGCAAAAGGCATTTAAGGCTGTTAAAGAGGCTGATATGCTTATTGTTGGTGGAACATCATTAGTTGTTTATCCAGCAGCCGGACTTGTAGATATTTATAAGGGCGATAAATTAGTTCTTATAAATAAAAGCCATACTTCTTATGACCATTTGGCAAAGGTAGCAATAAATGATAGTATAGGTAAGGTTTTGAAATCAGTTGTAGAGCAACTGTAATTATTTATACAGGAGTAGGGTTGTTTGGCCTTGCTCCTTTTTTGTTGAAAAAACAATATATTTGACTTTTGTACATATTTTATATACAATAGAAATATAAATTTTTTAAAATGAAGGAGAAGAAAAATGTCAAATGCACAGGTAAAAGGGGAAAGAAATTATGGAATAGAGCTATTCCGTATTTTTTCAATGTTGATGATTGTAATTTTGCACATCAATATGAATGGGGGCTTAATGGGTTGTTTTCCAAATGTAGATGCAAAGTATACAACTTTGTGGTTTGGTGAAACTTTTTGTTTTGCATCTGTAAATTGTTATGCACTTATTTCGGGATATGTAATGTATAACCATAAGGCTACGGCAGGAAAGCTGTTGAATATGTGGGGACAAGTTTTCTCTATATCTGCTCTTACTGGACTATATTTTATTATATTTAAAGATGCCAATATTCCGGCAGATAAAATTTCAGATGCTTTCAGACCACTTACACGTTCTCAGTATTGGTATTTTACAGCTTATTTTGGTATGTATATTATTATTCCAATATTAAATGGGGCAATAAATTGGATGGAAAAAGAACTTCATAAAAAAGTATGTGTTCTTATTTTTATTTTCTTTACAATTATGCCTATTGCTTTTAAAAATGACTTTTTTAGAACAGGTAATGGTTCAAGTACATTTTGGCTTTCACTTATGTATATTGTAGGTTCTTATTTTGGTAAGTACGGAGTAAGTGGTAAAAAGTTTAAGCCTTTATTATGTGGTTTATATGGATTAATATGTGCTGTAGTTCTTACAGTAATAGTGGTAGTTTACTCTTATAACAAGGGTGTAGAAACAGGTTACGTAACAGGTCAGTTTGACCACCTTTTCTATACAAATCCTTTAGTTGTTTTAGAATCTGTATTTTTCATTATGTGTTTTTCACAGCTTAAATTTAACAGTAAAAAGGTTAAAACAGTTATAAAGTGGTTTGCATCAAGTTCTTTTAGTGTATATCTTATACATGTTCAGCCTATAATTTTTGATTTTAGATTTAATGGGAAATTTACATTTTTATCACAATTTAATGCTTTTATTATGGCTATAGAAGTTGTATTGTTTGCAATTCTCATATACATTGCTTGTACAGTTGCAGATAAAATAAGATTATTGTTGTTTAAATATTTACATATTAATGATTGTCTTACTATTATGGGTAATAAATTAGATAGACTTTTCACATTTGTTTTGAGTAAAATATAATATGTTTTAAGCACAAAAATAGGAGGTTGTCCAAGTGGACAACTTCCTTTATGTATGTATGCAATATTAAATTAGCAAACCTTAATAGTCCAACCCATATGGTCTTCCTTTTTACCCCACTGAATACCAGTGATTTCATCGTAAAGTCTCTGAGTAACTTCACCAATCTTGTTGTTGTTGATAACACAAACATCATCTTCATAACGAAGTTCACCAACTGGAGAAATAACAGCAGCAGTACCTGTACCGAATACTTCTTCAAGCTTACCTTCCTTAGATGCCTTAACAACATCAGCAATAGGAAGTCTGTCTGTGCAAACCTTGTAACCCCACTTTTCAAGGAGTTCAATACAAGACATACGAGTTACACCTGGTAAAACTGTACCAACACATGGAGCAGTATAAACAACACCGTCAATCTTGAAGAAACAGTTCATAGAACCAACTTCTTCAACATACTTGTGTTCTACACCGTCAAGCCATAATACCTGTTCATAACCAAGGTCATGAGCCTTAACCTGAGATGCAAGAGAACCAGCGTAGTTACCACCACACTTAGTAAAGCCTGTACCACCTGGAGTAGCACGAACATATTCGTCTTCAACGAAAATCTTAACAGGGTTAAGACCACTTTCGTAGTAAGCACCAACCGGAGATGCAATAATTATGAAAGAATAAGTGCTAGATGGACGAACACCAAGGTGTGGTTCAGTAGCAATTACGAAAGGTCTTAAGTAAAGAGAAGTACCTTCCTGAGAAGGAACCCAATCCTTTTCAACTTCAACTAAAGTCTTACAAGCCTGAACAAAATCATCAACAGGGAGAGCTGGAATACACATTCTCTTGTTAGTGTTCTGCATTCTTTCAGCGTTCTTATTAGCTCTGAAAAGCTGAATAGAACCGTCTGGAGTTCTGTAAGCCTTTAAGCCTTCAAAAGATTCCTGAGCGTAGTGGAAAACCATAGCTGCAGGGTCAAGAGAAATTGGAGCATAAGGAACGATACGAGCATCGTGCCAACCCTTGCCTTCAGTATAGTCCATTACGAACATATTGTCTGTGTAATAAATACCAAAGCCTAACTTAGTCTGGTCAGGTTTTTCCTTTGGAGTTGTAGAAAGTTGCATTTTAATATCAAGCATGATATCCCTCTTTTCATAAATATAAAAATCTACTGACTAAATTATATAACTTTTTGCATAATAATGCAAGTAATTTTAAAAATATATTGCCTTACAGAATAATAGATATTATAATAATAGTAGAAATTGTTTAGAAAATAAATGAATAAAGGGTTGATTTTTATGAAGAAAAAGTGTAATAGACTGATTGGTGTAGGATTGGGAACTATTATTACTACATCGTCTATTTTAGGGGTAAATTCCTTTGCAGATATAAAGGATATTACAGGACCTTTACCAGTAATAACAGAAACAACAACTACAAAAGAAGATAAAACAACTACTGAAACAACAAAGGTTGTTACAACTGAAAGAACTACAGAAGCTACTACTGAGAGCAAAACAACAGAAATAACAACAGCTGAAGTTAAGTCTGAAACAACAACTGCACCAATAGTTGAAACATCTACAGACCCTTTGACTGAAATTACAACTGTTAAGATAACAGAAAGTTCAACAGAAACAACAACGAAAGCTCCAGAAAAAGCAGCAACAATCAGAGAATATAACGTAACAATAAAATTAGACGAAACATTGTCATTGGAAAGATATTTGTTATCCGGACAGACTTCAAAACAATTTGTATGGCATACTTCAGATGCAAAAATTGCTACAGCTGATGATAGTGGTTCTATATATGGTGTAAGAGCCGGCAGTACAACAGTTACAGCTTATAGTGAAGACTATATTTATATATTCCACGTCAGTGTAAATAGTAGTGAAAATTCAGCAGAAAGAAATTTAACTATTTATAATGGTAATGATTGTGACTTATCAAGATATGTGCAACACGATAGTAGAGATTATAACTGGGTTTGCTCTAATACAAGTAGAGCCAAAGTAGATAAATATGGTACTTTTGTAACAAGAGCATCAGGATATGTTGAGGTAACAGCAACATACAATTACAATAATTCTAGCGATATAAAGAAATATACTTTTAAAATTACAATAAAGGATAAGCCAAGTGGTGGCAAGGGCACAGTAACTAGATATTTTGATAAAAAGATGACTATACTTGTGCCTACTGGCGAAAATGTAAATTTAAGTAGCTTATTGACAAAAAATCCAAGCAACTATACATGGACAACAAGTAACTCAAATGTAGCAACTGTTAATAAAAATACAGGTAAAATTTTAGGTATAAAGTCTGGCAATACAACCGTTTATGCAGAGGGTACTAATTCTTATGCCTTTACTGTAAGAGTATCTGATGATTATTCTTCTATAGTAAAAGAATTAAAGGTAGGAGAAACACTTGATATTTCTAAATATTTATCAAAGGATATATCTAAATATAGTATTTCAGATTACGATAGTAAGGTTATTGGTTACTCAAAAGGCATAATTACAGCTAATAGCAATGGTACTAGCTATATTATTTGTGATGGTAACAGAGAAAGTGTTCAGATAATAGTGAAAGTATCTGGTACAGTAAATAATAATACTTCAAAGAACACTACAACAAATAATACAAATAAAACAAACACAACAAGTAAGAGCAATACAAATAATGCAACAAACAAGACAGAAGAAAAGAAAGAAACTACACCAGTAGTTAGTAGTACATCAGCTACATTTAATGATATTTCAGAAAGAGCTTGGGCAGTTCCAGCTATTGAAAAAATGGCATCTAGGAATTTTATTGTAGGTAAAGAAAAAGGTAGATTTGCTCCAGATGAAAAATGTACAAGAGCAGATTTTACTATTGTTCTTACAAAAATGTTAGGTGTTGATAATGAAACACCTGATAATTCAGCATATTCAGATGTTGATAATGGAGCTTATTTCAGCAAGTATGTTGGGGTGGCTAAAAAGTTGAATATTACAGCTGGAGAAAGTAACAACAATTTCTTCCCTAAGAATAATATTACTCGTGAGGAAGTAATGGCTATGGTTTATAAGGCTCTTGCCTATAAAGGTGTTAGTATGAATACTGATACTTCAATATTGAATTCATATGTAGATGCAAGTCAGATTGCACCAGAATACAGAGAAGCTGTTGCCGGTTTATTAAGTATAAAGGCTGTCAACGGTACATCTGATACTACTATTGACCCAAAGGCATCTATTACCAGAGCACAGATGGCAGTTCTTATGAATAATTTTTATGGAAAAATTGAATAAGTAAATTATTAAAAGTGCTGTTCTTAGGAATGGCACTTTTTGTATCTGTAGTGAGCACATTCCTCTGTACCTATGTCAGTAAGAACGGCTTTTGCCTGAGGTGTTATCATAGAAAATCTTTGACTTAAATATCTTAATGCAGCACCCACCTCACCGTCACAGCCACCGTACTGTGTTATGATAAGTTTTGCAAGGGCAGGGTTAGTATTTTTTATTTTTACTGGGAACTCCATTTTCTTTTCAAAAATCCACACTATTCATACCTCCTAATCAAGTGAAAAATTAAACTTATTTTCCCATGGCCATGGATTGTCAATCCATTGGAAATTCTCTGTTGGAGAGTAAGAACGGAATGAGAAAAGAGGACCTACAGATTTTTCATATTGGGCTCTAAGATTATCAGCTTCCCTGATTATGCTATTATACTTTGCTATAGCATTTGTATCGTCAGGGTGAGTATCAAGAAAAAGTTGCATATCTACAGCCATAAAATCAAGCATTGTTAGACGTTTTAATAAATTTTCTCTATCCATATTACCACTCCTTGTTATAATTATAAAGACCTGTCAAACTAGGAAAAATAGTACCTTCCTTAAGTGCCTCTCTAGGCTCAAAATATCCACAGATTTTTTGAAAAGGTACATATGCTTGTGCAAGAGAAGTAACAGGAATAGGATTTTCAAAAGGAACACAATTATCATCACAACATTTAGATACAAATTTACCAATCATATTTTCACCTCATTAATTATTTGTTGATATTATATTCTAAAATTTATTTTAGGTGAGTGTCATTGACTTAAAATTTTCAAAATGATAAACTAAATAAAAGGAGTGATAGGTATGAAGTTGCTTTTTAAACAAAGGTTGTTTTCTTGGTTAGATAGTTATGATATATACGACCAGTTTGGAAATACTGTATATACAGTTAAAGGAAAATTGAGCTGGGGTCATAAGTTACATATAATGGATAAAAATGGGGTACATATAGGTACTGTAAAACAAGTGTGGCTTACATTTTTACCGGCGTTTGAATTATATGAAAACGATAATTATATAGGAAGGGTAGATAAAAAATTGTCATTTTTTAAACCTTCTTATGAAATTGATTTCAACGGTTGGCAAGTATCAGGAAATTTTTTAGAATGGGATTACGTAATAAAAGATAGAACAGGCAAAAAAGTGGCTGTTATAAGCAAAGAAGTGTTTAAGCTGACAGATACATATGTTATAGATGTTGTAAACGATTCTGATGCACTTTATGCCCTTATGTTTACATTAGCTATTGATGCAGAAAAATGCTCAAGAAATACTAATGTATAATTTACTCTGATATTGTATTTATTTGAAAAATATGGTATTATTATAAAAACTATATTAGAGGTGATATTATGGGTTGTTTATTGGATTTAATAAAGTTTTTAGTGACTATTGCATTTATTCTTTTTGTGTTATGGCTTATTTTCTACTGCCTAGTGGGTGTTATAAAATTAATTGCCGTTGTTGTTTTGATAGGATTTATAGTTATTACTATAAGGAAATGGATATGATGAAAGTGTACATTTTTGTGAAATATATAGGAGAAAGTAAATGAATGAAAATGGAATTAAATTTAGTACAGCTACTTTAATAACTTTTTTAACTGCTGTATCTGGTGTAATAGGTTTATATTTGAATATTGAAAAACAGAACGGTGATATAGAAAAAGTATGGGCTGTAATAGCAGTTGTTTTAAGTTTTATTTTGGGAGGTATATTATTTTGTGTTTTAGCTGATTTTGTTCGTAGATATTTAAGTGAACCTGTTATGAGAAGATTGGCAGAACAAGGAAGAAGAGTGAAAGAGGATGGTGTAGCCCTTACACTTAAGATTTTTTTACCTATTTTTATTTTTTTGGTTGAAGTTATTTTGTTTTTGGTTAAGTCAATGCTAATAGTTAATCTTATTTGGGATATTAAAGTCATTAATTCGGGAAATGCATTGTTATTTTTAGAAAGAATGGTTGCAATAATGGTATTTTTATTTCCTTTGGAGTATGCATTTTACATATATATACGCTGGGGTATAGAATGGTTTGAAAAAATAAATAGTAAAGAAAATATAGAAAGAAGATTACATAAAGATTTAATTGTAATTTCGATAGCCATATTAGTACTTGAGGCTTTTTATCTTAGCGGTCTTGTGTTGGGATATGATTTTATTAATATGATGAAAGAATCTTTTATAAGATAAAAATATTTTAGAGGTTACATATGTAGCCTCTTTTTATATAAGTAAAAAAATGTAGTTTTTATATTAAAAAATTATGATTTTATACCATTAACTATTGTGTTTTTTGTGCTTTTGTGTTTAAATTATATAGATAGAATGGGGAAGGAGCATATATATGAAAAAGAAAATTGCTATTTTACTGAGCTGTGTATGTATTGCCTTTCCAGCTTTGACCTATGCTCAGTCGAATATACAAGTTAAACTTGACGGAAGTTATGTAAAATTTTCCGGTCAAGAACCAACAGTAATAAATAACAGAACGATGGTTCCTTTAAGGGAAATATTTGAAAATTTAGGATACAGTATTGAATGGGATGCCAATACAAAGACGGCTACCTTGAATAAGGATAATAAATCTATATCAATACAAACTGGAGCAGACAGCTTTAGTGTAAACGGAGTAGGAAAAGAATTAGATGTTCCGGCACAGATTTTAAATGGTTCATTAATGTTGCCTTTAAGAGCTATTGGTGAAGCTGCAGGTCTTTCTGTAGTATGGGACAGTAATTCAAAAACTGTAATAATGACAAATATTGCAGAGGTTAATAATGTATCAACAGACAGCAAGGAAGATATAAAAAAATATTTAGATGGCTATAGTCAAATTGTAAAGTATATGGCATCTTTTGACGAGCTTGCTAGTAATATGTATATGATAACAAGTGATAATGCAGAGGGAAAATTGCCTGAGCTTATTTCAGAGCTTACAATTGTTAGAAGCGATTTAGAAAAAGCTAAGAATGTGCATAATTCTTTAGCAGTTCCGCCGTCATTAACACAGTTACATAACCTTTGTGGTCAATCTCTTAATAAACTTGAGGAACTTTGTGACATATTAAATTCATTATTTAATGGAAAGTTAAGTAATGATGACGCTAAGGGAAAGATTAGTGAAATATTAGAACAAAGCAAGGCTTTAAATACGCAGATTTCCTCTGCCGTAAATAGTATTAAGTAATTGGAGGACGAAATGGAGAACAAAAAGAAATGCCCAGTAGGTGGAAAGGGCATAGGTGGTCAGGCTGTAATAGAGGGCGTAATGATGAGAGGTAAAAAACTCTACGCCTTGGCAGTAAGAACACCTAAAAAGGAAATTGTTGTTGAAAAAACACCTATACAACCAGCAGCAGAAAAGTGTAAAATTTTAGGTTGGCCTATTATAAGAGGTGTTGTTGCCTTTGTAGACAGTCTTGTAATGGGTATGAAAGTTACAACAAAGTCTGCTACTCTTGCAGGTCTTGACGATATTGAATATGACCAAGAGAGTAAATTTGAAAAGTGGCTTGAAAGTAAGTTTGGAGATAAATTAGCTGACTATCTTATTTACTTTAGTGTTGCAATATCTATTATTTTATGTATTGGTATTTTTATGGTATTACCTACATTTTTAGGTGGGGCAGTTACAAACCTTTTACACGGTGATGCAACCCTCAGAAGTGTTATAGAGGGTGTTATAAAAATTATTATTTTTGTCGGATATATGTTTTTAGTATCCCAGATGAAAGATATTAAAAGAGTGTTTATGTACCATGGAGCGGAGCATAAAACAATTAATTGCTTTGAAAGTGGAGAAGAATTAACAGTAGAAAATGTAAGACATAATACACGTTTCCATAAGAGATGTGGTACTAGTTTTTTAGTTATAGTTATGCTTGTAAGTATTATACTTTTCTTCTTCATCAGAACAGATGTACTTTGGCTCAGAGTTCTTTCAAGAATAATATTAGTGCCGGCTATTGCAGGTATTTCATATGAATTTATACGTTATGCAGGTAAGCACGATAACTGGCTTGTAAATATTATTAGTGCCCCTGGTATTGCTATGCAGATTATTACAACAAGCGAGCCAGATGACTCTATGATTGAGGTTGCTATTGCATCTTTAAATGCTGTACTTGAGGAGGAACCGGAAGAAAATGCCAACAGTTAAGGAAGTTTTAAATGATACAAAAAAACGTCTGAAAGAACAGGGCATTGATACTTTTTCCCTTGACAGTAGCCTTTTGGTAAGTGAAGTTACCGGACTTACTAAAATACAGCTTGTAACTCACGACAGAGATGAAGTTACTGAAGAACAGCTTGACAGGCTTGAAAATCTTGTAGAAGAAAGATTGAAAAATAAGCCTATGCAGTATATTTTAGGTCATTGTGAGTTTATGGGACTTGATTTTAAAGTAACAGAGAATACTCTTATCCCAAGAGGGGATACTGAGAATATAGTTGAGGAGGTTATAGCCACTATAGAAAATAGTGGCTATAATACTGTATTGGATATGTGTACCGGCACAGGGGCTATAGCTATTAGTGTTGCCCACTATACAAAGGCTAAGGTGACTGCCTCAGATATATCTAAAAAGGCTTTAGAAGTGGCTAGGGAAAATGCTCAAAATTTAAATGCAGACGTAAACTTTATAGAAAGTGACTTATTTGAAAACATCAATGAAAAGTTTGATGTTATTGTTTCAAACCCACCTTATATAGAAAGTGAAGTTATACCCACACTTATGGAACAGGTGAAAGATTATGAACCTATGCTTGCCTTAGACGGTGGAAAAGATGGCTTGGATTTTTACAGAAATATTATAAATCAGGCTAAGAATTATATTAATCCGAATGGTTGCATAGTCTTTGAAATAGGGTACAATCAGGGGGGACAGGTAAAAAGTCTGTTAGAAAATGCAGGATTTGTTAATATTAATGTTAAACAGGATTTAGCAGGACTCGACAGGCTTGTAATTGGATTTAAATTATGATATACTGACCATATACGAACAGGAGGAAAAAAATGCTTGAAAGACTTGCAGATATAGAAAGAAGATATGAAGAATTATCGGACCTTATAAATGACCCAGAAATCATTGCCGATAATGAAAGATGGAGAAAGCTGATGAAGGAACACAGCGATATTACTCCTATTGTTGAAAAGTATAGAGAATACAAAAAGATAAAGGAAGAACTTGCAGAAGCAGAAGAAATGCTTAATGACAGTTCTATTGACGATGACTTTAAGTCTCTTGTAAAAGAGGAATTTTCTGAAAATAAAAAGAAAATAGTTGATACAGAAGAAGAATTAAAAATTCTTATGCTTCCTAAAGACCCTAATGATGACAAGAATGTTATTGTTGAAATTAGAGGTGGTGCAGGTGGTGACGAAGCAAATATTTTTGCCGGTGACCTTTATAGAATGTACTCTCGCTATGCTGAAAGAAGACGTTGGAAGACTGAAATTATGTCTGTAAATGAAAGTGAAGCCGGTGGCTTTAGAGAAATTTCATTTATGATTTCAGGTCAGGGTGCTTATTCAAGATTAAAGTATGAAAGTGGTGTTCACAGAGTACAGAGAATACCGGCTACAGAATCCAGTGGTAGAATTCATACTTCAACTGCATCTGTTGCCGTACTTCCAGAAGTTGAGGCTGTTGATGTAAAGTTAAATATGAATGATTGTAGATTTGACGTTTTCAGAGCCAGTGGTAATGGTGGTCAGTGTGTAAATACAACTGATTCAGCCGTAAGACTTACTCACTATCCTACAGGTATTGTTATTTCATGTCAGGATGAAAAGAGTCAGTTAAAAAATAAGGAAAAGGCTTTAAAGGTACTTATGAGCCGTCTTTACGATTTGGAACAGCAGAAACAGCATGATGAAATTGCTAGTGAAAGAAAGAGCCAAATTGGTAGAGGTAACAGAAACGAAAGAATCAGAACATATAATTACCCACAGGGTAGAGTTACAGACCATAGAATTGGCTTAACTTTACACAGATTGGACTCAATTATTGATGGTGATTTGGACGAAATTATGGATGCACTCATTACAACAGAACAGGCTGAAAAGTTAAAAGCCGGCGATGAGGCAATGTAATAAAAGGGTTATATTAAGGGATTTTTTGAAGGAGATGGTAGGATGAACAATATGACAATTAACAAAGAAGAATTTAAGGAACAGCTTGCTAACAACGTGAAAAGCCTTTTCAGAAAGACTGTAAAGACTGCTAGTAATGTTGAGCTTTATAAGGCTCTTGTTTTCACTATCAGAAGTTATATTTCTGATAATTGGGTTAAAACTCACGATGCTTATGACAGCAAGGGCTGTAAGGTTGTTTGTTATTTATCTATGGAGTTTTTAATGGGTCGTTTCTTAGGAAATGCTGTTCTTAATATGTGTGCAAATAACACAGTTTCAGAAGCTTTAGAGGAATTGGGAATTGATTACAATGCTCTTGAAGATGTAGAACGTGACCCAGGGCTTGGTAATGGTGGTCTTGGTAGACTTGCAGCTTGTTTCTTAGACTCACTTTCTACACTTGAATTACCGGCTTATGGCTGTGGTATTAGATACCACTATGGTATTTTTGAACAGAAGATAGAAAACGGTTATCAGGTTGAAAAGCCGGATAATTGGCTTAAAGACGGTGATGTTTGGGGTGTAGAACGTCAGGAATATGCTGTTGATGTTAATTTCTTTGGTGATGTAAAGGCTGTTAAAAAGGAAAATGGCGAATATAAATTTATACAGGAAAACTGCCAGACTATTGTAGCTATTCCTTATGACTATCCTGTTGTTGGTTATGGTAACAAGACAGTTAATACTCTCAGATTATGGGATGCTCAGCCAAAGGCAGGCTTTGACTTAAAGAGCTTTAATGCTGGTGACTATTCAAAGGCTGTTGAACAGGAAAATATGGCTAGAACTATTACAGAGGTACTTTATCCAGCTGATGAACACTATGCAGGTAAGGAACTTAGATTAAGACAGCAGTATTTCTTTGTTTCTGCTACACTTCAGAGAGTAATTGCTAAGTTTAAAGAACTTTTTGGCAATGATTTTTCTAAACTTCCAGAAAAGTATGCTTTCCAGTTAAATGATACACATCCAAGTATTGCTGTAGCTGAATTAATGCGTATTTTAGTTGATGAAAATGACCTTCCTTGGGATGAAGCATGGGAAATTACAACTAAGTGCTGTGCATATACTAACCATACTATAATGTCAGAAGCACTTGAAAAATGGCCAATCGAACTTTTCTCAAGACTTCTTCCAAGAATTTATATGATTGTTGAAGAAATTAACAGACGTTTCTGTGATATGCTTATTTCTAAGTTTGGTAACAACCCAGAAAAGATTAGAAAGATGGCTATTGTTGCAGACGGTCAGATAAGAATGGCATGGCTTGCTATTGTTGGTTCACATTCTGTAAATGGTGTTGCAGCACTTCATACTGAAATACTTAAAAATCAGGAATTAAGAGATTTCTATGAAATTTATCCTGAAAAGTTCAATAACAAGACTAACGGTATTACACAGAGAAGATGGCTTGGACACGCAAATCCAAAACTTGCTAGCCTTATTACAAATAAAGTTGGCGAAGGTTGGGAAAAAGACCTTACTAAGTTAAAGGGTCTTGAAAAACTTGCTGATGACTCAATTTTCCAGGCACAGTTTATGGATATTAAGAAGGAAAATAAGATTGCTTTAGCTGATTACTTAAAGAAGACAACAGGTGTAGAAATTAATCCGGATTCTATTTTTGATATTCAGGTAAAACGTCTTCACGAATATAAGAGACAGCTTTTAAATGTTCTTCACGTTTTAAGCCTTTATAATAAGTTAAAGGTAAATCCTGGTCTTGATATTGCACCTAGAACATTTATATTTGGTGCAAAATCTGCAGCCGGTTACAGAATGGCAAAACTTATTATTAAACTTATTAATTCAGTAGCTGATTTAGTAAACAATGATGAAACTATTGAAGGTAAGATTAAGGTTATATTTGCTGAAAACTACAGAGTAACTCTTGCTGAAAAACTTATTCCGGCAGCTGATGTTTCAGAACAGATTTCTACAGCTAGTAAGGAAGCATCTGGTACCGGTAATATGAAGTTTATGTTAAATGGTGCTTTAACCCTTGGTACACTTGATGGTGCTAATGTTGAAATTAGAGAAGAAGTTGGCGATGAAAATATATTTATTTTCGGTATGAAGGCTGATGAAGTTATTGCTGAATATGCTAAGAATGACTATAATCCTTGGGATATTTACAATATGAATTCTGATGTAAGAAATGTTATGAATATGCTTATTAATGGTACTCTTGATGAAGACAGAGAACTTTTCAGAGATATTTATAACTCACTTCTCAATGGTATAAATGGCAATAGACCAGACGAATATTTTGTTCTTAAGGATTTTGCAGCTTATGCAGAAGCACAGGACAGAATTGACAAGGCTTACAAAGATAAGAAACATTGGGCTAAAATGGCTATTTTAAATACTGCTAACAGTGGTAAGTTCTCATCAGACAGAACTATTCAGGAATATGCTGATGACATTTGGGATTTAAAGCCAGTTCATATTGATTAATTATTGTTTGATATTATTAAAGGGCACATCATTTTTGGTGTGCCTTTTTAAGGAGAAATTATAATGTTTTTTATAATGGGAATAAATAGCGACTATAAAAAATTGAATTTTATTCAAAATTTTGTTTGTCCTGATTGTGGCATTGTAGGAGAGTATCAAGTTTTTGTAGCCTACACTGTACTATCATTATTTTTTATACCTATTTTTAAATGGGGTAGAAAGTATTACGTACAGACTTCTTGCTGTGGTAAAACTTATAAACTTGATAATGAAGTAGGCAGAGCTATAGAAAAGGGCGAACCTGTAGTTATATCCCAAAATGATTTAGAATATGAGGGTCAAACTCCAGTAATTAAAAAATGCAATTACTGTGGATATGTAACAGAGGAAAATTTTGAATATTGTCCTAAGTGTGGAAATAAATTTAATTAAAAAGGCACAAGGTTGTAATGAAATTATGTTTCATTATACCTTGTGCTTTAGTTTTAGGCTAAAATATCATTTATTGCATCACAAATGCAATCCGAAATATCAGTTGCCATTACAGAATAAGATGAAAGTTTCTTTTCTGCAATTTCACCGGATTTACCGTTTAAGTAAGTACCCAGACAAGCTGAATCAAAAGGTTTTAAACCTTGTGCAATAAGTCCGGTTATAACACCTGTAAGACTATCTCCGGAGCCACCTTTACTCATAGCACTTGTACCAGTGGTATTTATACATATTTTTCCATTAGGACTTGCAATTACTGTGTGGGCTGATTTAAGTACAACTACGATATTGTACTTTTTAGCAAAATCCAATGCTACCTGTTGCATATTGTTGGCTATTTCATTTACAGGTAAATTTGTAAGTCGACTCATTTCTTTTAAATGAGGAGTTATAACACAATTCACTTTTAACTTTTTAAGTAAATCTGTATTTTCAGAAAGCATATTAAGTCCGTCAGCATCTATAACTAAAGGTGCTTTTGAATTTTCGATTACATATTCAAGTATTTTTCGGCTATTGTCACTTATTCCTAAACCAGAACCTATGGCAATAGCATTTTTGCCATCTAAGGCTGTTGGTATATCAGAATTTAATGTTGTCACTGCCTCGGGTATTGTACAGTGGGCGACACTTATTACATGACGAGTTGAACATATATTTACAAGACCACAGCCACATTTATAAGCACTTTTGGCATTTATAATAGCTGCTCCGGCCATTGTATCACAGCCAGAAATAAAAAGTGCCTTGCCATAAGTACCCTTGTTGGAATTTTCCACACGTTTAGGCAAAAGGTCTTTGGCTGATTTTTTATCTAATGTAAAAATGTTATTTTTTGAAATATATGGTATACCTATATCTGAAACAACCAATTTTTTTATATGACTATTTGCAGGATAAAGTAAAATGCCTACTTTAGGTAAATGAAAAGTTACAGTAACATCAGAATTAACAGCAATACCGTAGTCCTCTCCTGTGTCAGAGTTTACACCGGTAGGACAATCTACGGAAATAACTGTTTTACCTGATGTGTTAATAATGTTTACTATTTCAGTATATAATGGACTTAATTGACGGCTTAAACCAGTGCCAATAAGGGCGTCTATAATTAAGTCAGCATCTGAAACATCTATTAAGTTAATATTATCTGTGATATAGTGGATATTTGTTTTATAGGCTTTAAGGTAATTGAGATTTTTATTGCAATCTGGAGTAGCTTTGTTAAAATCTCCAACAAAATATATTTTAACATTAATACCCATAGCCATAAGTTGACGGCTTACAGCCAAACCATCTCCACCGTTGTTACCTTTACCTGCAAAAACTATAACAGATTTAGGATTGAATTTTAAAACTTCTTTTTTTACACCATAGGCTGCGTTTTCCATAAGTAAAAGTGAGGGAACTCCTTTTTTCTCTATGGCATCAGCCTCAATGGCTTTCATTTGTGCAGTTGTTACTATATCCATAAAATCACTCCTTTGCTTCAATTACAGCAAAAGCAACAGCATTTTCTTTACTATGGGATATAGAAATTGAAATATTTCCACCATTCATTGAGTCAAAAATTTCCTTTGTTTTGTTGTGTAATACAACATAAGGCTTGCCACTTTCGTGTCTTAAAATTTCTATTTCTTTAGGTGAACAACCTTTAAATCCTGTACCCATAGCCTTTACAACAGCTTCCTTTGCTGCAAAATTACCAGCAAGAGTTTCATAATTACAATTATGAAAAAGTTGTTGTTCAGATTTAGTATATATTTTGCTTAAAAAAGACTTATTTTCAACAGCTTTTTGTATTCTTGATATTTCAATAATATCAGTTCCAATTCCTATAATCATAAAACACCACCTCTTAACATAAGTATAAACTATTTTAGTAGAAAAATCTATTCAATAATTGCAAAATTATATTTTTTAGGGTATTATATAACAAGGTGATTAGTATGAAGTATGAAATTTTAAAATTACTAAAGGAAAAAAGAGACTATATATCAGGGGAAGAAATGGCAAAACATTTTGGCGTTTCTCGTACTGCTGTATGGAAGAATATTACTAAACTTAAAAACGAAGGTTATAATATTAAGTCAGTAAGTAATAAGGGATATTTTCTTGAAGAAACAAATGATATTCTCAACATAAGTGAAATTGAATATGACAATACTCTTTTTTTGGAAACTATAGACTCTACAAATGAGGAGTGTAAGAGACAGGCTGTTAAAGGAAAAAATGATGGCTTACTTGTAGTATGTGATTATCAAAGTGCCGGAAAGGGTAGATTGGGCAGAACTTGGGTAGCTGAAAGCCACGACAATCTCTGTATGAGCTTTTTGCTTTATCCTGATATAAGCCCAATGAAAGCACCACAGCTTACACTTTTAACAGGTATGGCTGTTTGTGAGGCGATAAAGGAAGTAACAGGCTTAAATGCAGGTATAAAATGGCCAAATGATATATTGGTAAATGGCAAAAAAGTTGTAGGTATACTTACAGAATTAAGTGCTGAAATAGACTGTATAAAATACGTTGTTGTTGGTATAGGTATTAATGTAAATAACAGTGGTTTTAGCGAAGAATTGAAAAGTAAAGCTACTTCAATGTATCTCGAAGCAGGTAAAAAGTTTTATAGAAAAGAATTTATAAAGCCTATTGCTGACAGACTTATGGAATATTATAAACAATTTTGTGTAGAGGGCTTTGCTCCTTTTACAGAAAAGTATAATGCACTTTGTCTTAATATAGGTCAAGAGGTAAAAACTATAGGCAGAGAAGAAATAGAAGGAACAGCCCTTGGGATAAATGCAGAAGGCTGTTTAATGATAAAAGATAGTACAGGAAAGATACACGATGTATTTACAGGAGAAGTATCTTTGAGAAAAAAAGATAATAGTTACATTTAGGAGGAATTATGGAAGATATAAAGGATATATTAAGTTCTGCGTCATTTTATAAGCAGGGCTATTTTTACAATGATAAAATGCCAATATTACCGGAATCAGTAAAGCAGGAATTGAAAATTGCCAATGTTCTTTTGGCTGAAAAGATAAGAGGTATTGCTACAATAGGTTTTTACAAGGACACAGGTGATTTATTTGTTGAAGTAAGAAATCAGGAAGATGATTTTTCTTATGATGAAATAAATGCAAAACTTGAAGTTGCAAGAGTGGAAAAAGAACATGCAGAGCTTTTTAATTCTCTTACACTTTGGTACAGAACTTTTGTAATGGGCAAGGTGACAGAATGAAAATAGGCAATATAGAGACAAAGAATAATGTTTTTCTTGCTCCTATGGCAGGGGTAACAGACCTTGTATTTAGAGTTATTTGCAAAGAAATGGATTGTGGTATGGTGTACTCTGAAATGGTTAGTGCAAAGGGAGTACAGCATAATAACAAAAACACAAAAGAGCTTTTAAAAGTTGACGAAAGAGAAAGACCTGTTGCTATGCAGATGTTTGGCTCTGACCCTGAAATAATGGCTGAAATGGCAAGGAAATTAAATGAGTATGAGGATATAGACATACTTGACATCAATATGGGCTGTCCTGCTCCAAAGATAGTTAAAAATGGCGAAGGTTCTGCCTTGACTTTAAATCCTAAATTAGTTGGAGAGATTATATCTGCTGTTTCAAAGGCATCAGAAAAACCTGTTACAGTAAAGTTTAGAAAAGGTTTTGATGACCAACACTTAAATGCTCTTGAAATTGGTAAAATAGCTGAAGAAAGTGGTGCAAAGGCTGTTACTATACACGGAAGAACCAGAGAACAGTATTATGCAGGCAAGGCTGATTGGGATATTATTAAGGCACTAAAAGAAGAAATAAAGACAATTCCGGTTATAGGCAATGGGGATATTTTTACACCGGAAGATGCAAAAAATATGCTTGAATATACTGGTTGTGATGCTGTTATGATTGGCAGAGGTTCTCAGGGGAATCCTTTTATTTTCAAAAGAACTGTTGAATACCTTGAAAATGGCATACTACTTCCGGAACCAACTTGGGAAGACAGACTTGATATAGCAGAAAAGCATATGGATATGCTTGCTGATTACAAAGGTGAAGTTATAGGCATAAGAGAAATGAGAAAGCATTTAGGCTGGTATATAAAAGGATTGCCACACAGTGCTGAAATGAGAGTAAAAATAAATGCCACTTCAGGCAGAGAAAATATGAGAGATGTTCTTAATTATATGAGGGAGTTAATAGCCTCTAACAACAATTAATTAAGGTAAGAATGTTGACATTTTTTAACTGTTGATATATAATAAAATAATGTATATTAAATAAGGAGCGATATTATTATGGCTGAAGAAAAGAAGATAATTTTAACAAATGATGGTTTAAAAAAGCTTGAAGAAGAATTAGAAAACCTCAAAGTAGTAAGACGTAAAGAGGTTGCTGCTAAGATTAAGGAAGCTAGAATGCAGGGCGACCTTTCCGAAAATGCTGAATATGACGCTGCTAAGGAAGAACAGGCGGAAATCGAAACAAGAATTACTCAGATTGAAAAAATGCTCAGAAATGCAGAAGTTATTGACGAAGATGAGCTTAACACAGGTAAAGTAAACCTTGGTAATACAGTAGTTCTTTGGGATAATGAATTTGAAGAAGAAATTACTTACACTCTTGTAGGTCCAGCAGAAGCAGACCCTATGCAGGGTAAACTTTCTAACGAATCTCCTCTTGGTATGGCTATGTTAGGTCATTCAGTAGGCGATATTATTGAAAATCAGGCTCCAGACGGAGTAATCGAATTTAAGATTTTAGATATTAAATAGGAGAAATACAAATGGAAAACAATCAGAATAAGCCAAACAAGAAGCAGGCTGCTGAAGGTAAGGCTTTAAATGAAATTTTAAGATTAAGACGTGAAAAACTTGCTAATTTACAGGAAATGGATATGGACCCATTCAAGATTGTAAAGTGCGATGTTACAAACCATAGTGTAGAAATTAAAGAAAACTTTGAAGAATTTGAAGGCAAGACTGTATCTGTTGCTGGTAGAGTTATGAGCAAGAGAGTTATGGGTAAGGCTAGTTTCTGCGATGTTCAGGATAGAGATGGCAGAATTCAGTGCTATGTTACAAGAGATAGTCTTGGCGAAGATAGCTACAAGCTTTTCAAGAAATACGATATTGGTGATATTGTTTGCGTAAAGGGTTATGTATTTAAGACTCAGAAGGAAGAAATTTCTGTTCACGCAGAAGAAGTTACTTTACTTTCTAAGTCACTTCAGGTTCTTCCTGAAAAGTTCCATGGTTTAAAGGACCAGGATTTAAGATACAGACAGAGATATGTTGACCTTATTGTAAATCCGGAAACAAAGAAGAACTTCATTACAAGAGGTAAGGTTATTAAGACTGTTAGAAATTACCTTGATAACTTAGACTTCCTTGAAGTTGAAACTCCAATTTTACAGACTATTCCAGGTGGTGCATCTGCAAGACCTTTCATTACACATCACAATACACTTGATATTGATATGTATATGAGAATTGCTCTTGAACTTCCATTAAAGAGACTTATTGTTGGTGGTCTTGAAAGAGTATACGAAATTGGTAGAGTATTCAGAAATGAAGGTATGGACGCAAGTCATAACCCAGAATTTACATTACTTGAATTATATCAGGCATATACAGATTACCACGGTATGATGGATATTACTGAAGGTATTATCAAGGAAGTTGCTGAAAAGGTTGCAGGTAGCGACAAGATTGTATATCAGGGCGTAGAACTTGATTTCTCAAAGCCTTTTGAAAGAATTACAATGCTTGATGCTGTTAAGAAGTACACAGGCGTTGACTTTGATGAAATTCCTGATACTGAAACAGCTAAGAAGGTTGCTAAGGAACATAATGTTGAATTTGAAGAAGTTCACGAAAAAGGCGATATTCTTAACTTATTCTTCGAAGAATTTGTTGAAGATAAGCTTATTCAGCCTACATTCCTTATGGACCACCCTGTTGAAATTTCTCCACTTACAAAGAGAAAGCCAGATAAGCCAGATTATACAGAAAGATTTGAGCTTTTCATCTGTGGTCACGAATATGCAAATGCTTATAGCGAATTAAATGACCCAATCGACCAGAGAGAAAGATTTAAGCGTCAGGATGAGCTTAGAGCTAGTGGCGATGAAGAAGCTAATATGATTGATGAAGACTTCATGATGGCTCTTGAATACGGTATGGCACCTACAGGTGGTATGGGTATGGGTATTGATAGACTTGTAATGTTATTTACAAATGCAAGCACAATCAGAGATATTCTTTTATTCCCAACAATGAAGCCTATTGAAACTGGTAACAAGACAGAAGAATAATTTATTTTGATTAATGCACAGGTTTTATCCTGTGCATTTTTTGTAATAAATAGGATAGCTATGATACTTTGAATGAAAAACATATTTTCATAACTTTTAACATTAAATCGTAAGCTAGTTTTATGAAAATTTGTTTAATGTTAAAGAATGTAAAATTGAAAAAAATTTAAGAATAATGTTAAAAAATGGAATAATTTATTGACCATTTATAGTGTATGTGGTATTATTGGTTTGTAAACCAATTAAATAATAAAGGAGGTTTTCTTTGGCAAGGTCTGGAAACAAGGAAGAATCAAAGAGGCGTATACTTTCTGCTTGTGTAAAGTTGTTTATTGAAAAAGGATTTCATAACACAACTATGGCAGAAATTTTAAGGGAATCAGGTACGACAAGCTCAACATTTCAAAATATTTTTCGTACAAAAGACGGAGTTATACTGGAATTGACAGAATTTATGTTTGACAACCAGTTTGCATCGGCAAGAAATGTTAGTGACAGCCTACCATTGGTTTATATATATGCAGTAGAAACGTGCATACAGATGACGCTTGTAGAGCTTAACGAAAATTTGAGGGATATTTACGTTGAGACTTATTCAAATGGGCGTACTATGGAGTATGTATTTGAGCGAACATCTGTGGAACTTTATAAGATATTTAAACAATATAATCCTAGCTATTCTGAAAGTGATTTTTATGAAATGGAAATAGGAACAGCCGGTATAATGCGTAATTATATGAAGAAGAAATGCGATTTATATTTTACTCTTGAAAAGAAAATAGCACGTTTTCTTGATATGAGTTTAAATGTTTATAATGTTCCAAAAGATGAAAGAGAAAAGATTATTGCATTTGTGCTTAGTATTGATATACGTAAAGAGGCAAACCAAATTATGCAAAAACTTTTTAAATCATTGGCTATGCACTTTGATTTTGAACTTGGGGAAAATTAAATAAAGGAGGTATCTTATGAGGATTAAGAAATTAGGTTTTTTAATGTTTACTTTTGTAGTTGCTATGATGTTTATTCAGGTGGTATATGCTGATACAACATCTGAACAGCACACGCATTGTTTTTGTGGCAAAACAGATTGTAATAATGGGAAACAGCATAGTATCTTAGCAAGTAAAGAAATAACTTATACTCCATTTGACGGTACTACACAAATAGCGTATGACAGCAATAGATGTGCATATATCTATTTGACAAAAGATGTAACTCTTTCTGGTAGCATAGGGGCAACAAATGCTACATTGTACATCTGTTTAAATGGACATAAGTTAAGTTCTTCAAATTTAAGTTCGCCTATTATCAATAACTTGAAAAATTTAGTTATTTGTGATTGTGTTGGTAATGGCGAAATTGGAAACAGAGGTACAAGCGAATCACCAGCAATACAGGCGATAAATATTGCAACCAATTGTAATGCATATTTATATGGTGGTAAAATAGCTAACAATATAACAAATTGTAGTGGTGCTGGCATATTTGTAGCTAAAAGTGCTAATTTATATATGTATGGTGGTACTGTTGCAAATAATAAGTCAACACAAAATGGTGGTGGTATTGCAACAGAAACCGGTACAATCAATGTATTAGGTGGTACTATTGATAGCAATATTGCATCTAATGGTGGTGGCTTGAGTGTAGCTAAAAAGGGCAAAATAAATATAAGTGGTGGCAGTGTTTCTAATAATGTGGCATCTGGTTTTGGTGGTGGAATATATGCCTATGGTTCTACCAGCAGTAATCGTGTTACTGCTAATATATCAGGAAATACAGAAATTATTGGCAATGCCTCAGGTGGAAATGGCGGAGGTATTGGAACTAAGGACTATGCAACTGTTAACGTAAGTGGTGGTACTATAAAGGAGAATAAGGGTGCAAATGGTGGCGGTATACTGGTATACAGTAAATGGTGCTACTTCACTCTTTCTAATTGTTCTATTATAGGAAATACTACAACAGGAAAAGGTGGAGCTATCTATCAGAACGGAAGTTTAGATGTTTCAAATAAAGTTCTGATATACGGGAATAAATACGTATCAAGTGATGGCAAAACAACATCAAATAATAATGTACAGTTGATTTTAAGTAAACCTATTACATGTGGTGCAGGTGGACTTAGTTCAAATTCAATGATTTATGTAACTTTGGATAATAAAAGTAGTGCTATTACAGGTGCGTTCAATGAAGATTGTAGTAGCCAAATAATATCAGACGATAAGAATTATTTTGTTGCATATGATAAAACAAGTAAAACACATTCATTAACACAGCATACACATTGTATTTGTGGCAAAACTGATTGTGATGATACATCAGTTGGTCATAGTATTTTAGAGAAAAAGGGTGTTGTTTATAAAGCTTTTGATGGTACAGATGAGATTGAGTATGATGCTAATAATTGTGCCTATATTGCTTTACCAAAAGATGTAACACTTTCTAATAGTTTAGGCAAAGAAGGAGCTACATTGTACATCTGTTTAAATGGACATAAGTTAAGTTCTTCTAATTTAGAAGCACCTATTATTAACAATTTAAAGAATTTAGTTATTTGTGACTGTGTTGGTACTGGCGAAATTGGAAACAGAGGTACTGATGACTCACCGGCTGTACAGGCAATAAATATTGCAAATGATTGTAATGTTTATGTGTACGGTGGTAGTATAGCTAACAACATAACAAATTCTAATGGTGCAGGTGTGCTATTGGGCGATAGTGCTAGTTTTTATATGTACGGTGGCAGTGTTAAGAACAATAAAACTACTCAAAACGGTGGAGGTATAAGCGTTCAACCTAGTAGCTCCGGTGGGGTTTATTTATACAACGGAGAGATTAGTGATAACTCTGCTGTAAATGGTGGTGGTATCTATTTTGACAATGGATACAACTTTAATATGAGTGGTGGAGAAATTAAAAATAATAGTTCTACTGAAAGTGGTGCAGGTATATCTATATTGGGCAATATGAATGCCTACATTTCAGGTGGTAGTATTTATGAAAATGTTTGCACATCAAACGGTGGTGGTATCTTTGCAACAGACTACAATGCTAAGGTTATTATAACTGGTGGTACAATAACTAAAAATACAGCTATGTGGGGTGGAGGTATATATTTATTTAATGCAGCTCAGATGACAATGTCTGATTCAGCTGTGATTTCTGAAAATACTGCTAATTCAAATGGTGGTGGCGTATTCTTAAATCAGAGTGCAAATGTATCAGGTGTTGGAATTGTAAAGCCTACACTTACAATGACAGGTGGCAACATTGAAGGAAATACTGCAACCGGTAATGGTGGTGGTATTTGTGAAGCTAGAGGTAGCGTAGTTGATATATCTGGTGGTACAGTAAAAAATAATAAGTCTAGCCATGGTGCAGGAATTTTTATAGGTGATGTATCAAATGCAACATTTAGTGATGGTGTAATAACTGGAAATACAGCTACAGGATATGGTGGTGTATATGCTTGTGAATCAAGAGAAACAACATTCACAATGACAGGTGGTAACATTAATGAAAATACTGCTATCTATGGTGGTGCTATTAGTTTAGAAAAAGCTACAGTTAATATTACAGGTGGCTATATAGATAGCAATGTTGCTACTGAAGGTGGTGGATGTCATGTGCGTAATGGTGGAAAATTAAACATTACTGACGGAAACCTTATGAATAATACTGCTACTGAGGGTGCAGGTGTATATGCCTATGGCAATAATGAGTATAATAGGGTTATAGTGACCATATCAGGCAATACCGAAATTATGAATAATATTGCAACTGGCAACGGTGGTGGTATTGGAACTAAAGATTATGTGACTATCAATTTAAGCGATGGAATGGTAAGGGATAATGAAGCTTTAAATGGTGGTGGTGTTTATATGGATAATACAAACACTAACGTTAATCTTTCTAATTGTTTTATTGGAGGCAATAGAGTAAGTGGCAATGGTGGTGGTATTTACCACAATGGAAATTTAGATGTTTCAGAAATTGTACAGATATATGGAAATAAATGTATGACAAGTGATGATGAAACAGCATCAAATAACAATGTGTATTTGACTTCTGGCAAAACTATCACAAATAACTCGGGCGAATTAGGTAACGATTCTTATATTTATGTAACTGTAATAGATAAAGAAAATGCTTTTACAGGCGTATTTAATGAGGATTTAAGTGACCGTATAGTATCAGATGATAAGGCATATGTTGTAGTATATGATGCTACAAGCAAAACTTATGGTTTGGCACAGGCTGTTTGTATAACATTAGACCCTAAAAATGAATATGAAGGACCGGTAGAATGTTATATTCAAAAGGGTACAGTATTCTCTAAACCTGAATATGAACCGATGTATGACAATTACCGTTTCATTGGTTGGTACAAAGACGGAGTGCGTTATGATTTTAGCAAAGTTGTAAATGAAGATATTATTTTAACAGCAGAATGGATAAAGAGTGATTCTGCACCAGTAGAGCTTACAAAAGAGGGGTATGCTGTATCAGGTGTAACATGTTCTGGCACTCTTTATATTGCTAGTTATGGGGAAAAGGAGCTTATTAGTGCAAAGGCTGTTCCGGTAAATGGCGATGTTAAAGGTACTTTTGCTGATATAGGTCTTGATACAACAGGTGCAATTAGCATTTCAGCATATCTTTGGGAAAATAATATGGCACCTTTAAGTGAAACTGTAAGTATAAAGCTAAATTCATAAGCTTTGTGTGATATTTTATTTATATGAGGAGGAATTCCAATGAAAAAACTTATTTCTGTTCTGATTATAATATCTACATTTGCTAGTATGTCAACCAATATATACGCTAATACATCAGTTAATATAGAAAAGGCACAGCAATCTTCTACAGGGGAAGTTAATATTGAATGTAGCATAACTAATCCTAATTCAACACAAAATATTACAGTTTTATCTTGTGAAATGGGAGATAAAACATATTCAAAGGAAATTATAAATATTGACCAATTTACGGCAGATATTTCTTCTGATAATAAATTTACATTTAATTTTATGCCCTCTTGGTGGGTAGATACAAATAAGGTGTATATTGTCAGAGTAGGAGGCGACAGTATTGATACTCCTGATAGTATGATTATAGCCTTCTATGATGGAAAGGTATATAAAGCAGGGGATATTGATGGTAATGGTGATATAAATAAAACAGATGCTGCATTGTTACTTAAATATTTAAGTGGTTCTTTGAAGTTGAATAGTCGACAGATGGCAGCAGCTGATGTTAATAGTGATACAAATGTTGACCTTACTGATGCGATAAAAATTGTAGATATATCTTCTAAAGTCAGAATTGATTAAATTGTTAAAAAGGTGTGTAGAGTTTTCTATGCACCTTTTTGTGAATATAAAAGAAAAATTAACCGAGTTAATTTGTTTTAAAAGCGAATTGAAGTGTTGTATTTACTTTAGAGTAGATATATAATATATTTTGAAATTGTATTTAATATAGGAGATGATAACTTGGAGAGAGAAAAATGGATTGATATGGGGAAAGGTATAGCCATATTGTCTGTTATCTTTGGACATTTATCATCTTTAAATTCTAAAAATAGTATTTACTTATTAGTATATGCTTTTCATATGCCTATATTTTGGATAATATCTGGAATGTTGCTATATGGAAAAAATTATGACGATATTCCTATGTTAGAAGTAATAAAAAAGAAAGCAAAATCTATTATGTATCCCTATATCATATTTAGTTTAATCATAATAGCTTATAATTATATAGGTTTAAATTTGAATTTGGTGTCAAAAAGCCAATTTAAATTAGTGGTTAAAAATTCTGTGTATTTTAGGGGTATGAATTGCTTATGGTTTTTGCCTGTATTGTTTGTTGCTGAAATAGTTTTTATATATTTAATTAAACACAGAAAAAATATGGTGTTATGGGGGATAATATTTGCTGTTATAGCAACATTAATAGCTGTATTCCTTTCAAAAACTGAACTGTTTAAAGAAAATCCAATGAAAACATACAAAAAATATGTATTAATAATTCCTAAAGTCTGTTTTGCTCTATCTTTTATATCTTTAGGGTATACAATAAAGGAATATTTTAAAATAATAAAAAAAATTTGGGTATTATTTGCTTTAATAGGTGTAAGTGTAAGTTACTATATTATAAGAGTTTATCACAAGAAAACAGATATAAATTACTGTGTAATACATAGTCCGAAAGTATTTTGGGTATGTGCCATAATAATTTCAGTTTCGATACTTATAATTTGTAAGGTACTGGAGAAGAATAAAATACTGGAGTATTTTGGAAAAATGAGTTTACTTATAATGTGCACTCACAGGACCTTTAATTTAACGGATTTGAGCCAATATATTGTATCAAGAGTAGGAGTTTCTTCCTATTATATAGGGGTTAATATATGCCTTGAATTTTTAGGAGTAGTTTTACTTGATATAATTATTATAGAATTGATAAACAGAAAGATGAAGTATTTGATTTCTTATGATGAATTGAAACAAGTTATAAAAAGATTGTTTGGCAATATTTGTATTAAGGATTTAATAAGATGAATTTAACGTTGGAGGATTAATATGGACGTAAGACAAAAGGTGTATGATTATCTTAATGAAATGGGAATTGAATATACAGTTGATGAACACGAAGCTGTTTATACAATAGAAGAAGTTGATAAGATGGGTGTATTTAATAAGGGAGTAGGTTGCAAGAATTTATTTCTCAGAGATGGAAGTGGCAAAAGACATTTCCTTTTAATAGCTGAAGAACATAAACAGGTAAATATAAAAGATGTTCAGCATCAAATAGGTTCTAGCAGACTTTCATTTGCATCTCAAGAGAGATTACACAAGTACTTAAATGTAGAAGCAGGTTCAGTTTCTCCTTTTGGAATATTAAATGATGAAAACTGCGATGTAGAGGTTGTGTTTGATAAAGGTCTTGTAGGTGAAAAGTGTTTAGGTTTTCACCCTAACTTAAATACAGCTACTGTGTGGATTAGCTTTGATGATATTAAAAAGGTAATAGAAAAGCATGGTAATGATATAATGTATGTTAATCTTTAATTTATAGAAGAAAAATTGCCATTTTATTATTAAAATAGGGTACAGGTAAAGATGCACAAAAGCTAGGTTGTGTTTTTGTGAAAAATTGTAGATTAATTTTGTAAAAAAAATAAAAAAATGCTTGCACTCTGGCTTAAACTATTGTATAATACATATTGTTGTGACATAGGAGCGATGATGCAGAGGTTGCCTAGAGATAGGGTTTTCTGCGGAGCGATGTCCAGTTCAAGAAACCGGGCGACAAGGTCAGAGTGCTAAATAATGAATTGTGAGTTTCATATGGGATATTATGCCCGCGTTGCGATGAAACACGCAGATGAGTTGTGCAGTCACCACTTGTCGTACTAGAAAATCTAAAAAGTGCGAAAAGGAGGGGACTTTTTTTATGGCTAATCAGAAGATTAGAATCAGTCTTAAGTCTTTCGATCACAAATTGATCGACCAGTCAGCTTCTCAGATTATTGAGACTGCTAAGAAAACAGGTGCTAAGGTTAGCGGACCTATTCCACTTCCTACTAAGAAGGAAGTTGTAACAATCCTTAGAGCTGTACACAAGTACAAGGATTCAAGAGAACAGTTCGAACTTAGAACTCATAAGAGATTGATTGATATTTTACAGCCAACTAGCAAGACTGCAGATGCTTTAAGCAGACTTGATTTACCAGCTGGTGTTGATATCACTTTAAAGATGATTTAAGACTTGATATTAAAAAAAGTTTTACACAAAATTTGGTTTATATAAGTTGCCTTATGTAGACCTAGAATGATTATCCCAATCGGGACAATCCGCTGTAGAGTTTATAATGGAGGTTAAGATTTATGCAAAAAGCTATTATTGCAAAGAAAATCGGTATGACACAGATTTTTGCAGAGAATGGTTTACTTATTCCAGTAACAGTTCTCGAAGCAGGTCCTTGTGTTGTTACTCAGAAGAAGACAGTTGAAAACGACGGATACGAAGCTATCCAGGTTGGTTTCGGCGAAGTAAAGGTTAATAAGGTTATTAAGCCTATGAAGGGTCACTTTGATAAGGCTGGCGTAGAACCTAAGAAGGTTTTAAAGGAATTCAGATTAGATGATACTTCAAACTATGAAGTAGGTGCTGAAATCAAGGCTGACGTATTTGCAGCAGGCGACAAGGTTGACGTAACTGGCGTTTCTAAGGGTCATGGTTACCAGGGTCCTATTAAGAGACACGGACAGTCAAGAGGACCTATGGGTCACGGTTCTAAGTTCCACAGAGCTGTTGGTTCATTAAGTTCTGCCACTACTCCTGGTAAGGTTAAGAAGGGTAAGAAGATGGCAGGTCACATGGGTTCAGTTAAGGTTACAATCCAGAACCTTGAAGTTGTAAGAGCTGACGCAGACAAGAACTTATTACTCATTAAGGGTGCTGTTCCAGGTCCTAAGAATGCAGTTCTTGTTATTAAGAATAGCGTAAAGGCTAATTAATCTTTACGAAAGGAGGAAGACCGATAATGGCAAACGTAAAAGTATTCAACATGAGCGGTAGCGAAGTTGGTTCAATAGAATTAAATGACAGCATTTTTGCTGTAGAAGTTAATACACATGTTATGCATCAGGCAGTTGTACAGTATCTTGCAAACAAGAGACAGGGTACACAGAGTGCTTTAACTCGTGCAGAAGTTCGCGGAGGCGGTAGAAAGCCTTGGAGACAGAAGGGTACAGGTAGAGCTAGACAGGGTTCAACACGTTCACCACAGTGGACTGGCGGTGGTGTTGTATTCGCTCCAAAGCCAAGAGATTACTCTTTCAAGCTTAACAAGAAGGTTAAGAGATTAGCGTTAAAGTCTGCTTTAACTACTAAGGTAAATGACGGTAAGTTCGTAGTAGTTGACGAAATCAATTTACCAGAAATGAAGACTAAGGAAATGGTTAAGGTATTAAACAACCTCAACGTAAACAAGTCTTTAGTTGTTCTTGAAGATGCAAACGAAAAGGCAGTTGTAGCTGCAAGAAATATCCCTACTGTAAAGACAGCTTCAGTAAGCACAATCAATGTATACGATATCTTAAAGTATGATTCAGTTGTTGTTACTAAGGCAGCAGTAGAGAAGATTGAGGAGGTGTACGCATAATGGCTAATATCAAGTATTATGACGTTATTTTAAAGCCAGTTATTACTGAAAAGTCAATGAACGAAATGGCTAACAAGAAGTACGCTTTCTATGTTCATCCAGAAGCTACTAAGATTGACATCAAGCAGGCTGTTGAAAAGATGTTTGAAGGCACTAAGGTAGCAAGTGTTAACACAATGAATATTTCAGGTAAGACTAAGAGACGTGGCTATACTTTCGGTAAGACAAACAACAGAAAGAAAGCTATTGTTCAGCTTACAGCAGAAAGCAAGGAAATCGAAATTTTCCAGGGTATGTAATTAATTGACGGATAGACACACGATTGAGTGTGATAATTTTTGATAAAGGAGTGTAAAAAATGGGTATTAAGAGATTTAAACCTTATACACCTTCAAGAAGACAGATGACAGTTTCTGACTTCTCTGAAATCACTAAGTCTACTCCTGAAAAAAGCCTCGTAGTTCACATTAAGACTACTGCAGGTCGTAACAATCAGGGTAAGATAACAGTTCGTCACATCGGTGGCGGTGCTAAGAAGAAGTATAGATTAATCGACTTCAAGAGAAATAAAGATGGTATTCCTGGTGTTGTAGCAGCAATCGAATACGATCCAAATAGAACAGCTAATATCGCTTTAATCAACTACGCTGATGGTGAAAAGAGATACATTCTTGCTCCAAACGGTTTAAAGGTTGGTACAACAATCATGAGCGGTGCTGAAGCTGAAGTTAGAGTTGGTAACGCATTACCATTAAGTGCTATTCCAGTTGGTTCTGAAATTCACAACATTGAAATGGTACCAGGTGCAGGCGGACAGTTAGTTCGTTCAGCAGGTAACGTTGCTCAGTTAATGGCTAAGGATGCTAAGTATGGTACAGTTAGATTACCATCTGGCGAAATGAGATTATTACCAGTTAAGTGTAAGGCTACAATTGGTCAGGTAGGTAATATCGACCACGAACTTATCAACATTGGTAATGCAGGTAAGAAGAGACACATGGGTATCAGACCTACAGTTCGTGGTTCTGTTATGAACCCTAACGACCATCCACACGGTGGTGGTGAAGGTAGAGCTCCTATCGGTCGTCCAGCTCCTTGTACTCCATGGGGTAAGCCAGCTCTTGGTTATAAGACAAGAAAGAAGCATAAAGCAAGCAACAAGTATATAGTTCGTAGTAGACATAAATAATAGGAGGACCTAAAATGAGTAGATCACTTAAAAAAGGACCATTCTGTGACGAACACCTTATGAAGAAGGTAGAAGCTCAGAATGCAGCCAATACAAAGGATGTTATAAAGACTTGGTCTCGCCGTTCTACTATTTTCCCAGAAATGATTGGTCACACAATTGCCGTTCATGATGGTAGAAAGCACGTTCCTGTATTCGTTACAGAGGATATGGTAGGTCACAAGTTAGGCGAATTCGCTTTAACAAGAACTTACAGAGGTCACGGTAAAGACGCAGAGAAAAAGTCAGGCGCTAGATAATAAACAATTGTTGGAAGGAGGGAACCTTAAATGGCAAAGGGACATAGAAGCCAGGTAAAGAAAGCTAGAAATGAGCAGAACAAGGACAGACGTCCACAGGCTCATGTAAAGTTCGTAAGAATTTCTGATACAAAGGCTAGAATCGTTTTAGACCAGATTAAGGGTAAAGGCGTTATTGAAGCTATGGGTATTTTAAAGTACTCTCCAAGATACGCTGCCGAAATTATTGAAAAGGTTTTAAAATCTGCTATTGCTAATGCAGTAAATAATAATGAATTAGACGAGAATAATCTTTATGTTGCAGATGTTGTAGCTAATCAGGGACCAACTCTTAAGAGAATTCGTCCAAGAGCTCAGGGTAGAGCATACAGAATTAACAAGAAGACTGCTCACATCTCAATATATTTAGATGAGAAGAAATAAGGAGGTCAACCATGGGTCAGAAAGTAAATCCACATGGATTAAGAGTTGGCATTATCAAGGATTGGGATTCAACTTGGTACGCTGATAAGAAGGACTACGCTAACTTCTTAGTTGAAGACAATAAGCTTAGAACTTTCGTTAAGAACAAATTAGCAAACTCAAGTGTTGCTAAGGTTGCTATCGAAAGAACAAACGAAAGAGTTAAAATTACAGTATATACATCAAAGCCTGGTATCGTAATCGGTAGACAGGGTTCTGCAATTCAGGAATTAAGTGCTGAACTTCAGACAATGACTAGCCAGAAGGTTATGGTTAACATTGAAGAAATTAAGAGACCTGAAACAAGCAGCCAGTTAGTAGCAGAAGATATTGCAAGACAGCTTGAAAATCGTGTAACTTTCCGTCGTGCAATGAAGAAGGCTATGCAGACAGCTATGAAGTTTGGTGCTAAGGGTATCAAGACTACTTGTAGCGGTAGACTTGGCGGTGCTGAAATGGCTCGTACAGAAACATACCATGAAGGTACTATTCCTCTTCAGACTTTAAGAGCAGATATCGATTATGGTTTTGCAGAAGCTAACACTACTTATGGTAAGATTGGTGTTAAGGTTTGGATTTACAAAGGTGAGGTTCTTCCTGCGAAGAAAGTTGCAGAAGGGAGTGTTCAGTAATGTTAATGCCTAAGAGAGTTAAAAGACGTAAGCAGTTTAGAGGCCGTATGAGAGGTCAGGCTTTAAGAGGCAACAAGATTACTTACGGTGATTACGGTATTGTGGCTTTAGAGCCATGCTGGATCAAGTCTAACCAGATTGAAGCAGCCCGTATCGCAATGACAAGATATATTAAGCGTGGTGGTCAGGTTTGGATTAAAATCTTCCCTGATAAGCCTGTTACAGCTAAGCCAGCCGGTACAAGAATGGGTTCTGGTAAAGGTGCTCCTGAATATTGGGTAGCTGTTGTTAAGCCAGGTAGAGTTATGTTTGAAATTGCAGGTGTATCTGAAGAAGTTGCAAGAGAAGCTTTAAGACTTGCTGTTCATAAGTTACCTATCAAGTGCAAGATCGTTTCACGCGCTGACCAGGAAAAGGAGTGTGACAAGAATGAAAACTAAGGAGTTTATTGAAGAATTAAATTCAAAGACTGTTGCTGAGTTAAATAACGATTTAGTAGAAGCTAAGAAGGAATTATTTAACTTAAGATTTCAGAATGCCACTAACCAGTTGAGCAACACTTCAAGAATTACATTAGTTCGTAAGAATATTGCTAGAATTCAGACAGTTTTGACTCAGAAGGAAAAGGCTCTTTAATATTTGCATAATGGAAGGAGGAAGTTTCAAGTGGAAAGAAATCTTCGTAAAACAAGAATTGGTAAAGTAATTAGCAACAAGATGGACAAGACAATCGTTGTTGCAGTTGAAAATAACGTAAGACATCCATTATACAAGAAGATTGTAAAGACAACTTACAAGTTAAAGGCTCACGATGAGAATAATGAGTGTCAGATTGGTGATAAAGTAAAGGTTATGGAAACTAGACCTTTATCTAAGGATAAGAGATGGAGACTTGTTTCTATCGTAGAAAAGGTTAAGTAATTCCTGAATATAAGGAGGAAACACAATGATTCAGCAGGAAAGCAGATTGGCTGTCGCAGACAACTCAGGTGCTAAAGAATTATTATGTATCAGAGTATTAGGCGGCTCAACAAGAAGATATGCTAATATTGGTGATGTTATAGTTGCTACTGTTAAAGATGCAACACCAGGCGGCGTTGTTAAGAAGGGCGAAGTAGTCAGAGCTGTTGTTGTTAGAACTGTAAAGGGTACTCACAGACCAGATGGTTCTTACATCAAGTTCGATGAAAATGCAGCTGTAATTATCAAAGAAGATAAAAACCCTAGAGGTACTCGTATTTTTGGACCTGTTGCAAGAGAGCTCAGAGAGAAGCAGTATATGAAGATATTGTCTCTTGCACCTGAAGTATTATAATAGGAGGTAAGGGTCAGTATGAAGATTAAAAAAGGCGATAAAGTTCAGATTATTGCAGGTAAGGATAAAGGCAAGTCAGGTAAGGTTATCCAGGTTATTACAAAGAGCAACAAGGTAGTTGTTGAAGGTGTTAACCAGGTTAAGAAGAACGTAAAGGCTAGCCCACAGAATCCAAACAGCGGTATTATTACTAAAGAAGCAGCTATTGACGTATCTAACGTAATGCTTTTACACGAAGGCAAGCCTACCAGAGTTGGTTACAAGGTTACAGATGGTGTAAAGCAGAGAATTGCTAAGTCAACTGGCGAAGTAATCGACTAATCTGGGAAGGAGGTAACTAAACGTGAACGCTTTTAAGGAATATTATGTTAATGAAGTAGTACCAGCAATGGTAGCTAAATTCTCATACAAGAATATTATGGAAGTTCCAAAGATTGAAAAAATCGTTATCAACATGGGACTTGGTGAAGCAAAAGATAACTCTAAGGCTATCGACAATGCAGTAAATGATATGACTATCATTTCTGGTCAGAAGCCAATCGTAACTAAGGCAAGAAAGTCTATTGCCAATTTCAAACTTCGTGAAGGTATGCCTATCGGTTGTAAGGTAACTTTAAGAGGTGAAAAGATGTACAGCTTTGCAAGTAAGCTCATCAACATCGCTCTTCCTCGAGTTCGTGACTTCCGTGGTGTAAGTGCTAACTCTTTCGATGGTAGAGGTAACTACACATTAGGTATCAAGGAACAGTTAATGTTCCCTGAAATTCAGTTTGATAAGATTGATAAAATCAGAGGTATGGATATTGTATTTGTAACAACAGCTAATACTGATGAAGAAGCAAGAGAGCTTCTTAGATTATTCGGTATGCCATTTAAGAAATAAGGAGGAGAAAACAATTATGGCTAAGACATCAATGAAGGTTAAGCAAGCAAAAAAACCTAAGTTTTCAACTCAGAGCTATACTCGTTGCAGAATTTGCGGTAGACCACATGCTTACTTGAGAAAATTCGGTATTTGTAGAATTTGTTTCCGTGAATTAGCGTACAAGGGTGAAATCCCTGGAGTAAAGAAGGCCAGCTGGTAATTGAAAGGAGGTTTTTTCAAATGTCAATGAGTGATCCTATTGCAGATATGCTCACTAGAATTAGAAATGCTAACACTGCTAAGCACGATACAGTAGAAATGCCTTGCAGTAAGATGAAAGAGGCTATTGCTGATATCCTCGTTAAGGAAGGCTATGTAGCAGGTTATGAAGTTATAGAAGACGGCGTTAAGAAGACAATGCGCATTACATTAAAGTATGGTGCCAACAAGAACGAAAAGGTTATTTCAGGTATCAAGAGAATTTCTAAGCCAGGTCTTAGAATTTATGCTAACAAGGATGAGTTACCAAGAGTTTTAGGCGGTATGGGTACAGCTATTGTTTCTACTAACAAGGGTGTTATCACTGATAAGGAAGCCAGAAAGCTCGGCGTTGGCGGCGAAGTTATCGCCTTCGTATGGTAATAGAAGGAGGTAAATTGAATGTCACGTATTGGTAAATTACCTGTTGCTATTCCTGCCGGCGTAGAAGTTAAGCTTGAGGAAGGTAACGTGATTACAGTTAAGGGCCCTAAGGGTACTTTAACTCGTAAATTAGTAGATGATTTAGATATTAAGGTTGAAGGTTCAGAAGTTATTGTAACAAGACCTAGCGACTTAAAGAGATATAAGTCTTTACATGGTTTAACTAGAACACTTATTTTCAACATGGTTGAAGGTGTTACAAATGGTTATACTAAGGAACTCGAAATCAACGGTGTTGGTTACAGAGCAGCAAAGGCTGGTAAGAAGTTAACTTTAACTCTTGGCTACTCTCACCCAGTAGAAATGGAAGACCCTGAAGGTATCGAAACTAAGGTTGACGGTAACAAGATTACTGTAAGCGGTATCGACAAGGAAAAGGTTGGTCAGTTCGCAGCTGAAATCAGAACTAAGAGACCACCAGAACCATACAAGGGTAAAGGTATTAAGTACACAACTGAAACTATCAGACGTAAGGTTGGTAAGACTGGTAAGAAATAATAAAGGAGTGAATGTGCAATGATTAGAAAGCCATCACGTGCTGTAGCTAGAGCAAAGCGTCATTACAGACTTCGTAATAACATTTCAGGTACAGCTCAGAAACCTAGATTAGCAGTATTTAGATCAAACATGCATATCTATGCACAGATTATTGATGATACAGTAGGCAACACAATTTGTGCTGCATCAACTATGGAAGCTGACGTTAAGAGCAAGGTTGAATTTACAAACACTGTAGAAGCTGCTAAAGTTGTTGGCGAAACAGTAGCTAAGAAGGCTATTGAAAAAGGTATTAAAGAAGTAGTTTTTGATAGAGGCGGTTTTGTTTATACAGGCAAAATCCAGGCTTTAGCTGACGCAGCAAGAGAAGCCGGCTTACAATTCTAATAAGGAGGGGAACACATGAGAACAAAAATCGATACTAGCGCTCTCGATTTAAGGGATAACGTAGTTACCATTAAGAGAGTAACAAAGGTAGTTAAAGGTGGTCGTACTATGCGTTTCGCTGCTTTAGTAGTAGTAGGCGACGGTAATGGTCACGTAGGCGTAGGCTTAGGTAAGGCAACTGAAATCCCTGATGCTATCCGCAAGGGTAAGGATGATGCAATCAAGAATATCATCAAGGTTGACTTAAATGAAAATGGTAGTCTTTACCATGAAATTTATGGTAAGTTCGGTGGAGCAACAGTTCTTTTAAAGCCAGCTCCAGAAGGTACTGGTATCATCGCAGGTGGTCCAGCTCGTGCCGTTCTTGAACTTGCAGGTTTCAAAAATATCAGAACAAAGTCTTTAGGTTCTCGTAATAAGAGAAATGTAGTTAGTGCTACAATCGACGGTTTAGCAAATTCAACTTCTCCAGAGAAGATTGCTAAGCTTAGAGGCAAGACTGTTGAAGAAATTCTTGGTTAAGGGGGATATTGAGATGTTAAAAATTACATTAGTAAAGTCTACAATAGGTGCAATCCCTAAACATAGAAAGACTGTTCAGGCTCTCGGCTTGAACAAGCTTCACTCAACTGTTGAGCAGCAGGACAATGCTGCAATTAGAGGTATGCTTAACCAGGTTAAGCACCTTGTAAAGGTAGAGGAAATTTAATTTAAGGAGGTGTACCTAAATGTTTTTAAATGAATTAAAGCCAGCTGACGGCGCAAAGACAAAGAAGTTCCGTAAGGGTAGAGGTCACGGTTCAGGCAACGGTAAGTTTGCAGGTAGAGGTCGTGACGGTCAGAAGTCTCGTTCAGGTGGTGGCGTAAGACCAGGTTTCGAAGGTGGTCAGATGCCATTATATAGAAGAATTCCTAAGAGAGGTTTCACTTGCATTAATTCTAAGAACATCGTTGCTATCAACTTAGCTCTTTTAGATGTATTTAACGACGGCGACGTAGTTGATATCAAGGCATTACAGTCTAAGGGTCTTGTATCTAACCCAAGAGATGGCGTTAAGATCTTAGGTCAGGGCGAAATCACAAAGAAACTTACAGTTCAGGTAAATTATTTCAGCGCTTCTGCAAAGGAGAAAATTGAAGCCGCAGGCGGAAAAGCTGAGGTGATTTAATTGTTTAGTACACTTAAGAACGCATTCAAAGTTAAGGAAATACGTGCTAAGTTATTGAATATGTTAATAGTATTGGTAATAGTGCGTTTGGGTACTTTTATTCCGGTGCCGGGTATTAATATTAATGCCCTGCATAATGCCGGTGCTAGCGATACTCTCTACTCACTTATTACCGGAGGTAACTATGGTACAATATTCGCTATGGGTATTGGACCATACATTACTGCCTCTATCATTATGCAGCTTTTAACAGTTGCTATTCCAAGATTGGAACAGATACAAAAAGATGGTGAAGAGGGAAGAAAAAAGATTTCTCAGTACACTAGAGTGATGTCTGTTGCATTGGCGTTCTTACAGGGTGCCGGACAGGTGTACACAATTCACAGTGCTTTTAAAAACCCTAACTGGTATGTTTATATTGTAGCTCTGTTTACAATGGTTTCCGGTACTATCTTTATTATGTGGTTAGGCGAAAAATTAACTGAAATAGGTATTGGTAATGGTGCATCATTCATCATCTTTGCTAATATCCTTTCTGGTTTAGGTACTGGAGTTAATAGCCTTATTACAGCTGCTTCAGGCAGTGCTATGGGTTGGGTTAAGATTGTAGTTATTCTCGCAATCTTATTCGTAGTTATGGTTTTCGTTGTTTTAGTTTCAGATGGCGAAAGACGTATTCCTGTACAGTATTCAAATAAACTTGCAGGTGGAAGTAGAATGATGGTTGGTGGACAGACTTCATTTATTCCTATTAAGGTAAATATTGCTGGTGTTATGTCTATCATCTTCGCTATTTCTATTTTACAGTTCCCATATACTATCAATCAGTTAATACAGAGTACAACTCTTTCTAAGATTTCAAATGTATTATCTACACACCATCCTGTAGGTGCAGTATTATATGTAATTCTTATTTTCTGTTTTACATTCTTCTATACTTCTTTTGCATTCAACCCAGTTGAAGTTGCAGAAAACATGAAGAAGAATGGTGGTTTTGTACCTGGTATTAGACCTGGTAAGCCTACATCTGATTATATCCAGAGAATAGTTGATAGAATTTCACTTATTGGTGCATTCGCTTATTCAATTATTGCTATGGTTCCAGTTGTATTAAACTGGGTAACAGGCGTAAATATGGGCTTCGGTGGTACAACATTACTTATCGTAACAGGCGTTGCTCTTGAAATTATCAAGCAGCTTGAATCACAGCTTGTTAAGAGACATTATACAGGTTTTTTAAATAAATAAGATTAAACTATATAAAGGAGCCGGGTCTCCCGGCTCTTTTTTAGGAGATGTATTAAATTATGAAATTAGTACTTATCGGTTGTCCAGGTGCAGGCAAGGGTACTCAGGCTAAGAAGCTTTCTAAGCACTACGGAATAGCTCATATTTCAACTGGTGATTTATTAAGAGAGCAGATGAAGCAGGGTACAGAACTGGGCAAAAAGGTTAGTGAAATAATGAATGCAGGCGGTCTTGTTTCTGACGAAATCGTTTCTGCAATGTTAGCTGAAAGAATTAAAGCTGATGACTGTAAGAATGGTTACATTCTTGACGGTTATCCAAGAAATGTATCTCAGGCAGAAGGTCTTGATGCTATTACAGGTCCTCTTGATAAGGTTGTTTGTATTGATGTTGATGATAACATTATTGTTGACAGAATGACAGGCAGAAGAGGTTGCCCAAAGTGTGGTTCAATGTACCACGTTAAGTATAATCCACCAAAGCAGGACGGCGTATGCGATGCTTGTGGTGAAGCTTTGATTCAGCGTAAGGATGATAATGAAGAAACAGTTAAGAATAGACTTAAGGTTTATCATGAAACAACTGCTCCAGTTATTAACTATTACGATGAAAAAGGTTTGTTGGTTAAAATTAACGGCGTAGGCGATATTGATGAAATATTTAATGCCGTTGTTAATGCCTTAGAGGATAAATAGTAATGTCTATTACGATAAAGAAGGAAAGTCATATTGAGAAGATGCGTATTGCTGGTAGAATTACTGGTGAAACACTTAACTTAATTGAAAAGAGTATCCGTCCCGGTATAACAACTAAGGAATTGGATAGAATTGCTGAAGAATATATTCGTTCTTGTGGGGCAGTTCCTTCTTTTAAGGGATTGTATGGCTATCCGGCCTCAATTTGTGCCTCAGTTAATGAACAAGTCGTTCATGGTATTCCGTCAGGCAATACTGTTTTAAAAGAGGGCGACATTATTTCAATAGATACTGGAGCATATATCGATGGTTTTCATGGCGATGCTGCGAGAACATTCGGTGTAGGTCAAATTTCAGAACAAAGGCAACGACTTATTGATATTACAAAAGAAAGCTTCTTTGAAGGCGTTAAATTAGTAAAAGTAGGTAATTACTTGAACAAGGTATCAGCTGCTATTCAAGACTATGTTGAGAGTAATGGCTACGGCGTTGTTCGTGATTATGTTGGACATGGTATCGGACGTGATATGCACGAGGACCCAGAGATACCTAATTATAGAACAGGAAGACCGGGTCCAAAACTTGTAAAGGGTATGACACTTGCAATCGAGCCAATGGTAACTGTAGGTACTTATAAAGTACATACACTTCCTAATAGATGGACTGTTGTGACTAATGATGGCAGTGATTCAGCTCATTATGAGAATACTGTGCTGGTTACAGAGAATGAGCCTGAGCTATTAACCTTAGTATAAGAGGTGAAGGAATTGTTGAAAAAAGGTCAAATATGTTTCTCAAAGGCCGGTCATGATAAAGGTGGTGCGTTTATCGTATTGCACAGTGATGACACATACGCCTATATAGCAGACGGAAAGTTGAGAACACTTGAAAAACCAAAGAAAAAGAAGAAAATTCATATTCAGATTTCAAATGAAGTAAATTCTGAGATTGAAAATATGCTGGAGAATGAATTATATATTAATGATTCCCATATAAGAAAAGCTCTGGCAAAGTATAATAAAACTTGTAATTGATTTTAAGGAGGTAAAAAGCCTTGGCAAAAAATGACGTAATAGAAGTAGAAGGCACTGTCCTCGAGAAACTTCCAAATGCTATGTTTTCAGTTGAACTGGAAAATGGACATCAGATTCTTGCCCATATTTCAGGTAAGTTAAGAATGAACTTTATCAGAATAATACCAGGTGACAAGGTTAAAATTGAAATGTCACCATACGATTTGAGTAAAGGACGTATTACCTGGAGAGGTAAATGAAAGGAGAATTCAAATGAAGGTTAGACCATCAGTTAAACCAATGTGTGAAAAATGTAGAGTAATTAAGAGAAAGGGTGCAGTTAGAATTATCTGCGAAAACCCTAAGCATAAGCAGAGACAGGGCTGATATTTTAATATGCCCGGCATCTGTTACTATACAGATTATGGGACAGGGCTGGTGACAGCCCTGTGCTTATTTTTACGGAAAATAAAAAAATTAAATATTTTTCAAAAAAATGTAAAAAAACACTTGATTTATAAAAACAAGTGTGATATACTCAGTATTCGGTAAGTATTTTATTTTAGTGTATATAATATGGTTAGAAAGGGTTAATTGCCCTTAAAGGCCCAAGTACCGTTAGATGGGGAGCGGCTGCCCCTAGGTAACAGGTTATATCCTGTGCTAAAATTAAAATATCATACCGAAATTATTATAAGAAACTGTAATTTTATTACAAGAAAGAGGTGCAAAGAATGGCTCGTATTGCGGGTGTTGATTTACCTAGAGAAAAGCGTATTGAAATCGGCCTTACTTATGTATTCGGTATCGGACGTGCTAAGGCAGACAAGATTTTATCTATGACTGGTATTAATCCAGACACTAGAGTTAGAGACCTTACAGATGATGAAGTTGCAAAGATTAGAGAAGCTATCGATGAAACTCATACACTTGTTGAAGGTGATTTAAGAAGAGAAGTTGCTATGAACATCAAGCGACTTATGGAAATCGGTTGTTACAGAGGTATTCGTCACAGAAGAGGTCTTCCATGTAGAGGTCAGAAGACTAAGACAAACGCTAGAACAAGAAAAGGTCCTAGAAGAACTGTTGCGAACAAGAAGAAATAATTAATCAATGTAATTGATTTAAGGAGGTTAATTTAATGGCAAAGACAGTAAAGAAAGCTGCAGGCCGTAGACGTCGTGACAGAAGAGTTGTTGAACGTGGCCAAGCTCATATACAGTCAACTTTTAATAATACAATTGTTACTATTACAGATGCTGCTGGTAATGCTTTATCATGGGCAAGTGCTGGCGAATTAGGTTTCAGAGGTTCTAAGAAGTCTACTCCATATGCTGCACAGATGGCTGCTGAAAAGGCTGCAGGTGCTGCTAAGGATTATGGTTTAAAGACTGTTGAAGTATTCGTTAAGGGTCCTGGTTCAGGACGTGAAGCTGCTATCAGAGCTTTACAGACAGTTGGTCTTGACGTTACTATGATTAAGGATGTTACTCCTGTTCCTCACAATGGTTGTAGACCACCTAAGAGAAGAAGAGTTTAATTTTAATACAGTGTAGAATATATTTGTGGAGGTACATTATTAATGGCTAGAGATATGGGTCCTATCATTAAGAGATGCAGATACCTTGGTATTGAACCTAGTGTACTCGGCTCTTCTAAGAAGTTAGGCAATCGTAAAAGAAATATGCGCAAGTTAAGTGAATACGGCGTTCAGTTAAAGGAAAAGCAGAAGGTTAAGTTCATTTACGGCGTACTTGAAAAGCAGTTCAGAAACTACTATAAGAAAGCTGATAAGATGAACGGTATTACTGGTGAAAACTTACTTCAGCTTCTTGAAACAAGACTTGATAACGTAGTTTTCAGATTAGGCTATGGTCGTACTAGAAAGGAAGCAAGACAGGTTGTAAGACATAATCTTGTTACTGTAAACGGCAAGAAGGCTAACATCCCATCTATTCAGGTTAAGGTTGGCGATGTAATCGAAATTAAGGAAACTAAGAAGGACCTTGAAAGATTTAAGCAGGTTCTTGAAGTTACTTCAACTCGTATCGTTCCTGAGTGGTTATCTGCTGACCACGATAACCTCAAGGGTAGTGTTGTAACACTTCCAAAGAGAGAACAGTTAGATTTACCTGTAAACGAAACACTTATTGTCGAATTGTACTCTAAGTAATAATTGGCAAAGTATGGCTTTTGGTAAATGTTTTTTAACTATTTTTAAGGAGGTTGGGCTGAGTGTTTGAATTTGAAAAACCTCGTATCGAAATTGCAGAACAGAATGAGACTTACGGTCGCTTTGTAGTAGAGCCTTTAGAAAGAGGCTATGGTACTACTCTTGGTAATTCACTTAGAAGAATTTTACTTTCTTCATTACCTGGTGCTGCTGTAAGCAACGTAAAGATAGATGGCGTTCTTCACGAATTTAGCACTATTCCTGGTGTTAAGGAAGACGTTACTGAAATTATTTTGAATCTTAAAAATCTTGCTATTAAGAACAACAGCGAAAGCAATGAGCCAAAAATGGCTTACATCGACGCAAGTGGTGATTGTGAAGTTAAGGCTAGCGATATTAGAGTTGACTCTGATATCGAAATCCTTAACCCAGATTTACACATTGCTACTTTAAGCGGTGGTGCAGACAGCAAGCTTTTTATGGAAATTACCATAACAAAAGGTCGTGGCTATGTAGAAGCCTCTAAAAATAAAAGGGCTGACCAACCCCTTAGAATGATACCTGTAGACTCTCTTTATACTCCAGTTAGAAGAGTAAACTTTAAGGTAGAGGATACTCGTGTCGGTCAGATTACTGACTATGATAAACTTACTTTTGAAGTATGGACTGATGGTACAATCTCTCCTGATGATGCAGTAAGTTTAGGTGCTAAGATTTTAAATGAGCATTTGTGCTTATTTGTTGACTTGTCTGACAGTGCTAAAAATGCTGAAATTCTCGTTGAAAAAGAAGTTGGAACTAAGGAAAAGGTTCTTGAACAGAGTATTGAAGAACTTGACCTTTCAGTTCGTTCTTACAACTGTCTTAAGAGAGCTGGTATCAACACTGTTGAAGACTTGGCAAATAAGACTGAAGACGATATGATGAAGGTACGTAATCTTGGACGTAAGTCTTTAGACGAAGTACTTAAAAAGTTAGAAGAACTTGGATTGAGTTTAAGTCCAAGTGACGATTAAGGAGGATTAAGTTAATGGCTGGATATAGAAAACTTGGTCGTACAGCAAGTCAGCGTAAAGCATTGCTTCGTAACCAGGTAACTAATTTATTATACCATGGCAAGATTCAGACTACTGAAGCTAAGGCTAAGGAAATCAGAAGAATTGCTGAAAAGTTAATCACTCTTGCAGTTAAGGAAAAGGATAACTTCGATGAAGTAACTGTAACAGCAAAGGTTGCTAAGAAGGATTCTGATGGCAAGAGAGTAAAGAACGTTGTAGACGGTAAGAAGGTTACTGTTTTTGATGAAGTTGAAAAGACTATCAAGAAGGATCAGCCTTCAAGACTTAACGCTAGAAGAAAGATGTTAAGCTACTTCTACCCAGTAGTTGAAGCTCCTGCTAACGGCAGAAAGAAGAAGGCTAACACTAAGAACATTGATATGGCTAACCATATGTTCGAAGAAGTTGCTCCTAAGTATGCTGACAGAAATGGTGGCTACACTAGAATGATTAAGATTGGTGCTAGACGTGGTGACGGCGCTGAAGTTGTAATCATCGAATTAGTTTAATTTGAGTTTTTTGAGAGGATACGTTGTATCCTCTCTTTTTTTGTATAAAATAAATATGGGATAAATGGAAAATATTACATATAATGTTGCAAATTTATATTTATAAATATTATTTAAAATTCCACCTTGATTTATAATTTAATTCAGTAATACTTAATATTTACATATTAAGTGTTTTGTGATAAACTGAAATAAAGAGAGGTGGGATTTATATGAGATTATTAGATGTAATAAAAGGTAAAAATTCTAAAATATTTTGGCTTTCTAACATTATAACCATTATACTTGCCTATGGGTTTGCTATGTTTAATTGTACTATTGGTGTAGATGATGAAAATATAGCTCGTTCATTGGATTGGAGATTATTTGAAACAGGTCGTTTTGGGTTAAATATTATTAATTCTGTCTTTAATATCAGATATTTTGTTCCTACTTTTTATATGGTCACTTGTTTTTTGCTCATAGTATTTGCTAATCATATTTTGGTAAATTTATATAGGATTATTTCAAAGGGTAAATTTAATAATATAGCAGGTTGTATATTTTCTATAACATTATTAAGTTATCCGACTTTTGCCTATAAATTCATTTTTGAACAGAATTTATTACAATTTGGACTTATATATTTATGTGCAGTGTTGATTGTGTATCTATATTATAGATATATGAAAAATATTGGAAACAGCTATTTATCTTTATTATCCATAATATGCTTGAATTGCTTTATAGTATTTAATCTTGAAACAGGTATAGTAATAGTATTGATGCTTGTATTTTTAATGCTTATTTTAAACGATAAAATAAATATGAGAGATTTAATAACACCGATTTTATTATCGTTTGTTTCGATTGTTTTATGTAAGGGAATTACATTTGTTGTAATGAAGATTGTAGGTGTAGTTTTAGATGACTATACAGGTAATTATATTACATATAGCAACAGTGAATCTTTTATGGATATATTTAAACAGTTGGTGGAAGTAGTACCTAAATTTTTAGGTGATAAGTTATTTAATTCAACTTTATACTTCTTTTACGGAGCAATATCAGTGGTTGCTTTATTTAAATATGCTATCAGTAAAGGGAAAAAGAATATATTTATAGCCTGTTTACTTGTTTTGCTTAGTTTATCAATGCTTTTAATTACAGGCGATAATAATATTAATCCGAGAGTTACATTATATATGCCTGTTTTCTTTGCAATATCAAGTGTATGTTTATATTTTATTATAGAAAACAGCAGAAAAATTATTATTAGCATTTGCAGTATTGTGTTTGTTATACTTGTATATAATAATTGTCTTACTGTTAATATGGTAAATTATGATGCTTACAGAATGTCAGAATATGATGAAAGTATGGCAAGGAATATTTATAGCGATATTAATAAAAATATTGACTATATCTCATCTATTTGGAATAAGCCAACGGTTTTCATAGGGGCAGGACCATCATTTTACAGTAATTTTAATGGTTATGTCAAAAATATAGGTATAGAATCTATATTCTATCACGATATAGCAAGCAATAATATTTTTGCCAATGAAACAGCCGGATTTAGAATATATAAATATTTTGAATTATTAGGATTACATGTAGAGGAAGGTAATGACATTCTTTATAAAAAATGTGAACCGATAGCTGAAAATATGCCTGTTTATCCTAAAGAAGGTTATATAAAGGAAACCAATGACGCAATAATTGTGAATTTTGGATATACATCAGAGTTAGGTTCCTATAAGAGTATTGAGGATTTAGATATACAAGAAAATAAAAATATTAAAAGTAATATTGAATATATAAAAGAAGATGGGAATATTATTTCTTTTAAGGGTTGGGTTTTTAACAAAAAATTTCCAACCAACGCTTGTAAAAAAGAGTGGTTGATAATTGATGATAAATATAAGTCCCCTTACGTTTCTCCTTATGAATATACTTGTGCAAATGAATCCAGATTAGATGTAACTGAGGCTAATGATTTGTCAAAAGATTTTGAATATTGTGGGTTTACTGGCTCTTTTGATAAATCAAAAATTACTGAGGACAAAGGTGATAATTTCAAAATGGAATTAATGCTTGTATATAAAGATGTATGGTATAAAACAGGGATAACATATGAATTTAGTAACTAAAAAAATGACCTTTCCGAAACTGGAAAGGTCATTATCATTTCTATTACATAGCCTTAGCTATGGTTTCTATTTCATTTTCAGGTTCTGTAAGATTTACAGGATTTAAAATTTCATTTAACTGGCTTTCTGAAAGTAATTTTTCACTTAATACTATTTCTTTAACGGTTCTACCTGTTTTAAGTGAAAGTTTAGCTATTTCGGCTGATTTTTTATAGCCAATATAAGGGCAAAGGGCAGTAGAAATACCTACAGAATGTTCAACATAACTTCTACATTCCTTTTCATTAGCTGTAATGCCAGTAACACAGTTATTAGTAAGGGTGTTTACAGCTCCTGTGAGAGTTTCTATTGATTCAAATATATTGTAGAATAAAACCGGTTCAAAGGCGTTTAATTCCATTTGTCCAGCTTCTGCTGCCATTGTAATAGTTGTATCGTGACCAATTACAAGATAGGCTACCTGTGTTACAACCTCTGGAATTACCGGATTTACTTTTCCTGGCATAATTGAAGAACCGTTCTGTTTTGCAGGAAGATTAATTTCGTGTAAACCAGTTCTTGGACCACTGGAAAGAAGTCTTAAATCGTTACTGAACTTAGACAAGTTTACAGCACAAGTCTTTAAAGCATTTGAAACTGATACGAAGCAATCTAAGTTCTGTGTTGCATCAATTAAATCATCAGCCTGTTTAAAGGAAATACCAGTTAAAAGTGAAAGATTTTCTACAATGTGATGTAAATACATTGGACTTGTGTTTATGGCTGTGCCAATAGCTGTACCACCCATATTTACATATTCTACCTCTTTAATTGCCTCTTTTATTCTAGTTATATCTCTGTTTATAACTTTGGCATATGCGTGGAAGGACTGACCTAAACGCATTGGAACAGCGTCCTGTAACTGTGTTCTACCCATTTTTATAATGTGGTCAAATTCCTTTGATTTTAAAATTAAAGCACTATATAATTCTTCAAGTTCATTTAACAAATGTGGCATAAGTTTTAATATTGTAAGTTTGCCAGCAGTTGGAATTACATCATTTGTTGACTGTGCCATATTTACGTGGTCATTAGGGTGAACTACTGTGTAATCCCCCTTAGTACAACCTAAAAGCTCAATGGCTCTGTTTGCTATTACCTCATTTGCATTCATATTTGCTGATGTACCAGCACCACCTTGAACGGCATCAACTATAAACTGGTCGTGAAATTTACCATTAATAATCTCATCACAGGCAATAGATATTACATTTGCGATTTTGTAATTTAAAAGACCGGTGTGTTCATTTGTAATAGCAGCTGCCTTCTTTATTTGAGCAAGACTGTTTATGAATTCATAGTGCATAGGTTTCTTTGTAATATGGAAGTTGTTTTTTGCTCTAAGGCTCTGTACACCATAATAAGCATCTACAGGAATTTCAAGGCTACAAATGGAATCAAATTCAGTTCTAGTTTTCATATACAATTTACCTCCAATAATGTTTGTTTATTTGTCGTTGTTTTATTTGATGTCTGAAATAATAGCACTGTATAAAAAAATTGTAAATATGTTTTATAATTATCAATAAAATTTATTTTATTAATAGATTTCACTTTAATAAATGTATTGAAAGATAATTATACTTAATTTTATTAAGTTTCGGGCTGTGTGCTACAGCATAATTAATAAAAATTGAAATATGTTTTTGTGTAATATATTAACTGTGTCAATTTTGTTGACTTTTTGTTTTTTCAATGTTAAAATCTATCTATAATTTTTATGTAAGGAGTAATTTATGAGCATTTTAACAGTAGAAAATATGAGCCATGTTTTTGGTGGTAGAGTAATATACGAAGATGTTTCCTTTAAGTTAAATAAAGGTGAACACGTTGGTTTTATCGGAGCTAATGGCGAAGGTAAATCTACATTTATGAAAATTATCACTAATAAACTTATGCCGGATGAAGGTAAAATCGAATGGGCTAAAAGAGTTCGTGTAGGATATATGGACCAGCATGCTGAACTTAAAAAAGGTCAGACTATCAGAGATGCCTTAAAAACTGCATTTGATTATTTATTTGATATTGAAAAAGAAATGAATGACATATATGCAAAAATGGGCGATGAGGGTGCAGACATTGACAAGTTAATGGAAAGTGCAGCTGAATTGCAGGATATTCTCGATACAAGTGACTTCTATATGATTGATACAAGAGTTGAAGAAGTTGCAAGAGGTGTAGGTCTTACAGATTTAGGTCTTGATTCTGATGTGGACGATTTATCCGGTGGTCAGAGAACTAAAATTCTTCTTGCTAAAATGCTTTTACAAAATCCTGATATTTTGCTTTTAGACGAGCCTACAAACTACCTCGATGAAGAACATATTGCTTGGCTTAAAGAATATTTATTAAAGTATGAAAATGCCTTTATTCTTATTTCACACGATATGGAATTTTTAAATGATGTTGTAAATATCATTTATCACGTTGAAAATGCTCATATTACACGTTATGTGGGAGATTATAATGAATTCCTTAGATTATACGAATTAGGTAAAAAACAGCTTGAAGCAGCCTATAACAGACAGCAAAATGAAATTAATTCACTTCAGACTTTTATTGCAAAAAATAAAGCCAGAGTGGCTACAGCTGGTATGGCAAGAGCAAGACAGAAAAAGCTTGATAAAATGGACATTATTGAATTGGCAAAAGAAAAGCCAAAGCCAGAGTTTAGATTTGTTGCAGGAAGAACTTCCGACAAACTTATTTTTGAAACAAAGGATTTAGTAATAGGATATGACAAGCCTTTATCAAAGCCTTTAAATTTATTGCTTGAAAGAGGGCAGAAGGTAGTTGTTGTTGGTTCAAATGGTATTGGCAAAACTACACTTTTAAGAAGTCTTTTAGGTGAAATTAAGCCTATTTCAGGTTCTGTAGAACTTGGTGGCAATCAGCTTATAGGTTATTTTGAACAGGAAATAAAGAGCGATAATACTAATACTTGTATTGATGATGTATGGAATGAGTTTCCGTCTTTAAATCAAGGGGAAGTAAGAGGTTTGTTGGCTAAATGTGGTTTAACAACTGACCAAATAGAAAGCAAGGTTTATGTATTAAGTGGTGGAGAACAGGCAAAGGTAAGACTTTGTAAAATAATGAATAAGGAAACTAATATTCTTGTTCTTGACGAACCTACAAACCACTTAGATGTAGACGCTAAAGACGAATTAAAAAGAGTTTTAAAAGAATATAAGGGTACTATTTTAATGGTATGCCACGAACCAGAATTCTATAAGGATATTTGTACAGAAATTTGGGACGGAAGTAATTTCAAATAAAGCAAAAAAAGTTCTCATTAATTTGAGAACTTTTTTATATGTTTCTTTATTAAAAGAGATATTATATATCCTATGATTGTAAACAATATCATTATAGAAGTGTAGTCTATAACAAATTTGAATATATTTTCATTGAAATCTGTAAGCATAAATTTATTAGTGAGGAAAACATAGGAAAGTATTTTTCTGGAATACAAAGAATATGCACCATAAATAGCAATTAATATAAAAATTAACTTTATTATGGGTCTTGTGTTTTTTGGTAAAAATATGCCAAGGTGCATACCCATATGTATAGACACAAGTATAAATCCTAAATGAGAGGCTGATAAGTGTATAAGTCTGCTAATAGCCATTCCAGAGTTTATATTAAGGAATGAAAATGTATATTCAGACATAATAATGCCACTTATCATAAGTAAAATCATTGTTATTAAAAGCAATATATTTATTATGGTACTTAAAATTCTATATGGTGTATAATTTCCTTTAAATAGTTTGCTGTACCATTTTATATTTAATATATTGTGAATGATAAAAATGATAAATAGTGCAGTTCCGGCATATTCGTGGTATGCTTTGCCAATTAGTTGATATGCCATAAGGGTAATCATCATAATTGGCATAGCAATATTAATTATGTTTCTTACAATTTTTGTGTTCATAAATCTTATATTACACCATTGTCTTTCAACCACTGTGTAATTTCATTTTCTGAATTTTCTACACTACTTCCACGTATAGCTAAACCTTCTTTTACCTGTGCGTTAGGTAAAAGGGCAGATAAGTCTTTTTCGCTTGTACCCATACCACTGCCTTCGTTAGTGCAAATAGGAAGTATAGTTTTGTTTGTAAAATCATATTCTTCCAAGAATGATGCTACAGCCATAGGGTATGTTTCCCACCAGTTTGGATAAACCAAAACAACTGTGTCATAGTCGTCTATATTGTCAATATGGTTTGTAACAACTGGTCTTTTGTTTTCTTTCTTTTCATTAGATGCTATATTAACAGTTTCGTTATAGTCTACAGGATAGCTTTCCTGTGTCTTTATTTCGAACACATCGCTGTTTGTAGCCTTTTGTACATAATCTGCTACAAGGTGGTAATTACCATTTACTATACTTGCTGAAGATATACCGTCAACATTGTTATTTTCCACATTTGATGCCCAAGAGAAATATACTGTCAAAACTTTGTTGTTTGGTGTGCTTTCAGTATTTTCTGTCTGTTCAATAGTAGTTGATTCAGTTGATGTTTCAGAATTAGAAGTGGTATTTGAGTTACCACAACCATTTAAAGTGAATGCTATTGCACCTAAAACAAGTAAAACTAATAATCTTTGCATATAATTACACCTCACTTTTCAGAGTTTTCAATCCAGTTCTTAATTTGTGCAGTTGTTGTTGATGAATTACAAGCTAAACCGTCTTTTATAGTAGAATTATGAAGGGCAGTTTTTAAATCACTTACACTTGAGCCTAATCCAGAGCCTTTATGAGTTGAAAATGGAATTATAGTTTTTCCGTCTAAATTGTTATTTTCAATGAAAGTAAACATTGCCATAGGCATTGTACCCCACCAAATAGGATATCCAATGTAAATGGTATCATATTCGTCTAAGTTATCAACAGTTGTCTTGATTTCAGGTCTTGCTTTTTCAGCTTTTTCTTTCTGAGCAATGTCAACTGTTTCGTTGTAATCTTCAGGATATGGAGTTACAGTTTCAATTTTTACAATATCACTGCCTGTAATGTCCTTTATTTCATTTGCAATTCTTTCTGTTGTGCCAGTTTTTGAAAAATACACTACAAGAGATTTGCTGTCAGATTCAGTTTTTTCAACAGTTGTTGTTTCTGTACTTTCTTCTACGGTAGTAATCTCTGTAGTAGCTTCCTGCCTGGGTGTAATAGAAATAGTCTTTGTATCATTATCCCAATTTACATCGAAGCCAAAACTTTCAGCAATAAATCTGGCTGGTAACATTGTTCTGCCATTTAATATAACAGGAGCAACATCAAGAGTCTGTGCATTATTATTGAAATAGGCTGTTTTACTGTCTACAGTCATTTCAACTTTGTTTGAACCAAGGGTAATAGTAACAGTTTTTGTATCATTGTTCCAATCTACATTTCCACCCATAGCCTCACTTACACCTCTGACAGGTATCAGTGTTCTGCCGTCAATAATAACGGGAGCAGTATCAATAGTAACACTACGGCTACCAATGTTAATTGTATTACTATCTACTTGTAATGTAATTGCTGTACCAACAGCGAATACAGTAGTTAGTGTATTAAGAATTAAAAGTAAAGATAATAAAATGGATATAAATTTTTTCATAAAATTCCTCCTTTTATATAAAATGGAAACAATGTATACTTTTATTATAAGGGGAAAGATGTTTTATGATAAGTATTACATATGATAAGTATACAAAAGTTTCCATTTTAAACTAGATTAATTATTTTCTGCTTCGTAAACAGAATTTATTACAGCAACGGCATTTAATGTTCTTGGATAGCCTATGTATGGCATACAAACAGTAATTACCTCAAGCATATAATCTTTTGTTTTGCCTAAATTTTTGTTGCCGTTAGTGTGAGCAGTAAGTTGTGATTCACAACCACCTAAAGTTGCAATACAAACAAAAGTTAAAAGTTCGTGTTGTTCAAGAGTAAGGCCGTTTCTTGTATAGAAATCGCCAAAGCAGTAATCAGGTAAATAACTACCACCTAATCTTACTTCATCTTTAGCTGGCTTATTGAAGTTTAAAGCTCCAAAAATATCAGTCTGTGCCTCTCTACCTTTATCCCAACGATTTTCTTCGGTTACAGTACCTTGACCAGTTGGAATAGCAAGTCCTTTTTCTTTAAATACTTCATTGATTACGTTTACAGATTCAAGGGCTTTAGCTGCACCAACATAAGGAGTACAATGGTATACAGCTTCTGTAATTTCTACAGGAGTTAAACCGGCATTTAATGCAGAATAAACGTGAGTTTTTAAAAGTGTGTTTGTTCCTAAAGTTGTAAGAGCTACAAGAGATATTAATTCTCTGTCTTTATCAGTAAGCTGACCCTGTTGATAAATTTCACCATATACAAGATTATTTACAATATTGTGTAAATCTGAATTTGCAATATTTTCCGGAATTTTACTATCTTTGTAAAGTTCATTAAATTTTTCAACTGCTAATTTTTCTCTTTCTGACATATTATTGTCCTCCTCTTTTTGAATTGTTTCGTAATTTGTACCATTTTTTGTTTCTGTTGACTTAACGATGTCCTTTGCAAAAGTAGAAAAGGGCATAGATGTAATTAATAATAACATAGATAATGTAACGCATAGTGTTTTTTTCATAGATTACCTCCTCGTTAATAATTACTATAATTTCTTCTTAATATAATGATACAACTTGGAGTTAGCTATAAGTCAATAGTAAAATTTGTGAATTTTTTTAAAACAATAAAAATTAATTTGCTAAACAGTATAATGCTGATAGTGGAGATTGTACAGTTGTAGATTTACCTAAGGAAGGTATTACTGGTAATAGCCACTTTATGTTCCAAGAAAAGAACAACAAAGAAATAGCTGACCATATTGAAAAATGGCTTTCTGAAAGAGGATTGAACTAGGAACTATGGTAAATAGGTATGAAATTTATATATTATCTTAGGTACGGGTTTAAAATATAATTATGTTTTATAAATATTTTATTGAATTTTTTAAATAAAAACATACTTGACAATATAAAAAAGACTGCTATAATTGAATACGAAAGGGGCTAAATAAATTAATTAACTTCTTTCTTTGAAAAGAAGGCGTTTTTTATCCGACAAGCGGCTTGTATAAGCTTTTATTGTCATTTTTTTCAATGCGTTCTTTGTATAGGGAACGAACGATAAAAAACAATGCCTGACAATATTGTATATAAAAAAGACTTTAGAAGTATTGCACTTGTAAAGCGAGTCCTGAATTAAGTTGGGCTTTTGAACAGACAAAAATGTGGCACCTAGAAAAAGTGCCACATTTTTGCGTTTATAATAATTTTTCTAATTCCTTTACCTGTTCATCAGTTGTTGCCCAGCTTGTAGCAAAGCGTATAACTGTATTATTTTCATCATACTTTTCCCAAAATCCATAAGACAATTTGCCTTCAAATTCTTTTAATTTTTTATTATCCATAATAACAAATTGCTGGTTAGTAGGGCTATCTATATAAATTTTGTAGCCTTTTGAAATTAAAATGTTCTTTATTTTCATAGCTTGATTAATTGCATTTTTACATATTTTGAAATAAAGGTCATCAGTAAAAAGTGTGTCAAACTGAATACCTAGCAACCAGCCTTTAGCCAAAAGTCCACCATTTTGTTTTATTGTTGTAAAGAAATGAGGAACTTTCATATTGCTGAAAACAACAGCTTCGCCAAACATTGCCCCTGTTTTTGTACCACCTATATAAAATACATTACAAAGTTTTGCAATATCCTTTAATGTTACATCAGTATTTTCAGCACAAAGCCCATAGCCTAATCTAGCACCGTCTAAATAAAGTTTTATATTATATTTGTCACAGATGTTTCGTATCTGTTCCAATTCATTTTTTGTATAAAGAGTTCCATATTCAGTAGGGTGTGAAATATAGACCATACCTGGGTAAACCATATGCTCACGATTACCATCTGTATGGTATGTATTAAGGTAGTTATCTAAAACAGTAGGATTGATTTTACCATTAGTGTGAGGTATAGTGAGAACTTTGTGGCCATTTGTTTCAATAGCTCCAGCTTCGTGAACAGAAATATGACCAGTATCAGCAGAAACAACACCCTCGTAATTTCTTAAAATGCCTTTTATTACTGTGGCATTTGTCTGAGTACCACCTACTAAAAAGAATATTTCAGCATCTTCTGACAAACCACAGGCTTTTCTTATTTTCTCTTTTGCAGATTGACAGTATATATCTGTACCATATCCACTATTTTTATCTAAGTTTATAGATGAAATTTTTTCTAAAATCTCTGGAGCACAACTCTCCATATAGTCACTATCAAAATTAATCATAATACAACATTCCTTTAATGTGTTTTTTTATCAACATATTCGTTTTTGTATTTAGATACAGCAATTATTTGAGTTTTATATAAGCTGTAATAACCTGAGAGCATATAACTTATAGCTATAGCTAATAGGAAGTAGAGTATAGGGGCTTTGCCGAAAAGCTCAAGGGCTATTAAAAGAGAGGCAATAGGGCAATTTGTAACACCACAGAATACGGAAACCATACCAATAGCAGCACCTAAAGATGAAGATAAGCCTAAAACAGGTGCAATAACACAACCAAATGTAGCACCAACAAAGAATGAAGGAATGATTTCACCACCCTTATATCCACAAGCCAGAGTTATAGCTGTAAAAAGCATTTTCCAAAAGAAGTCTGTATTACGAGCTGTACCACCTATAGCAGATACAATGACTTCAATACCTGTACCACTGTAGCGAGTAGTACCTAAAAGTAAAGTAATACATAAAATTACTGTACCACCGAAAAATACTCTTTCGTATGGGTTAGGTGAAAATGTTTTAAATACTTTACCAAAGCTGTGTAACATAATACAGAAAATTACACTGATACCGGCACAAAGACAAGCAAGCAATATTGTCTTTCCACCTGTAAGCAAATTAAATTCTGTAAGACCTTTTATAAGATAATTAGGCGATTCACAGCCTAAGGATTTTCCTATAGAACTTGCTACTAGAGAAGAAATAGTACAAGGAACTAAGGCAGAGTATTGCATAATACCAACACTACCAACTTCTATAGAAAATATAGCAGCAGCAACAGGTGTACCAAATATGGCAGAAAAGGCAGCACTCATACCACTCATTATGAAAACTTTTTTGTCTTTAGAGTCTAATTTAAACCAATTTCCAAGATAATTTCCTATACTGCCACCAATCTGTAAGGCTGCACCTTCACGACCGGCTGAACCACCAAACATCTGTGTAAGAACTGTACTTATAAAAATAAGTGGAGCCATTCTCAGTGGTATATGTTCGTCAGAATTAATAGAAGACAGAACAAGGTTTGTACCTTTATCTTGAGCATTTGAAAATTTATTATAGAGATAAACAATTAAAAGACCTACAATAGGCAAGAAAATGGCAATACCTACATTGGTTTCACGAAGTGTGACTGCCTCTGTAAGACAAAAGTTAAATGCAGCAGCAACAAGACCCAGTATAACACCTGTAACTGATGCAAATATAATCCAACGTAACAATCGCCATATTCTATTAAATATATGCTTAAAAAATGCTTTTATAAATTTCATTTTAATACCCTTATCCTAAAATTATGGGTGAACTACTTGTCCACCCATAAAATATTAATCATTATTTTGTTGTTTAATAACTACGCCACCGTTACCAAAGTTTGTATTTGGCTTAACGGCTTCAATGTTAGAAAGTACCCAATCAAATTCCCCAGTAGTAATTATGAAACCACAGTATTCACATTTTCCAGAACTTGTAACACTTGTAGGAGCACCACAGTGAGGACAAGCAACTGTAGATTTACCACTTTTAACAGGGTCAGTTAATACACCGACTTTTCTCATAAAAGTGTAAATGTACTGTAAATGATATTCAGTATTTGGGTCGCCTTTAAGTACATTGCCAGTTTTTTCGTCTTTAATATAATCAGTCATACGAGCCTGAATATAAACGTGCATAAATTCATATTGGCTATCTCTATAATACTTAAATAAATATGCTTGATTTACATTTATTCTATCAAGAACATTTATTTTGCCATTTTCTATGTACTGTTTTATCAATTCTGTATGCTGTTTATAAAGTTCTTCTTTTTCAAAAGGACGAACCTTTTCAAAATCTCTTTCAGACCAAGCATTTTGTAATGTTATAAACACTTCTTTTACCCAACCTATAAATTTTTCACTTGAGAAATTTGGGTCAGTCTTTGTAATAGCGTTTACTATTTCGTCTGTGTGGTTTTGTATAGTTGGTATAACGCCAGTAGTAGAAGGTGATGAATTTTTACTATTCTTTGTTTTTATATAGGAAATAAAAAGTACAATACCTATAACAATAATAGTAAGTATTATATCAGAACCTGTTATATCGCTGTCATCTGAATCACTATAGTAGTAATAACCACCACCATAGCTATCACCACTACTGTAGCCACCACCACTGTAATCACTACCGTAACTACTGCCACCACTGCTGTAGTCATTGAAATTACCTAAGTCAGCAAAGGCATTGAGTTTCAGACCCATTACTATGGCTACAAGACAAAGTAGTGTAACAAATAAATTTCGTTTTTTCATAGGCTGTTACCTCCTATTGACGAGGTTTGCCACAGTTAGAACAGAAGTTTCCTGTATTTTCAGAACCACATTCACAAGTCCAACTTTTAGCCTTGCCACAGTTAGAGCAGAAATTACCGTTGTTGGTCTGACCACAACTACAAGTCCAAGGAGCAGGGGCATTGTTTTGTGTATTCTGTTGAGATTGACCCATTTTCATAAGGTCCTGAACATTTGCACCACCGGCATTTTGAGCCATACCCATACCCATAAAGGCATTTACAGCACCGTTTGTGTTTTTAGCTGCACTTTCCATAGCATTTGCTTGAGCAGTACCTAATCTAGCACCAAGAAGTGATGGGTCAGAAAAGGCTCTTGCTTCCTGCATACGAGAAATTTTTTCAGCACTTTCGCTATCAACAGTAATTGATGCAAAAGCTACAGAAACAATGGAAATTCCTCTTAATTCATTCCAATCAGCTGTAAGTTCTGTATTTAATTCACTGGCAATTTCCTTAGTGTAAAGAGGTAACTGGTCATAGGCTATACCCTTTAAAGCAATTCTGCCTAATGCCGGCTGTAATGAGCTTTGAACCTCTGTTTTAAGCTGTTCATCTATAGATATTTTTTTGTAAACATCAGATACGTTTGCACACACATTAGTATAGAACATAACAGGATTTGTAATTCTGTAAGAATATGTTCCATAGCCTTGAATTTTAATAGTAAAGTTAAATTCACTGTCTCTAAAAGGTACATCACCTATGCCAATTTTGTTATTCATTATTTCCTTAGTGTTAATGAAATAAACTCTTTGGTCATTTTCAGGCTGACCACCAAATGTAAATCTTTTGCCTACCTTTGCAAAAGACTCTTTAAGTCCGGAAAAGCCACTATCAAAAAGAGAAGGTTCTGTTCCTGTGTCATAAGTATAAGCACCGGCTTCAGTAGTAAAATCAACAATTTTACCATTTTCGACAATGAGCATACATTGACCTTCATTTACAGCAATCTTACTTCCGTTAGTGATAATGTTGTCACTTCTTTTAGTATTAGATGAGCCTTTGTTTATACGAACCTCGCCTTTTGCCATAAGTGTGTCACCGTCAAGAGTATCGCAATAGATGTATTCTTTCCATTGGTCAGCAAGTACAGTTCCGATTGATGAAAAAGCTGCTTTTATTAATCCCATAATAGAACCTCCTTTATAAATTTAATATTGCCTGAAATTTGAATATTATAAATTGATGAAATATTCCATAATCTTAGGACCGTTTTCGATGAAGATACCAGATTCCTTAGCACCTTCTTCAGAGTATGTACCACCTGCTGCCGGAGCACTCTTTTTGTAAATCATAAATGGCACAGGGTCGTTTGTGTGTGTCATTAAATCAAGAGGAGTAGGGTGGTCAGGTAAAATCATAACCTTGTAATCGTCATACTGTTCAAGAGCATTGAGAACAGGTCCAAGGATTTTTTCGTCAATTAATTCAAGAGATTTAACTTTGTTTTCAATTTCGTGTCTGTGACCACATTCGTCTGGAGCTTCAACGTGGATATATACGAAATCCTGACCCTTTGCAAGTTCGTCAATAGCTGCCTGAGCCTTACCTTCAAAGTTAGTATCAATATAACCAGTTGCACCGTCAACGTGAACAACATTCATACCGGCAAACTTACCGATACCCTTTAATAAGTCAACAGCACTAATCATAGAACCCTTAAGACCGTATTTCTGCTCAAATGGAGAAAGACTAGCCTTAACACCTTCACCCCAAAGCCACATAGAGTTAGCAGGACGAAGTCCCTTTTCAACTCTTGCCTTGTTAATAGGGTGGTCCTTTAATAAATCATAACTTTTAACCATCATATCGTAAAGTTTCTTAGCGTTTGGTGCAGTTGGAATATATTCCTTAATTGGCTTACCAGTAATGTCGTGAGGTGGAGTAAGAGTACCAACTTCAAGAGTACCATTATTCCAAATAAGACAATGTCTGTAGCTTACACCAGAGTAAAGCTGGAATTCTTCGTTGTTGAAGTGTTCACATAAGTAATCAACAAGAACCTTTGCTTCTTCTGTTGAAATATCACCGGCACAGTAGTCAATAATAGTCTTATCTTCGTAATTTGGTTCATCAGAAAGAGTAACAAGATTACAACGGAAAGAAACATCAGTTGGCTTCATATCAATACCGATACTTCCAGCCTCTAATGGAGAACGACCTGTATAACAAACCTGAGGGTCATAACCCATAACAGAAAGGTTAGCAACATCGCTACCAGGCTTTAAATTGTCAGCAACTGTCTTTACCTTACCAATAACAGCAGTTTTAGCAAGTTTATCCATATTAGGAGTTTTAGAAACTTCTAATGGAGTTTTGTTGCCAAGTTCTTTTACAGGATAATCTGCACAACCATCGCATAATAATACTACATATTTCATAGGTAATAGAACCTTCTTTCTTAAAAGTTAAATTTTTTCTTAATTATATCACAGTAAAAAAGCAATAACAACAGAAAATATAATATTTTAAATTAAATGAAAATATGTTATAATTACAGGACGAAAAAACAAAATTGGAGGTTATATATAATGAAAGTATTATTAATGAATGGTAGTCCAAATGAAAAGGGTTGTACTTATACAGCATTATCAGAAGTAGCAAAAAGCTTAAATTCTTTCGGTATTGATACTGAAATTTACTATGTTGGCGAAGATGTTTCAAAGGAAACTCTTTTAAAGGTAAAGGATATGTGTGCTGAAAGTGACGGTTTTGTAATTGGTTCTCCGGTTTACTATGCTTCTGCAACAGGTAGCCTTACTCATTTCCTTGACAAGATTTTTGGTGTAGCCGGTAAGGATTTAGCTTACAAGCCAGGCGCTACTGTTGTTAGTTGCAGACGTGGTGGTGCATCATCAACTTTTGAACAGGTAAACAAGTATTTTACAATTAACAATATGCCTGTTGTATCTTCAAACTACTGGAATATGGTACATGGTAACACACCAGCTGAAGTAGTTCAGGACGAAGAAGGTATGCAGACTTGTAGAGAACTTGCTAAAAATATGGCTTGGCTTTTAAAGTGTATTGAAGCCGGTAAAAATAACGGTATCGAAAAGCCAGTTGCTGAAGCAAAAGTTAAAACAAATTACATTAGATAAGCACAAAACAGTTTTTTCATAAGTATAATACAATATATAATTCCATTCGGAGGATTGTTGTATGAAAAAATTGCCTCTTTCCTGTGTACCTCTTGGTGCAGTTGGTTTTGTAGATTGTGTCGCAGAGATTAGTAGTAAAAAACGTTTGGTAGAAATGGGTTTTACTAAAAAGGCACGAGTAATTCCTCTCCATATTAGTCCAGGGGGCGACCCTGTAGCATACTTTGTAAAAGGTGTGGTTTTAGCAGTCAGACACGAAGATGCTGAAAATATTTTTGTTACTATAGGGGAGGAGTGATTATGGATAAGAAGAAAACCGTAGCCCTTGTAGGTAATCCAAATACAGGAAAGAGTACAATTTTTAATGCTCTTACAGGAATGCACCAGCATACAGGAAATTGGAACGGCAAAACAGTAGACTGTGCCGAGGGAGAGTTTGTATATAAGGATACAGAATTTAAGATTGTAGACTTACCGGGCATTTATTCTACTAATCCGGTTTCAAAAGATGAAAAATGTGCTGTAGAATATCTAAAAAATGAACATATTGATGTAGTAGTTGTTGTCCTTGATGCAACTTGCCTTGAAAGAAACTTGCCTTTGGTTTTTCAAGTAACACAAATAAGAAGTAATGTTGTTGTTTGTGTCAATCTATTAGATGAGGCAGAGAAAAAGGGCATTTGCATTAATACAGATGTTATGGAAAAGATATTTGACTTGCCTGTTATTCCTATGAAAGCCAGAAAAGGTATTGGAATAAATGAACTTAAAGAGGCTGTTTATATATCTGATAAAAGGGAAGAATACACTTGCCCCATAACTCCGGAAGAAGTGTATACACAGAGCGTTAAAGATTGCAGAGATTTTCGTGATAATATTGACAGAAAAATTGACAATGTTGTAATGAGTAGAAAATATGGCATACCAATTATGCTTTTGCTTATGGCTTTGTTGCTATGGATAACCGTTGTAGGAGCAAATTATCCTTCAGCTGTTCTTGCTGAAATTTTTTCAGTTATGGAAAATGACTTAATGGATATGACAGTCGGTCATCCGTTGGTAAGGGGAATTTTTGTGGAGGGTATGTTCAGAACACTTAGCTGGGTTGTAGCAGTAATGTTGCCACCTATGGCAATATTTTTTCCACTTTTTACATTTCTTGAAGATTTTGGATATTTACCTAGAATGGCCTTTAATTTGGATAATATTTTCAAAAAAGCAAAATCCCATGGAAAAATGGTTCTTACAATGTGTATGGGTTTAGGCTGTAATGCAGCAGGCGTTGTTTCTGCCAGAATTATAGATTCTCCAAGGGAAAGGCTGTTGGCAATAGTTACAAATAATTTTGTGCCTTGTAATGGTAGATTTGCATCAATAATAATATTGGCAAGTGTCTTTGTAGGTGGAAAGTTGATTACATTAAAATCAGCTTTTGCTGTTCTTTTATCTGTAATATTGGCTTTTTTTATTACATTGATTGTTTCATATATATTGGGTAGCACAGTTTTAAAAAGTGACAACAGCTCTTTTGTGTTGGAATTACCACCTTACAGAAGACCAAACCTATGGAGTATTATTGTAAGAAGTGTAAGAGAGAAAATACTTTTTGTTTTAGGTAGAGCTGTAGTGGTTTCTGCTCCGGCTGGTATATTAATATGGGTCTTGCAAAATTTAAATGTAAACGGAATTAGTATTTTAACTCACATAGCAAATTTTTTAAATCCTTTAGGTCAGCTTATGGGATTAGATGGCTATATTTTAACTGGTTTTATATTGGGAATACCGGCTAATGAAATAGTTTTGCCTATTATAATTATGTGCTATACAGGTGGAAGTGGACTAATTTCTATTGAAAATATAGCTGATATACAATCTATTTTTGTGCAAAACGGCTGGACTTTTATTACGGCTATATGTACAGCATTATTTTTTGTTAATCATTTTCCCTGTGCCACTACATTATGGACAATTAAGAAAGAAACAGGAAGTATAAAATGGACTATTTTTTCAGCAGTACTGCCTACAGTTGTTGGTGTTGTACTGTGTATTGTAGTAAATTTTGTTTTAAAAACAATATGTGGAATAATATAGAAAATTGATTTGACCTCTAAACAAAATTGTTTAGGGGATTTTTTTGTTTAAAATCTAAATAGAAATCCAAATTTTGAAACTTGACTTACGAACAAATGTTCTATATAATATTTGTATAAAATCTGTTTTGAGGAGGGTAAGCAAGTGGAGAATAAAATATATGGTTGTGTTGATTTAAAAAGTTTTTATGCCTCTGTGGAATGTGCTGAAAGAGGATTAGACCCATTTAAAACTAACCTTGTTGTTGCTGACCCTTCTCGTGGCAGTGGGGGAATATGTTTGGCTATTAGCCCTGCTATGAAAAATTTGGGTATAAAAAACAGATGTAGACTTTTTGAAATTCCTAAAAATGTAAAATATATTACTGCCTTGCCTAGAATGAAAAAATACATGGAATATTCAGCAAATATATATTCCATTTATTTAAAATATATGAGCAATGAAGATATTTATATATACTCTATAGACGAATGTTTTTTCGATTTTACGCCTTATTTATCAAGTTATGGAAAAACACCAAGAGAATTTGCTGTTATGCTTATGGAGGCTGTTATGAAAAATACCGGAGTTTGCGCCACAGCCGGAATAGGGACTAATTTGTTTTTGGCAAAAGTGGCTTTGGATATAACAGCAAAACACGTTTCTGACAATATATGTTTCCTTGATGAAAATGAGTTTAAGAAAACTATATGGCATCACAGACCTATTACAGATATATGGAATGTAGGTAAGGGTATAGCAAAGCGACTTGAAAAATATGGTGTTCAGGATTTATATGGTGTTGCACATATGGACGAAAGCCTTTTGTATAAGGAATTTGGAGTAAATGCAGAATTTTTAATAGACCATTCTAAGGGGTATGAGCCTTGCACAATAAAAGAAATTCACGATTATAAGCCTAAAACAGAATCTATATCAAATGGACAAATTTTATTTAATGATTACAATTTTGATGATGCGTTAATTGTCCTTTATGAAATGGTAGACCAGTTGGTGCTAGAATTAACTCAAAGAAAATCAAAGACCAATTCAATATCCTTATATATAAGATATTCAAAGGAATATACAGCTTCTACAGGTGGCACAAGAAAGTTGAACTTTAGAAGTAGTTCCTATAGTAAAATATCAGCAGAGTTTGAAAAACTTTATAGAGAAACTACAAAGAAAAATTATCCTATACGTCAAATAAATGTAGGACTTAATCATATTGAAGAAGATGAATTTCAACAGCTTGATTTATTCGATAAAGTAGATGATGACAAGGAGATAAAGGTACAAAAAGGTATTATTGAAATCAAGAATAAATTTGGCAAAAATGCAGTTTTAAGATGCTCAAGTCTTCAGGATAAGGCTACAGCAAGAATAAGAAATAAACTTGTGGGAGGTCATAATGGTGAGTGATAGAGCAAGACAATTTATGCCTTTTTCGCCTTTAAAAGGTTACTATGATTTAATAGAAAAATGTGAGATGATAAAAGAACCTAAAATTGAATTAACTGATGATATGTTGGAAATACTATCTCAAAAATTAAATAAGATAGAAAAAGGCATTATGGTAAAAGTAAAATATTATGATGTTGATAGTTATGTGGAAATGGAAGGAATGGTTTCAAATATAGATAGGGTATACAAAAACTTAACAGTAATAAAAACTGTAATTAAATTTGAAGATATTTACGACATTTCTTTTGTGCAGGAGTATAAACAGTAGTTTATGCTCTTTTTTGATAGCTTGTTATAGTGTGTAAGTTACATAATTTTGTTGACAGTGAGAACATATATGGTAAAATTAAGTAAAAGAGAATGTAAATAGAATTGGGGTGGTTACTATGAATAGAGAAAATATGGTTAATATTTTAGAAAAAGTGTCTGACAAAAGTGACCTTTGTTATATTAGTAGTAAAACAAAATATTCTTTGGGCTTATCCTATGTAATAAAGTATAATGAAAAATTTTTAATGATTGCTGATACTTGTGATTATGAGTATGACGGATACATAATAGTTAAATGGGAAAGTATTGAAGAAATAGAGCATAATGAACGGGCAATATTTGAAAGTAAAATAATAAAAAATGAAAATGGTAAACCCAATATAGCAAATGTAATAGATATAAAGTTAGATAGTTACAAAACAATATTTAATTATTTTTTGGATAAGAATGAAAATATAACTATATATTGTGATAATTGTTCTGAAAAATATGTAGATGAAGATACAACTACTGCTTTAAATATAGGTAAAATAATAGAAGTTAAAGATGACTACATATTATTTAAAAGATTTGATGGAGTAGGAAAGTGGTATCCGAAAAATAAAATATATTATAGTGATATTTCAGAAATTTTGTTTGGGGATAGATATACTAGAATTATGTCAAAGTATACTCATAATTGAAAAGGGGTGTTGGTATGGTAAATAAGGAGCTATTGGATAAAATTATTAGAAAATCTGACATCTGTAAATTTGAATGTACCTTTGATGATATAAGTGGAGTACCTGTAAAATACAATGAAAAATACATAATGGTAAACATCTACGAAGATTTTCAATTTGACGGCTTCTGCATATTTGATATAACAGAAATTGAAAATATATGTTATGATGAAACATACGAATTTATAAACCATATATGTAAAGAGGAAAAAATATATCCGTCTAAGGCAGAAAATATTAATATTGAAAACTTCATTAATGTTTTTAATTATTTTAAGGATAATGAAGAAAATATCATAGTCGAATGTGGTGAATATGATGACGAGGACTATAGCTTTTCCATTGGTAAAGTGGAAAAAGTTACAGAAAAATACATAGAAATTAAATACTTTGACTATATGGCTAAATGGGACGAAGATGAATTTGATATGGTTTATTATGATGATATTTCAGTTGTATCTTTTGGAAAGAGGTATATAAAATATATGTCAAAGTATACCCATTAAATAAAGAGGTGGTTTTATTGAAGAACTTGTTGAATAAAGTAATGATACTTGCAGTCATTGTGGCGATTTTAGTTGGAGGTATTGTTTTTCAAAATAGAAAAAGTTTAGCCTATGCAAATAGTAGAATAGTACCTATTGGTGATAGTATTTTTTATAATGACTACAGTATGTTTTTAAGAGAAGTACCTATTAAGGGTCATAGAGATGCTATCATTTATAAAAGAGTAAAATTAATGGGTGGCGATGGAAAGTATATTTGTGCCAAGGATAACAATAAGAATGTTTATATATTTAATGTAAAAAATACAGAAAAGTATAAGCTAAGTAATATTGACGCAACAGATATGGATATATATAACAACAAAATTTATTACGCAAATAAAAGTGATGGAAATAAGATTTACAGCATTTGTTTTAATGGAAAGGACAATATTAAAGTAAGTGATGCAACTACTACCCATTTGAGAGCTACTAACAATCATATATATTTTGAAAATAATAGGGATAACATATATTCATTGTCATTGTTGACTAAGGAAATTAAAAATGTGTATGAAGGTAGTAACTGTTATTACTTTGAAACAGATGGCAAATATATTTATTTAAGTGATTATCAGAATGATAATACAATTTTAAAATTAGATGCCCATACTTTTGAAGAAAAAGGTAGAATAAATATAAAAACAGTTAATTTCTGTATTTATAATGGAAGTTTGTGCTATATTCCATTTGTTGATGAAGATGATATAGGAGATAATTATAAAGATTATTCTCATATATATAATGAAAAAGGTCAAATTATTTTATAAAATTTAGGCTGTCGATTTGTATATAATCGACAGCCTAGATTACTTTTTAGGAAATATATTATGCTCCTAAAACTCTGTTTTTATGATGTGTGTCAAAGGCTTCAAGACAGTTATCAGCAGAGGCTGTATTTATAAGTCTATGTATTACACCTTTTTTCCATGCTGTGTCAGTATTAGTGCGAGATAGCATACAGGCACATTCAAAAATTCTTAAACACACAAAATCATCTAACTTATCCCATTCAGTATCAGGAAGTGTGAATTCTGTTTCATAACCTTTTCTAAAAGGCTCTAAATAACTAAAAAATAGGTCGTTTCTATTGTTTTCTAAAGGAATTTCTGGGTCAACTATAAATGAAAATAGGGCTGTAGCTATGTCTGATATGTAGTAACCATAACAGCAATTATCAAAATTAAATGCTTTGGCAGTGTCCCATTCCATTAATATGTTATTAACCTGAAAAATAAATAACCTGCCACTCTGGGTGAAGGTGTATTTCATTCCATTAATATGTTATTAACCTGAAAATCGCCATGTATCATACCAAATGTTTCCGGAACTTCTGGATAAGATTTTATTTTTTCAATTCTTGTACGAAGTTTAGACAATATTTCGGAAGAAACATAATCATTTAAATATGAAAAATCAAAAGAAGTTTTTTCATACCATTTACATCTGTTGAATTTCAAACCCTCTTTTTGCTCTTTATAGCTTATAGAGTGGATTTTGCCTAGCAATTTGCCAACGTTGTAAAAATATTGGTCATCTCTGTTTTCAGCATTAGCTTTTTCGCCGTGAATTAATTTAAATTGTGATACACAGTATTTATTGTCGTCTATTGAAAATTCTTCGGCTATGGAATTTGTAAGAGAAGGAATGACATAAGTAATATCTGACATATATTTTCTTAAATCATCTAACCATTCCATTTCGTATTTAATATCTACAACTTTTCTTTTTGCGTTGGCAGAAACTCGAATAACTGATGGCTTTAAACCATGGAATAAAAATGTGTAATTTCGTGAACTAAAATGACATTCTGAATTTGCAATATTTTTGCCATAAAGTTCTTTAATCTTTTTTCTAAAAATCTCTTTGTCTGGAATATTTATTTCTTTGTATTTCATAATATCACCTTTATTTCCTAAAATGTATTAATAAGGATTTAATGTTAAAAATGAAGTGTTATAAAATGCGGTAGAAAATTATTTCCAAGTTCAAATAAAATTAATTTGATGCTCATAGATGACACCCCCCTAAAAAAGTTGATAATTAATTAAATCCTTACCTGTTTATATTATATAATAAAAAACAACAAAATTTCCATACCTTTTTAATCAAAAAATTATCTCATAATTCGACAAAATAATCCATTTTATTGTAAAAAAATAAAACGAAATTTGAATAATATGAATAAAAAATGAAAATAAAAAACAAAAAATATATAAATAAAAAATCCCACCAAATAAATTTTTGGTGGGAAAATGGTGGGAAAAAGTAAAATATTAAGTTGAATTAATTAATAAAATCAGTCTGTTAACTTGCTTAGAAGGACAACAGTCTCACTATGGCTTGATACGATATAAGATGCATTATACCATACTTCCAATATTAAATGGATAGGTCAATAAATTATTTAACAATAAGACAATTATGTCGCTTAAGTATTATTCAATTCGCAATTTACTATTATTTTATTTCAAAAAATATTATCTCATATGTGCTGCAAAATAATGTACTCTAATTTTCATTCCATTTCTATTTAGTATAATATGTGCATGTTTCAATTCAGCATAATTTGTTTCAACATCTATTATTTCGCCCACTTTGCTATAAGGGTAATCATATTCTCCAATGTATTGTAACATTTTTTCCCAAAAATAATCAAATCTTGCTACGTTAGCATATATCAATAAAACAACATAAGGGCAACCATTAGGGTCATATAGAGTAAGTACTTTATTTATGTGAATATCCAGTATCTTCTTTACAAGTGAATTTAGAATCAAGCATTCAATCATTACCACAGGTAAACCATCTTTGCATATCTGTATATCTATTTCACCCGCTTTTTCACCGTTCTCAGATTTTCCTTGCCTTGTTTGATCTTTAACCTCAAAACTTTCATCTAATAAATCTCGTATAAAATCATTCATTGTATCTTCATCTTTGAAAGAATAATTCTCATGATTTTTCTGCAGTTTTACTAATGCTTTTTGAGTTTTTTCCAATAGTAATGATTCTGAAATCCTTTCGTCATCAGCTATTATATCTTCAACGTCTAATATATACTTGTCAAGACTACTTCTCAATACCAACAATTTGGATTCTAATTTTTCAAATCTATTTTTATCTCCCCAGCCTAAATAATTAGTTAATAATCTCTTTGTCGCTGAAATGAATTCATCATTTTTTACATCTGATAATTCTATAAATAATTCATCACACCATTGTTTGAATTCTGGAACATCGAATATTATATCAGTTTCTATTGTTGAATTTATCTTTTTATGTTCACTAATGTTATATGTTGAAAATACTCCATAAGATCTTTTGTGAAATAACGTTTTTATCTTTGGTATCTTATCAATTAGCATATATATTTTTTCTCTATCTGCCATATTTCAGCAACTCCTTTAATACGCTTATTCTTTATTTTGCATTTGGCAAATTCAAACTATTTTCTGTTTTCAGGAACTTATTCCATAATTGTAGAAAGGTATTATATCCAGACAGCTGCTGTTTAGTATTGCCTGATGATTGGATTGCAATGCTTCATGAAGTTTTATCTCCATCTTTAATGATAGTGATTGAATAAGTCCTTAAAATCAATGATTTATTTACTTGTCAGGGTTTACTCTTGATAACAGCACTACCGTCTCCACGTGGTAAGTCCTAGGGAACATATCTACACTACAGATTTTTCTTACCTTATAGCCACCTTCTTCAAAGAGGAGCAAATCTTTAGCAAGGGAACTAGCTTTACAGCTAACATAAACAAGAGTTTCTGCATCAAACTTTATTATTTTTTCAATAGCTTTTGGGTTAATGCCTTCTCTTGGTGGGTCAAGAATTATTGTGTCAGGTTTATCTTCCAACTGGTCCACCATATTAAGGACATCGCCAGCAATAAATTCACAGTTTTTAATACCATTAAGTTCAGTATTTATTTTTGCAGCTTCTACAGCTTCCTCTACAATTTCAATACCAATAACCTTTTTAGCATTTTCACTTAACAACTGTGTAATAGTACCGGTGCCACAGTACAAGTCAAAAATAATCTTATCATTACTTGTGCCGGCAAATTCCTTTACAGTAGAGTAGAGAACTTCTGCTCCAGCCGAATTTGTCTGGAAGAATGAAAATGTTGAAATCTTGAAATTAAGACCAAGGCATTTATCCATAATAAAGTCCTGACCATAGAGTATATTCATTTCGTCAGCCTTTACAACATCAGCAACGCCGTCATTTACAATATGGCTTATGCCAACGATTTTACCTTCTAACTCTAAAGCAAGAAGATTATCAACTAATGGTTTTAAATCTGTTTTTAATTCAGATGTAGTTACTAAATTAATAATCATTTCGCCTGTAAAGTGTCCTCGTCTTACAAGTAAATGTCTTAAAGAACCTGTATGTCTCATTCTGTGATAGAACTGTTCATCTGTACCTCTAAAGTATTCCAAAACTGTAGAAAGAGCCTTGCAAACATCTTCGTTTACAATATTACAGCAATCAGCAGTAACAACCTCGTAGTTGCTTTCTCGCTTTCTCATACCCAAACAGAGATTACCGTCTAAGCCGTCATCACCAAAACTAAATTCCATTTTATTTCTATAAGCTGTAATAGAAGGGCTTGGCTTAATGCTACAGTATTCATAATCTGTTAAGCCTGCGTTGTCAAGCAACTTTAAAACAACATTTTTCTTAAATTCTAATTCCTGCTCATATGAAATATTCTGATAAGTACAGCCACCACAAAGCCCAAAATTCTTACAGGCTGGTTCAATTTCGTATTCAGCTTTTTTCTCAATACTTCTGAGTCTGCCTTCAAAATTCTTTCTTTTTTTCTTTACATCAGCTATTACTGTTTGACCAGGAATAGTATTTTTTACTGTTACTTTTTTGTTTTCTTCTCCAAAATAACCTACACCTTTATTTGGAAACTCTAAATCTACAATATCAATTTTTGTGTCAAAAAGTGTTTTTGCCATTGTTTTCTCCTATATATACCGAAAAATCTAAAAATACAATGGAAGTATTATAACATAATTTGACTATGTACTCAATGGGTATAGGTATTTTTAAGAGTATTTTAAAAGGTATTGATTAAAAGTTTATAAATTGGTATAATTATAGCAATAAAGTAATTTGGAGGTAAAAAATGCTGACAAAGGATTGCAATTTTAGAGATATTTATCATAAAGTTTGTTTTATAGAATGTGCAGACCAAATACAGAACTTAAAAAAGGTATTTAATGTAAGTAAAAAGGATAATGGTGTTCTTGCTTATGGATATATTGACCACGAAGATGGTTTTACTTTTGAAGTTTTAACAACTGGAAAACTTGAAAATGGTGTACTTTCAAGAGGTTTAGGCAACGATGAAGTGTCAATGAAATTTAGAAAATCTAGTGTAAACGATAGAGAAATTCGCATTTACGAAGATAGAAGCCTTTTTAAAGAATACAATGAAAAGTTTAAGACTATTGATACATTTTTTGCTGATACAGAAGATGTTGACAAGACTAGAGGCATAAGAGAAATTGATAGTTGCAGACACGAAGATTTTCCAGATGATGTTATAATATATTTAGTTAAAGACGGATTAAATCCTGAGACTGTTTGGGTTAGATGTGAAAAAGCTGAAAAGCAAGGGGTTAAAGCTAAGTTAATTAGCAAACCAAAGCAGGATTTTGGAGTTCATACAAACGATTTTGTTGTATTCCGTCCAGCAAAAAATGAAAATGGTATTTTGTGCATAGCGAAATTATAAAATTTAATAATCTATAAGAAAGGGCATAGTTTATGTCCTTTTTTTGTACATAGTAAATTGAATTAATAAAGCTGATTTTTTCTAAAAAAGGAGGAAGAAAAATGAAAAAAATTTTTGGGATAATGTTGTTTACTGCTATGTTATGGTTGCTTAGTTGTCAGTTGTTTGCAGCAACTATTACAGCAGAGGATTTAAGAGGTGATGATAATTTTATAAATAAAATATTGTCACTTCAAAAAGAAGATAATACAGTAGTAGACAATGCTATTTATGTTGCAACAGACGGAAGTAATAGTAATAAAGGTACTATTGATAGTCCATATGAAACAGTTTATTATGCTATTTCAAAGGCGAAAGCTGGACAAACTATATATGTTAGAGGTGGTACATACAACCAAAATATTGTTATTACAAAATCCGGTACAGAGGGTAACTATATTACAATAAGAAACTATCCAAATGAAAAGCCAGTATTTGACCACACAAACTATGCAACAGACGGTGGTGCAATAATAGAACTTTCAAAAGTAAACTATATACATATACAGGGCCTTAAACTCTGTAACAAGGATTTAAAATCCAATAGTGGATATGGTATTCTTATGCGTCAGGGTAACCACATTATTATTAAAGATGTAGAAATCAGTAACATTAATGTGCCAGACCCTACATCATCAAAGGTTGGTGCTAATGCAATAATACTTTATGGAAATAATGCCTCTGTACCTATAAGTAATGTTCTTATAGATAATTGTTATGTTCACGATTGTCAGACAGGTTGGAATGAGGCCGTAACAGTTAATGGTAATAGTGAATATGTAAATGTTATAAACAGCAGAATTGAAAATATAGGGAATATTGGTCTTGATTTTGCCGGTCATTTTAATGCTTGTAAAGATAGTTCTCTTGACCAAGCTAGATACTGTGTGGCTGTAGGGAATGTAGTCAGCAAATGTGTAAGTCCTAATGCTACAAGTTATGGTCTTTATAATGACGGTGGCAGAGATAATACTTTTGATAGAAATGTTGTTTACGAATGTTCTGGTGGTATTGAAATTGGTTCAGAAGAGGGTGCTAAATATTCAAACTATCCAGTAAAAAATGTAGTTGTTAAAAATAACTTAATATACAATAATACACAGGCCGGACTTTCTGTAGGTGGTTATGATAATGACGCTACAGGTATTGTTTATAATACCAAAATCTATAACAATACACTTGTTAATAATGGAAACTCTGATGGTGGTAAGGAATTGGGTGTAAATAAAACAAGTGGAACAGATATTAGAAATAATATTTTCTATAAGGATAATGATTTAGAACTTGTCAGAGTAAGATTTACAGAAGATTTAGCTAGAGATTTAACATTTAAAAATAACTGTTATTACTCAACTCGTACAGCAAGTAATTTCAAGGTTATAAGATATGGAGAAACATTTAGAGGTTTTGATAATTGGAAAACAGCATCAGGGGAAACAGGTATATATGAAAATCCAAACTTTGGAGATGAATATAGCCTTTTGAAAAATTCTCCTTGTATAGATGTCGGTGATTCAACTGCTTATAGTGGTAAATACGACATTTTAAGTAATGAGAGAAATATTAATAATATTGATATAGGCTGTTATGAGTATAATGGTTCAGAAGTTACTACAACAACAACTGTTGAAACTTCAAGCGAAACTACAACAACTACCACTACAAAAGTAACAGAGACTTCAACTGAAAGTACTACTACAACCACAACAGAAACTACAACAGTAAGCGAAAGCTCCAGTGAAACTACTACAGAAAATGCTGTAGGCAGTGCTTTAGAGTGGGATTTTACAGATAGTAACTGGACAGATAAAACAGCAACAAAAACAGTATATACAGTAAATGGACTTACTGTTAGACATAATGGTGCAGCAAGTGGCATAAAGGGTTTTAAGTTTGATAAAAATACGAAGTCAAATAAATTGGATTATTTTTATATTCGTTTAAATGCCAAGGCAAAGGATAAATTGACAGTATATGTAAACTATAATAGTTCTAAAGCTGGCAATATTGTAGTCTTAACTCTTGCTAAGGTAAATGATGATGATACATTTACAACAGTAGATACTCAATCAGTAGAGGCATTAAAAACAGGTGATTATAAAATAACATTTAATGTTTCTGATGACGGAGATTACATAGTTTATACTGATACTACAAGTTCAGGAACAGCTTTTTATAATAAGATAGTTATTAATAGAACAGTTACTGGCAATATGAATGGGGACGGAGTTTTGGATAAAGAAGATGTAGCCATAATATTAAAGCACTGCTCAGAGGTTCAGCCTATTACTGACAGTACAATGTTGACTAAAGCTGATATAAATAATGACGGTGTAGTTGATTTAAAAGATGCTATTGTATTATTAGGTAGCATTAATTAAAAATTCTCAAAGAGAAAGTTAATGATTAAAATTTAACTTTCTCTTTTTTTACGTTATTATTACTGTTTTCTAATGATTTCTTAATTTCTGTGGTTTATTATATATATGAACTTAAGGAGAAAGGAAGAAAGAAAATGAGTATAATAAATAAAAATAGGATTTGTTTGAACTATTTAATAGGTGTTTTAATTTGTGGTTTTGTAATTTATGCTAACTATATTCATAAAATAGGAAATAGTACAGGATATACAACAATAATGAGTTTTGCTCTACTAATAAGTGTTACGACATTGTCTATATTTAATAAAAACAATAGACTTTTCGTTAATATGATTTCAACATTAGTTTCAACATTTTGCTTAGGTAACTTAGTAAGAAGTGTGGCTATTGGAGGAATGTTAGTATATGCTATAGATTTATACTTGATTTTAGGATTGGTACTTATGGTAGATACAGCTATAATATATGTCAACAAAAGATAAAGAAACTGCGTACTTAGTTTTTTAAGTATGCAGTTTTTTTGTCAAAATTTGTTGTATAGTACGGAATATGGGACTTATATAGAAGTATAATAAAATAAAGAGAGGAGGAATATATATGAAAAACAGGAAATTAACTTCAGAGAATTTGGCAGAGTTTTTAAATTTTATGAAAGAGGTAGAAATTGAGTACTCTACAGCTTTAAGTATGATGAAAAAGTGCGAAAATTTAGAGTGTGACTTATTGCATCAGTTGGAAATTGAAAAATTAAGTGTTTCAGATAAAAATAAGTTGGCAACTAAATTAAGGGATTGCCTACGGGACAGAAGATATTATAAAAATATAGTTGAAGAAGATGCACCTTTAGCAAATATAATAGGAGATGTAGACATTAAAAAAACTGTACATAGGCTTGAGCAAGTTTTAGGGCAAATAAGAAAAGCAGAGTCATATCACGACAATAGAAAATATTATCCTAGAATAATGAAATATGAAGAATATAAAAATATTTGAAAAAATATAAAAGTGTCTAAAAGAGCTGTAAAAAAAGCAATTTTAGGCACTTTTTTGATATTTTAACAGATAAATAATCATAATATTTTGAAAAATGGGAGGCTTATTGATAAAAATTAATCAAAAAAGTTGTTGACAGCTAACTTAGGTTAGGGTATACTAACTAAGTAAATGAAATGAATTTATCAATAAGATACAGAAAGAAGATGAGGAAATGATGCCGTTATCAATGGTCGGAACCGGAGAAGAAAGTGTAATAAAGAAAGTCGGAGGCAACGAAGATACCAAAAGATTTTTAGAAAACTTAGGTTTCGTTGTTGGTGGAACTGTAAGTGTGGTTTCTGAAATTGAAGGAAATCTTATTGTAAACGTAAAAGATTCAAGAGTTGCTATAGGCAAAGATATGGCAAACAGAATTATGGTTTAAGAAAAGAGGTAAAGGCAAGATGGAAAATCTTAGACAGGTTGCTTGTGGGCAAACAGTTAAGGTAAAGAAAATTTCAGGCGAAGGTCCTGTAAGAAAGCGTATTATGGATATGGGTATTACAAAGGGCGTTGAAATCTTTGTAAGAAAAGTTGCACCTTTAGGTGACCCAATTGAAGTAACTGTTAGAGGTTATGAGCTTTCTTTAAGAAAAGTCGATGCTGAAATGATTGAAGTAGAGTAATTTTTTTTAGTCATTAGTTAGCTTACACTAATGTAGGTAGGGCAGGCTAATTCAATAAAAATCAAAGAAAAGGAGTATTACGATGATTAAAATTGCTTTGGCAGGTAATCCAAACTGTGGTAAAACTACATTGTTTAATGGACTTACAGGCTCAAACCAGTTCGTAGGTAACTGGCCTGGTGTAACTGTAGAAAAGAAAGAGGGTAAGTTGAAAGGTCATAAAGATGTAACTATTATGGACCTTCCAGGTATTTATTCACTTTCACCTTACACACTTGAAGAAGTTGTTGCAAGAAACTATCTTATCAATGAAAGACCTGATGCAATCATCAATATTGTTGATGGTACTAACATTGAAAGAAACTTATATTTATCAACTCAGATTATGGAACTTGGTATTCCAGTAATCATGGCTGTAAATATGATGGATGTTGTTGAAAAGAATGGCGACAAGATTCATTTTGACAAACTTAGCAAAATGCTTGGTTGTCCAGTGGTTGAAATTTCAGCTTTAAAGAACAAGGGTGTTAAGGAAATGGCTGAAAAGGCTGTTGAACTTGCTAAGAATAAATCAGCAGCAACTCATGTTCATGAATTTGCAACAGATGTTGAAAATGTAATCAAGAATGTTGAGGCTAAATTAGGTAACGATGTTGTTGCAGAACAGAGAAGATTCTTTGCTATTAAACTTCTCGAAAAGGACGACAAGATTGCACAGCAGTTAAAGAGTGTTCCTAATGTTTCAGAAGATATTAAGGCTCTTGAAGATAAGTTTGATGATGATACAGAAAGTATTATTACAAACGAAAGATATACATATATTTCTTCAATTATTGGGGATTGTTGTACAAAGGCAAACAAGAAGAAACTTACAACATCAGACAAGATTGATAGAGTTGTTACAAACAGAATTTTAGCTCTTCCAATTTTTGCTGTTATTATGTTCCTTGTTTACTATATTTCAGTAACTACAGTTGGTACATGGGCTACTGACTGGGCTAATGATGGTGTATTTGGTGATGGTTGGCACTTATTCGGTATTGGTGCTTCTGCTTATGAAGATGCTAGTGGCGAATATGGCAAGGCTGACCAGATTATTGAAGCTATCCAGAATGGCGAAACTTCAGTAGATATTATTGATGACGAAGGTAATGTTGAAGAAACTGTAAACATTACTCCTGATGTTCAGAGTGAAGCTCAGGCAACAGTTGATGCTGGCGAACCAGACCCAGCTGACTATGGTGTTTGGGTTCCAGGTGTTCCAGTTATTATTGGTAACGCTCTTGACGCAGTAGGTTGTGCTGATTGGTTAAATGGTCTTATCCTTGATGGTATCGTAGCCGGTGTTGGTGCAGTTCTTGGTTTCGTTCCTCAGATGCTTGTACTCTTCATCTTCCTTGCTTTCCTTGAAGCTTGTGGTTACATGGCAAGAGTAGCATTCATCATGGATAGAATTTTCAGAAAGTTTGGTCTTTCTGGTAAGTCATTTATTCCAATGCTTATTGGTAGTGGTTGTGGTGTTCCAGGTATTATGGCATCAAGAACTATTGAAAATGACAGAGATAGAAAAATGACAATTATGACAACTACATTTATTCCTTGTGGTGCAAAGCTTCCAGTCATCGCTATGATTGCAGGTGCATTCTTCGGTAATAGTGGTTGGGTTGCAACAAGTTCTTACTTCGTAGGTATTGCAGCTATTATTTGTTCAGGTATTATTTTAAAGAAAACTCAGTTATTTGCTGGCGACCCAGCTCCATTCGTTATGGAACTTCCAGCATATCATATGCCAACAGTTACTAACATTTTAAGAAGTATGTGGGAAAGAGCTTGGTCTTTCATCAAGAAGGCTGGTACAATTATCCTCTTATCTACAATCGTTCTTTGGTTCTTAATGAGTTTCGGTTGGGAAAACGGAAGCTTTGGTATGGTAGAAGAATTAAATTCTAGTATTCTTGCTAAGATTGGTTCTGCTATTGCTTGGATATTTACTCCACTTGGTTGGACAAAGGCTGGCGAAGGTTGGAAGATGGCAGTTGCGGCTGTTTCTGGTCTTATCGCTAAGGAAAATGTAGTAGCAACATTTGGTGTACTTTTCGGTTTCGCAGAAGTTGCAGAAGATGGTTCTGAAATCTGGGGTAACTTAGCTCAGGTTATGACTCCAATTGCAGCATATGGTTTCCTTGTATTCAATCTTCTTTGTGCTCCTTGTTTCGCAGCTATGGGTGCTATTAAGAGAGAAATGAACAATACAAAGTGGTTCTTAGTTGCCATTGGTTACCAGTGTACTCTTGCTTATGTTGTTGCTCTTTGCATTTACCAGATTGGTACATTTGCTACAACAGGCGTATTCGGAATTGGTACAGTAGTAGCATTCTTATTTGTAATCGCATTTATTTACTTACTTTTCAGACCATATAAGAAAAGTAAAACATTAAAAGTTGATATGAAAAAGGTTGCCGGCGAAAGATAAGCAATCTGTGTGAGTAGGGGACTGCCGGTGCAGTCCCCTATGTTTTTAAGGAGGTGTTCCCATGGGAACAGTTGTTGTTGGATTAATACTTTTGGTTATAATTTGCCTTATCGTTCATAGTATGATAAAGGCTAAGAAAAATGGCAAGTCAATTCAATGTGGTGGAGATTGTACACATTGTGGAGGTCATTGCAACAGATAAGGAGGACGCAGATGTCTGAGAATATAAACAATGTAAATTACGATACTGAATGTTCTGAAGATTATCGTGTTTCAAATATGAAAAAGGATATTATTGTTCAGAGATTGAAGGACCGTGGTTGCAGAATTACGAAGCAAAGACTAATGCTTTTGGATATTATTCTTGAGGAAGACTGTTCTTGCTGTAAAGAGATTTATTATAAGGCATCCAAGAAAAATAAAAATATTGGTTTTGCCACGGTTTACAGACTTATAAATATGCTTGAGGAAATAGGGGCAATTAGTCGTAAGAATTTTTATAAAGTATCTTGTGGAGAAGAAAGTAATATTTGTACTATAGAATTTGAAGATAATTCAGTTATTGAGCTTTCTGATAATAATTGGAAAACTATTATACAAAAAGGACTTAGTGCTTGCGGATATTGCAAGGATAAAGCTATACGCTGTGTGAGAGCAAATACTTGCAGATGTGGCGAATAAAACTTAATGAGAAAATTTCTCAATAATATAAGTTAGCCGAGCCTTTTTTTGTAAAGTATTGTATAATCATGGTGAAAGATGTGTAAAAGATGTTTACACACAATATAAGTATAAATAAATAGGAGGTCTAGTTATGTTAGATTGTTTAAAATGTCTTAAGAAAATTGATTTCAAGAAAACAGGTATTTTTGCTGCAGGTGTTTTATTCGGTACAGCAGGCGTAAAGATTCTCGCTAGTAAGGATGCAAGAAAGCTTTACACTAATTGTACAGCTGCTGCACTTAGAGCAAAGAGCACAGTAATGAAGACTGTTACAAGTATTCAGGAAAATGCTGAAGATATTTACGCAGAAGCTCAGCAGATTAATGAAGACAGAGTTGCAGATTCTTTCATTGACGATGATTTCGAAGATGTAGAAGATTTAGTTGCTGCAACTGATGATGAACAGGACGAAGTTACAGAATAAGGCGTAGTGTATATTTGTTAAGCATATTAAGCACCTGTTTATACGGGTGCTTTTTGCTATAGAGATGAGGAATTCTTATGAAATTTGAAATTAAGCATGAAATTAAAGGTCGTATGCGTGTTCGTATGCACCAAAAAAGAATGACTTGTAGGGAGGCAGATATACTTCTTTTTTATCTCAGTTCTCAAAGACATATTACAGGTGTTAAGGTAAGAGAAATTAACTGTGATGCTACAATTAATTATGTTGGAAGCAGACAGGAAGTTATAAATGCTCTACAAAAGTTTAAATATGAAACTGCTGGAGTTCCTGAGAATTTTCTTGAAAACTCAGGCAGAGAATTAAATGAACATTATAAGGAACAGCTTATAAATAAGGTTGTTATCAGAGGACTTAATCTTCTTTTTGTTCCTAAGCCTATTCAGGCAATAATTGCACTTTGGAAATCAGCAAAGTATATTTGCAAAGGTGCAAAGATATTGTTAAAGGGTAAAATACAGGTTGAAGTATTAGATGCAACTGCTATAGGTGTATCAGTATTGAGAAATGATACATCAACAGCAAGCTCTATAATGTTCTTGTTAAGCATAGGAGAACTTCTTGAAGAATGGACACATAAAAAGTCTGTTGATGATTTAGCAAGAAGTATGTCATTAAACGTAAGCAAGGTTTGGAAGAAAGTTGAAAATACTGAACAGCTTGTATCCTGTGATGATATTAAACTTAATGATGAAGTTGTAGTCCATGTTGGTAATGTAATACCTTTTGATGGTGAAGTTATTGACGGTGAAGCTATGGTAAATCAGGCATCATTGACAGGTGAGTCTGTACCTGTAAGAAAACATAAGGAAAGTTATGTATATGCAGGTGCTGTAGTTGAAGAAGGCGAATTAACTGTAAAGGTTAAAGCTATTGGTGGTTCAAGTAAGTTTGAAAAGATAGTTACAATGATTGAAGAGTCAGAAAAACTTAAATCTTCTTTGGAAAGTAAAGCTGAAAGAATAGCCGATAAGTTGGTTCCTTATACTTTACTTGGTACAGGTGCTGTATATCTCTTTACAAGAAATGTTACAAGAGCTTTATCTGTGCTTATGGTTGATTTCTCTTGTGCATTGAAATTGGCTATGCCTATTTCTGTACTTTCTGCTATAAGAGAGGCAGGTTTATACAATATTACTGTAAAGGGTGGTAAGTATCTTGAGGCTGTTGCAGAGGCTGATACAATAGTATTTGATAAAACAGGTACATTGACAAAGGCTAAACCAACAGTTGTAGATGTAATACCATTTAATGACTTTAATGCAAATGAACTTTTAAGAATAGCAGCTTGTCTTGAGGAACATTTCCCTCATTCTATGGCTAAGGCAGTTGTAGATAAGGCTAAGGAATTAAAACTTACTCATGAGGAAATGCACTCTAAGGTAGATTATATTGTTGCCCATGGTATTTCTACGAAGATAAATGATAAAAAGGTTATTATTGGTAGTCACCACTTTGTATTCGAAGATGAAAAGTGTACTATACCGGAAGATAAAAAGGATGTATTTGCAAATCTTAAGCCAGAGTATTCACACCTTTATATGGCTATTGAAAATGAACTTGCAGCAGTTATTTGTATTGAAGACCCTGTAAGAGAAGAAGCCAAGGGTGTTGTAAATGCTCTTAAAAAATCTGGCATATCTAAGGTTGTTATGATGACTGGTGATAGTGAAAGAACTGCAAAGGCTATAGCTGAAAAGGTTGGTGTAGATGAATACTATTCAGAAGTTCTTCCAGAAGATAAAGCAAAGTTTGTTGAAATGGAAAAGGCAAAGGGTAGAAAGGTAATAATGATAGGCGATGGTATTAACGATTCTCCTGCACTTTCTGCTGCTAATGCTGGTATAGCTATAAGTGATGGTGCTGAAATAGCAAGAGAAATTGCTGATATTACAATCGGTGCTGATGATTTATATGAAATAGTTACATTAAAGGCTATCAGTAATAGTCTTATGAAACGAATTAATAAGAACTACAGAACTATTGTAGCATTTAATTCTGCACTTATTTTCCTCGGTGTTGCCGGTATAATTCAGCCTACAACATCAGCTATGCTCCATAATACTTCTACTTTGGCAATAAGCCTTAGAAGTATGCAAAACTTAATTAAATAATTATTTTAATTTTTTAAAGGGGTACTTTATTAAGTACCTCTTTTTTTGTAAGTATGATATAATAAGTGAAAAGAGGTGAAAATATGACATTACAACAATTAAAGTATGTTATTACGGTGGCTGAAAAAGGAACTGTAAGTGAGGCAGCAAAAACACTTTTTATTTCTCAGCCTAGTTTGACAAATGCTATAAAAGAACTTGAAAATGAATTGCAAATTGAAATATTTATACGTACTAATAAAGGTGTTATAGTGTCCAATGAGGGTGAAGAATTTTTAGGTTATGCCAGACAAATTATAGAGCAAACTCAATTACTAGAAGATAAATATATTAACCATAAAAATCATAAACAGAAATTTAGTGTTTCTAGCCAGCATTATTCTTTTGTTGTAAATGCTTTTGTAGATGTAGTAAAGAAGTATGGATATAGTAATTATGACTTTACATTAAGAGAAACACAGACTAATGAAATCATAAGTGATGTGAGTTCTTTAAAAAGTGAAGTAGGGGTGCTGTATCTCTCTAGTGAAAATAAAAGTGTTATAAATAAATTGCTTAAGGAAAATAATTTGAATTTTGAGGAAATTATGGAAGCTGAACCTCACGTTTTTATTAGTTATAGACACCCTTTAGCTGAAAAGAAAATTGTTAATTTAGATGATTTATCACCTTATCCATATTTATCTTTTGAACAGGGACAATATAACTCTTTCTATTTTTATGAAGAAATATTGGGAAGTATGGAAAGAGAAAAGTCTATAAAAGTTAGAGATAGAGCAACACTATTTAATTTGGTAGTTGGCTTAAATGGCTATACAATAAGCTCTGGTATTATAGATAAGGAATTAAATGGGGAGCAAATTATAGCACGAAAATTAAATGTAAAAGAAAATATGAAAATAGGTATTGTAACTCACAAAAATGTCAGTTTAAGCAAGTTGGCAAGAGAGTATATAGAGTCTATTAAGAAATATATGGTATAGAAAAAGCCTTAAAATTTATGTCTGACTAAATTTTAAGGCTTTTAGAATAAATGTTTTATAAGAGAGTATTTAATCTGTTTTTTTCTTTTATAATCAAATATATAGATAATATAGTAGCAATTAAATCACTAATAGGCTGAGCAAAAAAGATACCGTTTATTTTAAACAACATAGGTAAGATATAAATAAATGGGATTAAAAATATTACCTGTCTTAAAATTGTTATCAATATAGAAGGTACAGGTCTGTTTACTGATTGAAAAAATGTTGTGGCTAACATTACAAAACCGAGTACTGGGGTAATACAGAAATTTATTCTTAAACCTGTAATTCCTATTTTAAACATTTCTTCTGTTCCACCAAATGCAGCAAGTATTTGATGTGGGAAAAATAACACTATCAACCAAATAAGACAGGTAAGTCCTACAGAAAATAAAGTTGCTTTATAAAATGTTGACATTACTCTTTTGTAATTACCAGAACCGAAGTTATTGCCAATAATAGGTTGAATACCTTGACTAATGCCACTAGCCGGCATAATTACAAATGTCATAATACTGGAAATAACTGCATAGACACTAATTGCTATATCTCCACCATATTTTCCTAGCTGACTATTGTATACAAGGCTAATAAATCCCATTGCCATTTGTGCAACCCAAAAGGCAAATCCACAAGAAATAATTTTTACACATAAAGATTTTTCTAAATGAAAGATTTTTTTAGAAATGTGAACTTGAGTGTGATTTCCAAATACTAGATATGTACCTAAAATAGAAGAAAAAATTTGTCCAACAACTGTAGCTATTGCTGCACCTACAACACCCCAATTAAAAACTATAATAAAAATGGCATCCAAGATAATATTAGTAATTGCTCCGATACCGGTTACGCACATACCAAGTATGGGTTTTCCAGATACACGAACAAAATCACAAAATAATTGAGATAAACCTTGAAATATACAACCTAAAGCTACAATTCTATAATATAAAATTGCATATGGATAGGCAGTTTCTGTAACACCAAATATTTTTAAAAGGGGATTTGCAAATAATAATAAGACTATACTAAGAAATATTTCAAACACACAAACAAGTACCATTGCATTACCAAAAGACTTGTTCATTTTGTCTGATTCATTTTGACCAGAAAATAGGCTGAAAAATGTAGAACCACCGGCACTACACATTAAGCCAAAAGCCATCATCATATATGACAGGGGAAAGCATACAGATAGTCCTGCTAATGCAGATGTTCCAACAAAGTTACCTACAAATATTCGGTCTACAATATTATATACGGCGGTTATTAGTAGTGAAATAGCTGCTGGAATTGAAAATTTTAAAATCATTGGAAATAACTTTCCGTTTAAATAATCGACACCTTTTGAATTCATTTTATATTCTCCTTTTCTTTAGTTTACTAAGTATTTGTTGTAAAGAATAGCTACCTTAAATGGTAGCGTAATAACTTTAAGAAATATTGTTGAGCATTTTTTCTACTACTTTAAAAAATATGTCCATATCACTTTCTGAAATGTCCGTTGTTAATTCGTCTTCTAATTGAGTTATATCTGACATTACAATATCCTTATATTGTAGAGCTTTTTCTGTGACAACTATTTTTTTCATTCTCCCATCATTTGGTAGAGATTCTCTGAAGATTAATCCGTTTTCCTCCATTTTCTTTAAAAGGGCAGTTGCTGTAGGTGGGCGAAGACTGTATTCTTCTTCAATGTCTTTTTGAAAAACATCTTCAGTTTGTGCTAGTAGAAAGTGCAATACTCGACCTTGAGAACCACTAAAACTTTCCTTGGTAGAAAAAGCATCCATTTTTCGTCTTATTTTATTGGATAATTTACTTATATCGTGACCGGCATATTTAATATAATTCATAGCTCCTCCAATTACTTAGTAAACTAAGTATAATGAATTCTAGTGCAAATGTCAATAACTGTTTTGTAATATAAAATAAATTAATAATTACAAAAAAAGCCTTGAAACCTGCTAAAAGCAAATCTCAAGACTTTAAAGTTAGTAGCGAGAGGGGGATTCGAACCCTCGACACCGCGGGTATGAACCGCGTGCTCTAG